>Ga0302140_10005202_pt1 | contig 16455 bp, 17 predicted proteins | sample I_Bog_E1_1_FD_202095 | JGI IMG/M metagenome (GOLD analysis project Ga0302140, IMG submission 202095) | Peat permafrost microbial communities from Stordalen Mire near Abisko, Sweden - I_Bog_E1_1 | ecosystem: Environmental > Terrestrial > Soil > Wetlands > Peat | place: Sweden: Abisko, Stordalen... | reverse complement strand
ACGAAACATGGCTATGCCGGTGTCCTTTGATTTGGCTTCACACAAGACGGTTCGAATCCTCTCCTGATGCTCGTCTTGTTTGTTGAGTTCCTCTTCGGTGAGATCGTCTGCGGTCACTGCATTCGTCGTAATGACCATCAGCTTCCCCTTGAAACTAATTTTCTTTCCATTTGAAAGTGTGATTTCTCCCTCTTCAAGAATTTGCATCATGACATCAAAGATATTCGGATCGGCTTTGTCAATTTCGTCGAACACAATAATGTCTTTGTTCTCACATTCCTCGATGGTTGGTGCGCCCTCATCAAATCCGACCAATCCGGGAGCCGCACCGGTTAATCTTGAAACAGCACTTTTGTCCTTAAACTCACTCATGCGAAGGACAGCCGGGAGCGCGCTTTCGCCTCCATCCCAGCGCGCCAGGACTTTCGTCAGCTCTGTTTTTCCCAAACCGGTTCCGCCTGTGAACAGAAGAACACCGGCGGGACGAGATGGATCACTTACGCCGAGTTCACGCTCGCGCCAGACCTTAGCAACGGCCATTACCGGAGCATTTTGCCCGAAAATTTCAGAACTGAGATTGACTTCGAGACTAGAGAGTCGTTCGAGCTTGTTAGCTGACAGATTCGAAAGCGGTACCCCAGAATAGTCGCTAAATATCTTACGAACATCCGCCGTGGTGACTTCGGGCCGGACTTGGTATAGCCTCTGTTCCTCCTGGGTCACGCCACCGCGGGCGGACTTCAATCCGTCCTTCAATGTATTAAACTCTTTCTTCTCTTCAGGCGTGCGGTCCTGTTGCTGCTTCGATTCCAGCGGGCCCAGCCTGCTCTCTATGCCGTCCAGCAAACTCTTTGCCTTGAAATACGGACCGAATCTCTTCTCGTAGCTTTGGTGGACGTCCTTGTAGTTTGATCGCAGATCGACAAGCTTCTCTTCGATGATGGTGGTCAGGGAACGATTTACCTCGTCACTTTGACGGGTGACATTCAATGTATCGCGTAATGCACCCATCTGATCGCGCAGCTCGGCCAATTGAACCGGCTCGGCAAACACGTTTAGACGAACCATGGCACCGACTTTATCCGCAAAGAAGATCGCTTTTTCGGGGCGTTTGCTGGATGTGAACGCCCGCCCCGGATAGCGGCCCAACAATCGGATAATTTCATCGGCCACCGGCTCGCTGTAGTCTATATTGTGGATACGGCTGAGCCGACGAAAATGCGACATCAGAACCGGCTTTAGACCATCCAGACTTGGTTCTTCGGTCTCCAAAACTTGGAAACAACGAAGAATTCCCGTCGACGCATTCGCGATAGAATCGTTATTTTTGGAATCGGATAAGATGATTGCCTGAAAGTCTTCACTGCTTTCCAGGCAGGCAATCAACGATTGCATCAGTCTGTCCGAGCTTTCACCCGACGCCTTTACCAGATCATCGATGTGATCGATAATCAGCAGACCATGATTGCTTTTGACGTAATTCAAGGACTTGTTGAAATCGTCCACCCACGTAGGCGGCGGTCGGGTTAAGAAGAGACTGACATTAAACAGGAAGAAAGGTCCGCCAAGCGTGGAACTGCTGAGCCGCTTTTCCGCACGTGCACGTATTAGCTCCTCTGCCAAGGCGGTTTTTCCTGTGCCCGGCGCGCCTCTTATCCACGTGCTGTTGACGCCAGCTGACGCTAATACCGTCTGCAGTTCAGTCAACTTCCTATTGAACCCGACATAGCGCGTAAGCAGTCCGCGCGACGGTGGTTTGTTATCCGCCGCAGCCTTTTCGACAAATTCGTCGCCGCATCGTGAATCGCTGATCTCGCCCGAAATAGCCGCGAGAAGCTTCGCATAATCCCCAAACTTGACTTGAAGCAAAAATGGCAGATCTTGGCTGACTGCGAAGCTCGGTACGTTCGTCGATAGGCTCATGGTTTCAAATACATTTCAGTAGCATAGGACAATGCTGTCGAATGGCCTTCGCGTCATGGTCGAACTCCACTGATCAGATCACCGGGACTCGCGGCCTCCCTATCATCCTAGTCGAGCTATGGTTTGGTCTGGTCTTTGTCCGAACCCACAATCTTGAAGACAGGCGGCGCCACATCAAGTGGAGCGCCCGTGGCCGCAATATCATCCCGAGAGGTCACAACAGAGTCAGCCTTCTGGAAGTCTGACATGGCGGCGCGAACGGCTTCAGCCGATGCAGTAACTTCCTCGACGAGTTCTAGCGAAGTTAATCCACGTTCAATGGCCTTGTCTGTTCGCTCAACAATAAGGGTCTGCGCCTTTCCCAAAGCCGCAATTGCTGTGCGCATCTGGTCAAGATTTTCAGTCTCAAGCCTGGTTTGAGCTCCGGTTGCCCCCTCAAGATTTGATCCAAATATCGCTTGGGCCTTATTGGTCGCGTCACGCACACCGGCAGCCAACATCCCGTCACGCAATGCGACACCCTGTTGAAGACCCATCTCGAGAGCACTGGCAGTCACTGGTAGCGCCTGCTGTTGAAGGTTAGACAATAACTCGTGTTGGGATTCGACCAACGTAGCAAACTGCTGAGCACGCGCCTCAGCTTGCACATTTGCCGACGCCAACATCTCGAAGGACACGACTTTGGTCTGGAGAACTCGTTCGTAGTCCAACGCGCCTTGTTCTGTCTGGCTTAGTTTATCAAATTTAACAGTGACAAGCGTTAACTGGGCCTCGTCCCCAACAGACTCCGCTCTGTCCTGATTCAGCTTATTAACCTCAGCTTTAAGGCTCTTGCCTTGCAGATGCGTTTCCTTCGCGACGACATGCAGCGCCCCCTTAAGGATGGTTTCACCACCTGCCATGCTATTTAGCGTTCTGGTGATGTCGTTGCACGCCGCGCGGCTTTTGGCATTTGCCGAAAGCAAACTTTCAATCGAAACTCGGGTACTTTTAATAAGAGCTAAGCTATCCTTCGCGGTCTCTAATATCTGGTCAGTAAGTCCGCCCTCGGTCGCATCAATTGTGCGCAGGATGGTTAGCTCGCCGTCCTCCAATTCCCTATTACGCTTCCCCTCTTTCTCGCTAAGACTGTCGCGGAACTCCTTGATCTTACCCTGCACTGTTTTCAATTCATACGTTGCGTAGAACAGAGAATCCGCAATCCTCTGGTTGGATCCATTGATCCCAAAAGCACGGAAGAACGTGTTGGCGTAACCCTCGTCGCTTTTTAATTTTTGATCTTGAAAGCGCTTCTGCTTCTGCAGAGTTTGCGTCTCCTTGTTTTGTCCATCCGCTAAAAGGTCTTTCAGTTTAGAAATCTCTTTGATAAGAGTTTCATTGAATTTGTAGGCAGCAGTCAGAACTTCCACAGTCCTTCCGTCGACTCTTGCTTTTTCCATTACCGTCAAGAGCTGCTTGATCTTTCCGGCACCAACGCTGACTGAATTAAAATCATTCAGAATATGCTTCACCAATGATTTTGTTCCCTCTTCCAGTTCATCGATCAGGCGTTGGATGTTATGTTCGCTGACTTGCGTTCTTTTGCTCTGTTCATAGGTAAAATAAACTTCAAGTTCGGCAAAGCGCTTTTGAGCGGCGTGATAGTCTTCGTTTTTCACGCTTAGGAACTCGACCACAGCTTCTAGCTTGCCTTTATCACTGAGATCGCTCCGGCTCATGATGCCCGCAACCGTGTTGTTGTCGATGCCGAAGTTTTTTTCGGTGGACGATACCGTCTCTGTTGCAACTTCCGATTTGGCCTGTTCTGAGTTGACCTTCTTTTCGATAGGAGCGGCCTGCGTCTTCAAAGCGAGACCGGCACGCATCGCAGTGACACGTTCTTCGATATTCATTTTAGTTCCTTCGAAAGCGCGAGTGAATCGGCATTGTCATTCGGGCGGGGCAACAGATTTCGGCATATGCGTCATCGCAATCACTGGTTCACCGAGAACCAGTATGAGGCGCGCTACCCAAGCGATCGCGTCAGGCTCATGACCATCGATCTAAAATAAGCATCGCGTGATGTCATGCTAGGCTCGGAATCTACCTAAGCGGCGACACAACCCTCCGTGAAAGTCCGCGCTGCCCGAGCCAGCATTGATCTTGCACCTGCCTGAACCCTGGGTTCGCAGACATGTCATGTTAGGTCGAGCGGAGTGGGATTGAGTAGTTTCCGACCCTATCATGGCAAGCGTGCCTCGCCTATGTCTTGGACGCTGCCGGCTACACTTGTGGGCGAACCGAGCTGTCGGCTACGAGCAGACATAGGTTGCCATGACAACGTGAAGTCTGGTTTTGGCGCCTTAGGACACAGGATCAGGACGACCGGAGCGCGAAACCCGTAACCGGATTAAGCTGCAGCAGAGAGATAAAATAATGGAAGATCATCGCCTCGAAGGATTTGGCCACCAGGTCAAAGGCGCCGTCAAGCAGAGCATCGGTAAAGCCATCGGCGACGCAAAGCTCGCCGCCGATGGAACCGCGGAGCGGATCATCGGCGATCAACAGGTCGCAGCCGGTACGGGATCGGATGGAGGAGGCCAACTATTGGGAGTAGATACCGCTCGCGTGATGGGCATTGTGAACCAATTCAAGGGCTCTTTGATGCAGGGCATCGGCAGCCTGGTCGGAAATCCGAAACTAACGGCCGACGGCATCGCTCAGCAGCAAGCCGGAAAGGCGCAAAATGCCGCCGGCAGCAACAGAGACGAAGAGCGCCAGGCTACGCGAGAGCGTGTTGCGGCAGCCGATGCACTTGAGAAAGCTGAGCCGTCGAAAGCCGAGCCGCACAATAACGCCGAGCCGTACAATGATGGATCGACGTCCTAGCTCGCGCTGCGGCAAAGCAACAGAGGCCACGTATATCGCAGTTGGGAACGTCAGCGCGTACCTTTTAATTTATATGCGCAAAGTGTCTCTCTTGAGGACCAATGAGCTTCTCTTGAACCGAATCCTTCTCAGCGCACCTATTGTCCTGCTGCCGTTCGACAGTGGCGACTCACTTAGCCGCTCAGGCTGTTGCGGTGGTCGGGACTTGATCCTCATCGTATCTGTTCTAGCAATCATCTTTCTCGGCAGGTTCAATCATGGATACCATTGATCGCGAGCATCCGGTCGTTTCGATCGACCGAGAAAATGGCGCAGCTACGGTTGGGCAGAAGCTCAATGAAAATCCCGCCGCCGCGGAAGGAAGCCCCCCTTCATCGGGACGGTCCGTTGCCCTTCAATGGTTCCTTCATGATATTCTCTTCATTGCTATGCTATCGCTTGCGCTCGTGGGCGTGGCATTCCGTTTACCGATTGGCTACTGGGTAATCCTAACGCCGGTCTTCGGCGTCATATCGATTATCGAGGGATGGAGGCATTTCGTGAGCCGGAGTGATCGCTTGGGCTTAGTCTATAGCCTTTCCGCAATCTGGTGCGCGCTGCTGCTGGCCATTTACCTGATCCACAATGGCGGCGTACAAGGCGTGATGAATGCTAACGCGACGTCGCTTGGCGTTATTATTCTTCTGGGATTCGGTACGTTTGTCGCAGGCGTTCAAGCTCGGGTCTGGCAAATTTGTGCCGTTGGCGGCATTCTTTTTCTGGCGGTACCCGGTTTGGGTTGGCTGGACCAGTCACCCATGCTTTTAGCGGCTGTCACGCTTTTGATCGTCGCACTTGGTGGCCTCGCATGGTGGGCCAGCCAAAGGCCAGAATAGGGCCGGGAGACGAGGCTGCGATTGCGCCGATCTATCGGTGACCTACCCGCCGCGATACCCCTGAAGTTTGCGGTGTTCCGCTTCGCTGTGCCCACGGGAGTTTCGCGATGTAGTTCCACATTACTTTATCAGAGTCTCTCACGTCACAGCAAAATCGAGGTAGCGGAACAACTCATAATTTCCCAACGTGCGGTAGCATCGCGACTTACATTGACCTGCTGAGATCTTTGGAAATAGCGAGCGATTTCAGAACGTCACCAAGGTAACTTGGTAAGCTGCGGAAGTGCAATTCCGCGAATTTTGTGTAAATTCTTTTTGAAGTGAGCTGTTTTGCTCAATACGTTGAACGCGGACATGCAAGTCTTGTTGCACCGCCGCATGTCTCAGGCAAATACCGGTGACTGAGAGTTCTATAGCGCTCCCGCCTGATTAAAAGATGGAGCATCATGACATCGCTGCGGGTTTCGCTTGGTCCAGACCGCATTGCGATCCGGCCTCACGCCTGTCCAAAGTGTTTAGGTCCGATGATCTTGGCTCGTATCAAACCGTTATTGGTTGGATGGGAATTGCACAGCCTTGTTGGCATTCACTGCGATTGCGTTGACGGTGTAGTAGTCGAGATCGACTCGATGAATCGGCATTCGTCAGAGCCGAAAGAGCCGATCTGATGGAAGATGCAAGGCCGACTGATTCCTTAAATTTCAAGTCGTATTTTGCGAAAGCGGGTGCAGGCAAGACCTTTTTTCGGCTTAAGAAAAACGACACTGTTTATTTACAAGGCGATCCTGCGGAATCGATCTTCTATATTCAGAAGGGAGGAATAAAGCTCAACGTCACTTCCGAGCACGGCAAAGATGCCGTTGTAGCGATCATGGAAACCGGCCAGTTTTTTGGCGAGGGATGCCTCAACGGGGATATTGCTCGCGTTGCGACCGCAGTATCGATAGGAGACAGCTCAATAGTCTCGATCTCGAAACAGGCAATGCGTGAAGCCCTTAAGAACGAGCCGAGCTTCGCGCAGCTGTTCGTGGCCTATCTTTTAACTCGCAATACTCGCGTGGAAGAAGATTTGATCGATCAGTTATTCAATTCCAGCGAACGACGGCTTGCGCGGCTTCTGTTGATCCTGGCCCATTTTGGCAAGGAAGGCGTTCCACAACCCATCGATATTGAAATGAGCCAAGCAACTCTGGCGGAGATGATCGGCACTACGCGGTCACGCGTCAGCTTTTTTATGAACAAGTTTCGAAAATTAGGTTTCATCAGCTACAACGGCAAGATTCACGTTCACAATTCGCTGTTGAATGCCGTCCTGCACGACAAGCCGCAGTTAAGGACTGACGATTGATTAGTGATCATTGAAAGGGTCAAGTTTTAAATTTATCTTGATCACTTGCAACGATGACATCATGCTTCGCCTTCCGCTTTGTTGTTGGGATCTTAACCTTGGCAATCAATCGGTCCAAAAGCCTTCGCCCCGCATTGCCGACACTCGTAGACCACCAAAGCGTAGCCACCGAACATCGCAGGCCGAATGGTCTTGATGTTCATGACTCGCGTCGGGTTGCATTTGGGGCAATGTCGCAGCCACACGGAAATATCGGGTCGTGGTGGTGTTGGAACTGGTTTTTGACGCACGGTGATTTCCTCGCGTCGGCGGGAGCACTAAGCTCTCAGTCACCGATAGAAGGCCGGGATGCGCGCGGTGATGGTAGTAATATTGAACAGCCAAAACATTTCGACTGCTCTATTTTGCTCATGCTAACTGAAAATTAATGAATCAATAGCTGACCAGTAGCAAAGCACCTTTTTCAGCCCTTCGAATACTTCCCCGTCCATCCCACCGATAGTCGTTACGTTGGCACCCGCAGGATTGCGTCTGGCCTTCCCTCAGATGCCCGCCAGTCAGGTTGATCTCGGGGCCGCAGTCACACTTTCAGAGGCCTCGCGCGCCGCACGGCCTGTTTCCTTGATGAAACTACCCATTCGTCAATTTCCGATGCTTGGACCTCTAGGTAGTTTCCGACCCTATTACCGATGTTCATTTTGATCTCATTCTTTGAACTTATTACTTCTCAAGGAATGACCCAATGTCCGAAGCTGAGCTTGCTCAGGTACAAAGAGACATTAATGGACAACTTGAAACGATATCTGCAGGTTGGCTACGGCTTGCGACAGCAGATTTTGAGCCGGAAGAACGAAAGAGAATACGAGACGGAATAACTTCGAATGAAGATCAGCTCATGGATTTGTTTGAGCGGAAGCTGGCTCTTCGCAGGAAGTAATTCATGATCTTCTCCTGCGTGGCTGCGGATGAGTTGCCATGCCGATTTCGGGAGCCGGCTGGATCGAACCGTGACGACGGGATTGCAGTACCATTTCTTCAAGTCTGTCAGATTGGTCCCACGAATACCGGTCAAAAGTGCTCAGTAGGTTCGTCTGTTGATCTCTCCTCTTGGGCTCGTCTTGGTCTCGAAGCATTTCTCGCAGTATCGAGTAACCAAAAAAACAAAGAATTTTTTTTTGGAACGTTTGATATAATCGCGACTTCGTTTGGCACAGTTTGTCCGCAGTCTCAAGACTGTCACTGCTCCGCTTATTCCTTCAACCCAAACTCGGAAGTAACCCGATATGCGAAAGTTTTTGTTGCTGATCACCAGCGCTTCTATCGTTGCGATTTCATCGTTGGCTGCCCCCGCCATAGCTCGCGATCGAATGGATCAAAGCGAACTGACGGAGAGCCAAACCGCTGATCAGGCTGAAGTTAAGACGGCGAAAATGAAGGTCTACCTTCGTCTCACTCCTGACCAGGAAAAACACTGGCCTGGCTTTGCGAGCGCCATGCAAGAAATGAACAAGAAGCGGGCAGATCGCGCAGTCTTATCGCAGGATGAGCGCGCGAATCAGAAAAGTCCCGTTGATGCCCTTCAACAAATTGGCGACCGTGCTGACTTGCAAATCAAGCGTGCGAACGATTGGAAAGCGCTCGCTACCGCAAGCAAGCCGCTTTATTCCAGCCTTGATGATCAGCAAAAGAGGCGCTTCTCCGAGAGTCTGTTTAGTCACGATCGAGCTTACGACTCCAACTGATATGTCGGGCGCAACATATCTAACTGGTGGCGGGCGGCTTTCCATGCCGCTCGCCCGCAAGGGGCTCTACCTACCGTTCAACCTGCGCACCAACTGATGCGGGGACGGAAATTATGCGTTTCAGATATGCGGTCGTCGGATTTTGTTTCGTTGTTGCAGCAATATTGATGGTTGTATCAGCAAATTCGAAGCCAGACACCGGTGAATGCCGAAACTGGTCCGCCAGATCAGTGACAAATCTCCTTATGCTCTGTGTATTGAAAAGCGCCGTTGACGAGCGGCTCGATATTGGAACCAGACCCATCGAGCAACATCGGCAAACCGGGCGTTAGAAGTGCGTGCGCGGCGATTACTGCTCAAGACCTTTCCAATCGAGCATCTTTTGTAAAGGCCGAATGGCATCGGGCAGGCCGGACGGAGCAAGTAGGTACTTTCCGAGTCTACCGACCTGCGCGGTCCAGGCGCAATGTGATTGTCGTATAGACCGCCTATGTAATCGAAGTCATCAAGCCAGGATGCTTTGTCAAGATGGTTAGCGGCGCGTCTTCGTTATTCGTCATAAGGACGTAAAGCCATGTTGTTCCCGGGTTCCTATCTACTGTATCTCACGCCGGCTCTCCTGCTGGTAGCCGTCATCCTTATCGGGGCGAGCGTAAGAATATTGCGGGAGTACGAGCGCGCAGTCGTATTCACGCTAGGCCGGTTTCAGAAGGTCCGGGGGCCTGGCCTAATGCTGATGATACCCTTCATCCAAGAAATGGTGCGGGTTGATCTGCGCATCCAGGTTATCGAGATACCGAGCCAGGACGTAATCTCACACGACAACGTTTCGATGAAGGTTGATGCGGTACTCTATTTCAATGTAGTCAATCCCGAACGCGCCATCATCCAGGTTCAGGACTACCTTCCCGCTACAAATATGCTCGCTCAAACCACCCTGCGCGCTGTGCTTGGCCAACATGAACTTGACGAGATGCTGTCCGAGAGGAAAAAGCTCAGCACCGACGTGCAAAGCATCATCGATAGCCAGACCGAGAACTGGGGAATCAAGGTCAGCAATGTCGAGATCCGAACCGTCGAACTAACCGAAAACATGGTTCGTGCTATCGCCAAACAGGCGGAAGCTGAACGTGACCGACGTGCAAAGATCATCCATGCCGAAGCCGAATTCCAAGCTTCGCAAACGCTCGTTAACGCTGCCAAGATACTGTCGAGCATTCCGGCCGCCATGCAACTTCGGTATCTGCAGACCTTGACAGAGATAGGCGCCGAGCAAAACTCTACCGTCGTCTTTCCAATGCCCATTGATATTATCAAGCCGTTCCTGGAGCTTATTGAGAGGCCTAGCAAAACGCCCGCCACAAATGGCGCAGCTGTTGTCCCTCACCTAGAAGACATGCCGCTTAGTTCGTGACGGAAAGGCAATATAGGTCTCGATCCGACAAAGGCCTTTGAACTCCACAAAAAGCAGCTGAAAAGATATTGTCGTAGATACCAAGGAAGCGATAAAATGACGCAAGCTAACGGCAACCCATTCAACCTAACGGAAGTCGATGTCGAGACCGGAGATGGCAACGTCAGAATTCCCGAACGAAAAAATGACCCTGGCAGTCAATCGAACGAGACGGCAGATGGCCTTGATGCAGAAACCGAGGTTCTACGACATGCCACAGAGGATACACCATCCGGCGCTCTTCCCGAGGACATTGAAAAGACACCAGTCTTTGACCGGGGCGATGCTGCCGAAAAAATATGAGTGCGTTACCTTAAGGAGGTTGGCCAATATGATGCAGGGCGCTATCGTCAAAATCAGGTCTCGCGATCACAGGATATAACCTCGAATTGGGCGCCTGCACTTGTGTCGATGCCTGGACATAAGATCCTCGCCGATTGTAGCTTCCAATCGAGAAGCGGCAGTATCTGCCGCGAGTTGACCCGTGCGGACTGATCGCCGCGACCCTGGTAACAACGCGCGGTACCATGACGTGAGATCAAAATTTGCTGGCAAAGACCTCGCGAATTCATCAAGTGTCGGCTTATCGCGCTGAAAGAACGCTGAAATTAGAAAGTCGCAGATTTCCGCGATCTAGCGGGCCTGGTTTCCTTTTGCCGCTCTCCCGACGTTGGGCTGTCCCGTTCTATTTTTTTCTTGGTCTGCGGCTATGGACACTTCTTTCAACGAGCCATCTGCAACAACTACGACCAGGAACGATAATTTGCCGTCGGCCTCTCCCAGTCCTGCGCTGACTGCTTTTCCCGCCGTGCTCTTCTCTGCAATTTCTACCGCATCAAGAAGAGCGAGCCCGGCAGTTCCAGAATTGTCGAGCTTAAGTTTTTCGTTAACTTCCAGGCTGGATACCGGAGTCACCATTCCATTTCCAACGACCTTTCCCGTCGATGCATCGATCATTCCATTCCATGTCTCGTTCGCGCGATAAGCCTTTATTTTATACACGAGGTTGCCCGCTCGACCATCAAAGCTAACGTCGACGACCCGAATTCCCGGCGTTCTTTTTTCCGCAATCGTGATCGCTTCGCGGATGGAAACTGGAACGTGGGCAAATACCTCGATTTCTTGAAGGATCGCGGCTGTCTCCGACTCACTGTATGCCGGCGCTGCCGTCAGACCTGGAATTTCGCTGGACACGCGCGCGAGCGCGGAAATGGGAAGAGCGACCGACAGAGCGAGACAGAAACTTGTTGCCGCGAAGCCGACAAGGAATGAGCGCTTCATTTTTTTGTACATGGTTGCCGCTTGGATGTTGCCCACTGCACCACCGCAGGGTTCAATATTGATTGTCCCGGGTCGCCTGAACAGTATCGGAAATTACCTAGTAGGTCGTTGCCTCGAGCAATTTTGCCGATTTGAGGCGGAAACTATTCAAACTAACACGGCCATCCTTCATCGCAAACTCATGCAGCTCGGCAACGACTTTCACAGTCGGGACAGCACGTTGGATCGGGCCGCTCGCCTACCAGGCATACGCTTCGGGCGCGCCTTTGCCGTAACTTGGCCAGATCTGTCGAGCCTGCGGAGGGTCTCTTCTGAAAGAGCAAGCTTCAGCGCTCGGATGTTCTGGGTTAACTGTTCGACGGTCCGCGGACTGACTATCGGAGCCGTGACGACGGGATTGTGCAGCAGCCAGGCCAGCGCAACATCGGCGGGCTGCGCATCGATTTCTCGACAGAGCGCCTCATAGGCTTCTAGTTGCGGACGGATCAGCTTGATCTTCTCCATCGTGGCGGGTCTCGCTCGGCGCCCCTCGTTGGCCTTGCGCAAGGCCTCGCCGAGCAGCCCACCTCCCAGCGGGCTCCAGGGGACGAGACCCAAGCCATGATGCCGACAGGCCGGAATGACTTCAAGTTCGATGGTGCGGGGGGCGAGGTTGTAGAGGCTCTGCTCCGATGCCAGGCCCATGAAATGACGCACTGTGGCGGAGCATTGTGCCGTCGCGATATCCCAGCCGGCGAAGTTGCAACTGCCGACATAGAGAACCTTGCCCTGTTGAATGAGGAGCTCCATAGCCTGCCACACTTCATCCCACGGCGTGCGCCTGTCGATGTGGTGCATCTGATAAAGGTCGATGTGATCGGTCTGCAGGCGACGCAGGCTGTCCTCGCATGCTTTGCGAATGTGGTACGCCGAAAGGTGTCGATCGTTGGCACCCGGGTCCATCGGCTGGTACACCTTGGTTGCGAGAACGATCCGATGACGCCGCCCGCCTTGAAACAACCAACGACCGATAATCACCTCCGAGATACCGTAGCCTTTTTCGATATTCGGACGCTGGGGCCCGCCGTACACGTCGGCGGTGTCTAGGTAGTTGATGCCCGCATCCAGCGCTTCGTCCATGATCCGGAAGCTCGTTGCTTCATCCGTCACGTCGCCGAAATTCATGGTGCCGAGGCAAAGCCGGCTGACCTTCAGGCCCGTGCGTCCGAGATGCTTGAACTCCACTTTATTCTCCTTTTTCGATCAATTTCGTTCGCTGCTTCTTCAAATCCACCCTCACTTCGATTTGGGTCCGGGCGCGATCGGCGTCGCCTGCGCAAGGTTGAGCGACTTCAACATCGTTTCCACCGTCGTCTTGTATTTCTTGAAGTGGTCCGATCCGAGGTGAGCTTCGCGCGCTTTTCTAGCGTTGTAGATTTCGAAGACCTTACGGTGAGGATCCGCCCTGCCTTCTGCCGCGCAGCGGCCCGGTACCACCTGGAGTCCCGCCATCTTGCAAGCCGTCGCCTTCGGCGACTTGCGCAGTGAACCGCTGTTCCAGCCGGAGATCGAGGACATTACTTCCGGTATTGGTCGTCGGCGACCTTCTCCATCCACTCTACGTTCTTGCCGTCAATGGATTCCTGAATGGCGATGTGCGTCATGGCCGTCGTGGGCGAAGCGCCGTGCCAATGCTTCAGGCCCGGCGGAAACCACACGACATCGCCGGCGCGGATTTCCTCGGTCGGGCCGCCCTCGCGCTGCACCCATCCGAGGCCGGCCGTGACAACTAGCGTCTGCCCGAGCGGGTGCGTGTGCCATGCTGTCCGGGCACCGGGTTCGAAGGTGACCTGGGCGCCGCCCACCCGTGCTGGATCTGGAGCTTGGAATAAGGGATCCACGCGGACCGATCCGGTGAACCAGTCGGAATTCCCCTTCGTCGAGGGGCAAGATCCGTTTCGCTTGATGTCGATATCCATGATGGTCTCCTTGCTTATTCCAGATGCTCGGAATTCATCCGCGTATCTCCACTTGAAGCTGGCAATTCATCCCGATTGTGAGTCCAGGATGATGCGAGCGGCCCAGCTATCTCCTGTTGTCGGGCTCGTCGTTTTTTCGATCTCGGTCGCCAGGGGGAGGCAATTATCGCCCGCTTGGTGACGTCGGTTTCGGTTTTCAACAAGGCGCCGTAAAGTTCGATGTTGGCTTGCACAACCCATTTGTCTGCTGCCGTCTGCTGACAGAACGCATCGCTCCCGTTATGCAAGCGTGACGGGCTCAATGACGGCATTTCCTCCCGGACTGGCGGCGTCATAACGTCGGAATCTGGAACAAGCGGACTAAATTTGACCGCGAAGCAACACCCTCGCCCGTGCTCGCCGGCGGAAACTACAAGATCGCCGCCGATGCGTCGGGCGAGCGAAAGCATGATCTTCGTGCCGAGACCGTCGCATTCGTCGGGATTGAAACCAGCCGGCAAACCCGGGCCTTGGTCGGAAACCGACGGTGAACAGCCCGCGGCGGAATGTACGTCCAATCGGACGGCGATGTTGCCGCCGGCGAACTTGGCGGAATTGGTGATCATCTCATTGACGATAAAGCCGAGCGGTATGGCGACAGATGTCGGCAGGTCAATATCGTTTCCCTCGACCTCGATTCCGAAACCGAACTGATCGCCGAACAACAGGACCGATAGCTCTTTGCAGAGATCGAACAGATATTGCCTGAACTCGACATGCTCCTGATGGTCGAGAAGGTGCAACCGGCGATGCACCTGTCCGAAGGCAACCACGCGCCCGACCGCGATCATCAGTTGGGTCGCGGCTTCAGGCGGCGCGAGCCGGCTCTGCGCGGACAGGAGGGTGCCGATCAACTGCAGGCCGTTGAACAGGCGATGGCTCAATTCATCGGTCAGTAGCGCGGTCCGTCGCGAAAGCTCGTCGACCTGACGACATAATTTCCTTTCCCGGGCCTGCGACGCTTCCAACTCTGCGACCAGCGCATCGTGCCGGTTGGAATCACCAAGGGTGCTCCTGGGGGCTCCAAACCTGTATGGTAATTCGATTTTCCCTGTAGCGGTCAAAAGGGCCATGCCGTCTCCGCCTTGGTTGCCGGAAGATCCAGGTTTTTGCCTGCCAGGATCATGGGTTTTCCTCGCCGTCGATCCTTGCCCGGATCACCCGGGCCAGGATGAGTGCCGCAAGAACGTCAAGTTCGGCGGCAAATTGTTCGCCATTCTTCTCGGCGACGGCAAACGTCATCGGACCGCCGTCCAGCGGACGAAACGAGACCTCAAACTGAGTTGACCGGCTGGCGGTCTTGGCAAGTTGATATTCCGCCTTCACGAACCGGAGATCACAGAGCGGTTCCGCTTTGTATATTTGCGCTCATCCATTTTTGATCCTGGGGAGACTGGGGCATCCCCCGATCGCCCCAGGTCGTCGCATTCACCAGTTGAGCGAGATCTTGTCCTGGACATGGGTCACGCCGGGCACCGACCATGCTGCGGTCTCAGCCAGATCGCGTTCGTACCAGTTGTCCAGCTTGCCGCCGAGGGTCACCTTGCCTCCGTCGGTGGTGATCGAAAGATCCTGCGCCTCAAAGGAAGCGACGCGGGTGAGCGCCTTTTCGATCTTTTCGCGAACTTCGAAAGCCTTGACGTGCGGCTTGATCTTGATGTCGTTAGTGACGCCGACAACGCCCTTCAGGCGATGCACGGTATATTCCGCGGCTGTCTTCTGATAGTTCCAGTCCACTTCGCCGGTTAAGGTGACCCAGCCCTTCTCTACGGCGAGCTTGATCTTGTCGTTCGGAACGGATCCGTCGGATGCAAGATGCTGCAGCCCCCGCTCGGCAATCTTGTCGTCCTCCCAGATGTTGCCGCCGAACAGCTTGACTTTGATCTCTTCCGCGACGGCCTTGACGCCCTTGACCCTCGTGGCGGCGGTCTCCGCTGCGCGCTTTTCCCAATAACTCGGCACATGGCCGCTCAGGGTGATGATGCCTTCTCTGGCCGTGACGCCGATGTGTTCGGACGTGACGGAGGGCTCCCACGCCAGTTCGTCGGTGACGGCCTGCTGCAATTGCTTGTCGTTCATGATGGATAGCCTTCGTGTTCATAGAAACCGATAGGCGCGACAACCGCCGGACCTCCGTCAACCGATAGTCTCCCTTGTCTGACGAGTGTCTGAGCCGTTTTGATCAACATGAGAGGAATAACGCGGACATTTTTCCGGAACAAAAAGCGTGGACAGATTTCACCCTCGGACCTGTTTGGGAATACCTCGGTCCATCATGGGTTGGCGTCCGCCATTCATTTTCCAAGGAACGCCAATGATCAGACTCGGATGTTTAGCCTGCCGCGCGTGCGGCAATCGTCTTTGCCTCAACGTCAGTCGCCGACCAGTAGATCAAGTGGAAAATCCAGCCTTGGGCGACGCATTCTGCGTCGTTCCTTCGTAGACTCAGTGAGCGCCTTCAGTGATGCCCTGAACCTTGCTTCGCACCCGGCGTTTCGGCACCTTCTGCTTTGCAAGCCTGCTCTCGAACATCGGCACCTGGGCGCAACAGGTTGGGGAGCCGTGGCTGCTGCTGAGCCTGGGCGCGTCGTCGTTCCTGATTGGTCTCGACGCTTTCGCGATCTCCGCACCGGTATGGATATTGACGCTGGTCGGAGGCATCCTGGCCGACCGGTCCGATCGCCGGCGCATTATCGCGACATTCCAATCGATTCAGATGCTCTGTCCGACGCTGCTCGTCGTTCTTCTCCTGATAGGCATCGTGCAGCCCTGGATCGTGATCGTTCTGTCGTTGGTCGTGGGGATCACCGACGCGCTCTCGATGCCTTCATTCCAGTCGATTGTTCCGTCGATCGTCAAACATGAACAGATCGCCTCGGCTCTCGCTCTCAACTCCTCCCAGTTCAACCTGTCGCGTATCCTGGGGCCGGCCTTTGCCGGCGTGTTGATGGCCGGCATGGGGGCGGTG
>Ga0302140_10005200_pt1 | contig 16460 bp, 10 predicted proteins | sample I_Bog_E1_1_FD_202095 | JGI IMG/M metagenome (GOLD analysis project Ga0302140, IMG submission 202095) | Peat permafrost microbial communities from Stordalen Mire near Abisko, Sweden - I_Bog_E1_1 | ecosystem: Environmental > Terrestrial > Soil > Wetlands > Peat | place: Sweden: Abisko, Stordalen... | reverse complement strand
CACGATTCCTTCGACGGTGTCAGGGTTGTCGACGATTGCACCGTCGGGCCTGTGAGTGGCTCTGCCGATTTGTCCGAGGCGGATTTTGGGGCCTTGTTCGACGACGGCAATGTCTTTGACTTTGACGGGTGTGCCGTTGGAAGTTTTGACGACGGTGTTCTCAATGTCCTGCACGTTGGTGAACAGGCCCACGGATTGCACGTTGATTTGCTGCGCGCCCTGTTCGATGAAGCTGCCGCCGCCATTGGTGTTGTTGGCGGCAATCTGGTTTTCTACCTGGCTGATGGAGAGGCCGTAGGAGACCAGCTTTTCGGGGTCGAGCTTGACCTGGTACTCCTTGGTGGGGCCGCCGAAGCTGGATACATCGACAACGCCATTGACGCCTTTGAACGACTTTTCAAGAAACCAGTCTTCGAGGGACTTCTTCTCCATGACGTCGTAAGAGGGGTTTGTGCTTTCGAGGGTGTACCAGTAAATCTGGCCAACGGGACTCCAGTCCGATCCCATTTGGGGCACGAGATTGGCGGGGAGACTAACCATGCTGAGGCGTTCGAGCACGTGCTCGCGATTTGTGTCGCTGGTTGAGTCGTCGTCGAAGACCAGCATGAGGCTGGAGAGACCGGCGAGCGTGGTGGAACGGAGATGGGTGAGGTGGGGAATGCCGGCCATCTGGATTTCAACGGGGACGGTGACTTGGCGCTCGATCTCCTCAGCGCTGCGGCCGGGCCATTGCGTAATGACCTGCACGTAGTTGTTGGCGACATCGGGGTAGGCTTCAATGGGGAGGGCCCGAAATGCCAGGATGCCCCATCCAAAGAGCACGACCGCTCCACCGAGAACGAGCCAGCGGCTCTTGAGCGCGAAATCGACGAGTGCTCGGATCATTATGTGCGGTCCTCCAGTACCTGTGTCGTTTCGTGCTTCGTGCAAGGTGACTTTTTCTTGAGGAAGAAGCCACTAAGCGGCAGAGGTTTCGTCGTACTGCAACTGGCGGACCGCATCATTGATTCCCCGCGGCTTCAAGCAAGAGTGCATTGGCGACCACCTGCTGGCCGGGGTCTACGCCGGAGAGAATCTCCTGGCGATTGCCGTCGAGCATCTTGCCGGCATGAACCTCGGTGCGCTTGAACTGATTTCCGCCAACAGGGAGATAGACCCAGTTGCGGTCGTGCAGATGAAGGACGGCGTCGGCTGGAACGACGGCGTGTGTTTCTTTGGTATTGCTGGTGAAGGTGGCGGTGACGAACATGCCGAGTTTGAGGATGCCGGGATTGGCGATCTCGATGCGGACCTTGGCGGTGCGGAGTTGGGGATCGAGGACGGGGCCGATGTCGCTGACGCGGCCGGTCAAGGGCTTATCCGGGTAGGCATTGAGCTTGATCGTGGCTTGCTGACCCACTTTGAGCTTGGGGATGTCGTTCTCATAGACGTCGCAGAGGATCCATACAGTGGAGAGATCGGCGATGGTGAAGGCGTTTGCGGAGCCGGAGAGTGAGACGCCGGCCGCGGCAGCGTTGGTTACGTTTTGAGCAATGATGACGCCACTAATGGGGGCATGGACATCGACGATGGGACTGGGATGGTCCTTATCGACGCCGAGGACTTTCAACTGCTCTTCAGCGCCGGTGAGATCGGCCTTGGCGTTCTTCTCAGAGCCTTCAGCCTGCTCGACCATGGCCTGGGAGATGGCGCCGTGCTTTAACAGATCTTCGGCGCGGAGATAGGCTTTGTTGGCCAACTGCTCATCGTTGACGGCCTTGAGATATGCGTTGAACGCATTGACGATGTCGGGGCTTTGAATGCTGAAGAGGAACTGGCCTTTTTTCACGTTGTCGTCGAGGCGGGTTTTGAGATTGATGACGCGGCCATTGGCGAGCGAGATGACGGGGACTTCGCGAGAGACGTCGGGGAAGACCGCACCGGTGGCATTCACTTCAGAGGATGCTTCCTGTTTTTCGGCAGCAATGAGAGGGAATTGGTCTGGCTTGTCTACCGACACGAGGCTCATGTCGCCGGTGGAGATGACTTGAGTCGGTGGTGGCGCACCGTCTGAGGGCTTGGGTTCTTTCTTGCACGCGGTGAGGGAGAGAGAGGCAGCAAGGCAAATGCCTGCGATGAAAGAGCAGTTTCTCGTCATTGAATTACCTCGCGTCCTACGGAAAGATTCAGTTGCCCGGCTGCGGTTAGATAGGCCCCGATGAGTTGCAGATAGGCCAGTTGGACGGTGCGGTAATCGCTCTGCGCATTGAGCATGTCCATGAGCGACGCTCCGCCGTGCTGATAGGAATACGTGACGGTGTCGCGCACGTGAGTGGCCTGGTTGTTGTATTTGGCCTTGTAAGGTTTCAGGAGTGCGATGTTGCTCTCTACCTGGGCGTAGGCGGAATCGACATCGCTGAAGACCTGTGTGCGCGCGGCTTCAGTCAACTGCTGGTTGCGTCCGATGTCGATTTTTGTCCGCTGCTTCTCGCCCTGGTTGCGGTCAAAGATGCGCAGCGGAATGCTGATGCTGAGGCCGAGCGCGTCAATGGCGTCGGGGTTGTTATTCGACGAGTTATGGGTGTACCACGCGCCAAATGTAGGATCGGTTGATCCGTTGGCCTCGGCTAGTTTGTGAGCCGTATCCGCCTGCTCAAGGGTCTGAATGGCGGCGCGGAGATCGGGGCGCTCGTCGAGTGCGATTTTTCGAAAGCCATCAAGCGGCATCAGGGTATCAGAGAAATCGAATGGTCCATCTATATCAAATTGTTCAACTGGGGTGCGATCGTTGAGTAACTGCAAAAGCTGAATTTTGGAGGTGCGGAGATTGACGAGGGCGGTTTGAATCTCCGACTCATATTGGACGCGCAACAACTCGATACGGTCGAGGTCGATCTCGGCGATGTCGCCTGCGTTGAAGCGATCGCGGCTGATCTGGATGATGTGGTCGTAGTACTCGAGGTCCTCCTTAGCCATCTTCACGACCGTCTTGGCCTGAAGGGTTTGAATGAAGGCGGAACGCAGGGTGAAGAGCAGTGTCCGGTCGAGGTCGGCGTGCTGCGACTCGGCGATTTTGGTGCCCTGCTGAGCGACTTTGAAACGGAGTTCGCGCTTTCCATCGCGCTCGTGGAGATAGCTGAAGTTGGGCTGGAGGTCGGTTCCTCGGAGGGGAGTCCAGACACCGTTGTGAGGAACGATCTGAGTGCCGTCTTCCGATAGGGTGAACTGCGGGTTGGGGCGGAGGAAGGCGGTGATTTCCTCGGCCTTCATCTCATCCACATTCAAGGAGTCGGCCTTGAGCGTGGGATTGGTCGATTCGAATTTGGCCTTTACCTGATCCCAGGTAAGGGCCTGCTGCGCCGGAACAAGAGCCGGCGCGAGCAGAAGAGCAAGCAGCGCGGCAGTTGCATGCGCGGGCATGGATGGGAAGATTTGCTTCATACACAACCTTTAGATTGAAACAGGGGAAATCCTTTCCATTGAGTGATTTGGAGGGCCAGTGTTCCTCTGGGGGGCGACGACTCCAGTGGCATGATCTCGGGCCTGCGGCCATTCCTGATTCCGCAAGGGACTGTGGTCCGCGGTGCGGGAACAGGATGGAATGAGGCCAGAGATGCGGGGAATCTTAGGGAGAGATCAGGCGACGGGAGGAGGTCGATTTTGGATGGTGCGGAGGCCGGGGTGATCTACGGGGGGCCCTTGGGAATGTCCAGGCGCTACCACTTGCAGAAAGCCGAAACGAAGCTCCGAGAGGACGGGCAGAGGGAGGGTCGCTGCCGCCGGAAAGATGGAGTGCGGATGGGAGACAACGTGGTCGCGACGAAGGCAGGTGTCGACCTCGGCTGGGTTCTGGACTGCCTGCAGATCGTCGGTGACGGAGATGACGGGAAAAAGCGTGAGGATGAGCACCGTCAGGGAGACCCACTGGGTTCGCCTGTATTTGCCCGCCTGCGGCGCAAAGCGGACCCAGAGGCAGAGGATCACGATGGCCGAAAACGCCCAAGCGAGATTGAGGGCTAGTTCCATTCTCAATCCCGATTTTACCTCACGACAGCTTGGCACCAAGAAAACAGGCTGGTGGCTTTCTCTGTAGGGAAGTTGAAAAAGGCGCTTGAAAGCATCGACGGTCAAGGTTGCCGGAAGGCTGATGTTTTCTGGTAATTTGCGGTGTTTTTCAGTGGTTGTTCATGGCTTTGTTCAAGGCTTTGGGGGGAAGGGCGGTTGGAGTGGGAAGTTTGACCGAGGCGGCGAATCCACTTATGATGGAAAGGTTGGTTTGGAGTGTGCGGCGCCCTGCCACGACCCGAACTGATGCGGCCCAGAGATGAGCTGGAGATGTAAATGGTGCCCCCTCGTTCAATGGTAGGACAGCTGCCTCTGGAGCAGCCTATCGGGGTTCGAATCCCTGGGGGGCAGCCAAAAAGCGATTCTAAATGATTTATTAAAGTTCGTGGAAGTTCGCAGAAGTTCATCCAATCAACAACTTAAGCTGATCATTTCACACATCTTATTGGTCAAAATGCGTTCGTAATGGTACGAAAGCCATGCAGAATTGAGGAGAGGATACGATAAAACGTCGTATCCTCAGATTCTCGATCAAAATGAGGATACGGAGAGAGCGACAGAGTGTCATATCTTCAGGGGGTATCCTTATGGCTCTCACCGATTTTAGAATTGAGGGCGCTCGACCAAGCCCTAAACCTTTATGGCGCTGGGCTCATCTCTTTCCTCGGAAAATCAAGACCAGCGCGACGACCAGTACGAGCCCGCAGATCCATATCCAACCGTTATTCCAACCATGCATTCCCATGCTATAACCGTTCACAACTCCTCCTCGGGAAGCAGGCTCTGAAAGCACAACCCTGCCTGGTTCATTCCGTTCGACCGCGTGCTACCAACCGATCTGCTTAGTCGCAGCAGCCGTGGCCGCACTTCGACTTCTCCGCGAACTTTCCCAGGTATTGCGCCGGATGGCAACGGCCGCACTGCCCGACTTTGGGCCAATAGCCTCGCCGTTCGTTACGGACTTCCCCAATTTATCCGCTTGCGCCCAAAGCCCAACGCGGGCTACGGAGATGCTGGTGCGAAATCGATGCAAGGCGACTGGAAACCGATAGCGGTTGTCTTTCGCCGCTTGCTCAGCGACTTTCTAGCTGAGGGCTAATCAACTGGCGCAGGTGCAGGTGAGACGTAGCCTCGCGTTCGGTCCGCGTTGCGGCCAATTACTGAGGCGGTCTGAGCGAATTTGTTGCTGCGTTCCGAAGAGTCGGTGTGCCAACCAAGATGGTCAATCACCGGATTGGCGGTCAACGCGTGGGTTGGCGATTTTGCGTAAGTTCAGAACAATTCCCGGCGACATCGGCGTTTCATGGGATCCATCCGGCCAACTTTCGGTTCGCCGACCGTTCGCGCGAAGGGATACGAATGGGTGAGACGGCTCCCTAGCCTACTTCCTTTGATTGGCATCGGCAACGTTGGGCCGTCCGTTCGCTAATCGCCATCTGCAGTGTTAGCCGATGAGAGCTCTTGACCGCGGTAGACCCGGTCGAAAAGGATGAACGCTAGGAGGAACACCGCGAAAACCATCAGGCTGCCCTCCGGGCCTACCGAGCCGCCAGTGAGCCACTTGGACCCGTGAAAACTGGAATTCAACAGATGACCTTGGGCCTGGAAACCGCTGTCAGGGGTGGAATAGACGAACGTCTCTGCATAGTCCACAGAAGTGTGAAACCCGATGATGAACCATAGATTACCCGTTCGCTTCAGCGCCAAGCATCCGAACATACCGAAGGCAAAGATGGAAAGCGCTCCGACCCAGCCTTCGCCAGTGTTGCTGAGATGAGCAGCTCCAAAGGCGGCAGAAAGAAGAAGGGCTGCAGGCCAGAAGCCGATTCCAGACGCTAGCGTGAACTGGGAATATCCCCTGAAGAGGAACTCCTCGAAGATTCCAACCAGCAAGAAGCCTAGGGCCCACAGCAGGGCATACTTCAGGATTGCACCGCCGGCAAGGGCGAGCGATCCAAAGGAAAATCCACCGCAGGCCCATATCGTTAGCATCTCGACGCTTTCGAACGCTAGACCCCAGGCAACCCCTTGCCAGAACAGCTTCGAAAACGCACCTTTTCGCGAAAGGCCATAGCTGGCGAAAGACCGCCTTTCGATCTTGGCCATGACGCCCGCGGCGAGGAAAACCACCAGAATCGCAGCACCCTCCAGTAGGAGTTGGAACTGAGGAGTGAGAACCCCGCTGCCTTGTGTGGCCTTTGCGATTTTGAGAAAACCAGGGATCAGTCGCAGCCCATGTTGAATGATCACTAGGCGCAGGAGCGCCAGCAGCGCAAGAAACAATGCGAACCGCCATCCTGCACGGATGCCGTTCGGGCCAACGAAAACATTGCGAAGTTTGCTTGCCTTTGCCGTGGAACCTGGAGATTCGAGTGCGGACGTTAACGATTTACTAGGACCTTGCTCTGTTTCCATGTATTAGGCTCCTACGAATCGTGTGCAGAGTTTGTTCCGTCAGCTTTTCTTTGCGGCATTGGCACGTCAGCACGATTTAGAAATATCAAGCAGTGTGCCTTCCCGGTTTAAGGAGGAGGTTTTCGCAAACAATCTATTCGTACCCGTTAAAGCAAATGTCTCCGCCGGATCGTATATTGTGGACTCCGGAGCGAATATCTCGGCGCTTTCCCAGTCTGAAGTCGACAGGTCGGGACTCAATGTCAGCCACACCGCTTAGAAGGCCTCCGATATTAGCGGGGTTTCAATGGGTGCTCAAGTAACTGAGATTTCTGATCTGTGGGTTGGACAAACACATCTTAGGCATGTGGCTTTTCTTGTATACCCTGACTCGAGTGAGCCTTTTAGCTACCTCCCGGCAGCGCATAAAGGAGTACTCAGCATACCGGTTTTAATTGCCCTGGGAGTAATGCGTATTGACAAAGACCTGAATATCGATGTGTCTGGTCGCATGGCGCGTTCAGTTGTGAGAACTCTACCGTTGGTTTTCAACGGCGCAACACCAGTCACGTAGATTTCTGTGAACGGCAAACCTGCAAGTTTCATTTTAGATATTGGCGCCACGCGTACATATCTCTATCCTTCGGTAGTCAAAGTTGTTCCTGAATTCGAACAAAATGGGCGCAGACGATACGAACACATAACAGGAGTCTCTGGCGACACGGTTCAGGACTCAATCGTATTGCCTTCGGTACAGTTATCACTCGGGCGTGCCATTTTGCTGTCTCCTGCAACAGTTCTCTTGAATGTCGGCACGGGAAATAGTAGATGGGCCGCGGGGAATCTCGGATACGACCTCATCTCCAAGAGCCTTCCAGTCATCCTGGATTTCAAGCAGATGCAAATTGTATTCGAAGCCCATTAGGGCATTTCTGAAGTCTAGTCAAGGCGAACAATGCTTGCTGAATATGAATATGCCCACTACGCCTCGGCCGCAGGAAGACGAACCTCGACCATGGTCCCTGCCTGTGGCATGCTCTTGATTTGAATTGCACCATGATTCTTCTCTACGACCGCCTTGGCAATCGAGAGACCTAGACCAAATCCGCCCGTCAATCGCGACCGTGAACGATCCGAGCGATAAAACCGCTCGAACACATGGGGCAGGTCCTCAATTGAGATTCCCGATCCTGCGTCCGCGATCAGGATGCAGCACACAGAGCCTTCGATGGAACCGATCTCAACCTTCACTTCACCGCCGAGCGGGGAATGCTGAATTGAATTTTCGAGGAGATTGATCCAGAGTTGGTTGAGCTCGTATTCCGATGCGCGCACCCGCAAATCACAGGAAGAATCAAACACAACCGATACCGATTTCATCTTCGCCATGGGCACAAGCTGGTCGATGGCATGCTGCAACGATTCGTTAAGACGCAGCGGCGATTCGTTGTCAACAGCGGCATTGCGCTTCGATCGTTGAGAATAGTCGATGGACGCCAGAAGCAGCATGTTGGCTACAAGGCTCTCGGTGCGTGAAGTATCTTCAAGCGCACGCGCGATCCCCTCATGCAGTTCTTCTTCTGAGGCTTTGCCCTGTTCCAGGAGTTGCAGAGTTGATTTCTGGATTGTGACAGCGGTCTTCAATTCGTGCGCGGCATCACTGAGAAAGCGGCGTTCGCGTCGGAACGCCTGCTGGAGGCGAGCAACCAGCGATTGCAGGGCACGGGCGAGCGGCACCAACTCAGTGCTGCGGACAGAGCCCGCGGGCTCTTCAAACTGAGCCCCATCGGCCTCGATCAAATCTGCCTGGTGCGCGAAATCGGTTAGTGGGCGCATGCCTTTGCCCACCGCCCACCACGTCGAGCCAAAGGATATCAGAAGGGAGATCAGTCCAACCGAAATTGCAATACGGGTTGCTGTGGCGATCTGCGCTTCAGCGCGATCGGCCGGCATCGCGTAATAGACGTTCACATGGAGTTGCGGGATCTGATGATTCTCCTGATCCAGGATCTCCGCATTCATCCGCGCCCGGGCTCGATAGATCACTCCCTTGCGGCGAAATGAGAACGTTGTATCTTCCTGTTGTCCACGGTTGATTGCGGCGTTCAGCCACGAGGGGGCCCCCGCTACAGGCGCGCCGTGTACATCATCAATGTAAAAGAGATCCTCCTTGGGAAGATTGACCTGATCTTCGTCAAACGTGAGACCATCCGGGCTCTTTACATCATCGTCGACCAGCGCAAGCACTGAAACCATGCGCGCTTTCAACTCTGAATCGACACTCGACCACACAGCGCGATGCACATACCAGATCGAGAGTCCCACCGCACCCAGTGCTGCGACCAACTGGGCTGCAAGAACAAGCAAAACGACCCGCCCGCGGATCGAACGCATCATACCGCCTCACTGCGGCGCAGCATGTAGCCATGACCGCGCAATGTATAGATGAGTCGTTCATGAGTGCCAGCGTCAACCTTGCGGCGAAGAGCGGAGATGTACACCTCGATTACGTTGCTGAATTTTTCCCAGTTGTAGTCATAGAGGTGTTCGAGCAGTTCTTCCTTGGAAACAACGGAACCCTGACGCAACATCAGATATTCGAGAGTGCGATATTCCATCGGCGTCAACTCCACGCGCTCTCCCGAACGAGATGCGGATCGCGTGTTCATGTCAAGGATCAGGTCTGCAAGCACCAGCGACGAACTCGCCTGCCCCTTGCTGCGGCGAATGAGCGCTTTCACCCGCGCGAGAAGTTCCCCGAGGTCAAACGGCTTGGCGAGGTAATCGTCTGCGCCGTTGTCCAGGAGGCCCACGACGGTCTGTTTGTCTTCCTTTGCAGTGAGTACCAAAACGGGAGTTCTATTACCCGCCTTCCGTAACTCAGTCAGCACTGATTCACCGGAGATACCAGGTAGCATGAGGTCGAGAATCACCAGATCGAACGATCCAGTCAGAGCAAGGTGCAATCCATTGTTTCCCTCCAGAGCAACGTCGACAACGAATCCCGCATTCTTTGAAATCGCTTTGGCGAGGTTCTGCGCCAGTCGTTCTTCATCTTCGATGATCAGTACATGCACTGAATCTTCTCCGCCCACAGTATAAGCAATACCAGGATGGTCGATGCTGCCGGCCAGGAACCATCGTTTCAGCGTTTCCCGTCTCATCATGTTGTACGCGTCGATAATGAATTTGACTAGTTCGCACTTGAGGCCGGTTTTATCATCCAACTGTTCAATTGCAGCATCTCATCATCGGTCGCATGTTCTCGGTAGAGTCCAAATTTCAGCTCCTTTCATTTCACGCCCCGTCCGTGAAGGAGATGGTCGGTTACCGCCTTCAGCAAATCTTCAGGGTGAACAGGATAAAGTGGAACCGATGTTAATGTCGCGTATTGGAATGATCGCAGGGGTTCTTTTGGCGACTGCGTTGCTGTGGGCAACCGCGCAGACAGAGCAGCCGAAAGCGGATGCACCCCTCACGCTTGAGGATGCAATACGGCTCGCACAAGCGAACGAGCCGGCGTTTGCCGCCGCAGTTGCAGGAAGCCGTGCCGCAGCGCTCGAGCGCAAAGATGCCAAGGCCGCGTTGCTTCCCTCGGTTACTTTTCACAATCAATATCTCTACACCGAGTCGAATCACACGCGCGCGACCACAACGCAAGGCGGCACAAGCCAGTCGCTTCCCGTGTTCATCGCGAACAACTCAATTCATGAATACACCAACCAGGCTGCGGTAACCGAGACCCTCGGACTCGCCGGAACGGCTTCTGTTCGCCTGGCAAGTGCAAATGCAATGCGAGCGCAGGCGGAGCTTGAAATCGCCCGCCGCGGCCTCGTCTCCATCGTGGTGGAACTCTTTTACAACATTCGCGCAGGCGCAGACAGGCTCACCATTACCCAGCGTGCGCTCGATGAAGCCAATCGCTTTGTCGAGGTGACCCAAAAGCGGGAAGAAGGACGCGAAGCGGCGCACGCTGAGGTCATCAAGGCTCGACTTGTCCAACAACAGCGCCAGCGGGAACTGGCGGATGCCGGCCTCGCCCACGAGAAGGCCAATCTTGAACTGGGAATCCTGCTTTACCCGGACCCGAGCCGCACGTTCGCGGTTGTCGAGGAGACAGCCCCGCCCATGCTGCCCGATCGCCGTAGCGTAGAAGCCGCGGCCCGTGCCAACAATCCTGAACTGCGCAGCGCGCTGGCCGCGCTCCAGGCAAGCCAGGCCACAACCCTCTCGGCCTGGGCTGGCCTGACGCCTGATCTCGCGCTCAATTACAGCTATGGCATCGACGCTCCGCAGTTTGCCGGCAAAGGTCCTGACGGCGCGCGCAACCTGGGTTATTCCGCCACCGCCGCCATCGACGTGCCCATCTGGGACTGGCTCACCTCGGAACGCAAGGTGAAAGAAGCACGGATTCGCGCCCAGGCAAGCAAGATTGCTCTCGACGCCGCTCAGCGCCGCATGCTCGCCGACCTCACCGAGTTTTATAACGAAGCGGATATCGCACGCCAGCAACTCGCGTCTCTCGATGCCAGCGTAGCCGATGCCCGCGAAGCCTTGCGACTCACCAACCTTCGCTATGTCAACGGCGAAAGCACCGTGCTTGACGTGGTCGACGCCCAAAATACGCTGGTGGCAGCCGAGAACGGCCAAATCGATGGTGTCGTTCGCTACCACCTGGCTCTGGCTCAGCTTGAAACGCTTACAGGAAGGCTCTAGCCCGTGAACTGTCCAATGACTCGTGGAACCAATCAAGCTCAGGAAACGCGAATGGCAGTAGCGGCGGTGTGCGCCCTGCTCGCTGTCTCCCTGGTTTGCGGCGGATGCAAGAAGAAAGCGGAAGAAACTCCCGAAGCCTCCGTAGCCGTTCAGGCAGAGCACCCCACGGTCGGCCCAATCTCCGCGGAGATTGCCGCCGATGCGGTGCTGGCTCCACTTGCACAGGCAGCCATTGCGCCACGCATCAGCGCTCCTGTGAAGGCAGAGTTGGTGCAACGTGGTGCGACCGTACACAAGGGTCAACTCCTGCTCACGCTTGAGGACCGCGATCTGCGTGGTGTGGCACTTGACTCCCGAGGCGGTCTGAGCCAGGCGCAGGCTGCCTTTACCGCCGCCACGCTCGCCACCATTCCCGAGGATGTGCAGAAGGCACAGCTCGATGTGGACCAGGCCAAGGCCAACCTGGACGTGGCCAACCGCACCTCCGAGGAACGCAAACGGTTGCTCAAGGAGGGTGCCATCGCAGGCCGCGATGTCGACACTGCCATCGCCGCTGCCGTGCAGGCCCAGGCCGCCTACGACAGCGCCGCCAAGCACTTGGCCAACGTGGAAAAGACCACCTACCAGACCAGCATCGACTCCGCGCAGGGCCAGCTCACCTCGGCCCAGGGCAAGCTTGAAAATGCCGAAGCCCAGGTGAGCTATACCGAACTGCGCAGCCCCATCGATGGCGTCGTCACCGATCGGCCGCTCTTTCCTGGCGAAACGGCCGCGGCTGGCGCGCCCGCCATCACCGTGATGGACACTAGCTTGCTCATTGCCAAGGTCCATATCTCGCAGGTTGCCGCGCAGCAATTGAAGATCGGCGGAACAGCTGAACTCACGATTCCGGGAGTCGACGATCCTCAAGCCGCGACGGTTGCTCTTATCAGTCCCGCTCTCGATCCGGGTTCAACGACGGTCGAGGTCTGGCTCAAGCTGCCCAATTCCGGCGGTCGTTTCAAGGTAGGCACGCCGGTGCACGCAATCATCAGCGGACTCACCATTCAGAAGGCAGTCCAATTGCCCACAGCCGCGATCCTGCCTGCCGACGATGGCTCGACCACGGTCCTCGTTATCGGTGCGGACGGCGCAGCACACAAGCGTGCGGTCAAAGTCGGCATGCGCACCACCGAAAAAGTCCAGATAGTCAGCGGAGTCACGCCCTCTGACATGGTCGTGACCTCGGGCGGCTACGGTCTCGACGATGGCACCAAGGTCACTGTCGGTAGCGCGAAAGACGACGACAAAGGCGGCAAGGATGATGGCCCGGCCGCGGGCGGGAGCAAGGAATAATGACCTCCGTTCCTCCGTCGTCCGACAATCCACTGCTCTCCGAAAATGAGCCGGATTTCTGGCTGCCGCGCTGGGTCCGCACCATCTTCTTCATGGCGTTTGTTCTCACGGCGGTGGGCATCTTCGCGTTTTTCCAGACGCCCATTGCTGTCTTCCCGGAGACTAACTTTCCCCGCGTCGTCATCGGCGTCGATAACGGCGTAATGCCTGTCGAACAGATGCAGGTCACCATCACCAAGCCGATCGAAGACGCGGTCAACTCGGTGCCCGGCCTGACCACCGTGCGCTCCACTACCAGTCGTGGGTCTGCCGAGATCAGCCTCTTCTTCGACTGGTCGGTTGATATGTTCCGTACCCTGGAACTCGTGAACTCCGCGCTGAGCCGCGTGCAACAGGAGCTGCCGGCAACGGCGAAGATCACCACCAATCGTCTCACCTTCGCGACGTTTCCGATCCTCGGTTACAGCCTCACCACGACCAACAGCAGCGTCACGCAAAGCGACCTCTGGGAACTGGCCACCTACACGCTCAAGCCGCCCCTCAATCGCGTGAATGGCGTGGCCACTGTGACCATTCAGGGCGGCCAGGTGCCTGAATATCACGTTGTGCCGAACCTCGCGCGGCTCCAGGCCTCCGGCGTCACCGTACTCGATCTTGCCAACGCCATCGGCGCCGCCAACACCATCGACTCGCCGGGCCTTTATCCGCAGAATCATCAACTCGTCCTGGCACTCGTAGGGTCGCAGGCTCACGATATTGAGAGCCTGCGTGAACTCACCGTTAAGACCACCGCCAGCGGCGCGCCGGTGCGCGTCAGCGATCTCGCCGAAGTGATCCAGGCGCCACTTCCCGTCTACACCTATGTCTCGGCAAACGGTCATCCTGCCGTGCTGCTCAACATCGCGCGCCAGCCTTCCAGTAACACCGTTCAGGTAGCCGACAGCGTCGCGGTAGCCGTGCAGCAGTTGCGCGCCCGCCTCCCTCGCGGCGTGGTCCTCGAACCCTTCTACGACCAGTCCCAAATCGTGCGCGAGAGCATTGCCAGCGTGCGCGACGCCATCCTCATCGGCCTCGCCCTCGCCTGCGTCATCCTTTATCTCTTCCTGCGAGACTGGCGATCTTCGCTGATCGCCGGCATGGTCATTCCTGTTACCGTGGCCGTTACCGTACTCGTCCTGTGGCTCGTCGGACAAAGCTTCAACCTCATGACGCTCGGCGGCCTCGCCGCTGCTATCGGTCTCGTGATTGACGACGCTATCGTTGTGGTCGAAAACATCGTGATGCATCGCGATGCAGGCGAAAAGCGCTCCGAGGCCGTTCGTAAGGCTCTCCGCGAAATCTCGCGCCCCCTCATCGGATCGACCATCACGCCCGTCGTTGTCTTCCTTCCCCTCATCGCGGTCACCGGCGTCACCGGCAGCTTCTTCCGCGCGCTGGCCATCACCATGGCAGTTTCATTGCTCACTTCGCTGGCGCTGGCCGTCACCTGGACGCCCGGCTTGGCAATGGTTCTGCTTAAGCCCAGGAAACCCGAGGATCGCGATTCAAACGCGCCCCCAACTGACTCCCATCATGAGCAAGGCCCCGTGTTGCGTCGCCTCACGGGCTGGCAACATGCCGCGCTCGACTGGTCTCTGCGCAGGCCGCTCTGGCTCGGCCTCGCCTGCGTGGCCCTCGCGGCCATCGCCTACTTCGCCTACTCCAATCTGGGCACCGATCTACTGCCCGAAATGGACGAAGGCGGGTTCATCCTCGACTACGTGATGCCCGCCGGCAGTTCGCTCGAGTCCACCGACAAGGTCCTTGATCGAGTAGAAAAAATTCTGCACGCCACTCCGGAAGTCGACAGCACCAGCCGTCGAACCGGCCTCCAGATGGGTTTTGCCGCTGTCACCGAGACGAACTACGGCGATATGACCGTCCGGCTCAAAAACAAGCGCCATCGCTCCATCGATGAAGTGATCGCCGATATTCGCCGCCAGATCAAGACCACCCAGCCGGAACTCGATGTCGAATTCACGCAGATCCTGCAGGACAACATCGGCGACCTTTCCAATGCGCCGGAACCGATCCAGATCAAGCTCTTCAATCCCGATCCGGCGCTGCTCCAGAATATCGCTCCCCGCGTAGCCACCGAGATCGCCAAGGTCAACGGCGTCGTCGACATCGAGAACGGCATCGACAACACGGTCAGCGGCCCTGCCACCAACTTCCAGGTTAATCCGCAGACAGCCACGCGCCTCGGCTTCACCACCCAGGAAGTCGCCGAAGACGCAACCTCGATTCTCGATGGCGTCGAAGTGCCCAATCCGCTGATCAACAACGGCAGGCCGTACACGATTCGCGTGCGTCTCGGCGATGAGTCGCGCCAGTCTCTCGACAGCATCGAAAACACGGTCTTCAACTCCAGTTCGGGTCACACCGCCTCACTTGGCTCCATGACTACCATCACGCAACTACCGCCGCAAGATGAAATCCGCCGCGAAAATCTGCAGCGCCTCGTGGTGGTCACTGCGCGCCTTGAAGGCACCGATCTCGGCACTGCCGTCAAACTCGTTCGCCAGCGTGTCGAAGCCATGCATCTGCCCGCCAGCGTTCGCGTCGAATACGGCGGCACCTATCAGGAGCAGCAAAAATCGTTTGCTGAACTCGCGCGTGTGCTCGTCCTGGCGCTGGTCCTGGTCTTCGGTGTCCTGCTCACCGAGTTCCGCAATTTCGCCGCACCGGTCGCCATTCTCACCTCCTCGGTGCTCTCCATTGCGGGCGTGGTCGGCGCGCTCCTGATCACTGGAACAACCTTCAACGTCTCCAGCTTTATGGGGCTGATCATGGTGATCGGGATCGTCGCCAAAAATGGCATCTTGCTGCTGGATGCCGATGAACGATATCGCGCCGAGGGTGCCGACCCGCGCGCTGCCATGCTTCATGCCGCGCAGCGCCGCCTGCGGCCCATCCTCATGACTGCGCTGGCCGCCGTCACCGGCATGCTTCCTCTGGCGCTGGCGTTGGGCCAGGGGTCGCAGATGCTGCAGCCCCTTGCCATCTCTGTCATCGGCGGCCTCTTCATCTCCATGGTGCTCAGCTTGGTGGTGACGCCCACCGTCTACTTTTTCCTGACCCGAAAAACTCCTGGGGGAACGATCCAGGAAGCGTAGGTGAATCGCACCAGAACCATCAAGACCCAATTGTTCATTATTCCCTAAGTTATCTCCTGTCTATTTTGTGTTTATAGTCCTGTAATGATCCAAAGCTGGCCCTTTCCCTTGTGCTAGGTCATCCAAATCAGGCACTCAGTTGGAGCCGATCGCAGTCAGTCCGGTCCTGCCCTTGAAACCGCAACAAGGGCAAGTTTGCCGGGTTGCATTAGCTTCCCTTCTACACGCAAGCGACCACTGCGGCCAAGCGGAATGCACAAGACGCTTTCATGTCGTTCTTCGTAAGTTGAAGGTAAATTGCAAAGGCTAAAATCGAGCGGCTTGAATGCAAACTATGACGTTCCGGTAGGGTGACCGCCCGCCAGAAAGTAGGCTGGCTGCGAAAAGCTAAATAGTGGGGATTATGCATAGTGAAAAGGTTGTCGAACTCTGTATCCACAGTCTGTTGACGCTAGCTCTCCGCATAATCACGCCCTCCACATAATTCGCAATATGCCCGAAGCACATGGAAAAGCGGTTGTAGAAGCCCTTGGTGAAGAGCGCCGACGCCGACTCCGATTCAATAAAACGCAGCAATGTATTTCCAAACTCCGCCTTGTCCGCCGCGGTTGAAAACTTCGTAGCTTTGAAATCCGATGGGAGAAATGGCCCCTTGGGCATGGTGATCTCCACGATCGGGTAGGAGGCGGGATCACTCCCGCCGTCCTCCCACACCACAGGACGTGCCGTTCGGCATCCGGCGGTTCATGAAGCAGATGTAAGACGTTGCCGAGTATCCAGCAACGAAACCAACCCCATACGGTCGAACCAGGACTT
>Ga0302140_10005197_pt1 | contig 16465 bp, 14 predicted proteins | sample I_Bog_E1_1_FD_202095 | JGI IMG/M metagenome (GOLD analysis project Ga0302140, IMG submission 202095) | Peat permafrost microbial communities from Stordalen Mire near Abisko, Sweden - I_Bog_E1_1 | ecosystem: Environmental > Terrestrial > Soil > Wetlands > Peat | place: Sweden: Abisko, Stordalen... | reverse complement strand
GGAACCTGCCGATTCCGCGTCTGGGCCCCCAACGCCAGCCTTGTCCAGGTCTTTGGCGACTTCAGCGGTGGCGCGCCTATTAACCTGGGTTCGGAACCCGGCACCGGCAACTGGTCTGCCGACCAGATTCCTGCCAATGCAGGCGACAAATACCAATACATCGTCACCAACATGGGCGGGGAAAACAACAACAACTCACAACTTTGGACCCGGACCGATGCACGCGCTTACCAGGTCGAAAGCTCCGACCCGGCGTCGATGGGCTACATTGTGGGGCCGTTTCCCGCCAACCGCCAGCATTTCAACACGCCGGCATTCGGCGATTTTCTGATCTATCAACTGCACATCGGTTCGTATGCCGGGCACAACGACGGCATTCCGGTGGTGAACGACACCGCGACCTTCGTGGACCTGATCGCCAAGCTCGACTATATCCGCGGCCTTGGTTTCAACGCCATCGAACCCCTGCCCATCACCGACTGCCTCTGCGACCTGAATGGCGCAGGCGAGGGCTACGGCCCGTCGGACATGTTCGCTTCAGAAGACGCGTACGCCACCAGCCCTGATCAAGCGGTTGCGGAGCTGATTCAACTCGTCGACGCGGCCCACTCGAAAGGTCTCGCCGTCATCCTCGACGTTGTTTACAACCACGCTGCCATCACCAACAACCGCTATTGGCAATACGACGGCAACTTCGTCGGCGTGAACGGAGTTGAAGGCGGAATCTATTTTGTGGACGGGCACCCCACTCCCTGGGGAGCAGGCTTCGCGCTGTGGCAGCAGGAGGTGAAAGACTTTCTGCTCGACAATGCTCGCATGCTCCTGGGCCAGTATCTGGTAGACGGACTTCGCTTCGACGCGGTACAGGCCATGCAGCCCGATGCCGTGGAATACGTGGTGCAGGCGCTCCGCCAGGAGTTCCCCGACAAGTATCTGATCGCGGAATACAATCCAAACGACCCTACCACTTCTGCCGCCCCATGGTGCGACCCCTACGGCACTCTTGGCTTCTCGGCCACATGGGATATGAACAGCCCGTGGGATACCTTTAACCTGCTGAACGGCAACAATGCAGTCCCACTGCTGTTGGCGCGAATCGGCGGGTTTTCCGATCCAAATCCCTGGCACCTCGTCACCTATTTAACCGGATCGCACGATCAAATATACGGCGGCCAAGGAAATACCGGCGTGTATTTCACCCAGCGATTTGGCGGACGAACCAATGGCTGGGCCACCGCCAAGGTCCGTCTGGCATGGGCTCTCAATGCCACGCTTCCGGGCACACCCATGCTCTTCATGGGAACGGAGGGCCATCTCGACGGCACCTGGGATCCGGCGGTCGTCACCAACGCTCAAGGTGCCGTCTCCAGCGATCTTCGCATCGACTGGTCGAAGATCGGCGACCCTATTGGCGCGCCTATGCAGCAGATGGTGAGCGATGTGAACAGTCTGCGCTGGGCTCATCCGGCGCTGAGGTCGCCCACCGGCAACGTTGTTCATGTCGACAATCAGAATCAGGTGGTCGCCTTCACCCGCTACAACATGGATGGCGATGTGCTGCTGGTGGTTGTCAACGCCGGGAATGGGCAGTGGGACACCAGCCAATACGGCGTGAATATGGGAGGCGAATCGAAAACCTGGGTGGAGATATTCAACTCACAGGCACCGGTCTATGGCGGCGTCAACACCGTCGGTAACTACGGATTCCAGCTCCAGGTCTCCGGCGGCCAGCTTTCCATCAACCTTCCCAGTTGGAGCGTGCTGATTTTCTGTCAGCAGTAGTTTCGGAACGTCGCGTCGCCGCTTTCTACGCGGTCCGGCTGGGAACCGGTAAAGACCTGGGCATCCGTGTGCATGTTCCGGCTATAATGTCAGGAACTCCGCTCCAGATCGTGGACCAACAGATAGGAAGAGACCATGAAGAGGAGAACAATTCTTCTCGGGCTTACGCTTTTTCCGCTCTTGTGCGCCATTGCGACGCCGGCGCAGACGCCCAAACGCACTGCCGCTTCCCGGCAGCAGGCTGATGACTCAGCCGACCGAACCAAGCTTGCAGCCTACGTTGCGGATTTCCAAAACAGTCCTCAAGACACCGCACTGCGCGACCGGATCGTGGCCTTGGCCAAGTCTTTGGATCCAGCTCCGGAGATCCCCGAACTTGCGCGGACTGGCTTTTCGAGTGCGGCCGCGAAACTGAAGTCCGCCTCGTCCGCGGACGATTTCAAGGCCGCGGCTACGCAATTCGACGCGGTTGCGGTGCAGGCTCCCTGGTACACCTACGCCTACTTCAACGCCGCTTCCGCGGATAGCCAGGCCGGCGACTACGACAGCGCCCGGCGCGAACTTGCGCTGTATCGGGCCGCCGCGCGCCCTGCCGAGGCCGCCACAGGGATCGCCGAGGAACTTGAGCGCGATCTGGACCGCCGGCAAGAGGCGCAGTTTCAGCAGGGCTTGCGGCAGTTTACCGCCAATCCCAACGACAACGCCCGGCGACAGATCATCAAGCTGGTCCAGGGCATGAAGACTCAGCCGGAGATTCCCGAGGAAGCTCGTGGGCACTATGTAAAGGGAGTGGTGCTGGGGAATGTGGCTGACGAGAATCCGAGCTACGAGGAACTGGCTATCAAGGAGTACAAGGCAGCTTTGCTGGATGCTCCCTGGTGGGGAGAGGTGTATAGGAGACTGGCCTTGGTCCAGAAAGCTCAGGGCCACTATGCGGACGCCAGCGACAGTCTGAGTTTCTACCTGCTTACCCAGCCCGCCGATGCCCGCGACGTTCAGGACGAGTTGTACGGGCTCATCGCACTGGCGCAGAAGGCGGCCGACGACGATGCGAGGAGACAATCGGATGAACAGAAGCGGAGACTCCTGGAGGAGCAGCGGGCAAAGGACCTCGCCGCCATCGAGTCCGGCAAATTCACCGTCGAGGGGCGGTGGTATGAAAGTCCCAATCCCAACGACTTTTTTGCCGGCGGCAAAGATAAGCCCGAATGCGACTATCTGATCAGCCACCATGGAGGGCGATGGGAGATCGAAAACGCCTGCTCCCGGTCTAATTGGGCAATCGCCAATATAAATATCCAAACCAGGCAAATCGGCTTCCGGATGTCGGGACACGATCCTGGGTATCCCTCCGTAGAGTTGTATGTCACCTTCACGCTCTCCGACGATGGACAAAGGTTGGAGGGTATGGAGTCCGTCTATAGCAAGATGAACGAGTTCCAGGGCGCCCGCGCCGTTCGCTGGATTCGCAGGCCGTAACGCGGGGCGGAAGATGGAACCGCGGTCCGCTCGAAACTCGTTGCGACGAGCCAAGCGAGAGAAGAAGACCGCCGACACGACCGAGGCTCGAAGGTCACTCCGACAGAAACGCCAGCGACTGCAACTGCGTGATCTCGAATGGCTTGCGGCAGCGCATGTTGGCACAGCCCAGCTTGTCGTCGCGGCGCACCATATACGACTGCGCCTTGGCAAAGCGCGCGCGGTCGCGTTCGTCCGCCCCCCTTGGCAGTTGCGCCCGTTTGCGCCGAACTACCCAGGTCACCTGGTATTCGCCTGCCTGTCCGCACTTGGGGCAAGTGAGTGTATGCTTCCGTTGTTCCGTGGTCTCGTTGAAAAACTCTCGCTCATCCATGGTTTTTTCTCGGCTCCCAGCGTTCCATTCCCTGAATAAAAATCGATCCAGAATCGATCCAGGGGCTCCGGGGCACTTTCGCTCCGGAAGATTTTATTCCATACTCATCCTTGCTATGACGAAACGCAAGCCAGGCCGGTTTTCAGTTACCAAGGCGGTAAAGGCCAACGCCCGCGAGCGCGTAGGCCAGCCCAAGCCCGCGCGCGTGGTGGATACCGAGCCCCGCACCGGACGCGAGGCCAAACACAAGCCAAAACTGGAAGAGATCATCCGGCGGGAGGAATAGCGATGGCAAAGGCGCGGAGCTTTGGCAGGCGCAGTTGGAGGTCTGACGCGCACAGCCTAGATCTGGCTGGCGGTGAGAGGCGCTTGAGCAGTGGCGAGAAACCCGAAGGCTAGCCGCGACCGAGTTTCCGCCGCAGTACTCCGGCAAGCCCAAGCATCCCGGAGCCGAGAAGAACCAAGCTGCCGGGTTCAGGAGCATACTGTACATCGACGTCGAAATTTGCGGTGTTGCTCAGCGAACTAGCGTTATTTTCGCCGTAGGTGACAGAAACGGTCGTGTCGTCAAGGTGGTTGACCAAGTCGGTTTTGCTGGCGGGGCCGGAATTCCCAACTGGCGCCACACCGGTTACTGTTATCGCCAACTCCAGGGTGCAGCTATCGCCCTTCCCCAACACCAAGTCCAGATAGCAGTTCCCCGCGGAGTTGCCTGAAGCATCGTCGAAAAGGGCGACATTGGTGACAGCGTCGCCGGGGTTGCCTTGGCCCGCGCTGATGGTGGGAAGGATAAACTCGCTGATCGTCTCGGTGTCCGCGGCATTTTCGCTGCTGTTCTTTACGGTTATGTCCGTCACATCCATCGTTCCCGCATCGGAGTTTATCGTCACCTTGGCAACGATGTTGGCTACACTAAGCTGATCCGCCGAAGCAGACTTGGAGGAAAAAAGGATCGACGCACCGGCAATTGCGATAACAGCAGACATAGACAGACTTGAGTTCTTCATCGCTTGACCTCGGTCAGGGGTTACTCGAACTTCGTTTTGGCGCGAATTGCCTAGCACTTTGGAGCGCGACAGAAACAGTACGATGAGATTTATTGTCTTTTGTGTAGCAATTTGAGTTCCATTGAAGGTGGCAGGAATTCGCCCAAAATATGGATCTTCGCGATCTCTTTTCCATGAAATGCGCAACTTTTTGCGGGCAAGTGAGCAATTTTTTCTCCACAAAAGCACAGGGCGAATTTGCCGGACAATCCGGCACAAGCAGCTTGTTTTTAAGCTAAAGAAGATTCTGCTTCGCGGAACAGCCGAACTCATTGATGCGGCACGCTGTACGGTCCGGGCATAGACGTCTGGGCCGGCTTGTCTAGCGCCAGCGCCTTGTCCTCGGCCTCCTGTTTGCCTTCCGTTCTATGCGAGTAGATACGAAAGGACACGTTCAGGTTGATCATCACCGCGACCGGCTTGCCGTCTTTCACGGCGGGCTCGAAGGTGGCCTTGCGAATCGCTTCCACGGCGTTTTCGTCCAGCCCGAACCCGATCGGGCGGCTCACGGCCACCTCGCCCACCTTGCCGTCGGGGCCGATCACGGCATGATATTGCGACATGCCTGCCACGCCGTTCGCCTGCGCCCACTCGTTTGACTCCGGCTCAAACTTGGATACAAGCGCGGCCTTCTTATCCACGGTGTTTTGCCGCAGCACGCTGGGGTCCTTGGACTGGTAATCGGTCCTGGCTGCGACAGCCTGGTAATAGAGCTTCCAGAAGTCCGGCATTGCGGCCATCATGCGATCGTCCAATCCTGGCGCGAAGATCTGGTCGAGCGCGTCCGTCAACACCTTTTTGGCATGAGCCGGCGAAAGTGTGGTGGTCACACTCTTCGGATCGGCTGGGCGCTCGTCGGCGGGAGCGGCGGCCATCTCCGCCCTCGCTTGGTCGGCATCGCGTGGCTCAGGAGTCGAGGAAGCCGCTGCCTGAGACGCAGGAGGAGTGGTCGATGGAGGAGGGGTCGTCGCGGGGGCAGCGGAGGCTGCTGCCGAAGTATTGGCTGGCGCGGTCTGCGCCTGAACTCCCGGCGTGGATTTTTTGTTCTTGCTGCCCTCCTTTTCCTTTTTCTTCTTCGGTTTCACCACCAGCTCGCGGTCAATGGTAAGCTTGACCATTTTCCTGGCGGGAGTAATCCTTACGCGGTCAAGAGCCTTGGTGGGATCCTCATAGGGCAATGCGCCCAAAAAATGCAGGCCGTAGCGCGCTCCATCAAGCTCGACCTTGTGCTTGGATAGGCGTACCTTGTCGATTTGGATGGCGCTGAGAGTGTAAGAGCCCTGCGGTGAACGCCCGATTAGCTTCCCGTGCTCGTTGAAGTTGAGGGAGTTATCAAGGTAGCCGCCGCGCAGGTAGAGCGGTTTGCCCACCAGCATCTGCCTCAGCTCTGCTTCGGTAATGCCGCCCTCCTGGAACGGTTCCGGAGCGGCGGCCTCAGGCGCCGCTTCAGGCGTCGATGCTGGAGCGGCGGGCACGGCAGCTGGGGCCGGAGCGGTGACGGGAGCTGCTGGCGGAGTGGGAGCTTGCTCAGCCGGTTTCGAAGCCGTGGCAGCCGGCTGCGCTGGCGTAGTCGTTGCATCGGGCTGTTGGGCTGGACCGGGCTGCTGCGGTGCGGGTTGTTGCGCCGAACCTGGGCGACTCAACAGCAAAACCAACGCCATGGTCACGGCCACGCTCAGCGCACAGCCGCAGATTCGTCTCCCAACTCGCGTGGGAACTAGAACGCCGGATTTGTAGTGATAGAGAACGATCTTCAGGGGCATGGGGGAGCCTATGTGCGCCACTTTATCAGGAATTCATTCCAACAGTACAAAAAAGGAACTCTGCTGCGTTTCCAAAGGTAGCCTGGACACCCGGTCAGCCTGCCTTTTTTCCCCGTTTCAGCCGCCAGAGAATTCGGCGGAACAGCCCCAGAACGCGCCGCGTGTCTCGCCGGGCGAGAGCCAGCCGGCGCAGCAGCAGGCGCAGGTCGTGCCGGTTGGCCTCCCGCATTGCGGGTGGGGAGTAGTCCGCTGCCAGGATGACCTCTTCGACGAGCCCGGCCAGAAGATCCAGGTCACCGGAGGTTGTGGCCCGGCATTGATCCTCCAGACCATTGTTCGCTTCTGTGACTTCGCCAGCGGCCGCCTCTGCGGCTGCGGTCAAGGATCGCGCTGGCGGGCAGGCGCGAACTGACAGCTCATACAGGCACACGGCAACAGCTTGTCCCAGGTTCATCGAGGGCTGGCGGGCGTCGGTCGGAATCTCGACCAGCAGGTGGCACCAGGAGAGATCCTCTCGCGTAAGCCCATGCTTTTCCGGACCAAAGACCAACGCCACGCGTCCGTTGCGCGCCAGTTCTCTTCCCACGAGCGGCGTCAGATTTGGCAACGGAACCACAGGCTGCTCCGGCTTGCGATAGGCGAGACTTCCAGTGCCCACAACCAGTGTGGACCCGGCCACAGCTTCCGCCAGGGTCGCAAACTCCGTAGCGGCCGCAAGCAGCTCAGGCGCGCCGACCGCCGACCGCGCCTCGCGCCAGTGGTCCGCATAAGGGGCGCCGACCGCGAGGCGCGAGAACCCAAAGTTGGCCATGGCGCGCGCCACCGCTCCTATGTTGAGCGGGTTGCGTGGCGACACCAGCACCACCTCGATGCGGTCGCATTGGGATTCAGTCAGCAAGGAATGATTGTAGAGCGAAGGCGGCTTCGTGTGCCTTGCGCGCGCGAAGCATCTCTACCAAAAGAGATTGCGCTGCTCGGCAAGTATCAGTTTCAAAACTGCAGCGGGGGCATCTTCGCGAGTGGTTTGGCCTGCCGGCTCCAAAGCGCATTTCTCACGGCAGGCGCAAGAGATCTGGGGTCACGGGCTGGGGACTTGGGACTAAGGGACTAGGGGACTAAGGGACCAAGGGATTGGAGTGAGGGCCACTACCGCGCCTGTTTGACTGCGGATGGCGATCCGAAAAACATGCGCACTTCAAAAAACCACTGTGGTTATAGGCCCACGAAAAAGCGAATTATGTCCGGGTATAGCAGGACGTATTTGGGGCAAAAACGATGCGGGACAAAAACGTCGGGGTTTAACGTGACTTATTTCGAAAAAATGACCTGTTAAAGCTATACAAAAACATGAAAAGCCAAGCGTTTTAGTTGCGTTTTCGATGCATATTTGCGCATTCTTGCACACTTTTTGCGGACCAATTCCCGGTTTTTTAGGCTCGAAATGCTAGCAGTGATAGCATCGTCGCGATGCAATAACCGGCTATTTGTTTTGAAGCGAGGTTGGGATTTCCATCGGGTCTGCGGTCGGCGAATAACGGGAGGCGGCCCGCCGAGATTCGTGCACTTCCAGGTCCGCAAAGGCGAGGGACCCCCGTTTGACAGGCTCAGGGCAGGCTCAGGGCAGGCTCTGGGGCACCAACGCATTTGGGATGACTCGAGCCCCATTGGCGCCCGGCCACCCGCCGGAGAGATGTCCCCATCTTTCTGCATGGAACAGGGCTTGACATGCAGTTGCAGCTACGGCAATTCGGGAACCGCACCGGTTAAGGGGTTTGTGGTCTCCCAGCCCTTCACGGACGGGGTGCGAAAGGACGGAGCACCCGGTTCGTGATTCGGGACAATCCAGAGCCATCTGATTTCGGCGCGCAAATCAGCGCTCACAGGCCGACATATCATTACTGACCAATGGTTCTGGGAACATCCCGTCTGTCCCCGGGTTTCCCCGGACAAGCGAATTGGCCGGCCGCTATAATAACGGCAAGAGGATGCGCATGAATCGGCGAGGCTCAAGGGAGGTTGCTATGGACTTGTTCCTTTACGCGCTCCCTGTGTATCTGGCGTTCTATGAGGCGCTCCTTGTTGCCGGATTAGGCAGAGCGATTGTGTTTCTCATCCTGGCTGTTCTGCTCATGTTCCTGGTCGCGTACAGGGCAGATATCGAACGCGCCTTCGCAGCCTGCCTCAGAGTGCTTCCGTCCGCGTGGCTCGCGCCCGCGCCTCGGTTCGGATTTCGGGAATTATCGTTCGCTTCTCTATCGGTTCCTTCTGGGCCGAGTCTATCCGCCCTGTTTCAGCGCCCCCCGCCCATCTTCTCTTAGATATTCCTGTTGACCTCAAGACCATTGAGCCGTCCTGACGGCTCCGTTTTCCTTGTCTTCCGACAGTTCCCGGGGCATTGCCCAGGGAAAGAGAGGGTGTCTTCATGACTGTTTCCTTTACGCCGGCCAGCACCAGCAAGTTACTCGCCAATTACAGGTTAAAGCTTGAAAGCCTGCAGGGCCAGATTGCTGTGTTAAATGCTCGCAAACTCCGGGCGCTGGTGGTTACTCTCATCGGAGTCGTCCTGTTTGCGGCGCTCGCCACTGTGGGATTGCACGGCGGAGAGCACTCGTTCGTGTATCTCGCGACGACTGTTGCCGGAGTGATTTGTGCTCTGTCGCTGCGGAGTTTTCTGCGATGCCGGGCAAGTGTCACTCAGCTGGCACGCCGGGCAAGCTTCTATGAGCGTGGTATAGAACGACTTGAAGATAAATGGCGCGGCAAGGGGAGCACGGGAATGGACTTTGCGCGCGCGAAGCATCTCTACCAATCGGACCTGGACATTCTGGGTGAGGGATCGCTCTTCGAATTGCTTTCGACGACTCGATCCGAGGTGGGCGCCGAGCGGCTTGCTTGCTACCTGCTCGATCAGCCCTCGCTTGAAGAGGCCAAGGCCCGGCAGGAAGCCGTAAGAGAACTGCGATACGCAACGGGCTTGCGCGAAGAGATTGCGCTGCTCGGCAAGTATCAGTTTCAAAACTGCGGCGGGAGGCATCTTCGCGAGTGGCTTGGCCTGCCGGCTCTCAAGACTCATCCCATTGTTCCCGCCTTTCTGCTTTTCTCCAGCATCGCCGTTTTGGCTCTTGGTGTGTGCGGGTACGCGCAGGCAGCTTCGTGGATGCAAGTTGCGCCTGCGCTGGTTGCGCTGCTCGTCGTGCAGGCTGCGATCGGTTCAGTGCTGATGCGCCAGGTTCGACCCTACATCAAAGCGCTTGAAGCGCTTGGCGGCGATATTGCCTTGCTTCGGCAAGGAGCAGGACTCATGGAACGCCAGCGATTTGATTCCGGCAAGCTGAGCAAACTGGTCGAACGTCTTCACCAGCGAAACGCCGCCGTATGCATCCGCAAGCTCGAGCGTCTTCTAGTTGCCATTAACCGGAGACAAGACCTGCTGCTCTACGGATTTGGACTGTGGCTTGCGCTGGGAACACAGCTGGTTTTGGCCATGGAAAGATGGCGGGCGGCACATCAAAGCGACTTTGAAGATTGGCTGGATGCATGGTCGGAGTTTGAGGCGTTGAATGCACTCGCATGTTATGCCTTCGAACATCCGGAGAATGTGTTTCCGGAGTTAGTGGATGGCCAGGCGAGATTTGAGTCAACAGGTCTGGGTCATCCACTCATTCCGCTGGATCGATGCGTCGGCAACGATGTGGCGCTCAACGAACTAACCACGTTCTATGTGGTTAGCGGCTCGAATATGGCAGGCAAGAGCACATTTCTCCGCGCGATTGGATTAAATGCCGTACTGGCCTTGGCGGGTGCGCCGGTCCACGCTCTTACGGCTCGCATTTCCCCATTTCATATCTGCGCTTCAATCTCCATTGCCGACTCGCTCGAGGAGGGAAGGTCGAAATTTCTTGCCGAAGTGGAGCGGCTGCGCGAGACAATTTGCTCCGCGAAAGCCGGCGAGCCGGTGCTGTTCCTGATCGATGAGATTCTTAGCGGAACAAACTCGCGGGATCGGAGAATCGCCGCGGAATCCGTGATTCAGGCGCTGGTCGCCGGCGGCGCCGTTGGTGCGCTCTCAACCCACGACCTTGCTTTGACCGAAATTGCGGAGGTTCGAGAGTTCCGCGGAGTCAACGTGCACATGGAGAGCGAAGATCCCGACTGGCCGCTTGCATTCGACTACCGCGTAAGACCGGGGATCATGCGGCAGGCAAATGCACTGGCAATTGTTAGGATGATGGGTATCGGCGCGTAGCGAGGAAGGTTCCATGCATTGCCTTCGAAGCCGGGTCGGTGTAAGGTTCCGATCATGATGCAGCGCCGATTCTCAAATTTGCGAGGAATCCTGATCATACCCGCTCAACGGGGGCTCCCGATTCTGTTGGTCCTGTCGTCCCTGATGGCCGCTCCAAGCCGCGCTTTGGCAGGACCACCGCCTGCTGCTGTTTCGGCTTTCAACTCCTATATCGCTGCGCTTGAGTCGCGGCTCGCTCAGCAGCATCGGTCGCAAAGCGGCTTCCTTGCATCCGGAACTCCCGGATGGAAGAACGATTTGCGCCTTCGACAGGGAGAATCGATCGTCGAGAACCTCACGCCTTCAATGGGCGCGGACTTCAAAGGGGCGATGTTGTACCACTGGCGCGGCACTGCCTTTGCTCCCGGCGCCAAAGCCGCCGATTTTGAGCGGATTATGAAGGATTTCAACGCCTATCCTGAATACTTTTCGCCCCAGGTTGTCCGGGCGCGAATCCTCTCCCAGCAGGGGGATCGATTCCGGGCCATAATGCGGGTAAGGCAAAAGCACGTTATCACGGTGGTGATGGATACAACCTACGACGTCACGTTTTCAAGACTGGACGCGCTGCGCGGATCGAGCATTTCGCGAAGCACCGAAATCGATGAGATCGACTCGCCGGGAACTCCGGCGGAACACGTGCTGAGCCCCAGCGAGGAGCACGGATTTCTGTGGCGCTTGAATAGCTACTGGAGTTATGAGGAGCGAGATGGGGGCGTGTACATGCAGATCGAGTCCGTCACGCTCACGCGCTCCATTCCATTCGGCCTCGCCTGGGCGGTTGGTCCTTTTGTAGAGAGCGTTCCCCGCGAATCGCTGGAGTTCACATTGCGCTCTGCGTGCAACGCGGTGCGGAAGTAGCCAGGCAAGGTGGAAAAGCCATGAAGGGGCGAGCTCCGAGGCCAGCCTGACATCCATTGCCGCGAATTCGAAGTGCGACTCGGACCCACCTATAATGAGGGACGGAAGAGCGCGGGGATGATCGCCTAGCGAAGGCGAGAAAGAGAGACACATGACGAACTTGCAAGGAAGAATTGCGCTGGTGACGGGGGCTAGCCAGGGAATTGGGCGGGCTTGTGCACAGGCCCTGGCACAGGCTGGGGCGACAGTGGTGCTGGCGGCACGGAATGAGGTAAAGCTGGCTGAGGCGGTGGCGGAGATTGAGGCCTCGGGCGGGCAGGCGGCGGCGTTTCCGCTGGATGTGGCGAGCGAGGAGTCGATCAAGGCCGGCGCGAAAGCGGTGCTGGAACGGTTTGGGAAGGTGGAGATCCTGGTGAACAACGCCGGGATAACGCGGGACGGGCTGATGATGGCCATGAAACGCGCGGATTGGGACAATGTGCTGGGGACGAATTTGACCGGGGCGTTTCTGCTGACGCAGGCGGTGCTGCGGCCGATGCTGAAGAACCGCTGGGGACGGATCGTCAACATCTCAAGCGTGGTGGGGCGGACCGGGCAGGCGGGCCAGGTGAATTATGCGGCGAGCAAGGCGGGGCTGATCGGACTGACGCGATCGTTGGCGCGGGAGGTGGCGTCGCGGGGGATTACGGTGAACGCGGTGGCGCCGGGGTACATTGAGACGCCGATGACGGCAGTGCTTGACGCCCAGCAGCGGGCGGCAATGATGGCGCAGATACCGCTGGGGCGCGCGGGGACGGACGCGGAGATTGCGCAGGCGGTTGTTTTTCTGGCTTCAGAAGCAGCGGGTTATATAACTGGGCATGTGCTGGATGTGAACGGCGGAATGTTCATGGGTGGGTGAGTCCCGTTTTTGCATTCCAGCGGGGGAATTGTCGCGTTGATCGACATACTCTGAAGGAATGGCTGCGGACTGCCGATGGAACGTTCAAAGCAGGCTCGCATGGTTTCAAGCATTAGTCCGGCCAATATTTTCGAAGCGGCTCCTCCTGAGTTGACGGCAGGTTTGCGGTATGTGGCGCGGCAGCCGATTCTGGACCTGCGTGGCCGCGTGCATGGGTACGAGCTGCTGTTTCGCGCGGGACCGGAAGCGGCCTTCCGCGGGGATGGCGATTTGGCTACGCGCACCATGCTGGATAACACGGTAATTTTCGGGCTGGAAAAGCTGACGGCGGGGTTGCCCGCCTTTGTGAACTGCACGCTTGAAGCGCTGACCGACGAGTTGGTGAATGTGCTGCCGCCCAGCATGACGGTGCTTGAGATACTGGAGAACCTGGAGCCGACCCAGAGGCTTGTAGCAGCGTGCCGCAGGTTGAAGGCTACAGGGTTCCGGCTGGCTCTGGACGACTTTATCTGGAGCAGCAAGTATACGCCGCTTGTTGAGCTGGCCGACTACATCAAGGTGGATTTCGCCGAGCTATCGGCGGCTGGGCGCAAGGACCTGCGGCAGAAGCTGGGCAGTGCGCCGGTGGCAATGGTTGCGGAGAAGGTGGAGACGCAGGAGGAATACAAGCAGGCGTGCGACGAAGGGTTCACGCTTTTCCAGGGTTATTACTTCTGCCGTCCGCTGCTTCTGCAAGGGCGCCGGGTTCCGGCCAACCGGCTGTTTCATATTCAGATTTTGCAGGCGTTGCGGAGCGATTCACTCGACCTGCACAAGTTGAGCCTGCTGGTGAAGCGCGACGCATCTCTTACTTATCGACTGTTGCGGCTGGTGAACTCGCCGGTGAGCGCTATTCGCCAGGAGGTGAGCTCCATTGAGGCGGCGCTGATGGTGGTGGGCGAGGATATGTTCCGACGAATCGCAACGCTAGCGATTGCGAGCGAGTTGAATGCGAATCAGCCGGCGGAGATATTGCGGATGGCTTTTGTGCGGGGACGTTTCTGTGAATTGGGCGCGGGGCTGTGCGCACTGGGACAGGCGGAGCAGTATTTGCTGGGCATGTTCAGCCTGCTCCCCGCGATGCTGCGCATCCCCATGTCCGACCTGGCTCCGGCATTGCCGCTGCGGGAGAAGATTCGCGAAGCGCTGCTGGGCGCGGCGAGTGTGGACAGTTGCCTGCTGCGCTGGGTGGAGAGCCACGAGCGGGGAGACTGGATAAAGAGCGATGCCATTGCACAGTCGCACGGCCTGCATGTAGACGAACTGATGCAATGTTATGGCGAGTCAGTGGTGTGGGCGGAGGCGGCGCTACAGGTCTCGGTGTAAATAGGGCCCAAGGACCCAGGCGCGTTCAGCAACCAACCGCCTCGTGGCTACTTGATGCGCAGGCTTTCTTCGGGAAGCTGCTCATAACTCACGAATGCAAGCCTCAGGCTGTCTGGAGACCAGGAAGGTACGTTGATGGTGCCCTGGCCGCCAAAAAGCTTTGCCAGTGTGTGAATGCTCTTGTCTTTCATCGACATCAGGCGAAGTTCCACATCCTTGCCGCCTGGGTGGCCAGTTACGCCCTTCTCGTAGGCGAGAAAAACCATCCATTGCCCGTCGGGAGAGATATGCGGAAACCAATCGTTGCTTTCATCCACGATAACTTGCTCCTGCTGGGAGCCGTCGGATTTCATGCGCCATATCTGCATCTGGCCGGTGCGCTCGGAGTTGAAATAAATCCATGCGCCGTCGGGGGAGTACTCGGGCCCGTCGTCGAGGCCGGCTGCGGTGGTGAGGCGAGTTTCTTCTCCGCCCTCGGCAGGGACGGCGTAGATATCGAAGTTACCATTGCGCTCTCCGGTAAAGGCGAGGGTCTTGCCATCGGGCGACCATCCGTGCCAATACGACGGTGCGTTCGGCGTGATCAGCTTTGGCGTGCCGCCGGTGATGGGAACGATGTAGACGTGCGACTTTCTATCTTCGGTCGACTGGTCGCTGATGGCCAGAATCTTGCCGTCCGGAGAGATACCGTGATCGTTGTTGCAGTGAATTTGCGGTGCGGTGGGAATGAGCGTGGGTTCGCTGCCATCGAGCGCCAAGCGATGGAGAGTTCCATCCTGGTTGAAGACAAGGAACGCGCCGTCGCGGGACCAGTTGGGAGCTTCAAAGTGTGCGGCGGCAACGTATTCCACATGGCGGTCGGTAGAGGCGATCTTGATGGTTTCGAGCGAGCTGACCAGGACCTGCTTGCCGGTTGCGGGTGGAAGCTGTTCGAAACTAACGTAGGAGAATGTGGCCTTCTCTACCACGTCCTTGTCGTGCGCGCATACGCCTATGCCGATGTAGAACGGGCCGGTGAGAGGAAGTTTGGTAGATGCGCCGGCGGGCTGAAGCTTGCCGTCCTTCCCGGTGACAAAGGCGTAGATGTAGTCGCCGCGCTTTTCAATGCGCACGGTCTTGGGAGCGGAGATATTGGACTCGACCTCGTGTGTATTGTCGCCGGCGGGGTTGCGAAACTGCAGCGAGGTGAGGCCGACGCCGTGAACGGCCACATCGACCGATTGCGAGTTCCCGTCGAGGGTCTGGCGAATCATCAGGACAGCTTTCCGGTGAGGGTTTCCGCCGGTGCCGATGAAGGCGATGTCGGCGGTGAGGGCGACGTCTCCGGAGACTTTCTTCCAGGCGAAATGGAAGTCGTCGACGCCGAACCACATGTTTTCGCCGCTGCCGGCGATTGTGTAGGTGCCTTTTGCTGCGTCGAACGCGGCGGAGCCGGGGTGCAGCACCGTGCCCACGTCCTGATGATTTTCAAAGATGCCAAGCTGCTGGGACGCTGCTCCCTGGGTGCCTGCGGCGATGGTTATCATGACGATTGCTCCAAACATGGCAAGTTGGCGAAGAGTATGAGTGAACAGGGACGGCATTTGGATACCTCAGATTTCGAGCGCAGGATCGATGTCTGTTTTGCGCCGGTTAAGAGCATATCGCATTCCTGTGCGGATGTGGGGCCTGGTGCCGGTAGCGCTAAATTCCCAATCGCGATTTAAGAATGCGGACGCGGTCGCGGGCGACTGGGATTTGAGTGCGCTGGGGATCTTTGAGCGAGACAATGACCTTGCCGGCGAACCAGGAATTCACTTCGTTGATCCAATCGATGTTGACCAGGGCCGAGCGGTGGATTCGCAGGAAACGGGCAGCGTCCAGGCGGCGCTCCAGTTCCGCTATGGACAGGTCAATATTGTGCCGATGGCCGTCGACCACTGCATAAGTGAGCTTGTCGTGGGCTATGAAGTGAGTTACCGCGTCGAGGTCGAGGAATGAAATGCGTTCTCCCACGCGGGAGGCGATGCGGCGGGGATAATCCGGGCGCTGGCCGCGAAGGGATGCGGCCAGTTCCTGAAGAAGAGCGGCCGAGTCGAGCTGCCAATCGGGCTTGGGAATGGGCCGGAGACGGCCGAGTTTCTTCAGGGAACGGGCTAACTGAGCGGGTTCGATGGGCTTGACCAGATAGTCGATGGAATTGACCTCGAAGGCCCTGAGCGCATATTCGTCGAACGCGGTGGTGAAGATTACGAAAGGCTGGACGGCGAGACGGGCGAGGAGGTCGAATCCGCTGAGGCCAGGCATTTGGATATCGAGGAAAAGGACATCGATGGGCTGGCTGGAAGACTGGTTGAGGTATTCGAGGGCTTGAGCTGGATCCGTGGCGCTGCCGACGATCTCGAGCGAATCGAAGCCGGCCAGCAGCCGGCGAAGCCGCTCGATTGCGAGTGGTTCGTCATCGACGAGATAGGCTAGGAGCGGGGCGGTTTCCATGGGCACTTCAATTATGCGGGGCCATCATAGGGGAATAGCAAGGCGGACGGCGGTCTTTTCACCTTCGCGAGTTACGTGAAGCTGGCCGGCGGGACCAAATAGGAGTTCCAGGCGGGCGATGAGATTGCCCAGGCC
>Ga0302140_10005192_pt1 | contig 16477 bp, 10 predicted proteins | sample I_Bog_E1_1_FD_202095 | JGI IMG/M metagenome (GOLD analysis project Ga0302140, IMG submission 202095) | Peat permafrost microbial communities from Stordalen Mire near Abisko, Sweden - I_Bog_E1_1 | ecosystem: Environmental > Terrestrial > Soil > Wetlands > Peat | place: Sweden: Abisko, Stordalen... | reverse complement strand
CGCTCGGCCGCATCCGCCTCTCGACGCCCACCGGGCAGCTGGTTCCGCTGAACGAGATCGCGACGATGACCCGCTCCGTGGGTCCGTTGCAAATCAATCGACAGGCGCAACAGCCGGCGGTGACGATCTCGTTCAACCTTTCCCCGGACCTCTCGCTGGGTCAGGCGATCGACATGATCAAGCAAGTCGAGCGCAAGGTGAACCTGCCGGGTTCGATCATCACCGGTTTCGCCGGCAACGCCCAACTTTTCCAGCAAGCGCTGGCGGGGCAGGGCGGCTTGCTGCTCGCCGCCGTCATGACGATCTACATCCTGCTCGGCGTGCTCTACGAGAGCTACATTCACCCGATCACGATTCTCTCCGGCCTGCCCTCGGCGGGCATCGGGGCGTTGCTGGCGCTGCAATACTTCCACATGGATCTCAGCGTGATCGCGATCATCGGCATCCTGCTGCTGATCGGCATCGTCAAGAAGAACGCGATCATGATGGTCGACTTCGCGCTGGAGCGCCGGCGCGTGGGCGGCATGGACGCTCCCACCGCGATCCGCGAGGCGGCGCTGGTGCGTTTCCGTCCCATCATCATGACGACGCTCGCCGCGCTGCTGGGCTCGCTGCCTATTGCGCTGGGCACGGGCGCCGGCTCGGAACTCCGGCAACCGCTCGGCGTCGCCATCGTCGGCGGCCTGTGCGTTTCGCAATTGCTGACGCTCTACATCACGCCGGTAATCTACATCTATCTCGACAAGGTCGATTCCTGGCTGGCGGGGCGGCGGCCGACGCGCGCCAAGCCGGGACGCTCACATGTGACGTTGCCGGCGCCGGCGGAGTAGGGGCGCATCCTGTTGCAGCTCCGCAGGCAAGTTGACGGAGGTTACTGGGCCGCCGTTAACCGTTAACAAAGGTTAAGTTTGTCAAAAATCGCGCTCCGAATTAACGTTTTGTTAGGGACAACGGACGGCCGCCGTCGCTCCCGGATGAAACGAGGGAGCCGGACACGATGCGTATTGTACCAGGACTACGTGAACTCGACGATTACCATGGACTGCCCGGTGCGCGAAGCGCAGGCGGCGGGGCGAGATTCGTCACCTTTCTGTTGATGACGGCGATTTCGGTCGGCGCCAGTTTTGGCGCGCTCGGGTTCGTCAAGGACGTGTTGGATCGCGCGCTGGGGGCAGGAACGGTCGGCCGGGCGCTTCAGGAACTCGACCCCAACGACGCCGAGCTTTACGGCCTGCTGAACGCGGACTGGCCGACAGGCTCGACGAAGAACAGTTTCGCGCAGTCGAAAACCGAGGAATTTGGTCGACGCGCCTTCGGCCAGCGCAGGAACCCGCCGCCCGAGCCAGAAACGGCCGCCGTTCTGACGACGTTCGTGCCGGAACGCGAAACGGGCTTTGCGCCCAGCACGGCGCCGACCCTTTCAACGACGGGCGGTTTCGCCGAGGCGTCTCGGCTGGTCTCGGGTCAAACGATCCAGGTCGTTGCGCCGAAGGGAAAGACGATGTAATTGTCGTGGACATTCACGAGGCGACGAAAGCCGATGCGTCGCCTTTCGCTGCGGTGAGCGGCGCGAAGTTAGCCCGGTATAGCGATTTTCACGTTTCGTTTACATGCGCCATAAATTTGCCCGTTTGTCGTCAATCCGAAGCCGCAACGACGCAAGATACTACGTCCTAAGCCGTGTTGGTTCGGTGTTGCGGCGCTCTCGGCGATATTGCCCCCCAGCCCCCGAGATGCGTGCGACCCGGGTAAGGCCAAATCGGCTGGCGGATCGGCGGGCCCCCTCCCAGCCGATCCGCTTTTTTTTGCCTCTCTCCAGATTCACTTACGCACTTGAATCGGGGCCGCCGGGCCGCGATATGAGCGCGCGAGCGTAAGCTCGCTCACCCCGTTCATTTTCCAAAGGACAAGAGGTTATCGTGACGACCACCGCCGCCGCGCAGACCCAGAGTTTCGAAGCCGACGTTTCCCGGCTCCTTCACCTGATGGTGCATTCCGTCTATTCGGACCGCGACATATTCGTTCGCGAGCTCGTTTCCAATGCAGCCGACGCCTGCGAGAAGCTTCGCTACGAGTCGCTGGCCAATCCCGAACTCGTCGAGGGCGGCGGGCCGTTCGCGATCACGATCTCCGTCGATCCGGCGGAAAAGACCCTGACCTTCTCCGACAACGGCGTCGGCATGAACCGCCACGATCTCGTCGACGCGCTGGGAACGATCGCCCGCTCGGGGACCCGCGCGTTCCTCGACAAACTCGCCGCCGAGAACGCTGACAAGGAGAAGAGCGAGGAGAACGCGCTCATCGGCCAGTTCGGCATCGGCTTCTATTCTTCCTTCATGGTCGCCGACGAGGTCGTCGTCGAAACCCGTCGCGCCGGCGAAACCGAGGCCTGGCGCTGGTCGAGCGACGGCAAGGGCTCCTACACCGTCGCGCCGCTGGAGATCGACGCCGCCCCGCTGCGCGGGTCACGGGTAAAACTGCATCTCAACGCCGAATCCGAGGATTACGCCGACGCCGAGCGCATCGAAAAGATCGTTCGCGAGCACTCCGGCGCGGTCGCCGTGCCGATCGAAATCGTCGACAAGCCCGGCGACGAGCCCCGGCGCATCGCCGACGGCGCCGCGATCTGGGCCAAGTCGAAGTCGGACATCACGCCCGAGGATTATACCGAGTTCTATCGTGGCCTCTCGGGTCAATATGACGAGCCCGCCCTGACCGTGCATTGGCGCGCCGAAGGCCGGCACGAATATACCGTGCTCGCCTTCATCCCTGGCTCGCGCCCGTTCGACCTGTTCGATCCCGCGCGCAAGGGTCGCAACAAACTCTACGTAAGGCGGGTGCTCATCACCCAGGACGCCGATCTGCTGCCGGGCTGGCTGCGCTTCGTGCGCCTCGTCGTCGACAGCGCCGACCTGCCACTCAACGTTTCACGCGAAATGATCCAGGAAAGCGCCGTCTTCGCCGCCATTCGCAAGGGCGTGACGAACCGCATCCTGCAGGAACTCTCCAAGCTCGCCGAGAACGACACGGAGAAATTCGCCAAGATCTGGGAAAACTTCGGCTCGGTCCTCAAGGAAGGCCTGTACGAGGATCCCGAGCGGCGCGACGCGATCTACAAATTCGCGCGCTTCACTTCGACCAAACATGCCGATGGCGATCGCACCCTGGAGGGCTACGTCAAGGATCTCCGTGAGAACCAGACGGCGATCTATTATCTGACCGGCGACGACGCCAAGCGCCTCGCCTCCAGCCCGCAACTCGAGGGTTTTCGCGCCCGCGACGTGGAAGTCCTGTTGCTCGCCGATCCGGTCGACGCCTTCTGGGTTTCGACGGCAATGGGTTTCGACGGCAAGCCGTTCAAGTCTATCAGCCAGGGCGCTGCGGACATCAAGTTGATCCCGCTCGCCGAAGGCAAGACGGCGCCGGCGGAGGCCACCGCCGACGTGGCGACGCTGATCGCCTATATCAAGCAGACGCTGGAGAACGAAATCGCCGATGCGCGCGCGTCCGACCGGCTGACCGATAGCGTCGCCTGTCTGGTCGCGTCCGAATACGGCCCGGATCGGCAACTCGAGCGCATGCTCGCCTCGCATGGTCGCGTCAACGAACGCAGCAAGCCGGTGTTGGAAGTCAACGCGACGCATCCGCTCACCAGCGCGCTCGCCAAACGGCTGAAGGAGAACGCGGACAAGTCGTTGGTTGACGACGCGGCCTGGTTGCTGCTCGACGAAGCGCGCCTCGTCGACGGCGAAACGCTGAAGGATGCCCCGGCTTTCGCGGCGCGCCTGCGGCGCGTGATGGAGAAGGCGATCGGCTGACGCCGCGGGCTCCCGCCTTGCCTCTCGTTGCGAGCGCGCTTGCAACGAGGGGAGGCGATCGTTCAATCGCGAAGAACGGGCCACGATTGACGAAATCAGCTTTTTTCGGCGACGATGATATTTTCACGTCGCCCTTAGACGTTTCTTAACCAAACGCTAAGACCGGCTGCCCCGCGTCATTCTTACGGGTACGAATTAACCGGCTCGAAATATGCGCCCCCTATCGTAAGGTTATTCCGACGGTGATCTGATCCAGACCGGATGGAAGTTTCGGAGCAGGAGCAAAGTTATGATCAAGTCCCTCAAGGCGTTCGTCGGCAACGAGTCCGGCGCCACCGCCATCGAATACGCCCTCATCGCCTCTTTGATCGCCGTCGCCCTCGTCGGCATCCTGACCAGCCTCGGCACCAAGCTGTCGTCCGAGTTCTCGGAAATTTCCAGCGCGCTCAAGTAAGCAGCGCGGAGCCTTCGAAGCTCGAGGATCAAGCCGGCGAAGCTCAGCTTCGCCGGCTTTTTCGTGCGCGTAACGGACGTTCGCTCGGGTCGAAGCGATCGTCGCCGCGAAGCCCGCATTAGCCGGCCTTTAACCAACCAAATAAAGCGAACGCATCTGCATCGTCTGGCCGAGATCGAAATAACCTCCTCGTAACTCGGCCCACGTAACTTGTGGGTATTCCGACGACGAAGCCATCGTAGACGGAAGAAAATTTTGGAGCAGGAGCAAAGTTATGATCAAGTCCCTCAAGGCGTTCGTCGGCAATGAATCCGGCGCCACCGCCATCGAATACGCCCTCATCGCTTCGTTGATCGCCGTCGCCCTCGTCGGCATCCTGACCAGCCTCGGCACCAAGCTGTCGTCCGAGTTCTCGGAAATCTCCAGCGCGCTCAAGTAAGCCGCACGGCGCTTTCGGCGCTCACAGAATTGGCCGGCGAAGCTCAGCTTCGCCGGCTTTTTCTTTGGCGCCGTTGGGCCGATGCGTCCTTAGTCGCGCTTTAACCAATCAAATACAGCTAACGTATCTCCATCGTCTTGCCGCAATGGAAATAACGCTCTCGTAACTCGGCGGCCGTATCTTACGGGTATTCCGACGACGAACCCTTCGTAGTGGGAAGAAAATTTCGGAGCAGGAGCCCAGTTATGATCAAGTCCCTCAAGGCGTTCGTCGGCAATGAGTCCGGCGCCACCGCCATCGAATACGCCCTCATCGCCTCGTTGATCGCCGTCGCCCTGGTCGGAATCCTGACCAGCCTCGGCACCAAGCTGTCGTCGGAGTTCTCGGAAATCTCCAGCGCGCTCAAGTAAGCCGCGCGGCGCTTTCGGAGCTCACAGGATTGGCCGGCGAAGCTCAGCTTCGCCGGCTTTTTCTTGCGCGCCACGCACTTGCCCCGTTGGGTCGAGGGGTCCTTAGGCTGGCTTTAACCAACCAAATATGGCGAACGAGTCTCCATCGTTCAGTCTCTGTCGAAATAACGTCCTCGTAACCCGGCGGCCGTATCTTATGGGTATTCCGACGACGAACCCTTCGTAGTGGGAAGAAAATTTCGGAGCAGGAGCCCAGTTATGATCAAGTCCCTCAAGGCGTTCGTCGGCAATGAATCCGGCGCCACCGCCATCGAATACGCCCTCATCGCCTCGTTGATCGCCGTCGCCCTGGTCGGCATCCTGACCAGCCTCGGCACCAAGCTGTCGTCCGAGTTCTCGGAAATCTCCAGCGCGCTCAAGTAAGCCGCGCGGCGCTTTCGGAGCTCACAGAATTGGCCGGCGGAGCTCAGCTTCGCCGGCTTTTTCGTGGGCGTCACGGACGTCCGCACTGGGTCGAGGCGACCTTAGTCGAACCTTAACCAACCAGTTACAGCGAACGTATCTCCATCGTCTTGCCGCATTCGAAATAACGTCCTCGTAACTCGGCGGCCGTATCTTATGGGTATTCCGACGACGAATACATCGGCGACGGAACGAAGTTCTGGAGCAGGAGCAAAGAAATGATCAAGTCCCTCAAGGCGTTCGTCGGCAATGAATCCGGCGCCACCGCTATCGAATACGCCCTCATCGCCTCGTTGATCGCCGTCGCCCTGGTTGGCATCCTGACCAGCCTCGGCACCAAGCTGTCGTCCGAGTTCTCGGAAATCTCCAGCGCGCTCAAATAAGCCGCGCGGCGGTTTCGGAGCTCAAAATATTGACCGGCGAAGCTCAGCTTCGCCGGCTTTCTTCGTTTCGCGTCATTCGTCGTCGGCCAGATTCTTGATGCAATAGCCGAGATAACGCTTGGAATCGATCGGATCGAAGCCGAGCTTGTGCTTGAGTTTCTTGCGCAGCTTCGAGATATGGCTTTCGACGACGTTTTCGTCGACATTTTCGTCGAAGATGCCATAGACGGCGTTGAAGATCTGGGTTTTCGACAGCCGCCGGCCGCGGTTGCGCACCAGACATTCCAGGATGCGACGTTCCCGGCGCGGCAAAGCGAAGGGCTTGCCGCCGATTTCCGCCTCGCGTCCATCGAAGAACACCCGGAGATCGCCGATCTCGACGTCGCGGTTCTCGCTCATCGCACGACGGCTGATCGCGCCGACCCGGGCGAGAATTTCGCGCACGTGGACGGGCTTGCGCAGCACGTCATCGACGCCGGCGGCGAACATGCCGAGCGTATCCTCGAGCGACGGGCGCTCTTTCAGACACAGCACCGGCGCCTGGGAACGCTCGCGGATGAGCTTGGGAAAGTTTTCGCGGCCCTCGCAATCGCCGATCAGGAAAGCTTCGACAGCGGCGACGTCGAGTTCGCTCGCCTTGGCGATCCAGTCGCTGAATTCGATGGGATCGATGCCTGCCGTCGAAACGCCTTCGCGGTCGAAGCCGGAGGAATAGCCGCCCGTGACAATGGCTCGGTCATCGACGATAATATACATGTGTGCCCCGTTTTGCCCTGCCGAAGTCATTTCGGCGTTTCTCTGTTCACGCGGTTACAGGGGACGCTTTACTCAACGCCGGCGCCGGGAAAGATTTGCCGGCCCAGGCGCGCGCCGCCGTCCGGGGCCTTGGTGGACTTGACCCCGAACGCCACAAGTTGTGTTTTCGGCGTGCAAACAACTTATACGTGTAATGGTTAACGAATTGACAATTTCGCCCGCCGTGAACAATTTCCGCCTCTGCCTCCGGGGGCGGACAAAACCGGCTCGTCCGGCGCAAAAAGTCTGCGCGGCTCTCGCCGCCGCGACCCAGGCGCGATAAACGGACAGACCAGAACTCAGCCGGTCGCGGCCTGAGATTCGTTAATGGGAGCCTGCATGGCGACTCTGCCGGACGATCTTCGTCAGCTGATTGAATTCGACCAGCTGGCCGCTCGGCCCCTGCTGCATGATCTCGTGGCGCGGCTACCCAAATCCGCCGAAGCGAGAGCGTTTCTGGCGCAGTCCTATTTGCGCAGCCTGGAGGTCCAGCCGGCGCTCGAACATTACCGGATCGCCAGCGAACTCGATCCCAAGTCTCTGAACTATCGCCAGCAACTGGGCCTATGCGCCGTGGCGGCCGGCGATTACGAGGCGGCCTACAAGTTCTATCTGAGCGCCAAGGAAATCGCGCCGACCGAACATTCCGAGGCGCTGGCGGCGCTGATGCTGCATCGGATGGGCAAGCTGCAGGAGGCGGTGCAGGCCTATTCGGCGCTGCTCGCCCGTATGAAGCGCGACCACGTCGAATCGCCGCACGTCTTGCGAGGTATGGCGATGCTGCTGCGCGATCTCGGGGCGCCGATCACCTCGGACCGCTACCTCCACGAATTCGTCTCCGTCTTCCGCTTCGATCCCGGCCGCGTCGCGGGCCTCGTGCTCGAGCGCGACACTTCGATCGATTATCACGGCTGGACACGCTTCGCGCACAAGTCGGAGCTGGCGCGGGCGCTCAACAGCGGGCGCAACCAGCCTGGCGCGCCCCGGTTTCCCGTGACCTTCGTGCTGCCCGACGATCGCGAGGCGCTGCTCGCCTATGGGCAGGAAAATCCCGGCGTCATCTTCATCGCCAAGCCGGAGCGCGGCACCGGCGGGCAGGGCATGGCGATCACCCGCGACGTCGCCGTGATCGCCGATCGCCAGGCCTATGTCGTGCAGCGCTATGTCGAGCGACCGCAACTCATCGACGGCAAGAAGGGCCACATCCGCCTTTACGGCATGGTGACCTCGCTCGACCCGTTCCGCGGTTATCTCTACGGCGATGGAATCGTGCGCTTCGCGCCGGAACCCTACGATCTCTCCGACGAGAACCTCGCCAACGTGCATCGCCACATCACCAACACGGCGCTGCACCGTGGCCATCCCGAGCTCACCGTGAGCGAGGACGCCAGCCAAGAAAATGTCGGCGCGGTCTGGAGTCTGAGCGCCTATCTCGAGCGTATCCAGGCCGACGGCGGCGATGCCGAGGCGATCCGCGTCGAGTTGCGGGCGCTGATGCGCGGCTTCATGCTGATGGTCGGCCGCGAGGGCGTGTTCGCCGCCCAGGCCAAGGCGGCGCCGCGGCGCGCCTTTCCCTACAAACTGTTCGGTCTCGACGTGCTGATCGACGTCGACGGCAAGCCGTGGCTGATCGAAGCGCAGCGCAAACCGGCGCTCGGCGGGTCGGCGCTGGTGCGCAAGGTCAATGGCGGGATGTTCCAGTCGATATTCGAAATGAGCTGCGGCTACATCATCGAAGACACCATGCCCGCCGAGCGCATCGCGCTGCTGTCGAAGGACCGCGCCGCCCTGTTGCAGCGCGAATTCGAGATCGAGGACGCGAGAAAGGGCAAGTTCGAGCGGGTGATATGAGGCGATTGACGATTCTTCGGGTCCGTTGCCGCCCCGGGACGCGCGTGAAGGGCTGGCTCACGGCCGGTCCATTTCGCGTCCCCTGCGCGCTCGGCCCGGCCGGAATCGTCCGCCGCAAACGCGAGGGGGATGGCGGCACGCCGGCGGGCGGCTTCAGGCTGCTCTGGGCCTATTTTCGCCCCGACCGGCCGCGCCCCCAGGCCGGCGGCGTGCCGCTGCGCGCGATGCGCCCCGACAGCGGCTGGTGTGAATCCGCCTCGAGCCCGCGCTACAACCGCCCCGTCCGCCTGCCGGCTGCGGACTGCACGGACCGTATGTGGCGCGAAGACCGGCTCTACGACCTGACCTTCGTGCTCGACCAGAATTTCACCCGGCGCGCAAAAGGGGCAGGCAGCGCGATTTTCTTTCATATCGCGCGGGCCGGGTTGACGCCGACGGCGGGCTGCGTGGCGATTTCGCTGCGGGATATGAGGAAACTGGCCCCGAGGGTGGGACGCGGGGCGATGATGGTGGTGGGGTAGGGGCTTCCCGCGCCGTTTCGAAGCGGCGCCCGGGCTCCGTGTCGATCAAAGGCTCTTCGTTTCACGTTCCTGGGCGACAATTTGCAAGGCCGCGCCGATGTCGTTGATCTGGCGCACAGGCGCGGGGCGGAAACTCGGAATGGCGCTCGAACCTAGCGCAACGAGATCGTCCACATACCCTTCCAGCGGCGCGGCGAGCGCGTTGGCGAAAACCCGGCCCAGGATCGCCGAAACGCCGAGCGCGAGGATGGCCGCGCATTCGGCTAGGATTCGCGCCTTGCGCGTTAGCGCGAACACGTCGCTGACGGGCGCCCGAACGACTATTGTCCAGTTCTGAGCCTTGTCCTCTTCGATCCCATTGACTTCCGCCGTCGCCTCGAGATCGTCCGAACGCGTCGAAGCCTCGGCAATCGCCGCGACCGCCGCATTCGGATCGCCGCGCCGTTCGGCGGGAAGGCCGGCGGCAAAAATCGGTTTGCCCGAAGCACTGCGGATTTCGAACTGGGCTCCCGGATAATTCTTGATCACGCGCTGGGCGATGTAGGCGCTGACGTCCGCGACCCAGTCCGTCGAAAGATGGGCGGTAAGAACGCCGACAATCTTCTGGTCGCGATAGACAGGCGTCGCGATGTCGATCAGCCGAGGCATGTTTTCCGGGCCGCCGACGGACCGGGCAGGCAGGATCGCCTCATGCGCGTCGCTGACGAAAGTGCGTTGAATTCCTATGCGGAAGTAATCGCGGTTCGATACATCCACGCCTTCCGCCATACCGTTCGAGGTCGTTACGAACTTGCCGGACGTATCGATGAAGCCGACCAAGGAATTGAACGGCGATGCCTCCTGCAAGCGCCGAAGCCAGAGTCGCAATGCGCCCTTGTCGCCGGTCGGAGAGGGCATCTCCGTCGCCGCCAACTCCATTTCGCGGCGGCGCTCGGTAAGGCCTCGTTGCAACGATTGCGCCGATTCGATAGCATCCTCTCGCAATTGATTTGAAGCAATCTTCGCAATCGTCGGACCGCCGACGAAAAACCAAACGCTGGCTATGGCCGCAATTCCGAGGGAAGTCGCGAAGACGAACGCCCACGCCAATGCCTGCCTCAGCGAAGGCGCAACCTGCCGCCAATTCAGGAACGCGGGAGTTTCCATACGCGTTATCGCATTTCTCACATCTAACCCGGTCCAGGAACCTCGACCAACATGATAACGCCCGCAACACGCTTTGACGCTCAATATTTACGAAGAAACTCTCAACTTGACAAGCGCGCATTAATTAGTCGCGGCTAGACACGTGCGCATGATGTCGTGTCGGCATCACAAGTGCGTCAATCGTTGCAAAGCCTGATTAAGCGCTGTGAAAAAAAACGTGAATATACGATTTCAGTCTCCGATCGTGAGTTGCCTTTGTGATCACAATGAGCCAAGCACGACAACAATAGATTCAAAACCGATTCAACCAGCTGGCAGTGCGCAGCGGCAATGTTGAGTTACCCTGCCCAGCCGAACAACAACCAAGCGCGCGCTGATGAACCCTCAGCGGCCGAAGTTGAACAAGCCCTCGGCCGCATGTTGGCCGAGCTGGAGTTTGCGCGAAATCCAAGTCCCGCGCGGTTTCTTCAATTCGTGGTCTCCGAGACATTGGCCGGCCGCGGGGATCGATTGAAGGCCTATGCGATAGCGACGAGCGCGCTGGGCCGTTCCGAGAATTTTGATCCGCAGAGCGACTCGATCGTGAGAGTTCAAGCGGTACGCTTGCGCTCCATGCTGAACAGCTATTACGCCGGCTCGGGCGCGACGGATGATGTGCGCATCGCGATTCCGATCGGGACCTATCGAGCCAAATTCGCATATGCTTCCCATTCAGCGCCGCCACCCGTCGACGCGGCGACGGCCCCCCCGGCCGAGCCGCCGCCAACGGCGGAGACGCTCGAGCCCGCGACCTCGGCTGCCGAGCCGGTCCGACCCGAAATCGCCGCTGGTTTTTCCCGCAGATGGTCTAGCGTGGCGCTTCGGCCCTTTCTGGCGCCCTTAGCGGCAGCCGCTTCCGCCGTGCTCGTCGTACTGCTTGCCGCGGCGTTTTGGAGCCGCCCTCGCGGCAGCGCAACGCTGGCGCTTCCCATGGATCGTCCACCCGTCATCCTCATTGATGTTCCGCAAGCGGCGCCGCAGATCGTCGCTTCCTTCGCGGCGCAGCAGTTTCTCGTGTCCCTCGAGCAGGGGCTGGCCGCTCTGGATTATGTAAATGTTCGGATGGCCACTCCGAATGCGGATCCCGGTCGCACGGATTATGTCCTCACGACGCAGTTCATCGGGGCCGGAGGAGATCAGGCGGGTGTCGATCTGATCCTAAGGCGCACCGATTCCGGAGACGTCTTGTGGACGCGCCGTTTGCCGCCCATTGGGCTCGGCTCGACAGACAATGCCGAGAGAGTCGGACATCTGGCGGTCAGCGCGGTCGCGGATGTCGGCGGCGCGGTTTTCTCTGACCTGCGCGCCATTCTCATGAACCACCCGAACGGCAAACTCAGAGGCTATGCGTGCCGTTTCGCCGGACTGGATTATCTGCGCAACCGTGAACCGTCACTGCACGACAGGGCGGGCGACTGCCTCCGGGCGTCCGTCTTGGAAGACCCCGCCAACGTCGGGTTGCTGACGACGTTTTCGTCGTTCCTGCTGATGGATTACCTCGACGCCGCCGCCGAGCGCCCATCCGGCGCAGGTCTGCAGGAGGCCCTGCTGCTGGCGCGCCGCGCCTATGATCTTGCGCCACAACAGGCCGATGCTCAGGCCGCGTTGTTCTATGCTCGATTCTTCGACAAGCGCTTCGACGACGCGTTCCAAATCGCACGCCAAGCGATTGCAACCAGTTCGGATTCCATGTTGCTGGCGCTGCTGCTGGGGCGCGCCTACGTCTCGCGCGGCCGTTACGACGAAGGCGTCGATTTGTTGAAAAAGGTCGATTCGATGTTTGCCGGCGAACAGCCGATCGCGACCGCGTTTCTGGCGCTCGCTGCACATATGCGCGGCGATTTCGAATCCGAGCGACGGTTTTTGGCCCGGCCGGGCGCCTTGAGTTCGGCGATGGGACTCACGCTGCGAATCATCGAATGTCACGAACGCGCGGACGCCGCTTGTGTTCAGTCCGCGTCCGCGAAGCTGAGGGAGGACTTTCCGGGCTTTGCGGCGGACGTCCCCGCCGCGCTCGACCGCTATGCGCTGGCGCAGCCGCAGCAGGTTTATCTGCTCGAGGGTCTGACATCGGCAGGTTTTGCCGGGCGCAATTGAGCGGTCCATGGTCCGCGCCTCGGGTCGCCAGATCACTAAGGCCGTCGTTGCGCCAAGCAAAAACGGCGGCCCTCCATCGAATCGATGCGGGGCCCAAACCGAGGGCGAGCGCATCTCATCGGCGGATCACGGCTGTTCTGCAGCCCGGAGGAAATTCCCGAGGAGGTCGTCAAGAACGGTCAAGGCGTGAACCATTCCCTCTTGAACAAATGGATTTGGAATGGACAGCTGATTGCGCTTTCGAGAGTTGCGAGGGGCTGGCTTGCTCGCTTGATCGATTTCCCGCGCCGAAACTTCGCGGTTTGACGCCGAAATAGGTCGCGCGCCGCCGCCCGCCCCTGGCCTCAGGCCGCGAGAACCAGGGTCGCGGCAAATCTTGGCTCCTCCAAAATGACGAGCGCGACATCCGTGGCCTTTGCCGCAGCGTCAAGTCTGGATATTATGAAGTTTCCCGCGTCAGCGTTCGTCTTGACCCCGAGGGAATTCATGCCGTGAAAGGCGTCAGCTTTTGCGTACGCTAGGACCAATTTGGCGATTTGCAGGTGAGTGATGGCGTCTTCGATGGTCATGAACTTTGTCGCTTCCAAATCTCTGACGAGTCGATCCCGTCATTCCCTTGGGCTATAGGCGCCGCCTTGCTCCAGGCGGAATCCTGCGAGGGTTAATATCGTGTGAACGTCGGCGGCCGAGCATGCTAAGTGCTTTTTTTTCAAATGGTTAGCGTATATGTTAATCGCGACTTAACCTAAATTGCGCCGGCGGCCTCGCGGAAGGTCCAACTGGGTTGATTGATTATTTGTAGGACAGCGAAGCAGTTGACGCCGATCGAAGCGTTTTTGGCGCGGTTCGACAGGCAGGATATTTTCGGATAGCTGAATTCGAGTCAGCGCGCCGCGCTCGGCCCCGCCGCAAACGCGAGGTTGATGGCGGCGCGCCGCTGGCTGCTTCATTCTGCTCTGCGCCTATGTCCGCCCCAACCGTCCACGGCCCCAGGCCGCGGCCTCCTCCTTCGACGAGGCGCCGGATTCGGTCTCCGATAGCGGGGGGCTCGCCCGACAACCGACGGCGCCGGGTTCAGAAGGTCGCCTTCATGCCCGCATAGAACGAACGCGGCTGGCCCGGGCTCAGTGTGCGAGGATCGGTGAACGGCGCCCCGCCGGCGCCGAAATTGGGAATCTGCGCCGTGTCGAAGAACGTTCCATAGGTGTAGTAACGGTGGTCGAGCACGTTTTCGATGTCGGCGTAAATCTGCAGATTAGCGGTGATCTGGTAGGACGCGTCGAGATCGGCTTCGGCATAAGCGGGCAATCTGGGGAACTGATTCGACTCGTCGCCGACGAGATATTGCGACCCGACCGCCGTCACTTCCGTGCCGATCCTGACCTTCGGGGTGACGAAATAATCGCCGCGGAATTTTAGGCGGTTATGCGGAATCATCGGGATCTGGTCGCCCGCCCTGACGTAAATGTTCCCATTGGCGTCGGCATAGGGCGAATTCGAGGCCAGCGTGAGGCCATTGAGGAAGGTCGCGTCAATATAGGCATAGCTCGCCGACAGACGGAACTTGTCGGCCTTGAAGTTGACCGACGCCTCCAGGCCCTGTCGACGGGTCGCGCCGACGTTCTGGAAATAGCCAAAACCCTGCTGCAGCGGATCGGGAACGTTCAGGATGTCGTCGCGGCTGTCGGTGCGGAAGGCGCCGAGCTTCCAGCCCAGCGTGCCGACGTCGTCGCCGTAATCATGACTGCCGCGCAAGCCCGTCTCGAATGTCTGGGCGATCACCTGCTTCAGCGGTGGATCGGAGACCAGGAAGCTGGCGAGGATACAGGGCTGCGCCGGATTGGCGCAGCCGAGTTCGAGCGGCGTCGGCGCCCGATTGGCCTGGGAATAGCCGCCATAGGCGGACACATCGGCATTGATTCTGTAGGTGGCGCCGATCGTCGGATTGACGTGGACGTACGTGTCCTCGCCGTTGACGGCGCCGCCGAGCTGGTCCCGCAACTGGATATTGGCGACGTTGAGCCGCGCGCCCGCCGTAATCGACAGCGCCTTGGTGACGTCAAAAGTGTCCTGGGTGTAGAGTCCGCCATATTGATTGGTCGTCCGCAGCGCCACCGGCCCGTCGGAGACCGGATCGCCCGACGGCCCGAGAAAGATCCCAGAGCCCGCGATGCCATAATTGGGCTGCACGGTTCCGAGTTCGGCGCTGGCGCCGAAATTGGTGATTCCGTAATCGAAGCTGCCGCCGATGACGAAATGATTGTCATGCCCCATGAGCGCGTCGGTGTTGGTCGCCTGCAGCACGGTCCCCAGGCTCGTCGTCTGGGTCCGGGTCCGGTCGATTTCGCCGAGCACCGCGTTGGGCGAAAACGGATTCGTGAGTTGCTGACCGTTCAGACCATTGGCGGGCGTGACGCCATCGTTGAAACACAGCAGGGTCGGATCGTTGCAGGGCTGCGCATTGGTCGAATTGCCGTCGATGGTCGTCTGATAGAACGAACGCACATAGGCCAAGGCCTGCAAGGTCCAGGTCTTGGAAAGGTCGACGTCGAGGGTGGCGTTGAGATAGCCGACTTGATTGTTTGAACGTTGCGGCGTCGTGTAGACGTTGCTCCAGCTCTGCTGCAGTTCCTGCCACGGCGCGGAGGCGGTGGCGCCAAAATTGTTGTTGGCGGCGCCGCCGCTGAGGTGGAATTCCGCGCTGTCGCCCTGGTAGCCGATATCCCCGTAGACGCGCCGGATCTGCGAGCCGGAGGCATCGCGAAAGCCGCCGTCCTCCACGCCTTCGACCGCCATATAGGCCGCCCAATTTCCGACCTGCTTGCCGTATTGCAACGCGCTCTGCAGCCGCCCGTAAGATCCGCCCATCACGTCGAGCGATCCGCCGACGGTGTTGAAGCCGTTCTTCATCTGGACGCTCAACGCGCCTCCGAGCGCGTTCAGCCCGAACGCCGGATTGTTGCTGATCACGTCCATCGACCTGATCGCGACCGTCGGGATCAGGTCCCAATTGATCGTGTCGCCGAACGATTCGTTGATGCGCACGCCGTTCTGGTAGACCGCCAAGCCCTCCGGCGTGCCCGAAACCGGCGAGGCGTCGAAGCCGCGAAAGAACACGTCGGGCTGAAACTTGTTGCCGGAAACGTCCTGGACGTCGATGCTCGGCGTAGACGCGGCCAGCGCCTTCACCACGCTTGCCGAATTCTGCTGCGCGATCTGGCTGGCATTGATCGTCGTCACCGCCGCCGGAATCTTGGCGACGTCGACGCCGGTCCCCGACAGCGGCGTCGTCGCGATCACGTCGATGGTCGGAACATCGGCGGGAGGGTTTACAGGCGCCGCGGCCTGCGCCCGGGCCTGCGCGACGGGAAGCGCCAGGCAGGTCAATGCAGCCAGCGCCAAACGGCCGACCGGCGCTCGATATTTCCCGGCATCCCGACCGTCACGCGCTGGCATCAACCCATCTCCCCCCAGCTTCGCGGAGCCATTGTCTCCGTTTCCGGTCTTGCTTGTATTCTCTCGCCGCGACAATAGTAAAGAAGTCGGCTTCCAGCGCCCTGAATGGCGGCGCAGGCTCCAGCCGGGCCGCGCGCGTCGAGGAACTCGGGATGAGCGACGACGCGGAAACTATATTCCACGCGCGAAATGCGGGCAAAATCCGGCATGGGCAAGCTGCCGATGCCGCGGCTCGTCAACAAAACTGTCCTCGCGCCGGGGCGTCGACGCTGAACGCGGACCTCGAGGGTCAAACAACGATGTCAGGAAGGCATGGTGCCCAGGGGCGAGGTGCCCCAAGTTAGTGATTTCAAGTGTTTAAGTGCGTGCTGGGACACTGCAGGCCGCGCTTGTTTTCGGGGCGCTCCGGGCGGAAGTGTCCCAGGTTTTTGCCGAACAAGTTCGGTGTGCGCGACCAGCACCGGGATGTGACCAGTCAGGGCGCGTGAGCAAATCGACTGACGGGCCTGCGGGCCGGCCTCAGGGTAGGGCCTCGTTCACTCGAAGGTGTTAACGTGGGACCGGTGGGCGCTGGGATGTCCGGTCGTCAGGCGGTCATCCTTATGG
>Ga0302140_10005190_pt1 | contig 16478 bp, 18 predicted proteins | sample I_Bog_E1_1_FD_202095 | JGI IMG/M metagenome (GOLD analysis project Ga0302140, IMG submission 202095) | Peat permafrost microbial communities from Stordalen Mire near Abisko, Sweden - I_Bog_E1_1 | ecosystem: Environmental > Terrestrial > Soil > Wetlands > Peat | place: Sweden: Abisko, Stordalen... | reverse complement strand
ACGTAGTCGGCTGTCTCCCCGATGACGAACCCGCGATAGATGCCGCTGTCAGTCATTGCAATGCTCGTCCGCGCATCGTTCCCCAGTTGCTTTCGGGTCAGTTCTTCGGCTGCGCGCAGCGATTTCTCCGCACCATTGCGCAGCGGTTGCTTTGAAGCCTCCACTCCGCTCGTCGCCGGAGTCTGCGTGGCGGGATCAAGCGCCACCGGGTAGTCGGCTCCGGTCAGATTGTCGTGGATTCTCAGCGTGCCGTCCTGCGGACGGAAACGGCCAACGGCCTGACCCGACTCCTGCACCACGGGCTCGGGATTTGGACCCGTTAAGTCCGGCTGGGCTTCGAGATCCGACTGGATTCGAGCGGCTTCCTGCTCCAGCGCCGCCGCCGAGGTTTCGGGCGAAGCGACCAGGGATTGAGCGAGGGACTTGTCGCGCTCCAGCGCCAGAAGAAATTCGCTGGCACGCGATGCGTCGTAAGCGGCCCGGAAGATTTCGTTCTTGTCGTCGCGGAGCGCCTTGATCCAGGAACTCACATATGAGGCGTGCTGCCCTGGATCGTGCGGGATTCCGCGTTCGGCAGCCAGAAACAGGCTCGCCAGTTCGGCGCGCAGTTCCTCGCGTGCGTAATTCTGATCGCCGAATTTGTAAGACTCGTTCAGGGTCTGGCGATTCAAGCGCTCGGGGTGCCCGGTCCAGTGCGCCAGTTCGTGGAGGGCGGTGCCGTAATAGCCCGGCGCGTCGTGAAACAACTCGCGGAGCGGAAGGTGGATGGAGTCGGTTGAGCGCGAATAGAAAGCGCGGTCGGCCTGATCGTGTGTAATCTCCGCGCCCGAGTTCCGAAGGATTTGCTCGCCGGTTTCGATGGCGGCAAAAGCGGAATGCGCCCTCGGCTCCTGCGCGGGAATTCGATCAATCTGTTTGGCGTTGAAGACTGTGTAGACGCGATGGATAAACCGGGATTCCGTCTGCCGCCCGTTCTCTTCGTGGTCCGAGCCGTCACCGGCGGCGAGCGACTTGCCGTCTTTGACTTCGGCTCGCTTCTCCCAGAATTCGATCTGGGTTCCTTTCTCGCCGCCCCGAACCTGCCAGTCGTTGGCGGCAGCTTGTTTGTAGGTCATCCAGCGCGGGTCGTCAAATCCTTTGCGGATCGCCGACGCCATCAGGTAGATCGCGTTACCGCCACGATACGGATTGTTCGAAGTGGGGTTGAAGGGGACGGCCAGGTTGCCGACCGTCGCCGCATCCCAGGGTTTCTGCCACGGGGCCACACCCTGCTCCAGCATTTGGATGATGGATTCGGTGACCTCTTTGCGATAATCGCGGCGTTCCGGGATCGGATTGCCTGCGGGCTGAGGGCTGGCCATGGTTCAGTCCTCCCTCTGGTTTGCCGCGACGGGCGTGACGACATCGGCGGCGAAATCGGTGTCGGGATCTTCATTTTCAAAGCCGGAGCCGGCGAGAACTTCGCCGCCGATCCCGGCCAAATCTGCTTCTGCGGTGTCCAAAAACGTGTGAATCTGCATACGCTCCTTCCTTCGGCACCGATTTGGGGTGCTACATATAACGGCTCAGGAACGAGTTTTTGGACAAAAATCTTTCGGAAGGCACTAAAGTCGGAGGCGGCGCGGCGGATCACGTTCGTGTTGGAATGGGGATTTTCGTTTGCGTAAGCGTGTGTTGGCATCCCGCGTCGCAGGCGCTAACGACTTGTCAGGACTAATCTTCCTTGCGCTGGAGGCGTAGGCCGGAAAATGCGGTTGAGCTGGCTCAGAGTAATCGGAATGTATAAACCAGCGTGGGGCTTTGCATCGGGCCCGCAGTTCCGACCAATTCGAGAGACTGGTCCCGCCTAAACTTCATGGCCCCTAGGGCGGCACAAACCAGTGGATGCCGGTTCGTGTACTTTAATGCTGAATGCACATCGCCGCAGCGGATCTGGACGCTCTTCTGCCCAGCCTTGCGCGCGGGATCGATGTACATCCGTACAGCATATTCCCGCACGTGATCGGCATGGCTCACCAGGAAAGTATACCTGCGAATACACGCCGGCCGTCCTGCTAAAGTTTTTTCATGGCAACCTTCACGCTCGTGCCCACGCCTGCTGAAGACCGATTTTGGCGAGTCTTTGAAGGCATCCGGGCCGATGTAGGTGCGGCTATCAAGAGCAATTGCACATACCTAGCGATCTATAACTTGAAGGGCGCAGACGAAGCCATCCAGGCGAAAATCAGCAGGTACCCCGAGTTATGGACGACCGTTCTATATTCATTGCAGACGACTTTCTTCATCGCGTTCGGGCGTTTGTTTGATAAGAGCGGCCACGCTCTATCGGTCACCAAACTGGTCGAGATGACGATTAAAAATCCGGAGATATTCTCCAGACCTGCTCTTCTGAGACGAAAGCGTTTCGATTGCAGGATCGTGGGCGAAGACCCAGAATGGCTCACCGACTATATTGCCAAAGCATGGGAGCCAACCGACGATGATCTGAAGCCATTGCTGAAGGCGCTTGCTCCCCACTGCGATAAGTTCAAGCAGGTGTATGCGCCGATCCGTCATGAGATCTATGCCCATAGGAGCAAGAAAAGCGAGGAGGAAGTTTACGCACACTTCGGCAAGACCTTGATCGGGGATGTCGAGCAGATTCTGCGATTCGTGCACACGCTCCTCGTTGCGCTTCGGGAATTGGCGGCGAACGGTCAGAAGCCGGATCTCACGAACTTCGCGGATTACGACGCCTATGTGCAAAAGGTGGTTGCCGAGGTTGAGGCCTTCATCCGACAACTCGTTTGACGAGCGCAACACCATAGAAGCACCGATGGCGTTCTCAGGAATAGAAACCGATAAACGCGCCTGACGGCAAAGAATGAAAGGCGTTCAAAGCCACTTGATACGCTGAACAGCTTAGTGTGACGAAGACTGACTCGATCCTCAAACAGTTCCGGGACTTGAATGTCTGGCGCCGCGGGGAAGAGCGCGCGCCGCACAAACCGCTGCTGGTCTTGTTGGCGCTCGGGCGATTGCAATCAGGCTCTCCTCGCCTGCTTCCATTTGATGAAATCGAGAATCCACTGACTCGATTGTTGGAGGAATTCGGCCCTCCGCGCAAATCGATTCACCCGGAGTTGCCTTTTTACCATCTGCAAACGGATGGCGTCTGGGAGATTGACGAGCAGGCACCGCTGACGCGCCGCCGGGGCAGTAAGAACCCGCTTCGCACCGAACTCCGGAAATGGAAAGTCGGCGGCGGCTTCCCGCCGAAATTGTATGAAGAGCTGAAAGAGCGGCCCGAAGCAGTCCGTGAATTGGCGAGAGAAATGCTTGCCGCTCACTTCCCGGAGTCGCTGCATGAGAGCGTTGCCCGTTCGGTGGGCCTCGATCTCGATGGATCGCTGCGCAGCATGCGCAGAGATCCGGCGTTTCGGTCGGATGTGGTCGCGGCATGGGACCATCGGTGTGCGTTTTGCGGGTTCAGCGCGCAACTTGACAATGCCGATATTGCACTTGATGCCGCCCACATCCGTTGGTGCCAGTTTGGGGGACCGGACACCCTGAATAACGGTCTGGCCTGTTGCAGCATCCATCACCAGGCATTCGATCGCGGGGCGATCTCGATTTCCGACGACCAGCGGATTCTGATCTCATCGCGTCTCTATGGCCATGGCGGGACAGATTCGATGTTTCTGGCTTTAAGCCGCGCAGCGCTGCGAACGCCGAATCGCAAGGGCGCGGTCCCCAAAGTCGATTTTCTCGAATGGCACCGAACACAGGTGTTTCGGGGCGAGGCTCGAGACTAAGAGTGTTACTCAGCCGTTTTTCAAAACCGGCGACGACAGTTCGCAGCTTCGGCAGGCACAATCCCCGTGGCATAGCTCACGCTCACGCGCGAAACACGACATCGATGGTGGATCACCCCGGTGAAACGCGCATGTGGCAGCCCAAGCCAACGCCCGCAAACGGCGCGGCGTTTCGCGTCGCAAAGCCGACTTAGCGGTACTAATTTTCAGAACGAGTGCTCGAGGCGCTTACGGCAGGGCGCTACCCGCCAGATGCGGCAGAACGACTTGGCCGACGAACTGATGGATTCTCTCCATCTGCTCGATTCTCACGGTGAAACCGGCGTCCTTATCACCGAACACGATAATTGGATGAAAGACGGGTTCATAAACCATGTCTGGGGAATCCCACTTCACAGCGAGTTCACATCCGTTCTCGATGGGGATCAAGGGCGAGGACACGAAGCCATCGATCCGGGCGGCTGTCGCTCGAACTGAAATTCTTCTGTGCTTGCCGATTCTATTGATCTCGTTAAGTTGCCAGAGCATGTGGGCATTCAGCGGGGTGCCCTGCTCACGCTTGTACGGCTGGAATAATTCAATGACATCGGCGCTCTTCTTCGACACACCACGTGTCTGCCTTTCGAATCGCTCACGATTCCTTGGCGTGTTCGTGGCGAAGATTGGAAATTGTGTCCAGTCCGGGTCTTTGTGTTGTGCGCTTGCCAGCCACCCCACCGATTGATCCAGCGCTGTACGTGGGCACTGGAAAATGTCTCCAGCGATCAAAAAGAACCACACATGCGGCTGTTTGAAGACAGCCTGATATCGGCTGACTCGTTGCTCCGGGTCTTCAATCTTGGTGACGGTCACAGGATCATCGGCCATGAACGCATCGATTTGCTCCCGCAACTCGTTCAGATGATGCTTGGCTCGTTCGGTCTTCCACCACGCATCCATCAATGGGTCATTGGGTCTCATAGCGCCGCTTCACTCAGTCGCCCGATGTGTGGGCTTGGTCTCGCATCAACCTGCTCAAGTGTGGCTCACACGCTTGCTTGGCCAGTTCCGGGCTGCTGTAGGTTTTGGGGCTTACTTTGAAATCACCACCGTCCCAGTGCATCCGAAACTGGTAGTTGCCCTTTTTGTTACGAAACATAAGAACGTTTCCTCGACCAAATCGATACACGAATCCGCCTGTCGAGGTAGGTCGCCACTTCACGGGAAAGTTGCAAGCAACTGCTTCTTCGTATTCGCTCAGAAACTCATGATAGGTGTAAGAGCGACATTCACCGCTCCCATTCTCATCGATGCGGTCGAGTTTCCAGATTTCATCTCCTAAATCAACATAGCGTTTCGCAGCCTGAAATACGCCCCACCGCTTGTGAAACCGTCTCCATTTAAAACGTGCCCGGATCGTAGCACCGCCATTCAGCGTTTCGATTGTTTGAAATTCAAACTTGTGTCGTATTGCTCGGGCGTCGATGACCCAAACCATGTGACCCGCTTGCTCGAAATAGAACCTCTCTCGCTCCTCAATCTCTTCGGGTTCAATCGGGCTATGTTGTAGCTCTATAACCGTCTTGGCTTCACGATTCGTGTGAACTCGGGTTGCACAGATGTCCGCCCGGTGCGGGTCGATAACCACTTCCCGACATCGTTCTTCGAACTGCATTTTCCAGCCGATGTGCAATTCAGTTTCCGGCTCGTGCCAAGGGTCGCATTCGCAGCCATTCAGGTGCGACCAATGATGAACGTTGATTACGCCGCACTTTGCTATTACGACCTTCTTGCAGCCGGGACACAGCGCCCTTGCATCCTTGACGGGTTGTATCCGTTTTCCGTCCGTCTCAATCGCGTACAGCATCGTGTTGGCCGGAAGGCGGATTTGGCAGGGCGCTCAGATTATGCAGCTTGATACAGGTAGGATCGTCACCATCCACAAGTTCGACCACTCGACTTGCCTTCCCACTCTCGTTGATCCACTCAATAAAGCTTCCCGGCGACTTCGGGAACTCAGTCCTGCTTGCAGAGTTGGCTACGATTCGGTAGCTGTTGTTAATTCCCCAGAACCGTGGCTGTGTCGTCGCTTCGATATAGGCTGGCACGCATACGATGCGGTGCTGGATGTTGGCCAAGCCGACGATCTTCTTTTCTAATCGCTGATGCCGGTCCCGATTGTAAGCTGCGTCATAGCCATCCATGCAAATGACGGAGCAGATGGCAATGTTTCGATATGCCGTGGCATTATGCCCGTCGCATCCATCGAGGCAGGTCATGTATGGGCCTTGGGAGTCACAGTTCATCTTGTGACAGAGCAACCCCGCTCCATCGGCATCGACCAAATAGGCCGAATTGTACGAGTGTGTACCCCGGTCGGTTGGTCCGGTGACGATCAGGCCGACCACAATGGACAAATCGTGCTCAGCACAGAGTTTCTGAAGGTCATTCAGTATCCGAGGGTCTTTCTGAATCGGCTTCTGGCACGAGTAACCGGTCTCAATATTGAAGGCCTCAGGCAGCACTAGCAGCGAACCGCTCGACTGATTGCGAACCTTCTCCAGTGCCGCCGTGAGAGTTTCGAGCGGCGCATCGAAGTTCTGTGGATTGTAGAAGCCCACCTTGGTGATCTTTGTCATTCTCAGATCGTCTTTTTTACGTTAGCTCACATTGAGCCGAAATCGACAGCTTTGTTGCGCCGCACCCGGAACACCGAGTTTCGGTGTGCAGATATGTCGGCTTGCGCCGGAGCGTCAACGTTAGTTGCTGAGCCTGCCCCCGTGGAAGATTCAAGCCGCTGGTTATGCAGTCGTCGCAAAACGCCTTCGAGCGATTTGTTTCAAGGAATTCTTCCACTCGCTGGCAATTCGTCACTTTGCGAGTCGCTGGCGTGGCGGTCTTCCGACCACGGTCTGCGAGTTCTTCAGCGAAACTGCGTCGAAGAGCCTTGTCTTTTATCGCCCCGAAGTGCTCACGAATGGTTTGATCCGAAATATCATAGATCGCAGACAACACTGTTTTTCTGGTTAAATCATCCGCCTTCAGTTCGACCGCTCGTGCGAGAATCGAGCGCACCACGTGCTCCCATTCCCACTGTTGCTCCCGGACCCATTTGAGTTCGTCATCGCTGACCACGTTTCCGTGAACCAAGATCGACCTCAGCGTGTACAGTCGCTTCAGCAATGTCACGCACTTTTCAATACCCTGTTCGTCAGTATTCAGCAATCGAGCGCCCCGTTCAGTCAGGCGCTTGCTGACGAATTTGTCTTCCGAAACCAGCACTGTCTCAAGGGCAGTCATGTAATCGATGATGCGATCCAGAACACCGATACCCGGATTGAACTCCCGGCTCCCCCCACGCAAGAAGGCGTCCTTCGCTCTCACGAACCAATTCGATTGCCACGAAGGGCTGGTACGCATCTCGCCAGCGAATTGCCGCCAGTTGTCTCTCTCTGTCTCGTTGAGTTTCGTTTCCCAAAGCGCATTGCTGTTCAGATCGTTCACGATGTCGTACTGCCACATGTGAACGGTTTGCCCGTTTGGCTTCGTTATTGCAATCTTTGCGAAAGCCAAATCGCCACCCTTGTAAAGGCGAAGAAGAAACAACAGATCCGTCAGATCATCGGGAATCCCGCCCACGCCGGATGGCGAACCGGAATCTGTCGGCGGAAGTGTTGCGTAACGCTTTTCGAGGATGAAATCATACGGATTGACACTCTCATAGCTCAAAAGTAGTCTGGCCTCGTCGAAGTTTCGGGAGCCAATTTCCCGAACTGTAAATTCCCCGAAGTCCACGTGCGTAGCGGGGCTGAAGTCGCCCAAATCGTGAGGTCTGAGCTTGGTCAACAGCCTGACGTTTCGAACGAGGACAGACGCAATGTAAGGCTTCGTCGGGTCAATGAACGAGCCGACAAACTTGCCTTGCTGGTTTATGTGCACCACGGCGATCATGCGCCCATCATTCAACTGGAGCGACACACCGTTTTTCCCGGCAAACCGGGGAATCGAGTCAGCGCCACCAAACGGCATTACACCACCCCGGCAATCAATTCCGTTCGAGGAAAGCCTTACGGAGCACATGCTGTGGGCGCAGTCGCCGTCTGGCGCAATCAATATCGCATCCTGATTGATCGATACTTCTTGAGATCGAGGATCGATTGGATCGTCGGGCGTCATCGTGAAGCTCTACTCTTCCTCTGCCAGCGCCGATGCGGCTGCGTCAAGCTGCTCAAATCCGTCGAAGGCTGACAAGTATTTGATATTGAATGGCTCGTTAGTCTTGTCGATCAAGAAATTCCCCAAACCACGGACGAACTCAATCGCCTGAAAAAGGTTATCCCGCTGAATAGACATTTTGTTGCGGGGTTTGCCAATGTCCTGAACAAAAATCGAGTTCGGGATCTTTCGTTGATGCCTCGCATCCTGCCAGATGTGGTTTACCTGTAGCTCCCCGGCGTGCTGAAGGTCATTGCGTGCCAGCGCTAGTTGCTCCAAGATGCTGAGATCGACCGGAGCCACAGTCAAATCGATTTTGTATTCATCACGAAGGAACGGGCCGTACCGCTCGACCCATGTTCCTTTTCCAGTCGGACTTGTTCTCCCTGTCGATCTGAAGAACTCCTCCATGAACTGTTTCAGGGCGTCGTGAACGAGGCAAAGGCAACAGGCCCCGAGTGTTTCGACTGAAAAATACGCATCAAGCCATTCGTCCTGAAACGGGTCTTCGGCGCACTCAGGGTCCCCGTGATATTCATCGTACGGAGCTTCGTGATCCGTGATCTTTCGCATTCTCGAAGTGAACGGCTCAGTACTTATGTCGTACAGATTTCTGATGAAGTTCAGTTTCTCGCTCAGAAATGTCTTCAGCGTGAATTCCATGTCGATGCCCTCTGCCTGTCAATAGAAATAACGGCGTGGAAGATTTGTGAACTTCGTGTACCTACTGTCCTCGTTTTCTTCTATGATCTCGATTGAGAACCGTTCACCCGTCTCCAGACCTTCGCACCCACTCTTCTTCACAACGGCCTCAAGCTGCGTGAGATCAGACCCCATGACGAATCGGTCGGAATTGGCGGCTACGTTGTGATTGATCGTCCGCACCTCTCTTGAATCCAGTCGCCTATGGCGAAAGCCCTCGTCTCCCTGTCGGAACATGAGACAGATGTCTCGTGTCAAAGGGAAGTAGCAGGTCGTTCCGGGAATGCCGTAGCCAACTCCGTCAGGCACGGTTCCTTGCTTGGGCACCGTCACGAAAGGATGATCGCAGACGATGAACCCACTGGTCTTAGGCGCTGTTAATACCGTCCAATCGGCCTGTTCGAGCCATGATTCAAGGGTACTGGCGATCTCAAACATGTATCGCAGAAACCCGGTTTCATTTGCGTGTGCCCTGACGTGCCCGCTGTTAACGGCCTCTACCATTCCCGCCGCATCATCGGTCAGTGGCGCACCCATTTCCCGCTCATAATTCGCCAAAGTGCGTCGTGCTCGTTCCAGAGTTCCAAACTGCATTTGCATCATTTCATTGCCGGTCATCTCTACAAGGCTGGACACAGCTCGGCCGAACGACGGCAAGCGGGTGTACTGCAAGCTGATGAACATCATCAGCGCTACCAGTTCAACCGGGTTACGCGTCACTCCCGGTGCAAGTTTTCGAACAACTGGTGCCGCCGCACTCTCGATGGGGCTGAGAATATCAGTCTCGATTCGGCGGTCGTTGGTGCCTCCCTCTTGGCGCACGGTGTACAGATCCTCAGACCGGCAGACGACTATCGGATGAAGTTGCTTGTAACGTTGCAACTTCCGGTCGTAGACCCACAGCATGTTGTCCGTGTCGGCGAATCCCTTTTGATAGAACACGGGAACGTAATGGTGTTTCTTCGCTGGCATGGGGGTGTTTCACGGAGTTATAGAGTCAACCGGATACCGCTGCCTCATCGCAGCAACGTCTGTGCGGCATTCCATAGGGACTGGAATGTCGATCCGGCCAACCCGAGCAGTCCCTTCGCTTTTTCGGGATCAAGCGCAAGTCCGATGGCGAGACCGAAGAGACCTCCGACCAAATTGTTCAGCCAGTCCTTTCGCCCGAGCCGTTCCGATGATTCCCGGAGGTAGGCAAACTCTCGCTCGATCATTTCGGATTGTTCATTCGTGAAATCCTGTGCATCTTGCAGGTACGCCTTGATCTCGTCCAGTTTGATTTGAATCAGATGACGTTCTGAGGGAGCAAATGGGCGATTATCAATCGTCAGGGAGGCTGCTGCGGACAGAATATTTTCGTCAGGGAGAGACGCCCATAGGTCCGGGGCGGCGATTTCGGTCTTCAACGCAGAGAGCCATCCCCTCAATTGCTCACATCGTTGATTCAGCGAACTCCAATCTCCACTGTCCGTTTTTAGTTGCCAGCCGGGAGACCACTGTGAATGATGCGGATCGAATCTGAAGTAATACTCGGTATCCATGTACCGGAGAACCGACACTTGAAGGTGGCGAGTCTGCGAGAAGTCGGACTTCGATATGACCATGACCTGCCACTGAAAGTCGTTAGGATCGAATTGCCTTTCTCGAAGGAGTTCGAAAACGCTGTTTCGGTCAGTGCCTTTGAGTGTGAGGTCTTCAGCCATCCGAACGGCTACCCGGTGTCCGACCACTTTTCCGCTGGCGAATTCCGTCACGGGTCGAGGCGTCCGGGTGCAGCGTGAGTATCACGTGATCTTCCTCACCCAATTTTAGCCGAAACAGAACACGTTAGAAATGTCGTGGTGGCGCTGGCTTCGAATCAGGAATACGACCCGCAGTTTGCGGAAATTCTCGTCCGGGATTCACCACGCCAAGTCCACTGAATCGCGCAAGGTGGCGATCACGGTCACTAGAGACACACTTTTCAGGTCCGTGTTGCAACCGTGGATGGTTTCGTAGGTGCCGTTAGTGCCTAAAGCGGAGTCAGTCCCGATAAACGCCCTTCTGCACGTTAGCCAGGAATGACTTTGAACTTAACGACCCGCGTGACTACGATCCGAGCGGTACCAGCGTCATGCCGGAGATATGCTCGAAATCCTTGTAGTTGCCCGTTACCAGAGCCATTCCCCACTGGCGAGCACACGCCGCGATCCATGTATCGGCTGTCCCCATCGGTCGCCCCGCATCGAGGCTCTCCGCGGAAATATCAGCCCAATGTTGACAGGTGGTTTCGTCCGGAAAGAGCGGCGTATAGAGCGTTAAAAAGTTTTTCAGGAGTGTCCGCCGTTCCACGCCCCAGTTGTTCCGGATTGGCCAAACCGACAGTTCCGCGAGGGTCATGAAACTGATTACCAGATGATTGCCCACAGTGATCTCGTATGCTTCCTGGTAGAGAGGGTGGGCTGGCTTAAACAGAATTGAGATCGCGTCGGTATCGAGAAGGAGATCCGTCACCGGGAGTTCGCAGGTTGCTCACTGGAAGACGGAATGCGTCGGAGGTCCCTGATCAACGCGATAAAGTCATCGGCTTCCTCGGGATGTTCAATATCCTGCCAGGAAAACCCGTTCACGGGCGGCTTCAATTGTGGAATCGGGGCGCGTGCCCGAGGAGTCTCCCGATGATCCCTTACAATCGTTGCCACAATCTGAGACTAACACGCGGCGCGAATGCCCGAGATTCCTCTGCCTGGCAGATTACTCCCGACAAACGCGCTACAGTTGCGCGATCCATATTGGCGGCGTAATCGGCATACCTTTGGAGTGTGTGACGGCCGCCACCCAGAGATCGCCACAGGTCACCGTTCCAGATTCACACTGCGGTTTCGAGATCTAGCCTTCGGCTCGTCGATGTCGAATGCCGCTTCGCGGAGCGTTTCGTGGTACTTTCCCAGCCAACCGCCCCAGCGCTCATCATCGAACGGAATCGCACCGCGCTGTAGCAGCCGCTTTGCCAAAGACCGGAAATGATCTCGGTTTTCAAATAGCGCTTCGGCGTTGCCGAGACTCGCGACAACGATCCGGCGTCTGCGGTTTTCGTCCATGGTCTTGTCGATCATGACGAACGAATTCGTAGTGAGATCGCCGCGGCTGCGGGCTTCGTCCAGTTCGGGGGTGTAATGCAGGTAATGAACTCTTGCGTCGGTTCCTTCAAGCAGAAGGAATCGGTTGCCATTCTCCTCCTCGCCGTGCGAGAGCACCCGGCCCTCCAGCGAAGTAATGTCGCGCCAATTCGGCGCGCTGAGTTGCAGTCGCTGGTCTGACAGGAGCGCGCCGTGTGCTGCAAGTGTCTTCTGTTTGTCTGCCGCTCGCTGCATGGCTCTCAGCGCCGTTTCCAGATCGTGCCGAACCTGCCACTGGTGCGGGCCATCCGCTCGCGCAAGACCCATCGTTTCGAGAGTCATCAGCCGGGCCGCTAGCGAGTGCTCGCGGACAGCCGCGAACCGCCCAAGACCAGGTCGCGTAGGATCGGCCACGACAGGCAAGTCGCCGACGTCTCCGTCCGACGGCTCGGTTCGGGCCAGAATCAATCGGTCCAGCGGCGTGAAGTGCTGCAGGGGGACTTGCCGGCTAAGGGCAAGCGTGGCGTCCTGTTCCGTCCGATATCCGAGTTGCACGGTAGCGAAATGTTGGGCAACGGATCGAAGACCGTTCTTGATGTACTCCCGATCCAGTTTGAACTCCGCTCCCTCTGTGTCGAGCCCTCTCAAAGCCACGTGAACATGCGGATGCTCCGTATTGAAATGTGCTACGGCCACCCATTCGATCGATGTGCGGAGATCGGCCTGGACTCGGCCCATTACGTCCCGCGTGAGGCGCTGGAGATCGAGACGCTCACCGAATTCAGGGGAGATGATCAGCTTCCACAGCCGTGGGTCACCGCCCTCCTGCCATGCGAGGAGCTTCGAAGCTATATCGACGCCAACGGCTTCCGCGGAGAACCCGGTTTTCTGCGGCTGGAGTGAGGCACTCTCCCTGGTTATGTACCGGCCATGCGCGCGCCAATGCCCGGTGACGCGATTCTTCGCGTATGTCACCCGGACCGAACACTGCTGCAAGTAGGGGTTCGACCGCGCCGGTTGCCGACTCCGCCCGGCCCGCGAACTCCGCGCGTATTTCAGGATTGCCCGGAAAGCAGCGCACACCGGTAGAGACGACCGCCGTTCACGCGGAATCGGAGGCTTCCCCGGACGGAGCCGAAACTTCGGACTGTCGTCGTCATTCTTCCGGGGCACGGTTCACCAGTTCCGACAGCGCCGCCTGGGCGTCGCCCACCATATTGGCTCCAACACTCTTCAGGAACCGGGAGTAGCGAAGTTTTCCTCTCGCGACTGCTGCTTTCCTCGTATCCTCGTCGGTATCGGGCAACGTGCTGAGAATCACTTTCGCTAACGCATCGACGTAAGCGAACAGGGCCTGCTGCCCGGTACTAACCCGCCGGACCTGCTTCGAGTACTTTTCCAGAGACGCGCCGATGCGCTGCTCGGATTCACTGAGTGTTGAGTCGGTGCCGCGCAGCTCTTTCTCTACAGCCGCCCGCATGAACGCGCTCGGACTCGCGAAGTCGCGGGCCTTCGCCGCTTGCACGACGGCCTTGTAGGTGGCCTCGCTGAGCCGCATTCCCCTCATCTTGGTGGTTTTCTTCTTCATCGACAAGCACCCTCCGCCACTGCTAAACACATGCTAAACCGAAGAGTCCCTTTGCACAACACTCTAAATCACTCAAGACGGGGCACCTACGCTCGAAAAACCACCCAACCGCTAAACAGCCCTTTATGTTCCTTTTCCGGTGTTTTTTGCTTTTGTGCTGGCTGAAACTGGCCTCTCCGGTGCCTCGAAACTTCCGCTGCGTGGGGCAGTTTGGGGCCTATTGAGGCCTTCCGGGGTCTTCTGGGGCTTTTTGTAGTCAAAACCGGGCCGACCGTGGGGCCTTCTGAGGCCTATCGGGGTCTTTGGAGATTTTTTGAGGTTTTTTGTCCAAAAAACCGTTTCTGGGCTGTTATATGTATGGGGACTGGAAGTTCGTCAGATAAACGCCCTCTGGCCGCAATCGAAGCGCTCGCACGGGAGAAGCCCACCCAACTGATGGCTCAACTTCGTGCCGTCTGGCCGCAGGTGCAGCAGGCTCTGGAGGCCGGCCATACACTCCGTCTGATCCATAAGCGGCTGAATATGGCCGGAGTCGAGATCAGCTACAAACGCCTGATTGTTTACCGCGGCCGCATTGAGCGCGGGGAAAAGAGATCCGCAGTTCCAGTGTCAGCGAATACGCCCACGCCCGCCGTGTTGCCGGACAGCAAGCCGCCGGCCTTCGATCCCCTGGCGAATTTTCACGCGCAAGAACAGAAACGGGTTGGCTGGCAATATCCGTCAGGCCCTCCCGACGAAAGCAAACTCATTTGAAGAACAGGAGATTTAAAAAGCCATGTCGAAATCGTTGATGCCGAACTTGTTGATAGATGACCCGCCGCAATCCACCAAATGCACCCGAACCGTACACCTCTCCCTTCAAGGGAAGGGCGGTGTGGGCAAAAGCCTGATCGCGAGCTTCATCGCGCAGTTCTACAAAGACCACGGCGTTCGTGCGATCTGCGTTGACACCGACCCGGTGAACCAGACGTTTTCGCAGTATGCCGCGCTGGGAGCCCAACATCTCCAGCTCATGGACGGGAACCAGATCGACCGGCGGCGATTTGACGCTCTCGTCGAGGACATCCTGGCCAACGATGAATCCTTTATCGTCGATAACGGCGCGTCCACATTCATACCGCTGTGGCATTACATGGTCGAAAATGCCGTCACCTCGGTGCTGCGGGAGGCCAATCGGAGACTCGTCATCCACACGGTGATCACCGGCGGGCAGGCCCTTGCCGACACGCTGAGCGGCTTCAATTCGTTGGCTGAAGGCTGTGAATCCCGAAGTATCGTCGTCTGGATCAACGAATACTTCGGGCCTGTCGAGCGCGACGGAAAGAAGTTCAACCAGATGGCGGCTTTCCTCGAACATCAGGACAAAGTCGCCGGAACCGTTCATATTCCCCGCTTCAGTCCTGACACTTTTGGCAGGGATCTGGAAGAGATGATCGCCCGAAAGCTGACCTTCGGCGAGATCGCGTGGGCTACCGGATTCACGTTGATGAGCAAACAGCGCCTTCGAATGATTCAGCGCGAACTGTTTGAGCAACTGGAGATGCTGAATCTGCTGGAGGCAAAGCCGTCCGATGCCCATTGACATTCAAAAGCTGATCGGCGAAGTCGCGGCTCGAAACCACTGCCGGATCGAAGCCAGTGACCCGATATTCGCGGTCAGCACGATCAACCGGCTGATGTTGGATGAAGTGGTCGAGGGGCTGATCCTCCGGGTTGGCGCCGCAATCACCGCTTTCGAGACCTCGGCGCGCGCGGTGGATGCCCATGCAGGTAAGCTACTGGCCGAAGAGATCCGCACATCGACCTCGGCGTGGAAGGCGGAAGTCGCGCGTGATATCAACATTGCGAATGTCCGAAGTTGTGAAATGATCGACAAGCTCAACATGGCGCACTCTAAGCCGGCCATGATACGCTGGGGCTCATTAGGCCTCGTCGCGGGGCTGCTTCTTTTGATCGGCGGTGTATTTTTGGGCCGGTATGTCCGATAGATCAGAGACAGGGAGGTAGCGTTTCCGATGACTCGTTTTCTGTTTTTCTTTACCTGGCTTCTGGGCCCCAGGTCTGTTTCCCGCTTTCTGTTCTTTTATGTGCTCGGGATGCTGTTCCTGTTCTACTGTGTGATCGGCGGGTGGCCGAATGTTCCGGCGTCGCCGGCGCACGCCATACAGAGTCCGTATCCTCCGATGCCGAAGCCAAATCCGATTCCCCCGAACACAGCGGAAGTGATGCGTAAGAGGATGACCAGCGGTCCTCAAATGCGCCTTAACGTCCCCGCGCCTGAGAGTGCTGCAAAGCCAGTGCCTTACGAATAGTGCGCTCGACGTAGTCTTCCTGCCGCCGTTCGGTGCCCTTGTGCGATAAATCACGGCTCCGAATCGCCGCGCCCACGTCTTCAGCGCTGACACCCCGAGAGAGCGCATACAGAGCGTATGCCAGATCGACTCGGGTTCCGTCACCGCCATACGCCGGATTCTGCCGGAACAACTCGATAGACTTGTCGGCTCCGCCAGACACTGGCACCGACGCGAAAGCCGCGTCTCGTTTCTTCCGGGCATCCTGCTCTCGGGCGCACTGCTCCCGAATGCCATCGACGAACCTCCCTGCCGATGGATAAACCACGCCGCTCGATTCGATCAACCGCACGAAGGGAAACAACCCGTTTGACTGGCGATGTTTCTCTTTCTGATTGGTGAAACCTGCGAGCCGTCCGAAGTGCCGCCAGTCCGCCGCTTTCGTGTCGCCCTCGAATCGGCCTGCCAGCGCACGGGCAACCGCGGTACCGATATCCTTGGGTAGGCGTTCACCGTGGTCGAGCCAGGCCTGAAAGTTCCGGGGAGATGTTTCGACGATCGCGGCGGGCTCGAATCCTTCCGCCTTCATCCGGTCGATTGCCGTCTTCGACAGGTCGTCGACCAGACTCAGGTGGTGTTCACCCTGCGGCCGGATATAGATATTCCGACCGTGCAGGTTTTGAAGCCGCAGCCAGGCGATGGACCGAAGGAGCGTGTCGGCGTCCCACGCGCGCGGGAGCATTCCCGCGTTAAGCCCGTCCGCCGCGCCCGAAAGCCTGAACAGTCCAAGTTCGAAAACATCCGAATG
>Ga0302140_10005187_pt1 | contig 16481 bp, 17 predicted proteins | sample I_Bog_E1_1_FD_202095 | JGI IMG/M metagenome (GOLD analysis project Ga0302140, IMG submission 202095) | Peat permafrost microbial communities from Stordalen Mire near Abisko, Sweden - I_Bog_E1_1 | ecosystem: Environmental > Terrestrial > Soil > Wetlands > Peat | place: Sweden: Abisko, Stordalen... | reverse complement strand
CCTTGGTGAGAATCATTAAATTTATGAACAAAGTTGTAGTTTATAATTTTGAAATTTGTCAAATAATAAATTCCATTCTTGAAATCTCCAGCATATATGAAAGAAAGCTCGAAAAAGCAAGTATCAGCAATAACATTTTCTATATAAAGACTCATTTCATTAGATTTCGCAACATTTATAAATGAAGTGAATTTTATTTGGAGCCCTGAAAAAGCTATAAAAGCGTTTAGGGTTATATTTGCAATGGATATTTCAATTTTTTGATTTCCATTTGACATAAATAAGGCTAAACCACTATTTTGATTATTTTCAACCAGAATTCCATTGACAAAGGAACATTCGGTAGAGCTTTCATTCAGAATATCCGAGTTTTGGCAGCATAAGCTTTGAGTATTATTACATTTTTCATTGGTATTTAACTCTTGAAAGAGCATATCATTACCATAAACATCAAAATTTGATAATTGTAAAGATTTGCCAACAAATATGGTAAAATTATTTGTTCTTAAGATGAGCTCAGCATTAAACAGATTATTTTTAGATCTCATCATTAAATTTAAATTTGAAAAGGTACTAAAAAATGTATAGACTTTCAAAGTCTCATCAAAGGAATTTTCACCTGTTCCATTCATTAAGAGTTCCTGATCTAAAATGTGTATCTGATCACAAAAAATAATTTGGAAATCTGTATTTTGCGTCTTTAATTGGTTTTGTGTGTCGATGTAATTTAATGCAAAAAAAAAATTTAAATGAATGTTGGGTTGGGGACAATAACCATCACAATCTGTAAGATTTGAAATGCATAGTGTTTCCATGCTTATCACAATGTTTTTGAGTACAATCGCGAACAAAATATAAAATCTAATAATGTTCATGAGGAGAAAAGGTTCAGAAATTGGGTGCACTTTTTTTTTTTAATTTTGAATTTTTGAATTAAAAACTGAAATTTTGGTATTAAATTTTCATTATTGAAATATTCACCAAAAGACAAATTTTTAAATAATTCATTTTTTTAATAATGTTGATCCGAAAAATATTATGTTTTTAAAAATTTTTCCTTCTTTAGAAAACGCAATTTCTGCTTTCTAATATGGTTTTAAAAAATTTAAGAAATCATTTTATTTTCAAAAACTTTAAATAAGCATTTGAAATAGTCACATCATCCAAAAGTAGGGAATTCTGAATATTCAATATAAAGAAATCCATCTTTATCCTTATATTTTTCATACACTTCCGCAATGGAAGTATCTATTAATAATTTAAGACAAAAAAACAATCACAAGCCAACCTGGTTTAAGCATATCAGTTTTGCTAACGAATAAATAGAGGGCATCAGCCTTGCTTAATTTCATCCTTTTTCGAATCACGGAGGTCAAATGAAAGACTTTGAAAGTTTTCAAGACCAAATATCTAAGAAATATTTTAATTTTCTTTTTATCATTTGAAAAAGAAACTTTTTTTTATCTGAGATATCCAATTTCGATTTTATGCTTCTTTCCACGATTATCGGGATGGTTTCGGGGTGTTTCTCCATGATAGTCTTACATTCGAGCTGTCTTTCCTGAAAAGTATATTGTTTTTGATAAGGAATATTTTGGTTTTGCATATGTTAGCAAGCTTTCAAGACTAAAGAAATAATTAAAAATGATTATAATAATAGTGATTTTATTGAATTCTGAGGTATTTTCTTTAATGAATTTTCTGAAATGGATTTTTTGAAATTTAAATCATTTTTTCCTTCGCAAATTTAATCCAATTTTAAAATAACTCCATTTATTATTGATACATAGAGCAAATAATGTTCTTCAAGGTCTTATTTCTGACTTCATTGTTTTTCCTCTGCACCCACCAAACCCTCCTCAACACAAACAGAGTCAACATCACATCAAATTTTACCTTATATTACGGATTCACCGATGATAGCAAAATTTATTTATCATTCTATGCACAAAATAATGCCGGATGGGTTGCAATGGCTTTCGGAATCACCCAGTCTAATACTGATGTGATAAGAGTGTATATGTCTGGGACAACCGCAAACGTGCAAGATCTATGGTCCACCGGAGATTTTGCATGGGTTTTAGATACGACTCTGCTCGGTGGCACTACTGATGTTTTCCTTGATTCTGGTTCTCGAACAAATGGCGTCCTAAATATAACAGTGTATCGACTTTTAAATACTGGAGACCAATATGATTATCAGATACCTAATCCAGTCACGGTGAAATGTCTTTTTTTTTGGAGCAATACTGACGATATCACTCAGAAATATACAAATACGCCAACACCTTTGAATGTTTATTTAACATCTAGCCAAATCTGCAATTCATTTTGCACAGCTCAGTCAATGACTTGCGTGGGCCCTGATAGTACTGATTGTACATGCAATTCCGGGTCTTTTTTTAGCTCCTCCACAGGAACGTGCATTAGTTGTATTGCAAACTGTTCAGTTTGCACTAATACCAACAGCTGCAGCACATGCACAACTAATTTTTTCATACAGGCCAATCCATTAAATTGCACACTTTGCACGAACGGCAATCAATATAAAAATACTGCTACTGGTACTTGCACAATCTGTGATCCTTTTTGTCAACAATGTGCTTCGGACATTGTTTGCGGAAGTTGCCAATCAGGATATTTCCTTAATAGTCAAAATGTTTGCACTGCCTGCATTGCTAATTGTAGTAGCTGCAATTCAACAACAGGTTGTATTGACTGCAATCCAGGATTTTTTTATGCAAATTCTTTATGTAATGCCTGTCCACAAAATTGCAACAGTTGCAACGCAACGACGTGCATTCAATGCATGGCCAATTTTTATTTTTCCAGCACTAATTGTGTTGCTTGCACTTCTTTAGGGCTGATACAATTAGGAGCAAACGATGGAACTGGAACTTGCTCTAGTTGCGTTCCCTATTGCAAAGTTTGTGCTACGACATCAACCTGCACACAGTGTGGTGATGGCTATTTAGCAAATGGCAACGCTGAATGTGATCCTTGTTCTGTGAGCTTTTGCAAAACTTGCAGCCCAATAACCACTTGCACGACTTGTTTAACAGGTTATAGTTTGTTCTCAAACACTTGTCAAAATTGCCTTGTTCAAAATTGTTTGGGCTGTGACACATCAGGAAAATGCATATCCTGCTCCACTGGGTTCACATTATTTAGTGGAATTTGCACCAATTGTACAGTGCCTAATTGTGCATACTGCAATGCTGGAGCTCCAAATGTGTGTGTTTATTGTGCTGATGGGTATTTTTTAGAAGATGATGGAACATGTGACCAAGGAAATGTTGAAAGCTGTAGTGTGCCTTGGGGAAACTCAAGTTGTGTTGCATGCGAGTCAGAATTTCAGTTAATACAAAATAATGCTTGTTATCAATGTAGTGGGAAAAATTGCTCTAGTTGTAGTTCGAACAACATGTGTAGTAAATGCTCAACACAATTTTTGCTCCAAAACAATTTATGCTCAAAATGCATTACCAATTGTGATTCATGTTCTGATCAGATCAGTTGTTTGGCATGTTCTGCGGGATATTATTTATCTTCGAACCAATGTTCAGCTTGTGCAGTGTCCCAATGCCAGACTTGCAATACAACCCCTACGAAATGTGATCAATGTTTGAGCAATTATTTCCTTTCTGGTGATAAATTAACATGTACAGCATGTTCTGATCAAAATTGTTTAATATGTTCTAGCGCTGCCTTGTGCACCTCATGCAAATCTGGATATTATTTAAGTCAAAGTTCATGTAAAGCTTGCGCCCAATCAAATTGTGCCAGTTGCAGCTCAGCTGCGAAATGCGACCAATGTATTAGTGGCTATACTGCCAATTTAACTCAAATCTCCTGTGCTTACTGCCCTTTCCAAACTTGCCAAAGATGCGATTCTGATTACCAATGTGCAGTTTGCAACCCTCAATATTACTTCAATAATGTCTCCAATAGTTGTATGAGTTGTCAAAGCAATTGCCTAAACTGTACTAATTCGACCATTTGTACTCAATGTTCTGTAGGCTACTATATTTATAACAACAGTTGTCCTGCCTGTCCACTGAATTGTGGGCAATGCAACCAAACTAACTGCATTTCATGTCTGTCTGGTTATGGCCTCACCTCTTTGGGGCAATGCATAACCTGCAATGTTGGTAATTGTCTCAGTTGTTCTGATAATAACGTGTGTTCCCAATGTGTAAATGGTTACACATTAAATAGCACGAGTAATACTTGTGGTTGTTCTGCTGCTCAGATTTGGAATCTCACATTGCAACAATGTGTTACTTGTTCTAATTTATTCACGAATTGTTATTCTTGTAACTTTTCCATCTGCTTATCTTGCATACCTGGATATTATCAGCCCACAGGAAGCGGTGTGTGTATAAAATGCAATCAAGATCCAAATTGTGGAGTCTGTAATACCACAAATTGTCTATCGTGTGTTTCTGGCTATTATTTATTGCCAAATAACACTTGTTCCTCTTGTTTTATCGACTGCTCAAATTGTACAGGAGCTGCGAATAACCAATGTTTGTCCTGCAATACTGGCTTTTCCCTCCTCTCCTCAACAAATCAATGTGCGACCTCAAACTGTCCAAGTACTTTTACCAATTGTCAATCCTGTGTAAGGAACAATAATGGGAATTTGCAATGTGTGGGGTGCATTAATGGTTATTTTTTTAATGAATACATCGGGCTTTGTGATTATTGTCACCTAAGCTGTTTAACATGTTTTGGTAAAGCAGCAACAAATTGCTTAACTTGTCCAAATTATTCTTTATTTTATCCAGGCACAAACACCTGTGCATATAATTGTTCAACGAATTGTTTGACTTGTGATGGAAATGGAGCTTCCAATTGTTTATCATGCCCTACTTCTATGATTTTACTGAATCAACAATGCATTACAAACAATCAGGCCATCCAAAATATTAGCAATTTCACAGCCAATGGCACTGGATTAACATTAGTGATGGTAAGTTTCGCCACAACCATAAGGTCATTCACACAAAAAACTGCTACCCCTGTAGTGAGTTGCTCTAATAACACTAATTGCTTCAATAATGGCGAATGTTATCAAAGTCAATGTTTATGTCTTAATGGTTTTTTCGGGGTTCAATGCCAAATTTCACAAAGTGACTTGACCCTTGCCATAAACACAAAAAATCAGATTCTCGCTTATTTAATATCCACGCTCAGTAGCATAAATGTAACAGCTTTGACTTCAGTGAATTCAAGCAGAATCTTGCAAGCCAACAGCACATCATCGAATTCAACCAACTCTTCAAATTCAAATTCAAGCAACTTTACTTTCAATTCCTCTGCCCTAGCAATAACCCTTGCTACAATAGTTCAACTATCAACTCCAATAGAATTATGGACCACGGCAAGTTCCATTAATACAACTATCTTCTTCCTAATCCAATTCATCCAAAACAATATTCAATATTTTAACCAATCAACCATCACTTCCGCTCTGCAAGCTTTGTCAAACATGGTTTATGTTCTCAACAATTACAATACTTCGATAGTTACGTTGGCTCAAAGCGATCAAGGAATTTTATACCAAAATATCTCTTTAATTATTCAAGTAATTCTGAACACAACATTGAGCTCTCTCACAACGACAGGTAACACTTATCAAATATACACCCCATTCCTACAAGTTTCATTGAGTTACATTGATTTATCAAGTTCCCAATCTCCAAAGTTCACCCTTTATTCATCCCCTTATTATGACTATAATGATGTCTACATGTCTCAGGTCAGTTTTACTGCTGATAGCACCAGTTTAATAACGAAAATCAACGGAGGCAATTCCAAAGTAATACTTAAACAGAGCACTTGGATTTCAACAGATCCTTTTCCGGTTAATACAGCAGTTCAAGTTAATTTGTCTCTGGCCACTGGAATCGCATCTGTTGAACTATTCACAACAACGGGTAATTATCTTCCTATTTCAGGAATAAGTGATCCTGTTGCAATTAGGATAAAGAAAATAGTGTCCGGAGGTGTTTTAGACACAACAAACACTGCTGTGAGATACGCGTGTGCTTTTTGGGATAATTCCAGCTTATTATGGAATACTAATGGACTTGATAACGATAAAACGACAGAAAGTCAAAATTATATTGGCTGCTACACTAATCATTTTACTGATTTTACTGTGGTCTATAGAAATGAAACGGACTTTTTCGCTTTACAATTTGTCGAGGTATTAATATAAATCTTAAAATTTAACCAATTTTTTATAATAATAAAAAAGAGTGAACTGAGTTATGTCAAAAGCAATTATGGTTTCATCGCTTGTGTATTAATATTGATCCTATCAATTTTATTGGTTCCTGGTATTGCCTTCAGCAAATATGAGAAAACAGGGTTTTCAAAAAGAGCGAAACCAATTGTCTACAAAAATGTTCATGAATTAGAAAAAAATCTGGGCATAGAACATGAAGAGAAACAAGAAATTAACCTTAATACATTTCAATCTTATGATAAAATCGATGATAAAAAACATAGTGATTCTTTGAATTATTGGATGTTTTTCCCAATGTATTCCATCGTATTTTCAGAAAGTCCATCAATAGCTGTTCAAAAATACACCATATTGTTAATTAATTTAATGGTATATATGACAGTTCTAGCCTTCTGCTTTGCAGATTACTCCATTCCCGCAGTAATTTTTTTATATATATATAAATTCAAACAAATTTCTTCTTTATTTTAATATCAAAGTTAAGTAATAAAGCAGTTTTCGCTGGATTTTCATTTGCAGCTATTTTGGTTTCTTGGGTCTCCAATTACATTTATGGTTTCTGGGCTTGGAGTATTCGAAAAAAAGATTACCTTCGGTATAAATGATCAGCAATTTTAATTTTAATATTTAACTCAGGGTGAATGTCTTGTATTGGCCTATATTTTTCCTGATATGGATTGTCTTGGCAATATTCATTTCCTGGAGGATGTCATTAGTTGAGTGAGAATAATAAAAAATAACTTTTGACTTTGAAAATTTTTTTAAGAACCGACTATTCAAATTATTGGTTGCTGTCAATCGCAATTTGCATTGTTTTCGATATGTTTTTGTTTGATCTGTTCATTGTTGTAGTTGCCAAAGAAATCGGTAACAATCCCAGGAATCTTCAGAGATTCTCAAAGTTTTTTAGATTTAGAGGATTTTATGAATAATATTATGTTTTCAATGATTTTGATAGAAATTAGTGAATGTTAATATGAATATCGAAAAAAAAACCAAGAATTAAAAAAAAAAACTAAACCTCTTTTGCAAAATAAAATTTTTGAAAACAATTGATTTGCAAATAGCCATTTTTTTTAATTTTGTTAAATTTAAGGGCAGTTTTATTGTTGAATTTTCCAGTTATTGATTTTTTTTAAATCACTACCTCCAAAAATTTTCAATTTTTTTCTTAAATAACCTCTTTGCAAAATCAAAAAAAATTATTTTTCAAAGAGGTGTTAGTAAAAAATTAATTTTCTATTACATAATACATATGAAAATTTAAGAAATTTTGAATTTCAGGAATATATTATAAATTCCTTGAAATTTGAAACAATAATTTATGTATTTTCAAGCAAATTTTTTATTTTAATTAAGATAGGAAGGCATAATTTTAAATATAGCGTTTTTCCTTTAATATTTTTAAAAACGAACATCCGACGTGAACCAGAATGAATTTCTTCTTCTGCTGCATGAAAAGAGACAAACCTGTCACCTCTCACAACAAGCCAACCAAGGAAACTCTTTACAGTTTTGTGATAAACGAGAAATTGCAAGCTCGAAACGGAATAAAAAAACAAGGTGAAGATTCCGCAGAAAGCAAAGCCACCAATATAGAGGAAGTGTCAAACCTCAGTGGTGAGCCTCTTTTAAATTCTCCAAAGCTTGCAAAGAAATTCGATTTGTCAGTAAATTTGGATGCTGACGCCGAAGAACATTATGAGTATTTGTTATTGGAAAGAAATATGAAAGAATCATGGGACTTAGAAACAAGCAAAGAAGATATGATGATCTGGACAAAATTGGTATGAACTACTAGTTTTACTTTTTTGAATAATAGAAAAATTGTTCCAAAGGATTCAAAATACCAAAGCAAATGCCCTTTCATAAAAACTAACTTCAAAATAAAGTTGGAACCAAATGATGACATTACTCCAGAAAAAATCTTCGAAGCTGTAATTTTGGTTTTTTCTTTTTAAAAAATAACTTTATCCATATTATTAGCTCTATGATCCCGAAAAACGAAAACTATGGGACAAATCCATTTTGATCTTTGAAAATTTTGATTATGACGAATCGAAAACAAATTGCAAATCTTATATGGCCAACAAAGTGCCCATTGTTTCTAACAGAGATTTTCTTGAAAGGAGAGTTATTTTTAGGGATTTGAAAAGCCAGGAGGATGTGAGCATTTTTTGGCAAATTGAAGATGAAAAATACCCCAAAACTGTGAATTACACCAGAGCATATACAAGAATAGGTGGGACTTTAATAAAAAAGAATGAAAATGAGATAGAAATTTGGACACTTTCTCAGGTGGATGCCGATTTGAAGACTTTTATCAATGCTTTAAGGAAAATGTTATCAGGAAATTTGGAAAAGTGGGCAACCAATTTGAAGAATTTTTTGAAGGAAAACTATAAGAAATGATGTGGAAAAAGATTGTTAATTTGTAGAAAAGCATAAAATATAGTTTTCTTGGTAAATGGAAGCCAAAAATTAATGAAACTTAAAAATTTAAAAGTTTTTTTTTAAATATTGAATTGAATTTGTTAGCAATTTTTTCCTTGAACGTTTTTCTTTGTAATCTGGAAAATTTTATTTAATTTAATTTGAAAAAATTTTTGAATTAATAATATATATAAAAACTATTAAAAACGCATCTCCAAAGTCAAATGCACAGAGAAAAATTATTTTTTTTTCTCATTTTTTTTCTTGGTTTGGAAAACATCCTAGCAAGTCCTTTCTCTTACGATTATTCGAATAGAACCAAAGGTTTATAAATTTTTCTTCTATATATTTATTAATTTTTGTTTTACACATATTTCAGGGTCAATTCAGGCAACAGGAAATGTGTCTGTGAAAGGAAATTTTACCACATCAGATTTTACGTCGGCTGAAGTTTCGTTTTCACAACAACTCAACAGCACACATAAAATGACTTCTGATCTACTAAAATATTCCAATGGGTATATAGAAGATTTATATACAGATGTCATAGAAGGATTGGATGTAAATTATGTGATTTTGTTTGATTTTTATGGGAAATTAGGGGAGTATTATGATAGAAGGAGATCTTTATTTGACTTCTTTTGCCAGTGACACAATTGATGCCACGAGTTTTATTGTTCAAGGTTTGACAAAAATTTAAAATCGTTTGTTTATAAAGATTAGTCAAGATGTGAGACAATGGGAATTAAATCAACATGATGATTTCGATGATAAAGATAGTTTGCTTGGATGGTCAATGAACAAAACATCAACTTGCCAAAATCAGCCACATAATAGATTTCTTGGTGGACATTGTATTCTTTCAATGAATGAAGTGTCTAAAAAGTACGAAAATTTACCTGAACACAAGACGATAAAAATAACAGCCAATATGCATTTTTTTGATAAATGGGAAGGAGAAAATATCTATTTCAAAATAGATGATGAAATTGTTTGGTTCAAATCAATAAAATCAAGCAAATCTGATGAGGCAATAAATATTTGTGGTGGTGATAGTCCTGATCCTAAATTTGCAATGTACATTTCAAAATTAATTAGAAAATTTTTTGAAAAAATCTAGGCCTCTTGATTATGTATTGGGGCATAAAAATTCATCAATAAAGATAACTTTTGGATCAAATTTACAAAAAGATTCGTGTATTGCAAGTTTTGCCATAGATGATGTGATGATTTATGTAAAATAAAAAAATCAAGAACAAAAATAATAAGGAAAAAATTTCAATAATAATTCGTTTTTAAGTAAATATATATTTCATTAAATAATGAGGCATAAAAATAAAAATCGATTCATAATATTACAAGAAAAAATAATAAAATTTTGAATTAAAAAATCGAAACATCTTTTTTTGGTAATATTTTGTTTCCCCACCATCCCATCGTTAAATCGTGAAACAAAGTCGCCCGGGGATCATATTCTTTTAGAATCATAACACTTGTCTAAGAAAATATATTTGAAATAAAAAGAATAATTTGAAAAAAATCATAAAAAAATAATAAGAATTAAAAAAAAATCTAAAATAACTAAAAACTTTATTGTATTTTTTGTCCTGAATCGGGTATCCTAGTGGAACTATATATTCTTTCAAAGTGTTTGTTCCGTTTAATTTCATTCCTTTCACTTCCATGATTATTCCGTTCCTTATCATTGAATTTTGTGAGGCGGCATAAATATCAGGAAAAATAGGTGGAAATCCCATTGGTCCATAATATCCCTTCAAAGTTTTCACATAAAAGCAATAAACTATATAACAGAAATATAATTCGACAAAGGTCCAAATTAATCCTAGAAATATTTTCAAAGCCAACGAATTGGCTAGACATTTATCAGATGCCTTTTGATCTGCATAGATCTGGCAAGAAAATATGTCCTCAAAGGTCATTTGAAAAAAATTCAGGAAAATATACCACATCTTGACGATTATATATTTTCGATAAATTTTATAATTGTTTTTTGGGAGTCCTTTATTATGGCTCTGAAGGGCATAAAATGTTTGGACCATGATGAAAAATAAAATGAAAGCATAGACAGTATAATCTAAAGCAGTTGAGGCGGATTTTGTAAAGGTTATTAATGCAAAAAGAATCCCTAATATATTGTTATTAACGTATCATGTTTATATCAAATACCCAAGAATAATCTTGCAATATCACAGTATATGATATTAACAAAGCCTTGATGTAAACGAAAACAGAAACAACAGGAACCTGAAAGGGGAATTCTCCTCATCGTAGATAAATAAATACTTTAATGTCACTTTTAACTAAAAAGTATAAATGTTTTTTTATCATATATTATTTTGATAAAAGATGTTTAGTTTAATAAATAGATTTTCTACAAAAGCTTTTTTTATCTAGCTTTGAAAAACATCAACCATAAAATGAAAAAAACCAATTCTTTTGACAAAAATTGGAAATTGTGAAATAGCACAAAGTAAAAAAATAAAAATTGTTACAAATCCCCTAAAATTAAATAATTTTAATGCAAATAAAAACCAATATATATTACACAGCTTCATAAACTCTCCTCACCCTTCAGCTGTTGTCTTTTCATTTAATTTGTCTTCAATCGAGTTATTAAATGAATTTAATTTAGCGTTTCTCATTGTCGCTGAACTGCCACAGCTAACCGAGCCCCCTTGTTTATCAGAAAAAACGATAGATCCTTGTTTTATTTTTTTGCGCAACAAAGGGGAATTCATTTTTCTATTTTTTTTCTAAATTTAATGAAAAAAGAACCTCAAAACATTCTAAAAAATTCAATTACATAATATGTTAGTTTATGAATATTATTTGGATCTTCTTCGAAAGGGGCATTCTTGTGGTTTATATCAAAGCACGACTTGCAAAATCGAGTCACTAAACATAAAGCGCAAACTCCCTCAGCTTTTTTATTGCAGACACTGCATTTCAACTCTTGTTGAAAATTTTTTTTCTTCTTTTATAAAAAACAAAAAACCTTTGGTTATTATATCCGGAATTTTTTCATCACTTCTGTAGTCATTTTGATAGTTTGAAGGAAGACCGGCTGATCTTATCGACATACTTTCTGTGCAATTGGTGTCTCGAGGCTTCAAGTCAGAAAGTTCATTGTTCCTTTTGAAATTTTCTATGATGGAGTCAAAGTGAGAAAAACATGGTTTTTGAAAGAAATTTATCTTGATTTCTTGTTGGAGGGAAATGTCTTTGTGATCGTAGATGTCCAAATCATATTCGTGATTAGTATGAAACATAGCTTGGATGGGGGGGATTTCGATTTCTTTTGGGTGAACATTTTGATTTCCCATAATTTTGCTATTATTGATAAATTATTATAAATTAATATAAATTTCAAATATTATAAATAAAGATAAAAAAACAACATCTTAAAATAAAAAAAACTGAATTTTTAGTCTTAGTCTTAATTCAAAATCCCAATTTAAATAAAAATAAAAAATTTTAATTCAAAAAAAAAATAAACAATTTGCAATTATTGTCATTTTTTATTTATTTAAATAAAAACTATCTAAAGTATCTCTGAGCAATTTGCTGAACTCTTCATTTTGTAATTTATGTTGGGAAAAAGCCTTGAATAACAAATTAGGTTGAACCAATCCTGTATATTCTTTAATGATGCTTAACAAATAATCCGAGCTTTTACACTTCAGTAAATCATTTTCCATCAAAGAAAATAAAGTTAAAGCTATTTTATATATCACAAACTCTAACCCGAAAATTAATATATAATCCCATATTTTGGAAACAATATCTATATCGAAAGCTCTGCCATATAAAGTGAAAAACCATTCAATTAAATAAAGGTCAGTTGTGATTTCTGATTGCTCCAGTCGTTCTATGATTTTTGGGTGATATTTTCTCATTAAAATCTCAAACATTTGCAAATAAAGTTTTCGCTAATAGAAAAATATTTTAAACAATAGAAAGTTTAGATAATATAACTTTTTTATCATTGAATTTATAAATGGAATATAAAAATTCATTCCCCAAAACCAAATTGCAAAAATATTTAAATGCGTGATATTGGTCCATATGCAAAAGAAGAACGAGAGCGGGATAAGCCATTCCTTGAATATAACCGATATCAGATCTATAAATCTAATAATTATTAGAAACTGGAAAATTTTGAAATTTTACATGAAAAAGTTCCAAAATATGCTTCAATTGAATTCCAAGATTCGAATCAACTGTTATTGCATGAACAGTTGGATAAGTTCGATGAATATCGGAGACTATATTATATGAGAAATTTATGGATGGGTGATCTTAATAAATTAAAATAGACTTATTATTCTTTTAATTGATTCATCAACCGAGTTCGTCAACAATTGCTTATTAATTTCCTTATAAAGACCTTTAGTTATCCTCATTTGATTTCCTATTAACTAAAATTTTCATTTGAAATAAAAACAAATGAAGAAATTAAATTACTCGAGGCCAAATTTTCCCTCTAATTTTGGGATTTATAAACTTCAGTTTGGCAAATTGAGAAAGTTGCTGGAAAGTTTTTTCTCTTTTCCCGCGCATTTTCAAATTAAGTGTTGCTTCTTGTAAAAATTCTAAATCTTTGTTTGTATAAAAAATCGGCTAGAAGCAAATTAATGGGAAATTAGAATAAAAACATACTTTTCCTTTTCGATAAATATTATCGCTTATATCTAGCAAAATAGAAGGAGATCTATCAATTTCTGTATTATCATCTTTAAAAAATTGATCTTTTGACATCAGTTCTGAATTTCTGAAGCCTTCTTCTTTCTTTTCCTCTTCAAATTCTTTGAAAACGTCAGGATTCTTTTGTAGAACTAATTCAATGCCAGGGGTTGATGATTTTATCATCTCACAAAAACTATCAAAGGATCCTTTTCTTTTTATTTGGTTTGAAGCCATTCTGATAACACTGGTGTTCTTCGACATCCATAGTAGATTATCACTTTCATCAAGAGAATTGTAGGCGAATGAAGGTGTCATATAAATAAGCTTTATGTTAAATTTTTAAAGATCTTTTGAAAAATAAAAAACTCTTAATTCAATTTGAATCAGAGAAGATGCTGAGTTTTTTTTTGGCGGGTGAAAAGAATCAATGAAGGAAGCAGTTTTTTCTTTAAAACTCTTGAAAAGAGTGAATTTTTCAAAATTCATAATTATTTTATAATTTTGTTCTTTTTTACATTTAATTTAATTGTTTGAGAAAAGAAATTGTTTCTGACAAAGCTTTTCTTAATTCCCGAAAAATGAAACAATATCTGTTAAAAACCTCTTTCCTTCTTTTCCCTCTTTCTTTGTGAAATTTAAAGTCTTTTCTGGATTTTTCTTTCTGAATTCGATGGCGTTTTGTAAAAACCGTCTAGAAAAAAAAGTGATAAATAATGATACCATAATTGATAAAACTTTATTAATTTGCATATTTTTCCAGCATCTTCTTCTGTTTCATAAGTATCAGTTTCTTTCTGGTTTTGATTCATTCTCGCCTAAAAACACTTTGATTAAAAAAAAAAATGATAATAATTTAAAACCAAATAAACTAAGCTGAACTTGTTCTCTTTGTCTTTGCCAGGAATCAAATCCAAAACATCAATTGCTTCCAAAACCCATTTATCTGTTGGGGTTTCAAATTCTATGATATAGATTCCATTCAATTCTCGTCTTAAAATCATCTTTATAAAATAAAAAAAATTATGGAATAAATAAAAAAAATTTACCTGCATTGGCATCTTAGTTAAAGCTCCAACATTGCCTGTTTTGTATAATTTGAAAATTTGAATTTTGTTTTCGAGGTCAAGAATCGTTTGATTCAAATTAGAGATTTTATCAGACATTTCAGCCGTGGCTTGTTGACTTTTCACAATTAAATCATGGAGCTCATTCAAGGTTTTTTCTTTTTCTTCGATCAAACAATTTAATTGATATTTCTCATGGGAAATTTTCTCATTCATGGAATGCAAATTATAAATTTCTTTCTCCAACTTTTCCTTTTCATCCAAAAGAGATAGGTTAGCTTGACATGAATTTCTATAATCTTGAGTTAGATTTCGAAATTGGTTATCTTTCTCATTAAAATCATTTTGAATTTTTTGCAGCTTTTTCTCTAATGTATCCGTTTCATATTTGTGATCTCTTTTAATCCCATCAATAGAGCTATCATTTTCAAAAAAAAGACTTAATAAATTCCGAAATCAAAATAAAAACTCTTCGCTCTTCTTAAATTTATCCAATAATGCCTCATGTTGTTTTTTCAAATAAGCGAATTCGACTTGAATTTGAGAATCATTTGGATTTGAAGCAAAGGTTTGTGGTTTTTCGTCTGGCTAAATACGAAATATTTAAGAGGAAAAAAGTTTTCAAAAATAAAATATAGACCTTTGGTCCTCCTCCAAAAGTAAAGAAGCCAACCATTCCGTTCAAAAATCCTCCTTCATCTTTTAGTTTATTTTGAGCTCCGGGTCCAGATGAAAGCGAGTTGGAAATATTTGATTGGTAATTCCCACCACTTCCTCCTCCTATTTTCTTATATTTCTAAACAAAAAAATGAGGATAAAGCATAAAATTTAGCTTTTACTTCAATGTTCATTCTTTCAGTGATGAGCTTTTCTTGAAGTTCATCGATTTCTTTATGCAATTTTAAAATGGTTTTTTCCTGATAAAAATATTATCAATAATAGTTTCTATCGTGGAAATATCAATTACTTTATCATCAAGCTCAGCTTGGAATAGTTGGTTTTTTCTTTTAAACTCTGATATTTCTTGATCAACAATGCCTTTGCCTTGTCTTTCTTTGATCAAGGCTCCTTTTAATATCTTGAGCTTTTTCCTGAGGACTTCTATTTTTTCCTCTTTGTTTTCATATCCTACAATATATTGTTTATTTAGAACGAAGAAAAAAGCTTTGGGGAACCTGAATCATCTTTCAAGAAGGTGTCTTGTCCTGATAAAATAGAATCAAAATTGGCTGATTTTTCATTGTTTCCTTTGCTCATTTATTTGTTTGGAATATAGAAAAAATTAATTATTAAGTAAATTAATCAGAAGTAAAAATATAGAATATAATAAAAAATTCATCCAAAATAAAATATGAAATGAGGAAATATTATTTTTTTTTTTTTTTAAGGCGGGGAGCAGCCCCAAGGTTTTTTTTCTAAAAAAAAAAACAATTGTTTTAAATTTTTAATTAAATATAAAAAAAAACCCTTTTAATTAAAAGGGATCCATCAGGGAAAAAAAAGAACCCCGGTTCATCCTTTGTTTTGCCAAATCACCTTCTCTTCCAGATTTCCACGTCCTTCATTATCTTTTCACTTTCGCATTCCGCGCATTTCCTATTCTTTGATTTTATGCTACCACATTTTTCGCACTCTTCTACTGATAGGTTTTGGAATAAGTTCGATTGAATTTTGAGTGGGTTCGATGAATTTTGAACTGGGCTCGATCGGTTTTGGAGTGGGCTTGATTGCTTTTGGAGTGGGCTCAATCGACTCTGGAGTGGGCCTGATTGGTTCTCTTGTGGGCTCGATTGGTTTTCGAATAGGCTTGGTTGGTTTTGGAGTGTGCTCCATTGGTTTTTGAGTGAGATGGATTGATTTTGGAGTGGGCTCGTTTTTTTTTGGCTCCATTCGAGTCGATTTGATTTGTGTTGGAGCTCACTCAATTGAATTTGGAGCAGATTCAGTTGGTTTTCGAGTAAACTCGACTGGTTTGAGGGTGGATTCGATTGGCTTTGGAACTGACCCAATTGGTTTTGAGA
>Ga0302140_10005182_pt1 | contig 16489 bp, 9 predicted proteins | sample I_Bog_E1_1_FD_202095 | JGI IMG/M metagenome (GOLD analysis project Ga0302140, IMG submission 202095) | Peat permafrost microbial communities from Stordalen Mire near Abisko, Sweden - I_Bog_E1_1 | ecosystem: Environmental > Terrestrial > Soil > Wetlands > Peat | place: Sweden: Abisko, Stordalen... | reverse complement strand
AAAAGAATATGACGCCGAGAACCTCCCACAAAGGTGAAAAACAAAACCATGCCCTCGAAAAGTGTATTGCGGCTGCCAACAGGGGCTGGATGTCAGAAAAATATCTTCCCCCGGCAGGTCAGGAGAAATGTTTTTTCTTGACATCCCCTTTTATAGAACCCGCACCCACTAAAAGATGAAGGCTGCTTGGCTAGCGCGTCGCTGTGGCGGCGAACTTCTTCACCATCGCCAAAAGCAGCTTGCGGTCGCTCTCATTCAGGTTCGTCGAGTAGCGGCGGATTTGGGTCAGGAAGCGCAACTCCTCGTCGGAGAGCTTTTGCAGGTTGGCCTGGCGGCCCAGCGATTCGTCGGCGAAGAACTGGGTGATGGGCAGATCGAGCGCGCGCGCAATCTTAGATAGCGTGTCCAGCGACGGCACCGTATGGCCGTTTTCCACGCGCGAGAGATAACAGCGCAACAGGCCAGTCTTCTTTTCGATGTCTCCCTGGGAGAGTCCTTTTTGCAGCCGGTGAGCGCGGATAGCTGTGCCGATCTTGATCACGAGCAACGTCCTGTTCGATCGCTACCCGAATTTACTCGCAAAGTAGCAATCAAGAGATTGTTGACATAATAGTAAACATGGTCCGGGCGGGAATGCAAGGAGATTTGTCGAGCTTTTGCAATCAGAATCGCCGGTTGCCGAGTGCCGGTGCGCCAAACTGCCAGGCGGGTGAAAAAGAAGTGAATCCGTAAACCTTCGCAGTGCAGGGACCGTCTGAATGAGTGCGAGCACAAAATGGCAGGGCGCAACCATGCGGCGAAGAACCATGCGGTGGGCAGTTGCGGCGGGAGTCTTTGTGGCCGGCGGCCTTGCCGCCTTGACCCAATCGCCGGCTATGCCAACGGCTCAACCCGCCGAGACTCCACCAGCCGCCAACGCACGCGGCCCGCAGGCACCGGCCGCTCAGGCAGAGTTACCGCCGATAACCGGCGGAAGGCTGCACGGGGTGGTCAAGAGCGGTAACATTCCGCTGCCCGGCGTGACCGTAACCGCCCAGAATACGCTCACCAGCAAGCGCTTCCAAACTACCACCGACATCACCGGCGCATGGGCGCTGAGCCTTGCGCAAATCGGCCGCTACGTTGTCCGGACGCAGTTCGCGGCCTTCGCACCCGGCGCTGAAGAGGCCGTGCTTAACGCTGCCAGCCACGACCAGACGGTGAACTTTGAACTGGTGCTGGCATCTCGTGCGGCCCAACAGGCGCAGCGCGAGGAGCAAGGGGCACAAGCTTCGCCAGTGGGCGAGGCGATCCGGCAACTGGCGGCGAACGGAGCGCAGAATCTGAGCCTGATGAGCGCGTTGGGGGCCGATACGGAGACCCAGGCCGGGGCCTCGGGAGCGGCGGGAGCGGCTTTGCCTTCGATTGCCGGCAACTCCGACTTTGGAGGCGATTCGGTGGCCATCAGCGGCCAGGCGGGAGCGGTGAGTCCGCTGGCGGGACTCGATATGGACCGCATCCGCGATACGATTGAGACGCTTCGCGCGCAAGGGGCCTTGCCGGGCGGTCAGCAAGGTGGCGGAAACTTCGGCGGCCTGGACGGCGGGGGCGGCCTCTTCGGCGGCGGAGGCTTTGGCGGGGGCGGCTTTGGGGGCGACAGAGGCGGACGGGGCAACTTCCGCGGCTTCAACCCCGGCCAGCCGCATGGAGCAGTTTACTGGATGGGCAGCAACGCAGCGCTCAACGCGGAACCGTTTTCGCTTCGCGGCCAGTCGCAGCAGCAACCTGCGTCGGGCACGAACCGCTTCGGCATTACCTTCATGAGCGCGCCCTATATTCCGCATTTGACCAAACCCAGCGGCAAGGACACCATGTTCCTGACTCTCAGCGGAACACGCAGTTCGAATCCGCTGGATGAGTACGCGACGGTGCCGACGGACGGCAGCTTTGGTACGGCCAACGAGCGGGCGGGCGACATCCCAGGGCTTCAGTCTCCGATTACGCCGATCGTTACGGCAACCGACCTCCTTCAGTACTTTCCTGCGCCAAACCTGCCCGGCTATGTGCAAAACTACCACTTGCTGACCACAGCGCAGTCGAATTCGACGCAAGCCGGCGTGCGCTACATGCGCAGCCTGGGTGCCAACGCGACCCAACCCGGCGGCAGCCGCGGCGGTTTCGGAAGTGGTGGAGGAGGACGGCGCAGCCAGCAGAATCAGGGCCTGCGACAGAGCATCAACTTCAACTACAACTGGAGCGATTCAGCTTCGGATAATGTGAACATCTTTCCGCAGTTGGGTGGGAAGAGTTCTTCATACTCTAACTCGCTACAGGCCGGTTACACGGTGGGCTATCACAAACTGACTAACATCTTCAACTCCAACTGGAATCGCAGCGCAAGCCAGACGACAAACTACTTTACAAACGGCGTAGATGTGGCCACGCAGAATGGCATCCTGGGGCCAAACAGCACACCATTGAATTCAAGTGCGCTCAACTACGGACTGCCTAACGTGACACTTAGCAGTTTCGATGGGCTGAGCCAGCAGCAGCCGAACTTTTCGCTGGCGCAAACTATCGCACTTTCAGAGGCGCTAAGTTGGATTCACGGCAAACACAATCTGCGCTTCGGCGGCGACTATCGCCGGGTGCATCGCGACTTTCTTGGCGGCTCCAACTCGACCGGAACTTTTTACTTTACCGGCATCTACACCGGTTCCGCGCTGGGGGACTTCCTGCTGGGCGAGCCCCGTGAGACTTCCATTGACTCTTCGGCGGCCAAAAGCTATCTGCGCGACAACGTGAAGGATGTGTATGCCCAGGACGATTGGCGCGCGCGGCCCAATCTCACGCTGAACTACGGACTTCGCTACGAGTTCTTCGCGCCATACACTGAGAAACACGGGCATCTGGCATTTGTGGATACGAACCCCGAGGGGGCGTTCAGCGGTGTCTCCGAAGTGCACTCGGGCGAAACCGGCTCATTCAGCGGCCAACTGCCAGATTCGCTTGTCTTCCCTTTTCGCACTGCCGTTGCGCCGCGTGTGGGCGTGGCACTGCGGCTGCCCAAACAAACCGTGGTACGAGCCGGTTTCGGCGTGAACTACACCGTTGGCCAGTACGCCACCTTTGCCACGACGATGGCGCATCAGCCTCCCTTCGCCAACGAGCAAACCAACGAAGCATTCACTGAATGCCCGTCCACGGTCATCGACTGTCTCTCACTTGCGAATGGGTTTCCCGCACCGGATACAGTTGGAAGCTACGCGCTCAACCCGCATTACCACTTACCTTATGTCGGGGCCTGGAACTTAGACGTGCAAAAGACGCTGCGCTGGGGAGTTGTGCTGAATGTTGGGTACAACGGATCGAAAGGAACTCATTTGGACGTTACGAGCGCCCCGCGCGCCAGTGGGAGCAGTCCACTCACCAACCCCGCAGGCCATGTATTCAACTATGAGCAGGCCGGAGCTTTCTCCAGTTTCAATGCAGGCACTGTACGGGTTAACAAACGGCTATCGAGCGGCATAGCGCTGGGAGCAAATTATCAGTACTCGCATTCGATCGACGATGCCGGCTCGGTGGGCGGAACCTCGACAGTGGTGGCGCAGAACTGGCAGGATCTTGCGGCCGAAGAAGGTAACTCAAGCTTCGACCAGCGGCATAAGGTCAGCGGGACTTATCTTTACGAGTTACCTTTCGGCAAGGATAAGCACTGGGTTACGAGCGGAACCAGCTCGCATATTCTTGAGGGGTTCTCGGTCTCCGGCAGCTTTACCTTTGCCACCGGGACGCCGCTTTCTCCTACCTATCAGGCTGCGGATTCGAGCGTGAAATGCGGCACCGCCGGTACACTGCAGCCCAACCGGGACTTTACAAAGTCACTCACCGCCGGAGGCGGGTCGCTGGATCAGTGGTTTGATACGGCAGCATTCTCGGCGCCTGTGGCAGCCAATCCAAACTTTCCCTGCGCAGTTTTTGGCAGCGCCTCACGCAACTCGATCCCTGGACCAGGGACCGTTCAGAACAACATGTCGCTTTCGAAGACGATGCAATTGGGCGATACGCGCAGCATGGAGTTTCGCGCCACGGCCAACAATGTCTTTAATACGGTGCAGTATTCCGGCGTTGACACCACGCTCTACTCCGGCCTGGATAGCAGTACGGCCACACCTTTTGGGCGGGTGACTTCGGCTGGTTCAATGCGGGCGTTTCAATTTGCGGCGAGGTTCAGGTTCTAGGAAGGATGGAGACCCACCCCGGCCATAAAGGCGTTGCGAGGGTGGGACGCCCGACGTTGAAGTTGAGATGGCAAAGGAAAAGCCGCACGCAGGTCTATCGACTTTGCTTCGCAGAGGATGACAGATCCTTATAGGAAGAATGTGAATGAAAGGCTGGACGCAAAGAATCGGGGCGAAGATTGCGGCGCTGGCGCTTGTATTCACGGGCGCGCAGCCGGCGCCTGGCTTTGCTCAGGATTCTGCGCAGGTTCCTCAGCCCGCGCCGGTTCAGGTCTCGAACTCGCCGCAAAGCGGCTTCGTGCTCAAGATGAACGGCGAACTGGTGCTGACGAACGTGGTTGCGCGCGATGCAAAGACGGGGGAGCTTGTGCGCGGGCTCAAGCAAAGCGATTTCAGCGTCTACGAGAGCGGCAAGCAACAGCAGATTGCGAGCTTTGACTTTGAGACGGTGGAGATGGCAACGCCGCTCAACGAGGCCACCGTCAGCGGACTGGCAGCGGGGGCGAGTGGCGGCAAGGCTGTTGTCGTCGCGCGGCCCGAGGAACTGAGAAACCATCGTCTCATTGTCCTGTTCTTTGATCTGACCTCGATGCAGCCTGAAGACTTGGATCGCAGCGTCGAGGCGGCGCAGGAGTTCCTACGCGCCAAGATGCAGCCTGCCGACCTGGTGGCGCTGGTTTCGCTGGGCGACACGCTCAAGGTGGATCAGGATTTTACGGCCGACAAGAATGCGCTCATCCGTGAAGTCGCCGTCTACAACGGGACAGAAGGCGAGGGCTTCGAGCAGGGAGCAACGTCTAACTCAAACCAGACGGAAGATACAACCGGTTATACGCCCGACGAAAGCGAGTACAACGATCTCAACACCGATCGCGAGTTATTCGCGCTCAGATCCGTGGCTAAGTCGCTTGAGAAGATCACGGAGAAGAAATCGCTACTCTATTTTTCCGGCGGCATCTCGCGGAACGGCATCGAGAACCAGGCTTCGTTGCGTGCGGCGATCAACGCGGCAGTGCGCGCCAACCTGGCCATTTACAGCGTGGATACGCGGGGGCTGCAGGCGATTTCTCCGCTGGGCGACGCCTCGACCGGCAGCCTGCGAGGAACAGGAGCCTACAACGGCGGCGCGCTCGCAAATAACATGAACGCCAACTTCGCCACGCAAGAGGTGATGGCCACACTCAGCTCAGACACGGGCGGCAAGGCATTCTTCGATTCCAACGATTTCGCTCCCGCGTTTGCGCAGGTGCAGCGCGACACTTCGGCCTACTATGCCATTGGATTCCATAGCTCGAATACAGCACGCGACGGCCGCTATCGCAAGCTGACCATCAAGATCAATAGGTCGGGCGTAAAACTAGAATACCGCCCCGGCTACTATGCTCCTGCCGACTTCAAGCACGCAGGCAAGGAAGACCGCGAGCGCGATCTGGAAGATCAACTAGCCAGCGACCTACCCGCGACGGACATGGCTGTCTATCTCGATGCGATGTACTTCCGTCTCGATGAGAACCGTTTCTTTGTGCCGGTCTCTCTGATTGTGCCCGGTTCGCAGATTCCCTTTGTCAAGGGCGGCGACAAGGACAAGGCGACGCTGGACATCATCGGCACGGTGATCGACGAAGCGAAGCGGCCCATCGGCCAGGCGCGCGAGACTATCAAGCTCAATCTCGACCCGAGCTTGCAGGCGCGGCAAAAGAATATTCAGTACACGACCAGCTTTAATTTACCGCCGGGCAAGTATCACCTGAAGTTTGTTGTGCGCGAAAACCAGACTGGGCGCATGGGTTCCTTCGAGGCCGACATCACGCTGCCGGAGATGAAGAAGGCGCCGCTCAAAATGAGTTCGATTGTGCTCGCCTCGATGCGCCAGCCGAGCAAGAAAACCAGCCCTCTGATTCGCGGCGGCTTGGAGTACGTGCCCAACATCAGCCACGTCTTCCGCCAGGATCAGCACCTTTATTTGCTCTATGAAATCTATGCTCCGGCGCGCGAAAAGCCGGCTGAGAACCAGCCGAAAGGAACGAAACCGGGCATTAGTCTCCTCAGCAGCCTGGAACTGATCCAGGGATCGACGAAGGTCTACGAAACGCCGGTGGTGCAGGCCAGAGCCGTGAATGTGGAGGGCCGCGATGCGGTGGCCATCGAGCTGGATCTTCCGCTGACCGGGCTCAAGCCGGGACAGTATCTTTGCCAACTCAACGTGATCGATGACGCGGGAGGCAACTTCGCCTTTCCGCGCTTTGCCGTACTGGTGAAAGAACCAGTGGCGACGACGGCCACCGCGCCGGCTGCCGCGATCCAGCGAACCGTCGATGCCGATGGCGACCATTCAATCCGCCGCGCGTTTACGTTCTTGCGGAAGCCCCGCAGTCTTGCCGCACGGCTAAAGCCGGGCTCTTTCAAAACGCCTTGATGCGGCCAGTTCAAGTTCTTGATTCGCTGTTTTGCTATGTTATCGAGAAAATTACCTGCAAGCCGGGCTCATGTGATTGCACTCACTGAACAAAAGCTTTCCTCGACAGCTATTCTCCCAGCAACCGCACCACGTGGTTAACGATGATGAGGTCTTCGGCCGGCGGAATCACACGCACGGTGACCGGCGAGTGTTCGGAAGAGATGACTGCCGCGCCGCGGACGTTGTTACGCTCCGGGTCGAGGACGATGCCCAGAGCGTTGAGCCCAGAGCAGATTTCGGCGCGGGCAGCGATGTCGTTTTCGCCGATGCCGCCGGTGAAGACCAGCATGTCCAATCCATTCAGCTCAGCCACATAACTGCCGATCCACTTGGCGATGGTCCAGGTGAACTTGTCCACGGCCAGTCGCGCCTTGGCGTTGCCGTCCTTGATGGCGTCGCGGAGATCGCGCATATCATTCGAGAGATTGCTCACGCCCAGCAGGCCCGCCTTTTTGCTGGCGACGACCTCTAACTGGTCAGCGGCGGCGGTGGCGCTTTCAGCTGTCTCGGCAATCTTGCGCAGAATGAAGAGCAATACACCTGGATCGATGTCGCCCGTGCGCGTGCCGCTGATGATGCCGCCAGTTGGCGTGAGGCCCATCGAGGTGTCCAGACACTTTCCGTCACGGATGGCGGAGATGGATGCGCCATTGCCGAGATGGGCAACGATCAGCTTCGTAGGTACGTTGGGCTGCAACTGGTAGACGATCGACTCGTATGAGATGCCATGCGCGCCGTAGCGGCGAACCCCCATCGCCGAATACTCCTCGGGGATGGGCATATGAGTGACCACCTCGGGCATGGTGCGATGGAAGTAAGAGTCGAGGCAGACGAAATTAGGAACGCCGGGAAAGAGGCGCAGGGACTCGCGCATGATGTAGACGGCGATGGGCGTATGCAGCGGCGCGAAGGCCGTGTAGAGCTCCATTTCATCGATCAGCGCAGGTGTAATGAGCTGGTTTTCCTGCACCGTCGGGCCGCCGCAGACCATGCGATGGCCGATGGCCACTGGCGCGGGAAAGTCGCCGGAATGGAGCGCGTCGGCGACGAGTTTGAAGGCTACCGCGCGCGTGGGCAGGGCCGGAGTCTGATCGACCAGCTTCTTGCCTTCGGCGTCCTTGATCCAGAAACTACCCTGGTCGGTGCCGATGCCGTCGACCGCTCCCTCGAAGAGCTTGGTGCGCTGGCCGTCACCGGCCTCATAGACTGAAAACTTGATGGAAGAGGAACCGCTATTCAAAACCAGTACGGGCAATGAAGACATGAATGGAAAACCTTTCGTTGAAATTGCGGAGTGAGCGGTGTTAGCAGCGCTTTGCGCGAGTTAGCGGTGTTGGCGGAGTTAGAAGAATAGTTGGCTTTTCAGGCTAACTCCACTAACTCCTCCAACACCGCTAACTCCGCTCGTCTGGCCACCGCCAATTGCGAATCTCGGGCAGGTCGTCGCCGTTTTCGGCCACATACAGCTTGTGGCGCTGGATGGCCTCTGAGTACCACTGTTCGGCTGCGTCGGCCTGTCCGGCCAGTCGAGGCACGCGCCGGATGGCGTCGAGCGATAACTGGAAACGGTCGATGTTATTGAGCACGCACATGTCGAAGGGCGTGGTCGTGGTGCCCTCTTCCTTGTAGCCGCGCACGTGAAGGTTGTCGTGGTTATGCCGCCGGTAGGTGAGCCGGTGAATCAGCCATGGATAGCCGTGGAAGGCAAAGACAGTCGGCACCTTGGGCGGGAAAAGCTGGTCATAGTCTTCATCGGGCAGGCCGTGCGGATGCTCGGAGGGCGGCTGAAGCGCCATCAGGTCGACCACGTTGACGACTCGGACCTTGAGATCGGGAGCCAATCCGCGCAGCAGGATAACGGCGGCCAGCGCCTCCAGCGTCGGCACGTCGCCCGAGCAGGCCATCACCACATCGGGGTTGCCCTCGTCGTTCGAGGCCCACTTCCACATACCCATTCCAGTGGTGCAATGCGCCACAGCTTCGTCGATGGTGAGCCACTGCGGCGCAGGCTGCTTGCCGGCGACGATGAGGTTGATGTAGTTTTTGCTGCGCAGGCAGTGGTCGGAGACGGAGAGCAGCGTGTTCGCATCCGGCGGCAGATAGACGCGCACCACTTCGGCTTTTTTATTGACGAGGTGGTCGATGAACCCTGGGTCCTGGTGGCTGAAGCCGTTGTGGTCCTGCCGCCAAACGAGCGAAGAAAGCAGGTAGTTGAGCGACGCAATCGGCTTGCGCCAGGGAATCTGCCGCGTGACCTTGAGCCACTTGGCGTGCTGGTTGACCATCGAGTCGATGATGTGGATGAAGGCTTCGTAGCAACTGAAGAAGCCGTGACGGCCGGTCAGCAGGTAGCCCTCGAGCCAGCCCTGGCACATGTGTTCGCTGAGCACTTCGACCACGCGGCCGGTCTGCGAGAGGTTCTCGTCCACGGGCAGCGTCTGGGCCATCCACTCTTTGCCTGTTCCGGTGATTGCGTCGCCGAGGCGGTTGGAGGCCGTTTCGTCCGGTCCGAAGACGCGGAAGTTCTTCTGTGCCTTATTGGCCTCCATCACGGCATGCAGCAGTTGGCCAAGAATGCGCGTGGACTCGACATCCTTCTGGCCGCGGCCCTCGATCTTGACCGCAAAATCGCGGAAGTTGGGCATCTTCAGCGGCTGGAGCAGCAGGCCGCCATTCGAGTGGGCGTTCATGCCCATGCGGCGACGGCCCTTGGGGGCGATCTCAGCCAACTCCGCGCGGAAGGCGCCCTTTTCGTCGAAGAGCTCCTCGGGCTTGTAGCCGCGCATCCAGTCCTCGAGCAAACGCATGTGCTCCGGCTTCTCACGCAGCTCGCTGAAGGGAACCTGATGGGCGCGCCAAGTGCCCTCGACCGGCTTGCCGTCGACAAACTTTGGCCCGGTCCAGCCCTTGGGCGTACGCATGATCAGCATGGGCCAGGCGGGGCGCTCTATCGTTTCGCCTTTGGCCATCGCTTCACGCGCTGCCTTCTGAATTGCGGCGATTCTGTCCATCATGGTGTCGAAGACCGCGGCGGCCTGCTGGTGCATCGTCTCGGGGTCACTGCCCTCCAGCGTGAAGGGCTCATAGCCATAGCCGCGCATCAGGCTTTCGAGTTCGGTGTGCGGAATGCGCGCCAGCACCGTCGGGTTGGCGATCTTATAGCCGTTCAGATGAAGAATGGGCAGCACGGCGCCGTCGGTCGCTGGATTGAGAAACTTGTTTCCATGCCAGCTTGTGGCCAACGGGCCGGTCTCGGCCTCGCCATCGCCCACAACGCAGGCCACGATCAGGTCGGGATTGTCGAAGGCCGCGCCGTAGGCATGAACCAGAGAGTAGCCCAGTTCGCCGCCCTCGTGAATCGAGCCCGGCGTCTCGGGGGCCACGTGGCTGGGAATTCCATAGGGCCAGCTAAACTGTCGAAATAACCGCTTGATGCCGTCCTTGTTCTGCTCGATGTGGGGATAGATTTCGGAGTATGAGCCTTCGAGGTAGGTGTTAGCCACGAGGCCGGGCCCGCCGTGCCCTGGGCCGATGATGTAGAGCATGTTCAGGTCGCGCTCGCGGATCAGGCGGTTCCAATGCACATAGAGGAAGTTGAGCCCAGGGGTCGTGCCCCAGTGGCCCAGCAGGCGCGGCTTCACGTCGTCCAGGGTAAGCGGACGCTCAAGCAGCGGGTTGTCTTTCAGATAGATCTGGCCGACGGAGAGATAGTTGGCGGCACGCCAGTAGGCGTTCATTTTGGCCAACTGCTCCGGGCTAAGGGGGCCTTTGTTCGTTGTGTCGCTCACAAGTCCACCTCGGGGGGAAAGTTCCGCTGATAGGTTAGAGCCTAGCAGCCGCCGGTTGCAGTAACGGGTGATTAATGTCACAAGCGGATGAGATGCTGGTTCACATGATGGGAATCGCTGCCGCCGGTGCCGACTAAGGAAAGAGCGTCCCTCGTGGCCGAAGCGAGGGCTCCTTGGATTCTATTGGGATATTACCTTGACTGGATGTTACCTTGACCGGAACTTCCAGCGATCCAGCGCGGCCTCCAGAGAGATCGTGGATCGCAATGCGCAGCGAGCCTTGGCCCTCCGGGAGATCGAATTCCGCGCGGATCGGGACGCCTGTGGTCATCAGCTTTGGGTAGCGGTCCGCCGTCATCGCCATCTGGAACCCGTGCTCCAGGTAGTTCAAGCGCGTGCCCTCATCGTCGTAGGCTACTAAGGCAAGCTCGATGTTGGCGACATGTTTCCCGTCAGTCGTGGTGTCGAGAACAAACCCGTGCAGGTCAAGCACAAGATCGACGACGTAGCGGTGGACAGGCACTTTCACCGTAGCGGCGAGGCTGCCGATTGGCCCCTTGGTGAGTACCGCTCCCTGAAGCAGCGGATCGTTGGCCGGCAGCACTCGCGCTACAAATGAAATCTGCGTGGCCAGCGGAGCGCCGTGGCCAGAGACGGCCAGCATCAGGTTGGCTTCGCCGGGATGATGCTTCGAGAATTGGTCGGGAGGGTCCGCGAAGTAGCCGCTCCTATAAGCGAGCTTGTAGGAGGCGTCGTCCAGGTGGACTTTGAATTTGTGAAAGCGTCCGTCGAATGCCTTCCTGGACGGCACAAAGCCGATGGTGTAATAGCTTGAGCCGTTCTCGATCACCTCTGCCACGTCATCCCCGAAGTCGTTGCTGTCTAAGAAGGCCTTGCCTCCTGTGTCCTGGGCAATCTGTTGCATCGTGGCCTGATCGCGCACGATCTCGTCGCGTTCTTTATTTATTACTGGTGCGGAAGGGGGCACGGGTCCCATCGTGTACTTGCTGCCAGTAGGAATGGCGTTGGCCGCGCTGTATACATTCGGCAATGTCAGCCCCCGCGCATCGATGGGATAAACGGAGATTCGGGCATCCGAGAGCATCTTGGCCGTCTCACGAATTTCGTCCGTGTAACTGTAAGTGGTTCTGAGGGCTTGGATACCCTGCGAATCATCGGGCGGAATCAGGGAGGGAAACGAGCCGGAAAACCAAATGACATTCTTGCGCCCTGGGATGGCGCTCAGGTACCGTGCCAACTGCTGCATTGCATCGAGTGTGATATGCACCCGCTGGTCGATCAGTCCCGCGGCAATCTGGGCCTGGAACTCCTGCACCGATGCGGCTGCATCCATCGGTCCGCCATTCGGAGGCGTACTGGGAGCGCTGCCACTGGCCCCCGCAGCACCGCCGGTCGGGCTTGTGGCCGCCGCCCCCTGGTCGGACGGAGATATGCCCACGTCCTGCACGATGTTGTCCGGATCAATCAACCCCGATTGCTTCGCCGCGGTCTTGGAATCTTTCAACGCCGCGGTCAACGCTGCCAGATCGGTGGAAAAGCCCGCGATCATCCCCAGTCGCGAAGAGAGGACAAAGATCGCCAGCGAGGTGCCCGGCTTGATCTTGCCCATGTACTGGATCATCTTATGGCGAGCATATGTCTGGTCGAGAAAGGACGTATTCAGCCTGTCCAGCAACAATACGTTGACCGCGCCAACCTCTGGATAGTCGGGGATATTGGTAAAGGTGTGGGGAGGAAGAGCAGCCGGCTTGACCAGTCGCGCGTTGCCGGCGATGGGAGCCCGATGCTCGTCAAAAGAAGCAATGGCCTGCTCGTGCCCATCCTCGAAGACGTGGAAACTCTGGCGCTCCAGGTCATGCACGGCCTTGTCCTTGCTGGTCACCACTACATCCACAAGGACGAGATTCGTATTGGCGTGCAGGACGGTTGCCGGCGCGTTGCCTGCCGTGCCCGGAGCGCTCGTGACTGACGTCGTTTGCTGGGCCGGAACCGCCGGGGTCTGGGCTGCGCATGACGGCCTCGATGTAACGGATGCCATGATCAGGTCAAATGAAAACGCAAGGAGAACGATTGGGCGAAGCGGATGCATTTGTAGCCCTTTCGAGAATAATTATCAGCGTTTTTCATCGTCTCTGGCTGAATCGGCGCGGATTTACTTCAAAAATATCGCTTCAGCTTGAGGATTTGCGACTCGAAGCCGTACCAGAGCGCGGCGGCCGCCGTGGTGGAGACTGCCAGGCGCATGGCGACGACAGCCATGTTGCCGGGTATTCCATAGGCGTTCATGCGGGCGTCGAAGGAGCCCAGGTAGATGAAGACCATAATGTGAATCATGTAAAGGCCATAGCTGATGCGGCCATAGAAGGCCAGCGGACCGCGGCGCAGCATGGCATTGATTGGGCTGCGGGCGCCGGTCCACCCCTGCGACGAAGACCTGTCGCCGGGGGCCCCGGATGTCGACGCGATTGCGGCCAGCACGGCGCCGGCAAAGGCCGTGGCCAGCGCGGAATCGAGCATCGAGGTTCCGCCGGCAACGGTGGCGGAGGCTGCAATTCCCAGAACAAATGCGCCCAGGCCAATCCAGAGCCATGTGCGGCGGCTCAGCGTAAGGGTATGAAGGCCCAGCGCCAGAAGACTGCCGATCGCGATTCCGTCGAGCTTGATCAGAGTATGGTTCAGCCCGATCCAGGCCAGGTTCAAATGGCGAAGAAGCGGCGAGCAAACCAGCGCGGCGGCCAGTACGGAGGCCAGCATCCAAGGCCTGCGCAGAAAACGCACACCCGGCGCCCAGAGCAGGTAGTACTGCTGCTCGATAGCCAGCGACCAGGTGGGGCCGATGACCGGAGGCAGCGCCAGATGAAAGAGGTTCTGCACAAAAAAGACGTAGGCGAACCATGGCGCGGCCTTGATCGCGTCCCACGGCTTTGGGCCGATGAACCAGTCGGACTGCGCATAGACGATTCCCAGCACAAGCACGTAGACCGGCCAGATGCGCAGAGCGCGACGCCCGTAGAAGTTGCGAAAGTAACGAGGCTTTTCCCGCGACTCAAGCAGGATGGAAGTGATCAGAAAGCCGGAGAGGACAAAAAACAGGTTCACGCCCGCCCATCCCCAGAGCGAGGCGTAGTGAAGCGGAGTGCCCTCGAAGCGCGGGTGGCAGTGGTAGAAGATCACGCCCAGAACCGCGAGTCCGCGCAGGCCGTCGAGTTCGGGAACGAATTTTGGCAGCCAGGTTGGGCGTTGAGGAGTCAACTTCGAGCCTGCAGGATTCTATCTCTTACGAACATCTGCCCTTTTCCGTGAATCGTTCAATTAGCCGTCCCGAAAGCCAAATAAGAGCACCAGCCACGGCAACGAGCGTGTCGGCCTTTGGCAGAATACTGGCGGCGCGGCCGAGCGCAATGTTCGTTGGAGCGCCACCAGATAGCTCGGAGATCACCGAAATCGATAGGAAGATAAAGAACAGCAAGCATAGAGAAATGATGGTCGTCCAACGTCCGACGGCTTGGATTAGTCGCGCACCCTCGTAGCCGCTCATCTGGTCTCCTTACCCCGCGGCCAGTTCCCTTGCCCGCTGCGTCGCGCGCATGACGGCCTTGATGAGAGTGACTCGCAGGCCGCCCTCTTCGAGTTCAAGAATGCCGTCGATGGTGCAACCGGCGGGGGTGGTTACTGCGTCCTTGAGCATGGCCGGGTGATAGCCGGTTTCGAGCACCATCTTGGCGGCGCCCAGGGTGGTTTGCGCGGCCAGTTGCGTGGCTATGTCGCGGGAAAGTCCCACCTTGACGCCGGCTTCGGCGAGGGCCTCGATGATGATGTAGATGTAGGCGGGGCCGGAAGCCGAGAGGCCGGTAACCGCGTCCATGTGCTTCTCGTCCACTGTCACGGTGCGGCCAACGGTCTCGAAGATGCGCTGGGCCAACTCCATCTGTTCCGGCTTTACGAAGCGCCCGCGGCAGAGTGCGGCCGCGCCTGCTCCCAGCGCCGAGGGAGTGTTGGGCATGGCGCGAATCACCGCGATCTCGATCCCGGTCGCCTCTTCGATGGCGCGCGTCTTGACCGAGGCCGCAAAGGAGATCAGCGTCTTGGCCGGCGTGAGCGCGGGACGAATCTCGGCGATCAGGTCGGGCACCTGGAAGGGCTTGACGCCGAGCAGGATCAGGTCGGCCTGGCGCACAGCCTCAAGGTTGTTCGTCGTCACGTCGACGCCCCACTGCGTGCTCAGGGCCAGCGCGCGCTCGGCGTGGCCGACGGTAGCGTGAATCTGGTCGGGAGCAAACAGGTTCTGCTTGAGAAAGGCCTGCAACAGAATGCCGCCCATCTTGCCTGCGCCCAGAACGGCGACTCGGACGTTGGGCAACTGGGCAGGAATTTCAACGATCTCAACGGCTGTATCCGCCATGATCTTCCTTGTCTTCAAATGAGAGTGGTGCAACGATTATAAGAATACTCGCATCCGCCTCCCGTGGGATTTTGAGGGATTTTGGCTTGGAAGGGTCCGGGCCCAAAGGCCAAGTAAATTGGCTGCCATTCAGGGCGCTAAAGCGCCCTGCTCCCTCCGGAATGCCCGATCTGCAACTCCGGAATAGCCGATTTACAACTGTAGTGCCAAGACGCCTGCCTGCTGGTTACCGCTTCATCAGTTCTTCGTTGTCGAGGAAGCCCTTGATCCCGTTATCCAGTGAGCTGTCCATCTCTGCGGCCGTCCAGCCTTTGTTCCAGATGATGTAGCCGCCGGGTAGTGTCAGCGTCTTCAGGCGATTGCCGATTGCGCCCAGCGCCGCTGTCTGCCAGGCGTAGTATGCGACATCGTAACTTCCCTCATAACTCGCCACCTTCTGCGGGTCGCGCAGATCGGCGATCGCGGTTCCAGCGTAGGCAATCGCAATCGACAGAGCGCTACCCTTCAGACGGTCCATATTCATCTTGCAGTTGTAGAGAATGCCATCCGGCGATTCCTGGTCGCCCTTGCCTTCATCTTTGGCGATGGCCTGGTTTCCGTTGCCAAAACTTTTATCCACGCCATTCTTGTCACCTGGTTTGCCGAAGGCGGCGGCGGCGCGCTCAATCCGTGCTCCCAGTGGGCTGCCGGCACCGAAGACCGCGGCTACTTTATGCCCCTCGGCAACAGGATCTGTAACGGCGGCATCGGTCAGCGTTTCTCCTTTGGTGACCGCAGCGCTTTTCGAGTAGTCGATCTCCTGCGATGCGACATCGGAGACAGATTGCAGCACCAACCGCGCGCGGTAGGCATTCAGATTGCCGAAGCCGCCGATGCCCACAACCTTTCCCGCCTTGTCGAGTTCGAAGCCCGCCGCCACTCCGTCGAGCCGGCCCACCAGGGTTGCCGTCACGGTATAGCGGCCGCAGCCGATGCACAATCCGTCACCTTTGAAGGGACTGGAGAGCGCGGAATCGAATTGCTTGAAGTCCTTGCTCTTATCCAGCGTCACCGCCGCCCGCTGTTCGGGGGCGGCCACCGTTCCGGCAAAGTTCTTGGCCGGCTGCAACTCGAGCACCAACGCCGGACCCGACTTGGCCTTTGTTCCCTCAGGATACGCAAGCCAGATGTCGTTCACCTTTTGGCCGCAACCCGCGCCCTTGACCGCAAACTGGTCAAAGCCTGCCTCGACCGTGCCCTTGACGCGCACAATCTTGCCGTTGAAGGCCTGCGGATTCTTGAGAATATCGCAAACAGTTGTATCAACTGCCTGAGCATGCAGGCAGCATGAAAATGCAAAGACGCAGATCGATCCAAATAACCGCTTCATGCGAAATCTCTCCAGGTGACGCGATAACCCGCCTTAGCAGCGAATCGACACTTGTTTGCCGCTGAAATGGGAAGGTTCAGGCTATCACATCCAAGAGACCAAAAGATCGGCATAGGGGGGAGAGTCACCTCTCCTCCCCTGCCACACCACCGGACAAGCGGGTCCGCATCCGGCGGTTCGAGAAGTTGAGGTCAGCAGAGACGGGGGATTCCCACCTGATCGGCCCAGCTT
>Ga0302140_10005180_pt1 | contig 16491 bp, 9 predicted proteins | sample I_Bog_E1_1_FD_202095 | JGI IMG/M metagenome (GOLD analysis project Ga0302140, IMG submission 202095) | Peat permafrost microbial communities from Stordalen Mire near Abisko, Sweden - I_Bog_E1_1 | ecosystem: Environmental > Terrestrial > Soil > Wetlands > Peat | place: Sweden: Abisko, Stordalen... | reverse complement strand
CGTCGGGCTTTTATCCGCCAGCGTGAAGTCGGCCGGGACACTCCCAGCTTTGAACAGGCCCTGCTGGACGCATTGCGCGAAGACCCGGATGTGTTGATGGTGGGTGAAATGCGCGACCCGGAGACCATGCGTCTCACCTTGAGCGCTTCCGAAACCGGCCATCTGGTGCTGGCCACGGTGCATTCGTCAACTTGTGCGGAAGCAATCCAACGGGTGGCGTCCGCCTTTCCGGCGGATATTCAGGGCGCCGTATGCTCGCAACTGGCCGATTGCCTCGTGGCAGTGGTCTCGCAACGGCTTCGCTTTCGCGAGGATTTAAACATCCGGGTGCCTGAGTGCGAGATTTTGGTAGCCACCCATGCCGTTAAAAATTTCATCCGCACGCGTGAGTTTTTCAAGATCATCTCCTCCCTTGAAACCGGCGCGGAATATGGCATGTGGACCTTCCAGCGCTATGCCAAATGGCTGGATAGCCGAACCAACTTTTTTATCCCCGGGGCCACTCCCGAACCTCCGGAATCGAAACTGGTCGACGATCTTCCCCTCCCTCCTCCGTTGGTTTCCGCACCCAAACCCGAGAAAAAACCTCATTTCGCCTCGCCGCCACCGGTCGCCGGTGGCAAGGATATCCAGCGAATCGAAATCGACCCGGATGAAACCGGATTTGGCAGAATCTTAAGGAAACCAGAATAAGGGACGGCAGTCCGATCCTCGGGTCCCCATTTAGAGACCCCACCTAAAACGGGCTATTGAGCAACCAGATCGTCGGAAGTCCACATGACGTGGTCGGGGCCGGCGGAGTGAATTTCCATTTGCGTGCCGGAAATCTGGTGGAAGAAGTAAGGGGTTCCCCACGGATCGATCATTTCCCCCTGATCATTCACCCGCATTCCCGCGTTGCTATCGATAAAATTAATCTGTTTGGGGTTTTTCCCCGACAGGGCAGCCGTGATTTCCGGATTAGTCCCGACGGGATTGCCATTAAACATATCGCCATACTGACGGACCGCCCGGCGCACATTTTGCAACACAATTGCCGGAGCAATGGTGGCGGAATTATCCGGAGCCGCCGGCGGCACCAGTCCAGCCGCAGCGGCCGGTGAGTTTTCACTTTTTTCTACTGCCATCCCTGGCGGTACCGAAATTGCAGTCGTCTTCTGCGCGGATGAGGCAGTCATTTGACCGGGCGCGGAACTTTCCGCATGTCGAGCGGTCGATCCCGGTGCAACTTGCTTTTGGTGGAAATCGCGGTTAAGCAGATACAGCACCAAGAGAACTACGGCAACCAAGCCAAGAACTACCGAAGCCTTCCGGTTCATATAAACCCGAGATTCGCGGAACTAAAGCGGCCAAGATTCGGAAATACCGTGGCAAGATTGCTGGCATCCACGCCAAACCAGGTTGCGAGCGTCGCAAAGTACTGGTCGATTGCCGTGGTCGGAATCCAACGGCCGGTGCTGGTATCGTTGGGTCCGTTTACGGTAAGCACGGGGAAAGTTCCGTAGGTTCGCTGACCTTTCACCGAGCCGCCCAGAATCAGATGATGGCTGCCCCATCCGTGATCGCTCCCCTGTCCGTTGCTCGGGAAGGTCCGGCCGAAATCGCTGGCGGTAAATGACGTGACGTTGTTCGATAATTGCAATTGTTCCATCCCTCTTTGAAACGCATAGAGAGACTGGCTCAATTCCGCCAGCAGGTTGGCATGCGCCCCGATCGTGGTTGCTCCGGGCCCGGGGGTCTGCCCCGTATGCAAATCGTAACCACCGATTTGGCAAAAGAAAATCTGCCGTTTCATGCCAAATCCACCGGCTAAAGCGGCGCGATGACCGGCCTCAATCAAACGCGCCACCATTTTAAGTTGGGGGCTAAGCGATGAATTAAAAGCTGTCCCGCCGGTGGGTGACGTGATTTTGGCCGGAAACGGAGTAGTCCAATAGTTGGCTGCCCCCGTGGCGCTGATCGCATTGTTCAGCAAACTGGTGGTGTTGATCGCATGTTCGACCGTGCCTGCGTAGGCCTGCGACTGCAAATTGGGATACGGCAAGGCGAGCAGGTTGGTCAAGGCTTGCATCCGGGCGCCACTGATGTTGCTCAGCGAAACGGCCCCGCCAGTCGAAACCGAGTATTGCGAAGTGATATTTCCAATTTCAAACGTGTTCGCCCCACCGAGAGTGACGAGCGACGAAATGGAAGATCCCGGCTGAACCGCGGCTAATAGATCGGCGCAACGTCCGCCCCATCCGGTTTGGGACAACTGGTCGGGAATGGAGGTCTGCCATTGCGTCTGCTGATCGGCATGAGAAAATAATTGCGGCGGATTTTTCGTGCCGGAGAGATACTGCGACCGGGTAATGGGATAAACCAACGTGCCAACATTAAAAAGGGCTGCGAGCTTGGCTTCGCCAAAGAGGGTTTGCAACTCGGGGCAGGCCGGGTGGAAACCATAACTATGGCCATCATTATCCAGGGAAGTCACCGGTAGAATTGAACTTTGCGGCAACGCCAGCACCGGAGTACGGATGGAAGCATAATTATTGTACTCCGACTGCACGGTCGGAATGATCATGTTATTTGAGTCATTGCCGCCCTGCAGAAAAATACAAACCAACGCCTTGTAATCATTGGGGCCGATATTGGACTGCGCCACCGCGGCGTTCATATAACGAAGATCGCTTATGGCCGAGGTGAGCGCCGTGGTACCAACGGCGGCGCACGCGGCCCGTCGCAGAAATTCGCGCCGGGTCAAAGCGGAGAAGTCTTTTTTATCCATAAGTGAATTATCGTTGAATGGTGTAATCGGGTGAAAGCATGATCAAATGCGCGACGGCCCGGACACGATCGCGCATCTGGGCATCCGTTGGCGGAGTGCTATACGGAAAATTCGTTACGTTATTCACGTAATTGACAATAAATGTCTTGGCTCCGGCGGAGAGCTGGCCCGCGAGCAATTTTGAGTTAAACGTGTCGACCAAACCGGAAAGGCCGCTCGCCGAAGTGTTCGCCGGCGTCATCCATGGTCCATAATCCAGGACAATCGAGCCGTTGGAAAAACTAGCCAAACCATTGGTATTATTATTGACGCCCAGGATTCCGCCGGTCAAGAAGTTGATCTGCAGGGCCACACCGGTGTCCGAGGTGAGCTGAAATTCCGGGGTCGTCAGACCCGCTGACGCGAGCACGCCGGGATAGCGATAGTTGGGGTAGAAGAAGTTGAACACCGTGGGCGAACGCAGGGGCGACTGTGAAAGGCTCGAGCCCGAACCCCCATCAGTGTACCCCATGTTCCAAGTGTTCTCCTGCAGCACCACGTTGCCGGAGCGCGTCATCACGGGTGGCGCCAGGGGATAGACCATGAGGCTGTTTTGAATCTCGTTATTCGTGTTGTTCACGTAAATCGTAAAGTGGGATGAATCCGGCACCTGAACGACTTTATACTGCCCGTCGGGCGCCGTGCCCGAGGTGAAATTAATGTATACGCTGACTCCCGGGCTCAACCCGTGCGTGCCGTAGACGCTGATGGTAACGTTCGTCCCCTGTTGCGTATAACCGGCGGCGGACAATTCTGGAAAGAGGCAGGTTCCCACGCGCTGGATCAAATCCGTCGTGCCCACCGTGAAGTGCGCAGTATCGGGAACGGAGGTTACTGTGTACAAACCGCTAATTGCACCAGCATTGGTAAACAGGAGATAAACCGGGTTGCCCACCTGCAGCCCGTGATTCGAATTCACCACGGTGATGAGTCCATTGGTCTGTCCGAAGCCGCCGGAGGCAAAGCCAGGGGCATTGATCACCAACGTCGTTTGACTGGTAGCCGTCACGCTGTACGCCTGGGAGGTAGGCGCAGGATTGCCGGACGTATCCGTAAAGTTCATCAGCACGGTATCACCGTTGTTGAGCCGGTGAGGAGCGGATGTTGTAATCGAGATGGTCGACGCCCCATTCTGGCTATAGGTGCCGCTGACCGACGGCGGCGAGGGAAATGCCCGGGCGGCGGCGGTAACCCGCAGCAAGGGTTCCTTTTGCTTGCCAAATGTCGGCTCAGAAATCATGTTCGCACTGCGCGCCTCGTAATCCGTCATGATGGCCATGACCACAGCTTTCAGGTCACCGCGCACCCCGGCTCCATTGTTGTTAAATACCTGAACGACGCGATAGAGATAATCGCGGCTGGGATTGCTTGTGACGAGCCGTTGAATGAGCTGGCGGCAAATATAAGGTCCGACGTTCGGATTATTGAAAATGGAGTCTATGGCCGCATCGAGATCGTGCAGACCATAATTGTCATAGTTGGTTGAGGTGGGATCCGCCTGGCTGCCCCATGCAGCCGGCAAGACCACATTGTCCAACAATAGCTTCGTGCCATACTCATGATGTTGTGGCACCAGCACCATCGGATTGGTGCTGTTGTAAGCGGGATACCATTGCGTCGGCAAACGGCCGTTCGCCTGATTGGTCTGGTAATAATTCCAGCCGGTAAACGTGCTGGCAAAGCCCATGACCACATTCTGATCGTAGGTCGGAACCAGATTGCCCTGGCCATCGAGAATAAGCGTTCCATCCGGCCACAGCCGGTTCAAACCGATGGAAAAGAGCTGCTGAATCTCGCGCGCATAATTCTCATTGGCATGGAGCCCGGTGACCAGGCTGCCCGCATTATTGCCCTGCATATTCAGGAACTGACCCATGGCCGGCGTCAGCGTCACGGCTTTGAGAAGGGCCCGGAAGTTGCCAAAGGAATTATCCAGCAGTGTGTCGTAATAATTAGCCAAAGCATCGCCCTGATTCACCAGAACGCTATTTTCCGAGACCACCATGATTTCGCTCAACGCAAAGGCAACTCGTTGACGGAGCTGATCGGGAGCCGTCACGGCATTTTGCCACCAGGCATTAAACCAATGAGCGCTTGGGAAAGGATCAGTCGGATCCGCATTAAGGTTGGCCTGCAATATCGGCAGATGATGGGTGACGGGCAGCGAAAATTGATTGCTGATCCAGCCGGTATATCCCAGGGTTTGCACCTCAGCAATGTCCGTGGCAGAAGGACCGTAGGTTGCCTGCGTCAGAAACCGGGCGGCCGCATTGGCATCCGTGTGATCATCCGTCCATGCCGGTGCTGCCGGAGGTGGCATGAAGGTCTGGGAACCGTCGGCCGGAATAAAGTGACCATCAATTTCCCCGTTCGGAAATGCCGAACTTTCGATGCTAATGTAAGCTTTGCCTTCGGTGATGATTTCCGCGATATCGGCGGCGGAAAGTGTTCCCGTGGCCGCAATCTTCCACACATAACTGCCATCGGCCTGCGGCTGCGCGGCCGAAATATCAAAAATCAATTCGCTGGGATTGCTCAGATACGGGTCCGAATTGATCGATTCGGCGGTGATCGTTCCCGCCAGATTTTCGGCCGAGAAATTTAGGATCGCTTGGGTGCCATCGGCGCTCACATTTAAGGTGGCGGAGCCGACACCCGTGCTGTTCACGCCCGGCAGGGCCAGCATGTTGGCCGAGTACAACGTCCCGGAGACGTTTGCGGGCAACGGGTCAAAATATCGGGAAAGGAGATACGGTGGCACCACCCCGGCAGGGACGGTGTTGGTGCCGGTGGGATCCTGCAGCCAGCCGACGGACCAATTATCATTCGTTCCCACTCCCGCCTTATGCAACACTTGGACGAAATATTTCTGTCCGCCAACAAGGCTCAGCCAGCCCGAGCGTTGATTTGCCTGTACGTTCCACTGGCGTGAAGCCGTGCCCAACGCCGGAGGCGAGGCGGGATTATTCGTCGGTGTCACCCAGCAACGGCGGATGGCATTCACTTGATTGCTGTCATCGGAGATCCAAAGCTCCGCCGAATCGCTGCCGGCAATCCAGAAATAATAATTTCCGGTAGCGGGCGCCGTAAAATAACCGCGGACGCGTTCAGCATAATTATCTCCGTAATCGGTAATGCCTTCCAAGGCGCCGAATGCCGCGGAAAGGTTGGGCGTCGTAATGGGAATGTCAGAAATATTGGTGCCAGGAACGTTGGTCCATATATCACGCGAGATCGCGCTGCCCGTGTTGTAGACAACCACAGCCAGGACTGAGGCACCTACCCCCACGGCGTTGCTGGCGGTAACCACGGCTTGAAAATTGCCGGCCACACTCGGCGTGCCGCTGATGATGCCGTTGACGGGATCCAGCGAAAGTCCGGGAGGTAAACCAGTAACGGTAAATCCCGACGGGGCATTGGCGCCGGTCAAGGTAAAGCTGAACGGTTGCCCCACAAACCCCACCGAGCTCAATGAGCTGGTCACCGAAGCGGGTCCCGAGCTGCCCCCCAGGGAATTTGTTGGATAAAGGTTATTGCTCGGGATGAGTTGTTTCGGCTGGCTCGGGCTGTACCAGTACAGTTGAGCTTGGGCGGCGCCACCGCTTTGCAAATAATCCAAGCGAATGTTATAGCGGCAGCCGGCTTGCAGCGTGATCAGATTCGTCCAATCCTGCGCGTATTGCGGCTGCCATTTATCGATCAGCAATTGATTGTTAACCCACAATTTCACCCCGTCATCGCTGTGAACATCAAATACGTAGGTTTCCGAGTATTGCGGCTCGATCTGCCCCGTCCAGCGCACCGTGTAAAATCCGTTGCTCAAGTTTGGAGCCAGGTTCGTCGGTCCCCATACAAAATTGATTCCCGGGTCCACGCGGGTCAGGATTAAATTCGTCGGATTGAAATTGGCAGCGTTCGTATAGGTCGAACTGGAATTGGTATAATAATTCCCCAACAAACCGGTGCCGAGCGGTGTGGGTGAGGGATAGATCACCACACTGGCATTGCTGTTCCCGCCGATGGAATAGCCGGCACCCGGCACCAAACCCAGGCTGGCCACGACGGGCGCCACCAAATTTGTGTTTGCCATCGGCGTCACCGTAACGATCTGCGAAGCGGTACCAGCGGGAAAATTAACCAGCCGTGGCAGGGCGTAATGGTCGACGTTTTCGGTCGCAAACCCGGTTCCCGGACCGCCCAGCGCGAGACTAACGGTGACCGCGTTGAGAGCAAATCCACCGCGCGTGATGGTGAAACTTCCAAGATCTGTTGGGTTTTGTCCGGGGTCAGGCTCCGTGGTCACCGGGTCCGTCGCTTGGATCGTAAACACATTTTGTTGCTGGAGCAGGCCGGTGACGTACTGGTAATCGCTGATGGGATTGCCATTGGAATCCATTTGCCCATTGCTCCACGCATTGCTGGGGTCGAGATTCAACTGATACTCTTCCCAATCATTAATCCCGTCTCCGTCAGAATCGACATCGGAGGTTACAATTCGGAAAAACCGGTTGGTGCTGCTCGTCGGTACGGTCAGCGATACGAAACTGCCTGAACGCAACACAGTGTTGGTTTCATCTGTCCAATTTGTGGAAACAATTAAACTGCCAAAAGGCCGGCTCTGGAGGGTGTATTTCTTGCCCAGCGCACCGGGAGAAGTTACGGTGATATTGGTCCCAACGATCACCACTTGCGAAATCTGCGGAAAGGAAGCAGGGTCCGTCGGGTCTGTTCCGGCGGTCGCCTCCTGAAGATTCGTAAAGTGATCTCCATCTGTATCCGCGGTTGGGGAAAGGTTGCCGGAACCATACTTCCACTCCCAAATGTCGCTCATGCCGTTGCCATTCAGGTCAACCCGCTGCGCCGATATTCGGCCGGGCACCAGAAGCATGAAGAACATGAAAATTGCCCACGACCAACGAACCTGCGATTTACGAAAGCTGCTTAACATAATCAGAACTTTTTTGGGATCGCCAACTACCATGATTTTCTCCTTGGCGGCATTTCATGCCACGGACCAAGGATGCCATTCGGAAAATCACTCAAGCCGAAGTTCGTCAGCACATTCAATGCCATGATGGACTGCGCTAATATTGAAATTAGCACGGTTTAATGAATTGGGCCAGGCAAGATGGTAGTCAGGCTGGCAAAATCTAATCCACTGCTAGACGGCGGATCTCCGCAGGCAGTTCCGATAAATTCCCGGCAGGCATCACCGCCGGCTCATAATCCAAACAAAGGCCAAAGCGGTAATTGCAACCAAGATGACGACGGTGATAACAATCACTTGGGTTAGATCGCGAGGCTTGGACTTAACCGGAAGCGGGGGGCGTACCGTATTCCGAGATTCAGGCGCCAGCTCAGGTTCGGTCTCGGCCAGCTTCTTTTTAACCAAAAGCTCCTTCCAACCACCGGGGTCCACCGGCAGGCCGAGCTTTGCCAGATATTCGGTATCCAACGAGGGCGGCGGAACCTCGTTCTCGCGCAACGGATCGCTGTAGGCCAGAACATTGGCGACATGGACAGCGGTCAAAAGGGAAATTTCGGCCGTATCGGTGTGACTCGGCGCGTGATGCAACGCCGCCGCCTCCACGAACCCTACGGGCAATCCCCAAACACCCAACAAATAGGCGCCGACCTGCGTATGGTTGATTCCAAAAGCCCGGATTTCCTCGATATGCAAAGGAATTCCCCCTTCCCGGCTGGATTTCAAAATCTCGCCGTACGCCTTCGGCAAATTGGTCGCCAGCACGATCCTCCCAATGTCATGCAACAACCCGGCCGTGAAGGCGTCATTGGCCAGACGCGGCGCGGACGTCAGTTGCAACATGATTTGCCGGGCCGTTTTCGCCACCTTTAGGCTATGCTCCCAAAGTGCTTCCACAGACATCCCCGACTGCTTGAACGATTCGTCGTCCGTGAACACCTGCAAACACAATACCAGCGACTTCACGGTTTCCATGCCCAAATGAGAGACCGCATCGACGGGATCAGTTATCTTTAGCGCGAGCGCAAACGCGGCGGAATTTACCATTTGCAATAACCGGGCGGTCACCGCCGGATCATTCGCGATCACGCCGCCCACGTCCTGAACCGTTGTGTTTGGGGATTCAATTTGCCTGATCACCTCGAAATAAGTGCTCGGCAAACTCGGCAGCCGGCGCAGCTTGGGGAGCAATGCCCGCAGTTGATCGGATGCCAGCCACGCATCCAGCGACAAACTCCGCCGCACCACCGACACCAGTTCTTTCGGCTCGAAGGGCCGCGCGACAAACCGGTGCGTTCCACCGATAAAATCAATGACCAGATTCTGTTCCGCCAGTTCGCCGACAGCAATTCGCAAGGTGTTCGATTTGAGCTTGCCGACATGATGCAGGAGTTCCGCCCCGCTCATGTCGCTCAAACGGACATCCGCAACCACAACATCGTAGGATTTGGTGGCCATCGCCAGCAGGACGGCCTCGCCGGTGGCAAGAAAGTCACATTCCCAAACCGCGCTCAAACCGGAGACCTGCTCGCGCAGCTGTTCCAATTCGTGACCCGCGAAACCGGTAAAACACAAGGTATTTTTCATGACGCCATCCTACGGCAACCGAATTCGAAAACGATTAATCCTGAGAGCTACCTCCCTTCCTGGCGATCGGCATTACTACAACTTAATTAAGCCAAAACTTCCGATCGGTCCGCAGGAACCAAACCAATGGGGTCTCTTCAATGCACGATAAAACCGAATTGCTTGAACACTGCTTTGGCACTATCGGAGTCCAGATAAGCAATGAATTTCCTGGCGGCCTCCGGTTGCGGCGCATCTTTGAGCAACGCCAGCGGATAGGAAATCGGCGGCGCATCCCCCGCAGGGACTTCAAATGCCACTTTCACTTTTTTGGAAATCGCGGCATCCGTTCGGTAGACAAAACCAGCGTCTACATTTCCCGACTCAACGGCGGCTAGCACGGCGCGAACGCTTTCGCATGGCACCACCTTCTCTTCCACCGCCAGCCAGAGTTGCGCTTTTTCCAAATATGCCTTTGCATAACTTCCGCACGGAACGCTCTTAATATCGCCAAGCGCCAGGTGCTGAATCGTGGCATTGGTCAAATCGACGGCCGTACGGATCAAATTCACGTTAATTGGCGTAACGAGCACCAATGTATTCCCGAGTACGCTTTGCCGGCTACCCCCGGCCAGCAGCCCTTTCTTTTCCAAGGCATCCGCCCGGGCTTCGTCAGCCGAAAAGAAGATGTCCGCCGGGGCGCCAGCCTCGACCTGTCGCGCCAGCGTCCCGGAAGCGGCGAAGTTGAAAATGATCTTGTCACCTGATGTCTTTTCGTATTCGGCAGCGATCTGCTTTAGCGAATCCGTCAGGCTGGCCGCCGCAAAAACCGTGACATCGGCGGCGCGTGCTGCGGCGGCAGTTAAAATCAAGATCAACGCGGTAGAAATCGATCGAAAGGCTTTCATAGTGGAAAATCGGCTCATCCTCCCAGTGGCAGGCCTCGGGATTTGCGCACTCAACGATAGGAAAGTCCGGATTATTCGACTCCAATCAAAACGCTCGAAGCTTTGATGACGGCGTACGCCGTCTGTCCTTTTTTCAGCTTGAGGGCCGTGGCGGATTCGCTGGTGATGGATGAGGCGATTTCGATACCGGGAGCGATTTCAATGATGACGACCGAGCTGATCGGTCCTTTTTTGATGCTGGTGACTTTACCGGGAATGATGTTGCGAGCGCTGATTTTCATAATTTATCGGGGTCAATTCTTAATTTCTGATTTTTTCACCTTGGCCCAAACCACTTGTTTTTAGGCTTCAACGCCATTAGGATAGCACCATCACATTGATTGCCAAGCACGCTTCGCGGCAAATTCTCCGAACGGATCAGCGGTGAAAAAAGCGTCAGTTAAGGCTGAATCAAGCGGTAAAACACAGTTCCATTTGATGGAACCCTATTCGTTACGGTGTTGTTTATCACCGTTCCCGTATAGTTTCCCCAGACGCTGGCGGTCAAATCACCATTGGTTTGCAACGTCCACCCGCCTGCGTTTGCCGGCCAGGAGACGACAATCTGGCTGCCTAACCGAATAATCGTCATTAACGGCGTTTGGGTGATGATGGCTTCGAATCCGTGGGCGTTTTCCTGGGCGTCAAAATAGTTGCCCACCACGGTATTCCCGTTGATGCCATAAACCGTCGTCAACTTCGCCTTCGGATAGTTAAGCACGATATAGTTTGGCGGTTCCCAAACAAATCCATGATCGGTGACACCGTCAAAATAATAGCCGGCAAACACGTTGCCGGAAATGCTTAAGGCATCAATCGCTGCGCTACCGTTGGTGATGCTATTTGGAATCGTGATAAAAGTCTTCCCATTGTAAATAAAACTGTGGCCATTGCCGGGAGCCACATCGTAGCCCAATCCGACAATGTTGGTGCCGGAAATTCCCTGGGCGTAACTCCCGTAGGTCCCCCCGGGGTAATCAATGGTGGAATAACTTTTCCCGTTATATAAAAAGCCATGCGGAATGGTGTTGCTGGTGTAATAACCCACGATGTTGGTGCCGTCGATTCCGTAGGCTGACGTCACGGGGTCGACTCCGAACGCCTCTGGATCGTTTAATGTCGTATAGTTTGCACCATCCCAAACGAAACCATGGGTGCCCGTCGTGTTCACAAAATACCCTGTCACCCGGTGGCCATCGGTTCCGCGAACACTGGTCAACTGACTGTTCGGAGGATCAATGGTGGTGAAGTTTGTTCCGTCGTAAATAAATCCATGCGCTGTATAACTGCCGTCAAAATACTGGCCCACAATTTGTTTCCCGGAAATCCCCTGGGCGTAAGTTCCATTGATTCCCAGCGGCGCATCAAGGCTGTTATAGCTGACGGTCTGTGCTCCAGCCATAACGGTAAAGGCAATAACAAAGATTAGCCCTATTAAGCCAGAATTAAAACGTTCCCGTTGGTTCATGAAATGAATATTTTAGGTGAAACCGCCACTCCGAATCCCGGTTTTTCCCAAAAACCGTCCGCAGTGTCAATGAAACAATTTCCTCATTCGATTGCGGCTGGCCCCATATTGCGGCATTTTATCTGCGCTGAAAACGTCCGGGAATCAAAATGTTAACTCGACCAGCGAACGCTACCCCACCAAGGAGCTCGTTCGCCGATTGCTAGCGCTGGCCTGGCGCTTTCGCGTCGATTGCCTCGGGTCGCTGGCGTTAAGTTTCTGTCTGCTTTTGCTGGCCATTGCCGGACTGCAGTTGCTCGGTGTCGTCATCGATGTCATCCGCCACACTCTCGACCAATCCCAACCAGCTCCGGTTTATCCGTTCGGCTGGATTCCGCCACCCCACTGGACCGGACTGCACATAGTAACGGCGTTGGCCATCGCTATTGTGGTCCAGGCCTTGTTGCGGGCCATACTGACGTATTGGTACAACATGATTACGGCTCGACTGACCCAAGGCGAAATCGTACCGGAATTGCGGGCGCAGCTTTACGCCAAACTGCAGCGGTTAAGTTTCAACTTTTTCGATGTGCACGGTTCCAACTCGATTTTCAATCGCGTCACGGGGGATGTTCAAAACACCCGCCTGTTCGTCGATGGCGTGTTGCTCCAGGGAATAAACCTGGTTCTCACCCTCATTGTCTACGCCATTTTCATGTGGCGAATTCAGCCGGCGCTGACGGTGGCCTGCCTCGCCGTGTCATTGCCGCTCGCATGGCTGGCACATTATTATTCCGCCCGGCTGCGCCCCGGTTATTTGCGCAATCGCGAACTAACCGACAACATGGTTCTGCTGTTCAGCGAAGGGGTGCGCGGAATGCAGACGGTGAAAGGATTTGCCGCGGAAGCTCAGTTGAGCCGCCGGTTTGAGGAATCAAATCAAACGGTTTCGGCCCAACAGCGAAAGATCTTCTGGGACCTTTCAGTTTTCACGCCCGCCACGCAGATGTTATCGCAATTGAGCCTCGTGATCCTGTTCGCCTACGGCGGATGGCTGTACGTGCGGGGGCAAATCCCCCTGGGCAGCGGCATGATCGTGTTTGCCGGATTGCTCCAGCAATTCACCGGTCAGGTCGCCAACCTTTCGACCATCGCCAACACGGTGGAACAAAGTCTCGCGGCCGCCCGCCGCGTTTTCGAGGTGCTCGACACGCCCATCGAAGTTGAAAGCCGGCCTGATGCCCTGCTACCCGCACGCCTGACCGGCAGCGTGGTATTCGAAAATGTCTCATTTGGTTATCAGGCGGGCAGGCCGGTGTTCGAACATGTTTCCTTCAAGGCAAAGCCCGGACAGGTAGTCGGAATTTTCGGCATGACCGGGGCGGGCAAAAGCTCGTTGCTGGGACTGATCCCCCGTTTTTACGATCCCCAAGCCGGCCGGATTCTGGTTGATGGCAAGGATTTGCGGGACCTGGAGCTGGACGCCTACCGCCGGCAAATCGGAATCGTTTATCAGGAAAGTTTTCTGTTTTCCAACACCATCACGGCCAACATCGCCTTCGGTTATCCACATGCGGCCATGGCGCAAATCGAGCAGGCGGCCCGGATCGCCTCAGCCCACGAATTCATCCTGGCTTTGCCCAATGGCTATGAGACGGTTTTGGGCGAATCGGGAGTGGATCTGTCCGGCGGTCAACGCCAGCGGCTTGCCCTGGCCCGGGCTTTGTTGCTCCAGCCACCCATCCTCGTGCTGGACGACCCCACCGCCTCTGTGGATGCGCGGACGGAGAACGAAATCGTGTCTGCCCTGCGAGAAGCGATGAATGGCCGCACCACCTTCGTTGTGTCCAGCCGCCTAAACCTGCTGCGCCGGGCTGATTTGATCCTGGTGTTAGAAGGCGGACGGCTGGCGCAGTCCGGCACCCACAGCGAATTGATCCATCGCCCCGGCCCCTACCATGAAACCGCCCTGCTGCAAATGATGGACCTGGACGGAAACGGAGGAAACCCATGAGCGAAGTTCCCCGTTCCAAAGAGGCGGAAAAGAGCGATAAAACAAATTTTTTAGCGCGCGAGGCGCTCACATTCTATGATCCCAAGGAGGAGCGTGAGGCGGACAAAGCGCCGCTGCAAATGGTCCTGATCCGGCGAATGTTCGCTTACACCAAACCATACGCCCGCAAGCGGAATTGGCTTTTCTTTCTGACCTTTTCCCGCGGTCTGCAATTGCCCGCCATGGCCTGGCTGATCGGCCGCACCATCAGCGAGCCGATCGCGCACCGCGATTTGCCGGGCGTGTTCCTCTACGCAGCGGGTTATTTCCTGCTGGCACTGGTGACGGCAGTGAACTTTCATTTCCGCCAGCGCCTGGCTCTCGAATTGGGGGAAGCGGTCGTCCATGACATGCGGTTGGATTTATTCCGCAAGCTCATGACCATGCCCATGTCGTTTTTCAATCAAACCAAGTTTGGGCGCATCATCAGCCGGTTGACGTCGGACATCGACAGCATTCGCGCCGGTGTGCAGGACGTCGCCTTTGTGCTGATCGTGCAAGCCCTGCAAATGCTGGTCGCGGCGGCCCTCATGGCGTGGTACGATTGGAAGCTTTTTTCGCTCATGCTCATCCTCGCGCCCGTCATTTGGATGGTGAATGAGAAATATCGCGATGAAATGAGCCGGCGGTTGCGCAAAGTGCAAGCCTCCTGGAGCCGGGTCGCTTCCACGCTGGCGGAGTCCGTCAGCGGCATCCGGGTTACGCAGGCGTTCGTGCGGCAGGACATCAACGCGGAGTTCTTCCGGAAATTAGTCGACGTGCACGGGGAAAACAACGTCGGCGTGGCGCAAGCTTCGGCGGTGTTTGTGCCGCTCCTGCAATTAAAGAGCCAACTGTTCCTCGGCGCCATGGCCCTCCTCGGCGGATATGGCGTATTGGAATGGACCGGAGGGCTGCACATGCAGGTGGGCGATCTGGTGATGTTCTTTTTCCTCGCCAACCTGTTCTTCGACCCGGTGCAAGTCATCGGCAACCAGTTCAACCAAGCGCTCATGGCCATGGCCGGAGCGGAGCGCTTGTTCCGCCTGCTGGACCAAAAGCCCGAATGGGTCGATACGCCGGAAACCAAACCGTTGCCCGCGATCCAAGGCCGGGTTGAATTTGAATCGGTCAGTTTTGAATACCGCCCCGGCCGTCCCGTGCTCACCAATATTTCCTTCGCCGTCGAAGCCGGCCAGACGGTTGCCCTGGTCGGGCATACCGGCAGCGGGAAAACCACCCTCGTCGGTTTGCTGCAGAAATTCTATCTGCCCACCAGCGGTCGTGTCTTGGTGGACGACATTGATTTGAGTCAGGTCACCAGCCACTCCCTCCGCTCGCAAATGGGCAGTGTTCAGCAGAATAACTATCTGTTCACCGGTTCGGTGCTCGACAATATTCGCCTCGCCCGGCCCGCCGCAACGGAAGCCGAAGTGCGCGCCGTCTTGAAGTCATTGGACTGCGCCGACCTGCTGGAAAACCTGCCCAAGGGACTGCACTCGCAAGTCGCCGAACGCGGTTCGGCCCTCTCCTTTGGCCAGCGGCAATTGGTCTGCTTTGCGCGCGCCATGCTCGCGAATCCGCGCGTCGTGGTGCTCGATGAGGCGACCAGTGCCATCGATTCCGTCACCGAAGCCAGGTTGCAGCGGGCCTTGGAAATCTTGTTGCGCGGCCGTACGGCGTTCATCGTTGCCCACCGGCTCAGCACGATCCGAAAAGCCGGCCTGGTTCTGGTGATGGATCAGGGGCGCATCGTCGAATGGGGCACGCACGAAAACCTGTTGCGGCAGCAAGGCGTTTACGCCCGGCTGCACAAGGAATTCATCAGTGTCCACCCGCAATGACCGGCTGATTTCCGTTTATTGTTCGGGTTCGATCCGGTGCAATTGAACGCTGTGCTGAGACTGAAGTTGCGGCTTGGCCAGATTTCGCGAGCGCCACAGAAAGTAAATCGCCGGATAGACGGCCAGTTCCATGACCGTGGAGGTCATTACCCCACCGACCATCGGAGCGGCAATCCGTTTCATCACGTCTGCCCCCGTTCCATGGCTCCAGAGGATCGGCGTTAAACCCGCAATGATGACGCAGGCGGTCATTACTTTCGGCCGCAACCGTTTCACCGCTCCATGGTGAATCGCCCCGCGCAAATCATCCGTGGTTGCCATGGTGCCTTTTTTTTGCCATTCGGCATACGCTAACTCCAAATAGAGCAGCATAATCACTCCCGTTTCCGCGTCCAAACCTGCCAGCGCAATGATTCCCACCCAGACCGCCACGCTCAAATTGTAGTGCAACAGGTAGAGCGTCCAGAAGGCGCCCACCAGCGAAAACGGCACCGCCAACAAAACGATCGCCGTCTTGAGCAGCGATTGCGTATTTAAAAAAATGATGAGCGCAATCAGCAGCATAGTCAGCGGGACGACGATGAGCAGGCGCTGCCGGGCGTGCAGCATATACTCATATTGTCCGCTCCAGAAAATATTATAGCCCGGCGGTAGATTAATTTGACCGGAGGCCACCGCGGTGCTCACCGTCCGCATCGCGTTTTGGACGTAGGTGCCCACGTCAATATCATGAATGTCCACATAAACCCAGTCGTTAGGCACGGCGCCTTCGGTCTTGATCGACATGGGGCCATCAACGACATTCACCGCCGCCAGTTCGCCCAACGGAATTTGCGCGCCCGTTGGCGTCGGAACCACAATA
>Ga0302140_10005176_pt1 | contig 16500 bp, 9 predicted proteins | sample I_Bog_E1_1_FD_202095 | JGI IMG/M metagenome (GOLD analysis project Ga0302140, IMG submission 202095) | Peat permafrost microbial communities from Stordalen Mire near Abisko, Sweden - I_Bog_E1_1 | ecosystem: Environmental > Terrestrial > Soil > Wetlands > Peat | place: Sweden: Abisko, Stordalen... | reverse complement strand
GATATGAGTCCGAAGAGAACCACGGGGTAGGCGAAAGGAATATCATTCCAATGCCTATGCCGAGGGCCATTTGTAGTCTGGCTGTAATTGGCACCGTGCTGTTATTAATAGCTTCTTCATAAGAGGAGAATCTTGATGGTTTGTCTGAAAGTGGTAAGGCACGGAAAATTACTTGGTGTAGGTTGCCGTCTATTTTTTCCATCCAAGCGACGAAATCTTGAGGGCCTTCGAAGATTTTAGAAGCAGTGCTCTGGGCCATATTTTTGATGGTTTTCTCGTCGACCATGCGTTCTACTGACCACCACCAGTGCTGCAAGCGTGAAGAAGGCCCCGCAGTATCTGCCATATATCTTATCAGAATCGCAAGTTCTTGCGTCTCGTTGTCAGGTTCGTCGTGGCCACGAATCCAGAAGTCGGGAACTACTAAGCCAACTGATAGTTCTGCATCTTTGGGTTTCAGATGAAGACCGAGAGCTCTGAACAACTCTAGTTGAGGGGTGCAATCGTAAACCCCATCATTATTCTTGGCAGGTAACTCGGGAGCCGGCGGTGGCTGGTTCTCAATGAGTTTCTTTAACCGTAGCCTGTTGAAGGCGAGTCCTGATATTAGAGGCTTCCACACCAAGGTCCGTGAGCTGTGAATGCGGAAAAAATTTGACCATTTTTTGTTCAAACCATCCTGTTGCAAGTCATTAGCTGTTTCTTGGGAAAGTGTATAGGGGCCTTCAATGAGGATGTCGGTCTCACCTCATGTTTAAGTACAACTCGGATCAACCTCACTTCCTCTGCTAGGATCTGAAAGATCAGTTCAGTCTTAGCAGGTCCTACTTTGGACATCAAGAGAGGCCCGCTACCGCTGAACCAGGCAAATATTCTTTGGTCAGTGCTCGGCAGACCCAAAATGTGTCTCATCAAATCGTCGAAAATCACGACTTCAGTCAGAATGTCTCGAGAAATTTGAGCTGCTCTGGCACCTTGTCGCAATTGTGAGAGCGTTAGAAGATCGTCGATTTCGGTCCAATTGAGAGTGAGAGCATAATGCCTATGCAGGGAGTCGCGGTCATCGGAGTCGTCTGCTGAAGCTGCTGATGAGAAGGTGTCATGACGTCTGGCCACACCCGAATCTTCAGGCTCCAGGTCATGAGGCTCTGGTAATTTCTTGTTGGTGGGCAGCTTTTCTGGCGATATTTTATTTTCGTCCTGCTTAGCATCTAGTTTGCTAGACATCTCGCCCTTGTGTACTGGGTGCCCGTATAATGATCCTAGCTTGATATCCTCGGTACCCTCCTGCGGAACTTCTGGCATCGTTGCTCGCAGGTCAGATGTAGAATTCTGCTCCGTTGCCCCCACTGCGTCGTTGACATGTATCGCAGAAGTTTTCGATATACGAGGGAGACCAGATATAGGCACTCTCTGCAAGAGCGTTGGTAATGACTCTCGATCTGGCAAAGAAGCTCCTTTTGCCTCCTCTTGCGATTCGTTTTCTTGAGGGGGTGGCTCCTTTGATGCGCTCCAGAGAGGAGGAGGCGTGCTCGATGTACTAACCCTTCGGTGCGGTTTACTTGGTTGGTCTTCCAATACTGACGGAGTTCTTGATATAGATGATTGAGAAGTGGAGTGTCCTAGGTTCTCAACAGAAACATCAGGCTGCTTTGGCGGATCTTCGCTTTGAATGGGCTCTTGTGCGTCGAGTGGCGAATTGTCCTTGCGAGGAGCCTCAATCTTGGAGAGTCCTTCCACAGCAGGAACATTAGGCTCTTCTTGGGCACTTTCGATTTGTGTTGGCTCTTGTATGCCGAGAGGCTGATTGTCATTTCGGAGAGCCCCAATCTTGGAAGGTCCTTCAACATTGTCATTCACAGCTGCACCGCCCAGCCAAGTCTGTGGATTCGAAATCTCGACATTTCGAGTCGCTTTCAGGTACTCTTGGATATCTGCGAACACCAGCTCTATTGGTAGCATGTAGGCCCACGGGTCACCAACAGTCCGACCAATTATAAAACCGCAGAGCTTTCCGTTGCGGACAACCCACGATCCCGAGTCTCCATCCTCTAGGCAAAGTAAGCAATTATACAGCAATGAATTGAGGACATATACTTACTGAGCTCCTCTCCCAGTCGAATACCCCGAGTTTCAAAAACGCTCTTTCCCATACCCATTATTGTAGGATTCTGGACTAAGGCTCCCAATTGAGGTCCTCTGTTCGTACATACCCACACCTTGCCAGCCGTCAACTCTTTTGTAGGTAGATATCCAGTAATAGGTATCGACTTCTTAGTACCATCAAGACTTTGATCAAGTTGAATGACGTTTGGTTTGATGAATTGATCTTCGAGTGCAATCAACGCCCAGTCCGACGCCAATCCAGTGGGATTCTCTGCTGTCGGCGTGGGAGCATCTAAGTTGTAGCCAGAGACTAATCCAACTTGTTCCTTAGATGAGTCTGCGTATATCACGTTAGTGATTAGCACAACGAGACTGTCGGCGTATTGCACACAGAGTACTTACAATCACTGAATCTATCATTATTTCTGGTCTCTTGACGGAAGGGATGAGCACTAGTCAAGACGTAAAAGTCTTGGTTAATGTTCAACACGCCTCCCATTGTGCAAAGTGAACCAGATACCTCATTGGGCCCCCTGATGTGACATGACTGCCCGCAAAGAGTAAGCACGCTTTTTATATCATGGCCATAAATTCGAGTACCCAGCAAATCCTGTCCGCTGTGACTAGCGGCAGGACCTACTGCGCACAACGTTACGCCTTCGCCGATTTCCGCCCGACACGTGTAGCCTGCGAGGAACCAAGACCGGGAATTCCTCTCTTGTTCCAACTCCCTGTTGAGTTTCCTACAATCATTCTCTTGGTCGCAACCAATAAGGACGACGCTCTCCCATGGGTCGTCGTTGTTCTTGCTGACCTTGACGTAATTCACATACCACAACCTATCGCTCATATCGTGGTTTTCTGGGTTTGAGTCTCCAATTATTCGCTGGATGAATTCAAGCAATTTGTCACGTTTCTTCTGGTCTTTCCATGCTATATAAGTTGCGTCCTGCTCCCGCTCGGCCTTTTGAAAGTGTGCAATATATGACTTGGTATGTTTGTTGTAAGCAGAGCTCTGAAGTCCTGCAACTTTTTTGTTCTCCTTGGCGATCACTACGGGATCTCTGTCTGTCTCGCTCCCGCTTTGCGTTGTATCACCACTCCAAGGAGAAAATCGAGCGTGGCGTTTTGCATATAAACTTTGCTGGCTTGGAGTCCCAACATATGACGATGGTGCGTCATATAGTGACGAGGTGGTTGATATATGATTGGGAGTTGATGCTCTATCAGGAGCTAGATGAGCTGTCGTGGCTGGTGCTGGTTCCGAAACGCGAGGGGGAGGATAGATTGGGGCTGGCGGGTTCGGCGGCGGACGAACAGGTGATGGGACATTTGCGCGTGCAGGAGTTGGCGCTCTGATGGAAACTACTACATTCTCTGGACCTTTTTTTCGTGTTGTGAGTGGAATGTCCTCTTTGTTCTTGGCCCTGGCCGGCGTCTCTGGATGTTGGTCTCTATCTGATTGGCCAAAGAAGCAAGGGCACACTTTTGCCCATTTAGCTTTTGTTTTCGGTGTTGAGGTTCTTTGCCTAGATGTGTCTTGGGCGGTTGCATGTATTGGGAAGCTAGATCTCATGCGGTCTCTTGCTTGGACTGGTGGATGGTTGCCGGAAGAGTTTTCGACTAAGGCCGTCGAGTGATTCAACGTATCCACCACATCGCGTTCCGTCGGATCGGCGTCCCCTATGTCGCCGCGATCTTCTACTATTGGAATGCTAACAGAAACTAATCGGGACGCTTTTGTGAGAGGTTGAGGAGTTGGGTGGCCGTCGGCTTGTGTTTGTGGTTTTGGGACCTCTGACTTGTCGTCGTTCGTATTCTGCTGGTCGAGGTTTGAATTGCTTGTGGAGTCAAAGGCAAGTGTTTTTGGGAGAATATTAGAATGGGCGCTACTGTTGGCATGAGATGTAATGTCAACGTGAGAGGTTCCGAGCTGGGGTCCATCTCGATCATTCTGCTTCTTGAGCTCACGCTCAGTCGGAGGACCTATCTCGCGAGTTTGAATCGAGAGAGGAGAACTTGAGCTACCATTGGCTTGAGACACTTCCATGTCAACGCGAGTGATTTCGGATTCCTTGTCTCTCTCGTCTGCTCTCTGTTCCTCTAGCGCTGGATGCCCTTCAGTATTCGACTCAGGCTCTCGCGCGAGAGCTTCACTGTTTTGATATGCATTGGTGTGGGAAGTCGAAATAGTTCCATATTCTTGAGGAACACTCTCCACTTGCTGCTTTTCACGTCTTTCTTGATCGACAATTCTTGGAGGAGGTGCGGGGAGATTCGTCTCAAGTCCAGTGAGAGCGAAATCAGAGTTCTCATTGTCATTGGCACCATTCACAGGGATTTCAAAGTGGTTCACAAGTGAAGTCTCGGCCTTCTCCTGATGATTCCTCTCGTCCTGCTCCACCTCGGTCATAGGGCGCCCTCGAGCATGATCTGATCCGAATCCAGATTCTGGTAGAGCGGATTCAGAGTTCTCTGTGGAGGGAACCACCTTGATCTGATGTTTATGATTGTTCAGATGCGAAGGAATGTCTTCCTCTCTTTTGCCCTCATCTTCCTCGGCGTAACCTTCGTCCTCCATTCTTGACGGTTTTGAAGAATCGAGTCCAAGCCTTTGAGAGCCGAGCTCAAGGCTCTGCTGAAGTCGATCCGCGATGTTTTCCGGCGACCGGCTGTCGATCTCGATCATCGTTTCATTCCGAATTACGCAAGGCGTTATCACTTATCAGAACTCAGAAGAATAAAACGCGATATCAAATATCCGGTAAGGGGAGACGGAGTAGATTGCCTTGTCTGAGAACGCGCCGAAGCTTGCATCTTGATGTTGTGCATCTCAATGCTTTGCTGTCACCCGTAGGCCAGAATGGTCCTCGAGCAGTTTCATTGGGCGCCACGAGGAGAAATGTTTTCAGCTCGGATTCAGCCGTAAACTTGAGGCCAATTACAGTCGTTTCCCTCTGAAACTTGCATAAACCCTTGGCCCTTTGGCGTTCCTATTTCAAGAAGTGCTGGGAAGGGCTAGCTTAAGTTGGCTTGATCTTGCCTGTAAGAGTCGCATAGCGACTGCTCTCCGTGACCACACTTCAACTCTCGTTGTCGACCCTCGCGCCAGCGTCAAACCAATCTTTTCGGTAAAGAAGTCTCATCCTCATACTGGGTGATTAGATGAGAACTGATCTCGTCCAAGGCTCCTAATTATGGCCGCTAATAATGTTACGAGCAATGCTTTTGAGGATCTTTTCACCTCGGACACCTCGAAAAGAGAAGCTTTCTTAGAGGCGCTTGGGGGCAAAAAAGCGGACGTTGAGAAATATGATTTATATTTCACGCAGCTAAAGAGTATTTGTCTAAGGGTCTCAAACACAGAACTCGAGACGATGAGCGCGAAGTCTGGCACCGAAATACTGAATTGTATGAAGGAGGTGTGGTCATTTCCGGACATCAGCAATTGCCAACGACCTGCGCTCAGGAAGAAACTCCGGGGGAAGTTCTACCCCCCGCCAATATTATCAGTACCACAAAGTGCAGCAGAAAAAGTCGATGAAGCATCATCTCAAATTTCGTCGCCTACACCAATGACAACATCGCAAAATCAAGGACCAGCTACCACACGTATCAAGGACGAGCACATTGACAATACAATCAGCTTAATTCTCCACATCTTATTGACGATAAATGTGGGGGAAAGCGAGTTCGGATTCGGGAATAGGGTGTCCTGGAACGATGATGATACACTTTCCAAATTCGTTACCGCTCAATTTCCAAAAGCCACAGTGGTAGACAAAGTGGAACCCGACAAAAGAGTTCTTATCGACAAGAAATTCACAGCCGCAAGATTGTGGAAGAAACGTGGGATCAAAGTTGTACCTACCTACGACCTGCGAGATCATCTATTGTATACTGAAACCACGGGCAGCCTAGAGATCAAGGGGACGGTTCGAGTATATCCACTGCGGCGATGGCTTGATATACACAAGCAAGGGTATATATGTTCGATCTTCCATGGAACATCAAAACTGATATTCAATAGCCAGAAAGGTTTGCTCTCCGAGGTGCTTGTAAATGAAACGCTAGATTCGTTGGCGTTACTCTTTCCCTTCTGGCAGTCCAAGAAAAACGAGGAGTATTTGACATCCATCGGCTTCGCCGAAATGATCGATTGTGAACTCCACTTCGAAAGCTTGGATGCGAAAATCAGCTTAGATCACTTCAAAGTCTGGCGGGAGCGACTCGAAAAGATATACAATCTATATACTGGCCCACCGCTCACACAGTGGCAGAAGTTGCGGGAGGACAAAATTGGTTGGTTTACATTTTGGGGAGCTGCCGTTGCCATTGTAGTTATGACATTTATTTTTGGTGTGCTGGCGATCACCTTTGCCATTCTCGCATGGTCAAAGGCTCACGCGGATGCTGATGATCTGTTGGATGTGGTGAAAGAGCTGCTGGAGGTTGTTAAGAAAGCGACTGAATCTAGCGGTATAGCGGTTGAGCGCCCTCCACCAGTTACGGTTACTGTTACTGCGGTTAAGTTCTGAGGCAGAGGTTGAGAAGTAAGCTGAAGAATTTTTTACAGCCAAGGATTTTGTGGATCTGTAACGAGGAGAAAACACGATTGTTCGATGCGTAGGCCTTCCCAAGCCGTGGCATTCTAAAACAGGCAGTGAAAACACTTGCCGATTAGGAGCGAAGATAAAGTCATTTCCACCCTCTCACGATCTTAGATGTTAGTTACTTCAGGCGTTAGTAATAGATATAATACTTGCTTTAACATAGCAGGAATGCAGTACAAACCATTTTATTAGTGATTTAGAGTCGGGTTGAGTGTGAACTCATTGACTCGGTATCTTCTTAAACTTACCTGTAGATCGATATACACAGCAAACAATAATAGGAAGCATTGCAGAGTTTAGGTAAGATACCCTAAGCTAAGTCATTACGAAATTAATAACAAGAATCTGCGAAAGGTCCTCGAAGAGAATATTTTAGTTCCTTAAGTAAGCAAACTCCCAATTTTGCACCGTCATTTCTCGATCGTACCAGGTACTCGACCAATGATAACACGAAAGTCACATCTCACATACGCTGTCTCTGTCTCTAATTCCCAGAACACTTTTCTCTCCAAGTCACGAACTTTCTCACAACTCCACCCATTCCATATTTGCAGTCCTGATTTTTCCATAATACTCAGCAAAGTTCTGGCATATACGTCTGTGAATTCAGCTCGAAAGTCTGGATCACGATCACTGCTGAAGATATCCTGAGTGCAGTGCGCTAAGGCAAGAGTGGTGAAGATCTCAGGCAGTTGACGACACCGACTGAGATCTCTCCCCTTTGAATGTAGGTAAGCGAGAGCTGATGAAGAGAGGAGTGAGAGTGAATCGCAGGACCCTTGGGATATATTCTGCATTAGATTGCAGTTCTCGATATCGGCTTCCATCCATTGGATATAACCCCCTGGCTCTGACACGCTTATCAGTCTCCTGGTTCAAGATTACGCTGAGCAAGTTTTTACTTACTCAAAAGTGAAGTCATGTTTCTGGCAACAAGCTCCCATTCGTCCTTTGCCAGCTCAGAAGCCACAGAACGGATAGAAACTAGGTCAAATATTCCTAGATGATGCTGTGGGAAAGGTTTGAGGAGGTGCTGGGTCTCGAATGAGACGTTCCTTGGTAATTCTTTGAGGTTTGGAAATTGGCTTTGAGAGTGACCGAAGCCAATGAAAGTTACACTTTCAGGTAGTACACGTGATGTGGCAAGAAGCCATGCTCTGTGAGTTGATCATCAGATTCAGGAGATGAGATTGAGGTGCTATGAGTGTGTAGTACCCTGTACCTGCTTGTACATCTGCGATTCGTGCGTCTGTGGGTAGAATAGGTTCGATGACGGGATGGATCAGATAGTTGGTAGTCTTGGTCCAGAGACGATGTTGTCGGTAAAGTCTTCTTTCCTGTTATTTGGCGTTGTATCCTACTGTTGTAACTCACCTTCGAGACTCGTTCTCATTGCGTGGTAAAAAATGAGGGGAGGATTCTCCGAACATGTTTTCACACGGACGAAATACAGATTGAAATTGAGGAATGTAGTTATACATGGATTAGATTTAACTCAAGATTAAGTAATACTCATTAGAAGCATTCTTACCGAACTGTCGGGATTCGTGAGCTGATCAACGCGTCAACGCGGGATGAGAGTTGAGACACTTCTTGTGATATGTCATAATATGACTACTTGATTCAAGAACCTCGAGCAACAAGCCCGCTTCCCATTGGAAAATAATCTCGCCTCCAGAGCTTCGGGACGAGAGATCAAGGAATGTACCGCCACTATTCCAGCTACCTGGATAATTTTTGATCATCCTTGATCATTAGTCCCAGTAAAATGATATGTCGACCAATGTGCACCTTATAATCCTCGCCCTGTATTTCTCACAATCTTGGTCTCTCAAACTATTAGTGCTGCTTAGAACACTTTCTCTAGCAGTCTAGCTCAAAGCGTTGCCTAGTATGTCGAGACGCGACCAAAGTTAGCTGTGTAGCTCTGACCTTTTCAACCCTTGAAGGGAGAGAAATTACTACTAGCTTTTGGAAATTGGTAGATTCTAATCGTGATTCCTCTAGAAAATTGCTCATAATTTCCCAAATTGGACATGGAAAAGGAGATGATCGACGGACTTTTCTTGCTGGGGGGCGTTTTCTCGTCCGGGGATCGTGGCTCCGGGACTGTGTGGAATGGAGGAAGAAGACACCCATCTGCAGGTGAACCAAACAAGTCTTGCTCACAGGGATATTGAAATCCAAAGACAATATTGCAGGAGCCGAGGAACAACATACCAGATAAAGTGCAACGACCAACCTCAACATCCAAGGACGTGACCAGTTCCGCTTCCTTGCGGTTTGGGCTTCGAATCGGCGGAAGGCAAGCGTACGCGTTTCGAAGGATTTCAGTTGCATCTTGACAGAAGAAGAGACTAAAAGAGACTCGGCAAGGGTTTAAAGAAATTTTATAGAGAGGACTCGAAAGTAGATCAACACAAAACGGAGAGGTTTCATAAGTTGGCTGGGGTTGTCTTGCAAAGGCGTCTGCTTGACATTGAGTACCTCGTACCTCGGACGTTCTCGGCTCAAAGCCGTTTTGCGGCATAAAATATAAAGTGAGATCACGTTCTCGAACCAGAGAAAGCCACTGACGTGGCCTTGTTACTAGAGATACCATTTTTGTCACGGGTCTCACTACATGGAATGCATCGCTTAATCTGGATCATCATTCTTATCTAATGCCATTTGTAAGATTCCACCCAAATTCGCTAAATGATTGGGCTTTAGAGGAAGGACATCTAGCTCACAGCGGCAAAAGCTGACAATGTAAGCATATTTTCTGGAGAGAAGCCGATTAGAAAGGAACATCTCGAAGCAAAGCGAGAACGATCAGCACTACCCATCTATCTGAAACTAGCAGCTTTACTTTGGGTAGAGACAACCACCCACCGAAGTGGGTAAGCGGGACGACGTTGACTTCGCGCTCGCACCATCAGTAAGTGGAGTTTGAACCCGGCAGTGTTGACATTCTGCCACTCCATAGTTGAACCTGCATATCCCCATTGCCATTAACGGTGGACCACCCTGACATCCCATCAGCAACGATCCACACATACGGTATGGAGCTTACCTGCAGTTCGCTCGCCAGTAGTGCAGCCATTATCGGTCATGATGCCCATTAACGAGGAAGCAATGTCGCGACTATACCAATCTTAACGTCAGTCAAAGATCGCAAAAAACATCTTCTCTGCCATGACCTACCCGATAGAGCCATTGTCGTTTTCGTGAAAGTCCAAAGTAGTCCCCGCGACAACGCAAGAGCCACATGTCAGGAACACTGTTTGAAAAGGTGTCCAGGACGGAGCCTGAAACCATGTCTGCTCTTGCTCTCGCAGAAATTGTTCGACACAAACGTTGGCATCTTGAACATCACACTGCAGTGCCCAAGCATATGTACAGCCGTGGTTGGGATTGTCCCTTTTCTGTGATCTCGATTGTGGTGACAGGAGGGAGTCTGTAGATATTATTATTGAGCATTCTCAAGCAAGTAGGAAGGAATATAGTGGTACAGGATTCGTTGAGAATTGGCCCAAACTCATGCCACACAGTTGGAGTGGTTTGGTCAAACACTATGTTGGGAAGAACATCGAGAGACATTGTATTGGGTTTTGTAGTAGTAGGAAATGCAAGCCTAGGAGCAAGCAACGTAACGCTAACCAATATGAAGTAGAAGAGGGTAGTACTATGTTTCGCCATTTCACAGTGACAGTGTGTTGAAGCTTTGGAGTCTGGAAGTTGTGGAACGCGTGAGGGGTTGGTTTGAAACTTGGGGATGTTTATTCATAATAACTTCCCCTAAAATTGCTCAGAGGATTCATTTCCCACTCCTGGTTAGTAGGAAGCACTAATTTAGGAGTTCGCATGCAGCAGGCCCCGTACACACAAACGTGCCCGCAGACCTTGTTCTTCGTCGGTGAACGATTTCAATCCTTGTTACTCCAGCAGGCTTCCTTCTCGACAGATACGTGTCCAAAAACCACGAAAATGCAAGGTGCCGTAGTAGGTAATGTGATTTCGCTTGAAGAATGCTTGCTTGATCTGTCTAGAAATGTCAACCTCGCTGAAGCGAGGCTGCACAGACTAAGCGACAGGTAGTGTAAGAAGAATGGTCCATATAAACGTGCTTATTTGGACTTCCCTTCGGAAACATTAGGCTGCACATCTATCACCCTGTCACGAAGCTACTTGTTGTACAAGAAAGCAAACACTCCTCACTCGGGAGGTCGAGCAATTGCGATTGGCGCAGGGACTGGCACCACTGGGTGCTGTAGGAGACGATTGAAGTTCACGTATTGTCATCCCAGGAAGCATCTAAGGCTTCAGGATCATACCTGTGTGCCCACAGGAGTGAAAAAAACGCCATCGTAACTAGGGACCCAAAACTCCGAAACTTCGGAAGATATTTGAGGGCCGGCAACCATGCCACTTCTCCAATGACGTCCTCTGAGGAGCTCGAGTTGCACGAACGAATAGTAACACTGATTGTGCTTGAATAAATGATTGGTAAGGAGGTTTTCGTGATCCACTTGCCCAAGTAATAATCAAACTTCTACCTATGCACTCCAACGCCATGCTAAGAATTTAGACTTCCCAGATCTTCGTCGGGAACACGACTCCGTCAAGCAGCTTCGGATACAAATCAATCTGCGGCACAGGAGTAACAATCGGCATCGCCGGGATGCCAGATGGCGGGCATAAAGCTTTTCCAAGCGCAGTAGCAGTGACGGTTGGCTCAGCCTTTGAAGAACTGGACGGCGAGTTCGTGATTGTGGCAGGCTCTCCTTTGGGCGGCAGGATACTAATCATTGCCGAAGTCAAGTCGAATGTATTGTAGCTGTCGAAGTACGCACTCTGATTGAAGGATGTGAGACCGAAGGGGCCCCAGGAACACTCGCTTATGGTGAAGTTCATGAGAGAGAGGCGGCAGGAGTTGATATTTGTGTAGTTGCCATCGTTCCCATTACCTACGTTCCAGAGGAGGGTGCCGGTATTGTTGACTGAACGAAGTTATAAGCACATAGCTCCTGCCGATTTGGTATGAAAAGGTACTCACATGAACTACTAAAATAGGAGGTTTGAGGGTTATCGGACGATTCGTTCAGTGGATTTTGAGACGAGGCATAGCAATATTGCCCTAGTAGCACTATTCCTCCTGAATTGCCGGTGTATTCGATGACAATGCTGTCGTTGAAATGTACAGTAATATCGGAGAGTGGTGCGTCCAGCAGAGTGTCGTTTGCTGGGAAGATGAAGCCGGGCGTATTACAGCGAGCTTGAGTTGCAAAGTATGATGCAATCAACCAAGTCGACATCCTGAAAATGCCCATCATGAACAGCGCTGATGCTCTCTCTGAATTTGACGGTATTCATGAAGAATCGAGAGTTCTCTGTCATCATCGTTCACGGGCGGGAGTGGATAAAATGTCGCGACCTTGAAAGAATACCGGGCTAGAAGCGATCTAGTGAGCCAAGACGTTACTGCTCACTCGCTATTTAGGATGAACCAATGAGATCAGACGCTTGGAAAGTACCTAAAGCGTCACCCTTGCAAGCTCAGTGGGCTGAGAGTCGATCCTAGATGACCTGGGCACGGGACGTAGCGCAATCCATCTCGTCTTTTAAGTGCATCCCTCGCGGCTGAGAGTCGTGCTGATCGTGCTGATAGCGCTGACTCCAGTATCGGTAGGATTTCAGAGCATTTCGAGCATCATGTCAGGATTCCTCCTGGCTTCTGACCCCGTTAAACCTTTTTTCTCTTCCTGCCATGGCGCTCGAGGAACCGGAAGAATCCCATGGCATTGGCAAAGCGCCGGCGTATTATGTAGATATCCCACTCATCGAGAGGAAAGCATCCCAACGAGAACGACTGATTCAAAGGAAACCACTTTTCACTGAGCAAACGACGGAGCCAGATTCAAAACTCAGCCCAGTCTCATCACAGAATCGGGCCGGAGCACACGATCGCGATGGCCAGCAATGGGAACCAGGCCTTTGGCGACAATTTCCATATCGAGGGTTTTCAGCGCTCCTTTTCTCTCTATTCTGCATGGCTGGCTCAATTGCAATTCTCTACACATCGGACGGTCAACTGGTTCAGCACTGGAAACTATCACCGACCGTTTACTTGGCCCTTTTCACTACTGGGGCGAATATATCTCTTCGTTTTGCCTTCAATCAGGGCGTGAAAATTTCGTGGTGGTACACCGCGCTCAATGGGTCCACCGTGCGGGATCTTCATCATCTTTGGCTGTATGGGGACAACTTCTGGAGTGCATTATTTTCTGGCAGAAACTTCAATCTGGTAGCACTAGCGTCTGTTGCTACAACTCTCGTTGTCATTGACCAACCTTTGATACAAAGAGCTTCAACCGTGGTACCATCGAAACATCGCATCCCGTGCAGGTCTTTGCTCAGATAGCGCCCGAAATTCCCTGGAGATACACGGGCTACCAAAGCGGAAGGGGTAGGGATGAACAACTGATGACGGGCCCGATGATTTCTGCATTCAATGACTTCAACTCAAAGAATCCAATGGTCACCAAGTTTTCTGGATGTACTGGGACTTGTACAGGGGCTGTCAACGCTGGTGGATTGGCAACTCAATGTTCCACCATCAGCGGACCAGTGACATACTTGTTGCAGGCTGACAATGATGAAGGAGGGGGCATCTCAGAAAGCATATACATGCCAGAGTCGCCCTTTGGCGTCAACTTCACCTTGGAAGCGGCCGAGTCAGAGACGAGTGGCACTTCAATAACAATGACAGTGTGGTACACCAATAATGCAACCTCAGACTGCACTGGGATTATGACGCTGAGGACTTGTTCCCTGCGGCCTGCAACTCTCAGGTATCCGATTACCCTCGAAGGAAATGTACTTTCCCTAGGAAATATCATCGACGACTCAGTTGTGCAGTCGTTTCAGCCAGTTTCCCCAGACTGGATCAGTATCGACGGTGGAAGCGACTATAACCGATGGACTTTAGGCGGTCTCTACGTTGCTGCCAACAACCTCTTTGCCTCCAACGCTGCCTACCAGTTTACCGGTGGTCATGGATCGGTTGTTTATCTTCCTGATACTCTTTCGAACCAATTTGTGCAGCTGCCATCACGCACTACAAACCCTGTTAGCAACGGGAGTTCGAGCATTTATAATGAGACAATACCAGGAGTCTGTACATCGAATTGGGCAGATCCAACAGCGTATATCCTTTCATCACTAAATGAACTTGCGTTTCGCGTCTCTCTTTTGTCGGCAGGCATTGAATTTAGAAACACCTCGCAGCCGCCAGCTTCTCAGTCCTTGGAGATGCTTGAGTCCACCTCGGTCAATGTGTTCCATTCGGAATACCGTTATCTGCTCGGCAGTTCGCTTCTAGGTGCCCTATTTGTTCTGCTGGTAGCACCCACATTCTGGGGATGGTGGCAGATTGGGAGGTAAGTCTCAAATTTTCGGTGTACCATTTTCCCCTCCGTGTTGTTTCGGGTTCAGGCTAGGGGCAGTGTCCAACAGCTCCGGGAACCTTCTACTCTAGGAAAAGAATTAAAAAACGTCGCTGACTCCGAGATCTTGAACCAGGAGCGTAACGTTGAATCCCATCGAGATTGCCAAAGCATTTAATGCCCCATTCTTCCAAGGACCGGGCTCCAATGCCACCGAGCGGGAAATAGTAGAGAATACGGGATCGCGCTCATTGAGGTATGGAGAGGCTGATGGGCAAGCCAGTGCAGAAGGGTCGAGGAGACAGCTGAAGCTTGCTGATCCGCATGAAATCGTAACCCCAACCCCTTGGGCGGTGTATGACTAGTGACCATAAATTCCACTTATAGCACTCAATAATACCAAAGATAACAATCCAATTGAGTGATATGGCATAAGTGAGCCAAAACCGTTGCAAATAAATCACTGACAGTGGGAAGAGAGATGAAAAGGAAGGCTCAGAGCTGGGCGAGTGAGGTCAGAAAACAGGTCATGTGATCGCGTTTTGTTGACGCGATCAATCCTCTCGCTCGCGTCGAAACCACAACTTGACAACTCCGCCTTACAGCACCATCAATATCGACATCCTCGCTCGCCAACCTCTCCTTTCCTGTTCAATCCTTGTCTGTGTCCGATGTCTGCGCATGGGGCTCTGAATTTTGAGCTGTGCACAACACGAGCTCCGCATTGAACTTCTCGACGCGTCCAGCCATGAGCGCCGATGGCCTCCTTACCAACCTCAACAAGTCGCAGCATGCAGCAGTATCCTCTTTCGCAGATACATTAGCCATTCTTGCAGGCCCAGGAAGTGGCAAAACACATACTCTTACATCGAGGACAGCCTGGTTGCTTGCGCAGGGCCTTCAGCCATGGAATGTGATTGTCGCGACCTTCACGGTCAAGGCGGCGCGGGAGATGAAGGAGAGGATTGGAAAGCTGATTGGAAATGGAATGGAGTCGAAATTAATACTGGGAACATTTCACAGCATCTCGCGGAGATACTTGGCTCGATATGGGCACTTGATTGATATCCGGAAAGACTTTGGGATAGCGGACAGTGCCGACTCTTTGGCAATCATCAAACGCATTGTTAAACGATTCGACTTCAGTATTGATCCGAAGGTTGCTCGATCACGGATCAGCGGACGTAAGGCTCGCACATCGGTCATTGAAGAGGGCGAAACAAGGAAGTCGGCTGCGAAATCGGTGGAAGCAGAGGAGTTCGAAAAATGCTACATCGAGTACGAAGACGCTCTCAAGAGATCAAACCTCCTCGATTATGACGATCTGCTCCTTCGATGTGTGGATCTGCTGCGGAAACATCCCTCTTGTGTCTCGAATGTCGAAGCTGTGCTTATCGACGAGTTTCAAGATACAAATCTTGTCCAATTCGACCTGATGCGACTATTTGCAGCACATAAGAAACGAATCACAATTGTGGGCGATCCTGACCAAAGCATATATGGCTTTCGTGCGGCGGAAATAAAGAATTACAGGCGGATGCTCCATCAATATCCAGATACGGTCACGATCGCATTGGAGGAAAATTATCGGTCCTCGGGTGCTATACTTTTGAGTGCTTTGAATGTGATTGAGCAGGACAGTTCCCGGGTTGCCAAGTCTCTGCTTCCAACACACATCGTTGGAACACGGCCCGTTCTTCGAAAATTGGCTGGAGCCCACATGGAAGCAGAATGGATTGTGACCGAGATACAGAGAATCAAGGGCCTCACCGGAGAACTGCTTGATTTGAACGATTTCGCGATATTGCTACGTTCTGCGTCCCTTTCTCGACTGATAGAGACGGCCTTAGGCAAGGCCGGTATAGCTTATCGTATGGTTGGTGAGTTGTGTGAATTTTCTAAGTTTATATATAATCGTCTAACAATGGAAGGTGGTCTTCGATTCTACGATCGAGTAGAAATCAAGACTATTCTGGACTATCTTCGAGTCATCAGCCAACCAGACAACAATGATGCCCTTGCCCGGATTATCAATACACCATCGAGGAGGATAGGCGAAACCACAATCAAGAGCTTATTGGAAGAAGCTGACAAAGGAAAGATTACTCTCTGGTCTCTAGTACTCGGAATTGTGCAAGGGAAAGTGACGTCGAAGGCGAAACTCAATAAACCAACAGAAAAGAATCTCTCGAGCTTTGTGAATATCATCTTGACAGCGAGAACCAAGATGAGTGGGCCAGTAGAGGAAAGGATGAACACTGTTGAGCTTATTAACTTTGTGCTCAAGAAAACCGATTATGAGGAGTGGCTAGTCGATCACCATGGGGATGTTCACAAAGCACGTTGGGAGAACG
>Ga0302140_10005174_pt1 | contig 16502 bp, 9 predicted proteins | sample I_Bog_E1_1_FD_202095 | JGI IMG/M metagenome (GOLD analysis project Ga0302140, IMG submission 202095) | Peat permafrost microbial communities from Stordalen Mire near Abisko, Sweden - I_Bog_E1_1 | ecosystem: Environmental > Terrestrial > Soil > Wetlands > Peat | place: Sweden: Abisko, Stordalen... | reverse complement strand
AAAAGCAGCAGGCTGCCAAACAGCTTTGTGAATGTCTCCACCGGTCGCCCTCCTGTGTTCTCGTCCAGACAACAAGATCATCGGACAGACGGCCGGTGCAGGCAAATTTCAAATATCTTTGGCTAGGGCTTGTCCTGGCTTCGTGGATCGCACCGCGAGTAATTACCTTCGATCTGGCCGACAGCGCGTTGCCCATCCTGCTCAGTCATCCCATCTCGCGCTTCGGCTACCTGTTTGGGAAATTCATCGCTCTGTTTGTGTCGCTCTCCGCTGTGACATGGATTCCGTGCCTGCTGCTCTTCGCCTATGAAGGTTATTCTTCGCCAACTCCCTGGATAGCCGGCAATCTCCGCATCGCCGGCGGTCTTCTGGCGGGATCGGTCATTTGGATTACGCTCCTCGCATTTATCGGCCTGGCGTTGTCTTCGTGGGTCAAGTGGAGGGTCGTTGCTACGGGCATCATCTTCGCGGCAGTGTTCATCCCGGCCGGCGTGGGAGGCATTGTGACCGCGGTACTGCGCACAAGATGGGGATTCCTGCTTAATCTGCCATTCATGATTACCAGCCTTTGGCGACAGTTGCTGGGAGCTCCGGCTCCGATCAATCCAAGATGGACGCTCCCCACTGAAGCAATTGCGACAATGCTGGTTCTCGCGTGCATCGTATGCATCGCGATGCTGAACAAGCGCATTCGTGCGCGCGAGGTGGTGCGCGGATGAGTGACAGAATCATTTTCGAGGATGTGTCCAAGTTTTACGGCGAGGTGCTCGGTGTCAATCGAATCTCGCTCTCCATTCCCCCTGGGATCACGACCCTCGTAGGTCCAAACGGATCCGGCAAAACGACCATCATGAACCTGATGACGGGATTGATTCAGCCTTCCAGCGGACGTCTCTCTGTTTTGGGTCTTACACCAGCCGATGCAGTTGAGTTTTTCACCGCAGTCGGCTATTGCGCTCAGTTCGATTCCTTCCCTCGTGGCATCACGGGTTGGCAGTTTGTATTCGACAGCCTTATGCTCCATGGCATTGAAAAAGCCATGGCCATGGACCTGGCTGTTGAGGCACTCGACAGGGTACAGCTTGGCGATGCGGCAGGCCGCAAGATCGCGGGCTACAGCAAAGGCATGCGCCAGAAGATTCGATTGGCCCAGGCCATTGCACACCATCCGCGGGTTCTGGTCCTCGACGAACCTTTGAATGGATTGGACCCCATGGCAAGGGCGGAATCCATTGCGCTTTTCGAAGATCTCGGCCGGCAGGGGATGCATGTATTAATCTCCAGCCACATTCTCGATGAGGTCGACCGGATCTCCGATCGAGTCATCCTGCTTACCGGCGGATACCTTGTCGCCGAGGGCAATATTCACCAGGTCCGGCAGGAAGTCCACGAAAAGCCAATGCAGGTTCTTGTTCGCTGCGATCACCCGGAGGTATTGGCTTCAAAGATGTTTTCCATCAATCACTGCGTTGAAGCCAGGTTGCATGCCGATGGAAAAGGCGTTTTCCTGCGCACTGCGGACATCGATCAGTTCTATCAAATGCTCAATGGGATTGCGGCAGACGGACTGGTGAAGATCGATGCGGTCGCTCCTGCGGACGACGACGCCAATGCCATTTACCAGTATCTGATCGGCTCGGATGGGAGCGCCTCGTGATGCAGCAGTCAGTCTCAAACCTTCGGCAGAAGTTCGAGCAGCAGCCTTGGGGCCTGTGGTGGATACAGGCGCAGCGGCTCACCTGCATTGAATTACGGCGGAATCTCTTCACATGGAGAGCGAGCTGGATTTACTTTCTCGCCTTCATTCCCACGGTCATCGTTCTTATTCATCTGATGGTCGATACTCATCCTGCTTTCGCGATGAACGACGATACAAACGTCCTGGCGGCGATTATCCAGCTCTACTACATCCGTCTCGGCGTGTTCTTCGGCTGCCTGGGAATTTTTTCGCGGCTCATACGCGGAGAAATGATCGAGCGCAGCCTGCATTTCTATCTCTTGTCGCCAGTAAGGCGCGAAGTGCTTTTGATAGCAAAGTTCGTGGCGGGGTCCATCACGGCCGTTCTCTTGTTTGGCAGCGCAGTCATCGCGGATTTCGCGTTGATGTACGCCGGCTTCGGCACAGCGGGGCGCGATTACATTTTCAATGGCGCCGGCCTTGGCCAGTTGGAGGCGTATCTCGCCATAATCGTTCTTGCCTGTCTCGGATATGGGGCAGTGTTTCTGATGTTGAGCATGATGTTCAGGAATCCAATTCCGGCCGCGATGCTGGTGTTGGGTTGGGAGACGATCAGTCCAGTTCTGCCATCGCTGCTCCAGAAATTCAGTGTGACGTCCTATCTCCATCATCTGATGCCGGTCCGAGTGGCCGCCGAGGGCATCCTCGCGCTTCTGACGGTTGAGACCGAGCCAGTGTCCGGCTGGGCTGCGACGGGAGGACTGTTGCTGCTGATCGCGGTGGTGCTCTGTTACTCCTGCTATCGCATTCGCAAGCTCGAAATTCGCTATACAACCGAATAGGCTGAGAGCAATTGGCCGCATTGCAGATCTCGCCGCGTCAAGATGTCGAGCGTGAATGTAACCAGACTCCAGCGTTGTCCAACGACAGACGCCAAATCGTTTTGCTTCTGGCCCGTCGATACATGGATCGAATCGTCGGAACGATCGTCGAGTATCGGCATTGCACTTTTCTGATACGGTTGACAGGCGCGTTACTGACCGATTCGCCGATGCATTCAAGGTCAAAAAGGTGAGATGGATGGAAGAGTACAAAACAAGGGGCGACGATCGCAGATCGAGCTGTGGAGACTTTGTGCCGTCCCGTCGTGAGGTTCTGGCGGGATTAGCGGCGCTGGGACTTGCCAGGTGGACAGAGCCGGCGTTCGGAGCAGTCGCAGGGACCGCTGGCTGGAGCGGATTGCCGGATCGGCCAGAGGAACAGCCTCTGGATTTCCACGCGCTGGCCAACGCGTTTGACTCTTATGTGATGGACCCAGCGCATGGGGTGAACCTGCGGGCGAAGGACGGCAGGCAAGTGTTTCCTTCAGCGTTGGAAGGATTGGAGGACGGGGGACTGACAACCTACGGGCCGATGGCGATGGGCAAGGAATTGCGTGGGGAGGGGCTGGAGGGGCTGGCTGTTTCGCTGGCTGGCTACTTCAGTGAGCCCTATGGGCTGTTTCTCGACAGCAACGGGGCGACACTCTGCGAGTACTGGTACCTGATGAATGTGACCGCGCTGGCCTATGGATTGATTCGAGTCCGTTTCGCCCAGGATGCGGCATGGCTGGCGCGCGTGGAGAAGAGTGCGGCGCGGCTGCAGGCGATGGCGAAGCAGATCAAATACGACTTCAACGACCAGGGCTACGACTTTGCCAAGGGCGCGACATTTACCAACCACGACATCTATCGCCAGCCCGATGCGGTAGGCGGATACAGCTATGTCATGTTGCTGGCCTGGAAGCTGACTGGAAAAGATTTCTGCCTCGCGGAAGCCAAGATAGGGATCGATCGCTACTTGGATTTTGCCGCGAACCCGTGGTACGAGGTTCCCAGCGGCGCAATGGCGGTGATGGGCGCCGCACGATTGGAAGCGATGGGCTATCCGACCAACACGAGAAAGGCATTGGGGTTTGTGCTTGACTCAAAGGCCGGGCTGATGGCTGCGGGGCGCTGGGGTGGTCACGAGGTCAATGGGCTGCTGGCGGGGTTCCGGACCGAGCCACCAGACCAGGTGTACAGCATGGAGTCGATGGTGGCGCTTCCGTACATTTTGCCCGCTGTGCGGTTCCGTCCGGAACTGGCCGATGAAGTGGCGCGGTATGCGCTGAACGCGGCTGCGAACCTGCGCTGGTTCTATCCGCAGTATTTGCCGCGCGAGAACCAGAGCCGGCCGGAGTTGCCGGCGATGATTCCCTATGAGCGTTTGAGCCGTGATGAAAAGGGCCGTAGTCCCTACGCAACAGGCGATTTCGCGGGACACCGCTCCATCTATGGCGGCGCGTATGCGATGTGGCTGGATAAGATGATTCAGCCGCAGAGCGATCCATGGCTGCTGCGCTGGGATCTTTCCCGGACGAATTTTTTGGACCGCGATCTTCCTCCGGCATTTCTCTACTACAATCCCTGGCCGGAGGAAAAGCGAGTTACAGTTGACGCAACCGCCGCTAAAGGCAAGGTTAACGATCTAACTCACAAGCGTCTGCTCGAAGTCCACGGTGGCAAGGTTGAGTTGATGCTTGGCGCGCACGAAGCGCGCGTGATCGAAATCCAGGCTTAAGCTTCACCTGAATGAACACCGCGCAGCACGCGCCAGAAAATGCACCGTGCCCCATCCTTGCGAGTTTTTTCTGTCGCAAGGGTGGGAGACCTCAACACGATCCGGGCCCGGATCAATCGGTGCGCTTCAGGGATGCACGATGCGCGTAGCGACGATGGTAGTTGCGTTGGGTGCGCCGGCAACGGCTTGTGTGCGCATCAGGGCTTCGAAGTAAATGGGCTGCGCCGAAGCACCGGAGATGCCGAGAGCCTCCTGAAGCTTTTGCCGATTCCCGGCATCGGCGAGGAAGAGGCCCGCAGCCTCGGTGCCCTCCTGCTGCAATCCCTGCAGGATGAGAACGCTGCCGTGGCCATTCGCAAGCGGAAGCAATGAGATGGTGGCGTAGTCCTCGCCCGAACTGCCAGTGAACGTGAGGCCCTGATAAGTATCCTGCTCGCCCTTCCTTGGATGCACATTCTGGAAAAACTTCAGGCTCTCTCCCACGACTCCTTCGCGTTCCTGAAAGTTGAGCTTGTCCTGGAAATAGGAGACCCAGGGGTTGGAACTGGGGCTGCCGACAAAGACAAACGTACCCTGTTCCAGGTCGCGAGGACGTAACTCCCGGGCTGAGCGAATGGCAAGCCTGTCGCTCGAATTGCCACTCAACCGCATCATCGTGTCGACCACCACCAGGTCGGCATACGAGGTGAGCAGCGAGCCGGAGAGATATTTCATCACGCGCGATTCGCGGGCCGTAGGGTGAACATTGGAGAGCGCGGCGCCACTCCGGTAGGAGGGGCTCAGATATTGATCCAGGGTAATCGGCTGCTCGTCGACAAGCCGCGTCATCCCGTAGTTGATGTCGGCAACCACCACCTGCACGGGCCCGCTGCCCGAATCGAAGAGCGCGGCAAGAGGCCAAGGCGCAGGAGCCAGCGCGGGGACAGCCGGATGGTGAAACCAGGACGCCAAAGTGGAAACGAAAAGCAGTGCGGCGAGCCCCCAGGGGAGCAGCCGGACCCAGAAACTTGGCCCCTTCTGCGCAATCGCCGCTTCAGGAATCACGGCAGGCCGCTGCTCGACGGGGCGAAAGAGCGTGGTGTAGGCCCCTTTCGGAATCTCGACAATGGCCGCTTCCTGGCGGCCTTCCGCATCGAAGTACTCGTGCAGCTTGAGCCGCAACTGGCGCACATGCACGCGAACCGAGCTATCCTCGACAACGCTGTAATCCCGGGGTTTGCCGAAGACCGCGCTTCCGATGTGGTGCTCGTTCAGATCCTGAACCTGGCCGTGCAGAGTTCTCTCCGCCAGGAAGCACAATAGGTCTCTCAGGCGCGCTGACTTCTGGAAGGACGAACTGGCTGTGATCCTTTCAATCAACTGCCAGCGAGTGTCTGCTCGAAGAACTGAATCCACTTCCATCATCCGCGATTGGTCCCGTCTCCATTCGACTTAGTCTGATTATGTGCTGTTTTATACAGAATCGGACAGAAATGAAGCGCAATGCATCCTTGAACGACATAGTTGGAGGTTAGTTGTGTCTTCACACGACTTAGTCGAATTGTGAGCAATTTTATACACAATTAGAATCCAATGAAGTTCGATGTATCGTAACACAACTTATGCGGGGCCGATAGAGCCGCTGGGGGCTGCAAACCTTTTGAGAACGGCTGAAGATGCGTTAGGCTGCCTGAACGCCTTGCCGGAATAAGGTTCTAACGGGATACTTCATTGCGAAGAATCCTGGCTCCAACAGTCAGCGCGTTCTAATTATCTTTCGTCTTACTGCGTGTTTTTATGCGAATAACATGTAATTCGCATTGATTCCCAATGATTTATCCGGTAAATCCCTTTTCGATGATGTGCGCCATCACAGAGGGTTACGTCTGGGTTGCGACTGCCTTATTGGTTCGTCGCCAAATGACTGCGCGAGGACCCGATTCTCCAGAGCTACGAAGGGCGAATGATAAACGATCTGGCACAACGCTTCACGGAAAACCCCATCCTCAGGCCGCAGGACGTCCGGCCGAGTATGGAGGGCATGGAAGTGACATGCCTCTTGAATCCAGGAGTCTTCCGTTACCAGAACAAGACCTGGTTGCTGGTGCGGGTGGCCGAGCGTCCGGCGCAGGTTCCCGGCAAAACATCCTTTCCTATCCTGACTGCGGACGGACGGCTGGAAATTCTCGAATTCAACTCGGACGATTCAAGACTCGATCTCAGCGATCCCCGCGTCATCAGTTTCGATGGGCAGGACTACCTGACCACTCTCTCTCACCTTCGCTTGCTATCAAGTGAAGATGGACTCCCCTTCAGCGAACCGGAAGGAAGCCTGCCGCTGATGGGGGCCGGTGAACTGGAGACCTACGGCATCGAGGATTGCCGTGTGGCGAAGATCGACGAAACCTACTACCTGACATATACGGAGGTGTCGAGCAATGGCGTGGGAGTGGGTCTAAGAAGCACGCGCAACTGGAAAGACTTTGTGCAGGCGGGCATGATCTTCGCTCCGCACAACAAGGACTGCGCGCTGTTTGAGGAACGGATCGGCGGCAAGTACTATGCGCTTCATCGGCCCAGCAGCCCGGAGTTGGGCGGCAACTATATCTGGCTGGCCGAGTCGCCTGACCTGATTCACTGGGGCAACCATCGTTGCCTTGCCCATAGCCGCGAGGGATATTGGGATAGCGCACGCGTTGGTGCAGGAGCGTCGCCCATCAGAACCGCGGAAGGCTGGCTGGAGATTTATCACGGCGCCACCAAGGAAAATCGCTACTGCCTTGGCGCGCTTCTGCTCGACATCGATGAGCCGTGGCGCGTACTTGCACGCTCCGAAACGCCCATCATGGAACCGCTGGCTCCGTACGAGCAGGAGGGATTTTTCGGGCAGGTGATCTTCACCAACGGCCACCTGGTCGATGGTGACCGCTTGACTATTTACTATGGCGCGGCCGACAGCGTGATCTGCGGCGCACATCTGTCTCTGGCGCGCATTCTCGCCAGCCTCGCTCCGGCACCGGGAGCAAAGCCATGAACCGCGTGCGCAAAGAGTTGGAAGTCTTCTTTCAATGCCCGCGCTCCATGCAGGTATTGATGGTCTCGAACATGATGTATGCGCTCGTGCTGCCGGTGATCGAGATCTTTGTGGCGGCTTATGTCATGCGCAACTCGCGGGCCGTCGCCAAGGTTGTCACCTATCAGTTATCCATCTACGCAGCCACGCCGCTGGCCTTCTATCTGAACGGCAAATTGCTGGGCCGGTTGGGAGCTAAACATCTATACGCCGCTGGAATGCTGCTGTCGGGCGTGGCGATGATGCTCATGATGCAATTGAGCATCCTCACACCTATCGGCGTCGCAACCTCGGGCTTCACCATGGGGCTGGCGACCGGCCTCTTCTGGGCCAACCGCGGATTCCTGGCCCTGACCGCGACCAACGACAGCAATCGAAACTATTACTACGGCGTGGAGATGTTTGTTGCCACGCTCGCTTCCGTCGCGGTCCCAGCGCTGATCGGGTGGTTTATCAGCGGCACCACTCTGTATGGCTGGCTGGGCGGAATTCCCAACCGCGCCTATCACATCGTCGCTATGGTGGTTTTTGGCCTCACGATTCTAGCCGCGGCCATTCTCGAGCGGGGTACATTCCGCAATCCAGAGCACACACGCTTCGTCTTCTTCCGCTTCCATCCTTTGTGGTGGCGGATGCTCGAATTGGCGCTGTTAAAAGGCCTTGCACAGGGTTACATCGTTACCGCGCCGGCCATGCTCATCATGTTGCTGGTGGGCCAGGAGGGAACGCTCGGCGCGACACAAGCTATTGGCGGCGTTGTTTCCGCCGGCCTGCTTTATATAGTCGGCAGGGCGGCGGCGCCAAGGCATCGCATTATCGTTTTTTCTGTTGGGCTTTCTCTGTTCTTCCTCGGGTCGGTCGTCAATACGCTGCTCTTCAATGCGGTTGGCGTCCTGGTCTTCATTGGTTGTCTCCTGTTGGCCAAGCCGCTTCTGGATCTTGCCTATTACCCGATCCAGTTCCAGGTAATCGATGCGGTTTCCCGGCTGGAGTCTCGCAATGAGTACGCCTACATCTTCAACCACGAAATTGGACTATTCGCAGGGCGTTGCCTGGGGTGCGGGTTATTCCTGGGCATTGCTTACGGATGGTCTGGAAATGCAGCGCTGAAATACGCCTTGCCGGTGATTGCGCTGTTGCAGTTGTTATCCATCCGGGTGGCTGGACAGATCTCTCGGGGTCTGGACGCGGCGAGCAACACCTCCCCCGCCACAAGTTTTCCCGGACACACCTCGGAGGCCTGAGAACCATGTTCACAAGGAGACACACAATGATGCAACTGAATCTAACGGCGCAAAGACCGTGGCGGCTGGCGGTCTTGCTGTTGGCGGTGTTCGGCTTGATTGCCGGCATCCCCGGCATGGCTCAATCGGGCAGAGGAACTTTAGCTGGCTTGGTTACGGACCCCTCCGGCGCAATCATTCCGGGAGCGTCTCTCACTCTGACGGAAACAAGTACAGGCAGCCGTTACGATGCTGTATCGAGCGGCCAGGGGCTGTTTACATTCCCCGAACTGCAGCCTGGGAGTTACACCCTTGCGGTGACCTTTGCGGGGTTTAAGTCTTACACGCAAAAAGGCATCAACGTAAATGTGGGCAGTACAGCGACCCTGAATGTCGCATTGCAGATGGGCTCGGCTACGTCGACTACTGTCACCGTAACCGGCGATGCCTCGCAGTTGGAGTCCGAATCTTCCGATGTCGGCACAACGGTTCCAAGCGAATTGATTGAAGATCTTCCGCTGCAGTACGCGGGCTCTCCGCGAAATCCCCTGGCATTCGTGATGCTGACGCCGGGGTTTTCAGGCGCCAACACCAACTCCCCGACAGACCAGGGCGGCTTCAAGCTGAATGGCGGCCAGCAGGCTGGCACTGACATTCTGGTGGACGGCGCGACCATCGAACTGGCCTCCGCCAATTTGCAGATGAATTACGGCGTCAGCGTCGAGGCGGTGCAGGAGTTCAAGGTGATGACCAACACCTTCGACGCGCAGTACGGAAGAATGAGCGGCGGCCTTGTCAATCTGGTCACGAAGTTTGGAACAAACGACTTGCATGGGGACGTTTACGACATTCTGAAAAACAGAGTGTTGGATGCCAATAGCTGGGCCAGCGGATTATCGACTCCGGCACAGACGAAACCGATCGACACGCAGAACGATTTCGGCGCCATTATCTCCGGTCCAGTCTATTTCCCATGGCTCTACAATGGACGCAACAAGTCCTTCTTCATGTTCAACTATGAAGGCTACCGCTGGAACACGGGGGGTGTCGGACTCAACGGGGCGCCTACGCAAGCCATGACGACCGGCGATTTTTCCGCTCTTCTCAACCCGGTTATGGTCTATGGAACTACTTATCCGGCGCACCTTATCTACGATTACACCACCTGCACAGGCGTCAATCAGGGGAAGGAATGTACAGCTTATCCCGGTAACATCGTCACTACGCCGCCCGATGCGGTTTTCAAAGCGTCGATCCCGTATTTGCCCCAGGCGCCCGCTGGCGCGACCTCACCCTACCAGAATCTCTCGCAGACGTCGCTCAATGTAACCAATGCCAATATGTACGAAGTTCGCATCGATCAGAACATCGGGGCGAAACAGAAAATCAACGGCAGCTACGATTACGATTGGCGTCCCACCGGATACGTCATTAACGGCGCTCCCTTGGATGCCAGCTCAACCAATCAGAGAACGCACTATGTGCGCTTCGGTTATGACTATATCTTCAGGCCCAACCTCCTGAACCACTTCAACGCAGGCTTCAGCCGCCGCTATCGCCAGGAGTTCAGCGGCATTGGAAGCTATGGCGGAGACTGGCCGGATAAGATCGGCCTGAAGGGAGTTATGAACACGACTTTTCCCCAGTTCAGTTATAACTATCCGAACGGGGCAGCCATGCCCAGCAATGGAGCCAATGAGTTTTACGACAACACCTATCAGTATGACGACAATGTTTCCTGGCAGCACGGCCGCAACGCCTTCACTTTCGGCGTGGAAGCTCGCCTGCAGGAGTTCAACATTGACATCCTGACAAATACCTCTGGAAATTTCAATTTCGGCTCAGGTCAAACCAGCACCTGGGATGCGAATATCCCAGGACAAAGTGACTCCGGTTTCGGATATGCGAGCTTCTATCTGGGGGCTGCATCCGGCGGAGGAATTTCTCTGCCCGAGGAATTAGGATGGCGAGTGAAATACTACGCGGGCTTTGTGCAGGACGACTGGAAGGTCTCTCCCAAGCTGACCGCCAATCTCGGCTTTCGCTACGAAATACCCACTCCCGTTACCGAGGCGCACGGCCAGCAGTCGTTCATAAATCCCACGCTTGCCAATCCCGGAGCAGGCGGACTTCCCGGAGCCTATGAATTTTTGGGCAAAGGTACTGGGAGGACGGGCTCCAACGGTTCACAGGATACCTTCAAGGATTCCTTTGGTCCGCGCATCGGATTTGCCTACCAGGTGCATCCCAATACGGTGGTCCGCGCGGGATATGGAATCTACTACCAAAACCTGAAGATTGGCGGCTTTGGCGAGAACGATTCTCAAGGATTTTTTGGGAGCTATAGCTACCCAGGTTCCGCCAGTTCGCAGACTCCGGAGGTGGTTCTCTCGCAGATTACGGCTTACCCTGGGCCCACGCCTCCATTCATCGATCCCGCGGGGATGAACAACCAGGCGAATGCTGTGGTCATTCTGTCCAAGACCGCGCGTCCGGGGACCACCCAGTCATGGACTCTCGATATCGAACAGCAACTTCCTGGGAATTTCATGGTAGGTTTAGCCTACGTCGGCGATCATGGCGATCATTTGCAGGCCTTCATGCACGATCCCAACCAGGGACTTCCAGCCAACATGGTGCGCGGCGATTGTCTGAAGAACGATATCACCGCGCAAGGAGCCGGTACAGTCAACAGTCAACCCACTGGTACGCCATGTTCGAGCTTTCCTACAGTTGCCATGCCCTACGCGGGATTTAGCGGCTCGGTATCTCAGGCCCTGAGGCCGTTCCCGCAGTACAACAATGTGACGGTGGATTCTGTTACCATGGCCGATCCCTTTGGCGTCTATACCTATCACGCCATGCAGGTTCAGGCGCAAAAGCGCATGTCGGCCGGGCTTACCTTGCTCGCTAACTATACCTGGTCGAAGAGCATTACCAATGCCGATTCGGAGTACCCAGCCCAGGCGAATTGGAACGGCAACGGCAATGGTGGCGCGCTCAACACTTACAACCTCAAGGTCGAAAAGGGACTCAGCCAGTACGACATTCCGCAGCGCCTGATCCTGAGTTACACCTATCAACTGCCCTTCGGGAAAGGAAAACAATTTGCCAATCAGGGAGGCGTTGTCAACGCTCTGATTGGAGGCTGGCAGTTTGCAGGTGTCCAGACCTATGAGAGCGGAACCCCGCTCGCTGTGAATGAGGGAAATTGGAACTCCGGAATTTTTGCGGGCAATCTTGGCGCAAGCGCCCGTCCCAACTATGTCTCGGGACAGGTTATGAATGGATTCCACGGCAGGGGCTGGGTGGGCGGACAGAGCCGTAGACTGAATCCAGCAGCTTTCACCTATGCACCTAGCTATACCTTTGGCAACGCGCCGCGAGCACTCACGGTACGCGAATTCGCCAGTCACGCTGAGGACTTGAGTGTCTCCAAACAGATTCCCATGTACACAGAAAGAGTGAAGACAGTCCTCCGAGTGGAGTTCTTCAACGCGTTCAACCGGCCTGGGCAATATACAGGCTTCAACACGACAGTTTCAGACGACAACATAGGAAATGGTTTTGGCCAAGCCAACAACAAACAGAACGGTCCACGAAGTATTCAAGGTAACCTTCGAGTATCGTTCTAGGTCTCTGACCGCTTGTTTTTATATCAGTTCCGTGCCCCATCCATTCGCCTTTTTTTGGCGAATGGGTGGGAAACCACCAACCCTAAAGTACACAATCACACGGTCAGAGGCTTGGTACCACCTCAATCCTCCCGGGCCTCCACGAAGAGGTCCGGGTGACGGAGTTCCACCAATGCTCCGCATTCGATCATCGAGACTATTTGTGCTAAGACACGCGATTGCCAGCGCGTGTCTTTTGCTGTCAGCAGCGGGTGCGCAGGAGAGCAACTCCAAAGTGCAGGAACACTTCCTTGCGGCGCAGCAGGATCAGCAGCAGGGCCGTCTCGACGCGGCCGCGGATGAATATAAAGCTGTCCTGCATCTGGCGCCGGGATTACCAGAGGCATATGTGAATCTTGGGCTGGTTTACTATGCGCAGGCAAAGTTCGACGAGTCGGCGCGGGCCCTTGCCACAGCCACCAAACTAAGACCTGGCATGCGCGGTGTCAGTCTTTGGTTGGGAATCGACGATGTGAGGCTGCATCGGCCTGCACAGGGCGTCGTACTTTTGCGCGAGGCGATTCGACAGGACCCGACAGACAAGTTGGCACAAAGCTGGTTGGGAACGGCACTTTGGGATGCGGGTCAGATCGATGCGGCCTTGCTTCAATTGGGAAAAGCTACCGCGCAATTCCCTGACGATCCCGATCTGCTCTTTGCGCGCGCCGAGGCGTATGGCAAAGCCGCCACTCGGCAGACGGAGCAACTCCTGGAAGAGTCTTCGGGGACGGCTCTTTCCGATCTTATTTACGCAGCGCACTACACGGACGAGCGGGATTGGACCAAGGCCGAAGGCCATCTTCGCCGCGCCATCGAGCGCGATCCACACGCGATCGACGCTCGCCTGCAACTGGCGAAAGTATTCGTCGAGCAAGCCAATCTGGCTGCTGCGCAGGAGCAACTTGAGCAAGCGATGGAACTGGTTCCGCGGTCAGCCGCCGCGTTGGCCCTGAGCGGAGAAGCCTTGCTTCTGAGGCAGCAACAGGCAGAGGGCCTCGCACGCATCGACAAGGCCATCGAAGTCGACCCGAGCGAGGCGCTGGATGCATTGGGGCTCCCGCAACAGAACGAAGTCAGCCGTGAGCAAGCGGGCGCCGAATTGCTGCCGCTGTGCCGCGAAGCGACGCAAAAGCTAGCAGCACAACAAACCCCCAGTCCCGCCAGTGAAATTGCCCTGGCGGCGTTGTTTGCACTGCAAGGCGATGAGGACGCCGCGCTTCAAGCGTATCGGCGGATTGAAACTGCGCCAACAAGCATAAGTCCCTCCGCGAACATCCTTACTCAGGCGATGATCGCCATTCACCAGCACCGCTATGACGATGCGGAACCGCTCCTTCTTCGCTGGGTTTCGGCAAATCTCACCGATCGCGTCGCGCGTTACAACCTGATCCTGGCGCGGCACAGTATCTCCATGGCGCAAGTGACTCGCCTTCTCGCAGTGGCGCCGGATTCCTATCATGTCCACCAGTTGCTCGGCCAACTCTATGTAAGTCGCGAGGAAGACGACAAGGCTCTGACTGAGTATCTTGCCGTTGCCTCCGCGCGGCCCGATCTTCCCGATGTTCACTTCTGGCTCGGGCACCTCTACTGGAAACACGGCGATGCCGACCATGCGCTCGCGGAACTAACCAGGGAATTGGAAATCAGTCCTGGCCACCCCGAAGCCGAGGCGGAACTTGGCACCGTTCTTGTGGCCAAGGAGCACGCTGCGGAAGCAATTCCGCATCTCGAGTCGGCCATCCTTAGCAAGCCCGATCTGTGGCCCGCATATGCGCAACTGGGCCGGGCGTATGCGATCGAAAAGAACTATACCCGTGCCGAGGAGGCGCTCAAGCCTGCGCTCGCGCATGACCAGGACGCATCCACGCATTATCAGCTTGCGCTGGTGCTTCGTGCGGAGGGCAAGACCGCGCAGGCGGCTCAAGCATTTGCCCAGGTGCGCGCCATCAAGACCGAGAAAATGGCCGCTCCCTCAACCGATGACGCCGCAATCCAGGGAATAATGAACGAGAGAACAAAGGAATGAAACCGCATAGCATGATTGCTGGTCCTCTGCTTTGCGTTGCGTTGGCCTCGGCGCTCTGCGCACAGCCAACGGCGTTGGAGGAGGGAGTGAGACTGATGCGCGAAGGGCAATTCGATCAGGCGCTGGTCAAGCTCAAACAGGCGCACAGCACTGCTCCGCGCAACGGCACCATCGAAAACCTGCTGGGGATTACCGAGACACAACTCGGCCAGATCGACGAGGCCTGCAATCACTATCGCAACGCAATCCGCCTCGACCCCAGGCAAGCAGCGCCGCACAGGAATCTCGGATTCAATCTGCTTAGCTTAAAGGATTATTCCCACGCGGAGCCTGAACTGCGCGAAGCATCGCGCCTCGATCCCAACGATTACTTTGCCCATGACTATCTGATGCTGCTATCGCTGGCCATGGGCCGCGATGCCGAGGCGTTGACGGAAGCATCGCGCGCAGGCCAGTTACCCGCCAATGATCCCGAGGCTGGCGCAGGATTGATCGAAGCGGACGTGCGCATGGGGCGCGTGGATGATGCAACCGACCGCATCGACCGTTTGGAGCAATCCAACCAGCTCTCGCCCGCACGAGAGTATTCCATCGCCGTACTTCTCAGCCAGCACGCGTTCCATAGCCAGGCGGTTCGTTGTTTCCGAAGAATTGCCAAGCTCGATCCCTCATGGGAGAACCGCTACAATCTGGCGCTCGCTTTGCTTTACGACGGCGGCCAGGCCGAAGCGTCGACTCTCCTGACGGCGCTGCACACAGAGCGGCCGGCACATGCGGATACACTCATGTTCCTGGGCTCGGCATTCGAGTCGCTGCAAAAAATGCCTGAGGCGTTGGAAGCCTATCGAGCCGCTCTAGTGGCCGATCCCTCCAACCCAGATCGAACCCTCGATTACACGAGACTGCTGATGGATATGGACCGCTACGACGAGGCTATCCAGATTGTCCAGACCGGCATGGGACAGACATCTGCAACCGCGCCCCTGCAACTGCGGCTAGGCGCGGTTGAGATGGTCAAGGGAAACTACGCCGCGGCGCGCGAGGATTTTAACGCCGCGCTTGCTACCGACCCTCAACTGGATGCCGCTTATGTCGGCGTTGCGCAGACCTATGCCCGCCAGGCCAACGACGTCGAGGCCATTCACGTCCTTGAAGAGGCGCGCGTAAAACTCCCTGGCCACTACCTGCTGGAGTATTACTTTGGCCTTTTGGCTAGTCGCCTGGGCCGCGAACCGGAGGCTATCCCCGCACTTGTGAAGGCGGCGCAGTTGGAACCCAAATCTCCCGATCCTTTGTATGAACTGGGTAAGCTCTATGAGGCGCAACTGAATTGGCCCCAGGCTCGGCAAGCGCTTGAGAGGGTTATTGCGCTGGATCCTCAATTCGCACCCGCACACTATCAGATTAGCCGCGTCTATGCACATCTGGGACTGATCCAACGAGCCGAACAAGAAGCTCAGCAGACCCACACACTCGTGGATGCACAGCGCGACGAAGCGCTCCGCAAACAACGTGAACGTGCCGCCAGCTTTCAGCCGCACCTTCTTGCAACGGCTGCTCCTACTCCGTGAACTGGAACCGGCTATTGTCCACAGAAACTTCCGCCTTGAGTTCGAGAGTACTGAACAATGAGAGGAAATCAATACCATGGTCTCGTTTGGACATTTGGATCGCCGAGAATTTCTTTTCCTTTCTGCACTGGCGACAGCCGCATCCGTTTTGCCGGAATCGCTGCACGCCGCTCAACAATCTGAGCCCAGTCCAGTCTCCCTTCTCGTGACAGGTGATGCTCAAAGCGGGTATGGAGTTACAGTTCTTTATCGCGATCAACCCATTGCGCGGCATCGTCAAGGGGGAGAATTCTCCGCGATCTTCCAGAACAGCGAGCGCAGTCTCGAAGACAAGGCCGATGACTGGAAGGCCAGTGCATGGAGTGGAGATCCAAAACGAATTAAGCTCACTGGAGTAATGCAGCTATCGAATCTGCGCACAAATGTCATCGTTGAAGTCACCTACGAAGTTATGACATCGCATGTGATAAAGAAGACGATTGAGTTACGGCAGGCAGATATGTACACGCTGCTTTATCAGCTGACCAATCGTCTGGAACCGGAAGCGGCGCCAGTCAAACTATGGAGTTTCGATCACGCAGACTGCAAGGGTGGGCCGCTGCATGAATATTTTCCTGCCGCAGGTTTCCGCACAGCCAGCGGCGTAACTGTCGGGTTGCTCACCGATTCAGGCTATC
>Ga0302140_10005167_pt1 | contig 16514 bp, 3 predicted proteins | sample I_Bog_E1_1_FD_202095 | JGI IMG/M metagenome (GOLD analysis project Ga0302140, IMG submission 202095) | Peat permafrost microbial communities from Stordalen Mire near Abisko, Sweden - I_Bog_E1_1 | ecosystem: Environmental > Terrestrial > Soil > Wetlands > Peat | place: Sweden: Abisko, Stordalen... | reverse complement strand
ACAAAGTGGTGGAGTGCAAGATTTCGGTGAGGAATGTCGTCGAATGCCGCATGAAGCATTGACTCCAGCGCTCGTGAACTGGCTCCAAGAGCAGGTCGCAGCGGTATTGCGCTGCGGTATCGACCGGGTTATTCCAAATAAGGCGCTTAAATCCTTGGGACTGGACTCATTGATGGCGCTTGAATTACGAAACCGCCTGGAGCGTGGGTTGCATCTAAAGCTCTCTGCTACGCTGGCGTGGAACTATCCCACTGTCGTTGCACTTGCGGCACATCTGGAAACGAAAATCCAGACCAAATCACAAATCGCTGAGCATGCAAAGGGAGCAGCGAGAACCGAGTCAAGCATCGCGCCGGAGTTACCCCAGGGAAACAACGTATCTGGCAGAATATTCGAAATACGACCTTCGCAAGAACCGGCGAGCCAGCCTCAAAGCGAACCCTCTGCCGCAGAATTGTTGGAGGCCGAATTGCTCGGTGTTCAGAGCTTGCTGAGTAAATAGGAGTCGCATGACACCAGAAAGTGCAAATAGCCACGTCAGCCACAATGAACAACTCCTTGAGCGCGCGCGCAACGTAATTCGCGAGCTACGGGAGAGGCTTGTTGCTGCGGAGGCACTGAGCAAGCCAGCGCCGATAGCAATCGTTGGCATGGCCTGTGATTTTCCTGGTGTTCGCACAGATCTAGAAGCCTTCTGGCAGATGACTGTTGATGGGCGTGATGCTGTTTGCATGATTCCCCCTGATCGATGGGATCGTGACGCACTGTACGCTGCTCACGCACCCACGGCCGGCAAGATGAATACACTTCAGGCTGCCTTTCTGGGTGACGTTGCGAGGTTTGATGCCGCCTTCTTTGACGTCCCGCCAATCGAAGCGGTTCGGATGGACCCACAGCAGCGTATATTTCTTGAGACGGCTTGGCATGCGATTGAAGATGCCGGTTTGTCGCGCGAAGCGCTGAGCGGAAGCGAGACTGGTGTGTTTGTTGGAGTGCACAGTCAGAGCATGGACTACTATGCACTCCAGGCTGCCGACATTGACTCTCTTGATGCATATGCTGCGACGGGGACCGCGCAGGATGTGATTGCCGGTCGTCTAGCTTATTGGCTCAATCTGCAAGGGCCGAGTATGGCTATCAATACAGCGTGCTCATCCTCGCTGGTTGCGCTGCATCTCGCTTGCAGGAGCTTGCGTGCCGGAGATTGCAATGCAGCGATCGCAGGCGGCGTTAACTTGCTCTTGTCTCCAACTACCAGTGTCGCTGCCTCCCAGTTACAGATGTTGGCATCTGACGGTCGCTGCAAGGCTTTTGATAGTCGAGCCGATGGATTCGGACGAGGCGAGGGCTGTGGGGTTGTGATCCTTAAACGCTTATATGAGGCTGAGCGCGACGGAGATCGTATCCTTGCTGTAATCCGTGGTTCAGCGATTAATCAGGATGGACGTACAAATGGCTTGACTGCGCCTAACGGCCTTGCTCAACAGCGACTGCTGCGTCGTGCTCTGGAGAATGCCGGAGTGTCGTCTTCGCAAGTGGGATACGTAGAGACGCATGGGACCGGTACAACTCTTGGCGATCCGATTGAAGTTGAGGCTCTCGCAGAAGTTCTCGGTAGCACGAGCCGTACCTTTTCATGTGCACTTGGATCAGTGAAGGCGAATATCGGACACCTCGAAGGTGCTGCGGGTATTGCGGGCGTGATCAAAGCCATCCTCGTATTGCGAAACAAATATATTCCACCCGTAGCGAATCTGCAGATCCTAAATCCTCATCTGCCAGTTGAAGGTTCTGCTCTGAATATTCCGCTCCAGGGACGACCTTGGACGAGTGAAGCGACGCGTATAGCTGGTGTGAGTTCATTTGGCTGGTCGGGCACCAATGCTCACTTCATCCTCGAAGAAGCTCCGGATAAGCTGCCTGCTTTGCCCACTCAACACGTATTAGGCCAACGACAGGTGATGGTTGCTGTGTCAGCGCAGTCTGTTGAGGCCCTGCGGATTCTCGCGTTAGCATATGCCGATCGCTTAGAAAAAATAGAAGATCGGGAGTTGTACGATATTGGTTTTACGAGCACCTTTCGCAGAACGCATCATCCCTATCGACTTGCAGCTGTTGGGAGTAACGGTTACCAGATTGCTTCCGTAATTCGTGTTAAAGCAGCCAAGCTGACGCGCGATCTTAGTGCGTTGACAATGCCAATCGACGTAGTTGGATCTTCCAGCGATTTGGAGAAGATAGTTCAACTTTACGAGAACGGGGGAGATGTTGATTGGAAGGGTATTAATCCTGTTGCGGGAGCTACAGTTCAACTGCCTCGTTATCCTTTTCAAGGAAAGCGTTATTGGCTGACTGGTCCGGCAGCGAACAGACAATCAGACCCCAATGCCGTTGCCCCAGACAATTGGTTTTATCGCGTTGAGTGGAGCAAGCAGCCGCTCGTTTCTGACCTTAACCCGATATGTTCCGATCGAGCTTTGATAATTCTGGATGACGCTTTTGAGTTCGGAGATAAGTTGCTTGAGTCTGTTCGGCGAAGTGGTTATCGTGCAATGCATGTATGTCGGGGCGAGAGTTCAGCGAAGATATCTTCCGACCAATACAAGGTGCAGGCGAATAGCGTTGCGGGTGTAGGGAGATTGCTTGAACTCCTTTCAGAAGAGGGTATTTCTACTGCAAATATTGTCTATGTCGCTGGCGTAAGAAATGCACAAAATATGGTCAAGGATGCGCTACTCACCGCACAAGCTATTTTAAAAAGCAAGATTGATGCAAAGTTGTGGTTTGTTACTCGTGGAGGCCAGTCGGTTTCGGAAGATTTCAGCAGGATTGAAGAAGGACACGCTGCTCTCTGGGGATTTAGCCGAGTCTTGGGTCTCGAGTCTCCCGATATTTGTGGTGCTGTTATCGATATAAGTCAAGATGTTAATGACTCAGATGTGCGTGCGGTCATTAATGAGGTCATTCATTCTGACGGCGAGGATCGCGTTGCCTATCGCGAGGGCCAACGATGGGTGCCAAGGCTCAAGCGCATCGAAACATCTGCACTGAGCAAGACAAAATTTGCCATTCGCCAAGATGGTTGCTATCTCATTACTGGAGCGTTTGGCAATCTAGGAATGCAACTTGCGGAGTGGCTGGTCGAACTTGGCGTTCGCAATCTTGAACTCGTTGGACGACGAAGTCCCGATGATATGAACCGGCCAGATCTCTTGGATCGTTTGGAAACAATGAAGGCGAAGGGAGTTGCCATTCATCTTCGAATATACGATATCGGGGAGGCTTCTTTGGTCGACGGTCTCTTTCGTGACATTGAGAGAGGCGGCTTGCGCTTATCAGGAGTGATTCATGCAGCTGCTTCAATTGAGTTTGGGACTATCGCGGAGTCAAGTGAGCAGGATATAGCAAGAATATTTCGAGCCAAGGTAGATGGAGCAAGGCTACTTGATGTGCATACGCGGAAACATAGTCTCGATTTCTTTGTGACTTTCTCTTCGGCTGCTGTATCTATAGGAGCTCGAAATGCAAGCATCTACGCTGCAGCTAATAGCTGCCTGAGCGGTATTGCTGAAGAGCGGCAAAACAAAGGTTTCCCAGCGTTGAACGTTGAATGGGGTCTGTGGGAGGACTCAGCTGCAATTGAGCAGAGGGAACTGATAGCCAGGTCTGGTTTTCTGCCTATGCAGCCTACGAAAGCGCTGGAGGCTCTGGGGCGTTTGATCGCATCCGGAGAGTCTACACCTATCGTTGCTGCAATCGATTGGCTTACTCTCGGTCCTGCACTTGAGATGCGTGGCCACGGTGCATTTGTGTCGGAAGTAGTGAATGACATGGCCTTCGCTGCTAGGTCCGTGGAGGAGAGTGAAATTGTGAGCAACACGTCTGCTGCAAGCAGCGATAAGACGAACTCGTCTCGGATACTGGAGGAGATCTCAGTTGCCTCAGAGCATAATCGATTTGATTTGCTTTTGAAGTTTGTTAGCAGAGAAGCGAAAGTCGTATTCGGAATATCTCCGGAGGATATCCTTGATGAGACGCGTGGTTTATTTCAGATGGGCATGAACTCGCTGATGAGTGTTGATTTAAAGAAGCGTCTGGAAGCTGGTCTTGGAGTCAAGCTTCCAGGCACTCTTACACTTAGTTATCCGACGATTACGGCTCTGGCCGGCTATTTGGAAGAAAGGCTATTTCCACGAGGGCAAGAGGCATCTGCAAGTCTGGATTCGCAGGCGGGAAGTGGGCACGATTCGAAGAAGTCACCGGATGAAGAACTTGTCTTTATTGCAAGCATGGATGATAGTGAAACCGATGCTGCAATTGCGGCAGAGCTTGCGGCGATTCAACAGAAACTGGGAGCTTACTGAGCAATGAGAGCTGACAATCAACCCCTCAGTCCGGAAAAGCAAACGCTCCTGGCCTTGCGGGCGTTAAGGCGTCGAGTAGAGGAGCTGGAACGAGCTCAGGAAGACGGTCAGAGTCGAGAGGCTAGTGCGAGTGAGCCGATAGCGATTGTTGGAATGGCCTGCCGGCTTCCTGGCGATGTGGGAGATCCAGAACAATACTGGCAAATTCTGAGCGACAAACGGAATGCGGTAATTGAGATTCCGCAGGAGCGTCTGGACCTGAGTGAGATCTATGATTCGCGGCCGCAGGTTCCAGGAAAGACATATAGTCGTTGGGCGGGAATGCTTCGTACTGCAGGCGACTTTGATGCAGAGTTTTTTGGAATCTCTCCACGAGAAGCGTTGAGTACAGATCCGCAACAACGAATGCTTCTCGAAGCTAGCTGGGAGGCTCTTGAAGATGCGTGCATCGATCCACGGAATCTGATTGGTGAGGATGTCGGAGTCTTCGTTGGCATTAGCAATTCCGAATATTCTCAGCATCATCAGCAATCAGTGCCGATTGAAGAATTCAGCGCTTACATGATGCAGGGTTCCGCGCTCAATACTGCTGCGGGGAGACTGTCTTACTTCTATGGATTTTCCGGTCCGAGCCTTGCAATAGATACTGCATGCTCTTCTTCACTTGTTGCAATCGATCGCGCTTGTAGAAGCCTTGTGCAAAACGAAACGACGATGGCTATTGCTGCGGGTGTAAGTTTCCTGGCTAATCCCGAGATGTTTGTGATCGCTTCGCAGTGGGGCATGTTGTCCTTACGTGGAGAGTGTCGTTCTTTTGATTTTGGAGCGGATGGTTTTGTTCGAGGTGAGGGTTGTGGAGTTGTAGTTTTGAAGCGTTTGCGTGAGGCGGAGTTGAGTGGTGACCGGATACTTGGTGTGATTTTAGGTTCTGCGGTGAACCAGGATGGAGCGTCGAGCGGTTTGACGGTACCGAACGGTCAGGCTCAGCAGGAGCTATTGCGTCGTGCGCATAAAAATGCCGGTGTGGAGGCGTGGCAGGTTGGTTATGTGGAGGCTCATGGTACTGGGACTTCGCTTGGCGATCCGATCGAGGCCGAGGCTCTTGGTATGGTTTTTGGTGCAGGGCGGAAGCGCGAGCGTCCTTTACTGATTGGATCGGTGAAGACGAACCTGGGTCATCTTGAAGCTGCTGCTGGCATCGCAGGTCTGATCAAGGTTGTTCTAGGTTTGCAGCATGGGGAAGTTCCTGCCCAGCTGCACTGGACAGGGCCGAGCGAGCATGTGCGCTGGAGCGATCTTCCTCTGGAAGTGGTTACGGAAGCGCGAGCTTGGGAACCGATTGATGGCCGTCGGATCGGGGGCGTGAGTTCGTTTGGGTTCAGCGGCACGAACGCGCATGTTGTGGTTGAGTCGCGATTGGAGCCGGCCGCTAAATCGGCAGGAGCGGAAGTCGCGCGGGATGTGGAAGTCCTGGTGATCAGCGCACGAACAGCAGCAGCACTGCGTGCGCTGGCACTGCGTTATGCGAAGTACCTGGAGACGAGCGATTGCAGCTGGGCTGAGATCTGTTATACGGCGGGCACGGGTCGTGGAGTCTTCGCGGAACGTCTTGCGTTGGTGGCATCAGAGAAGGTTGAGGCTCTGCAGCAACTGCGCGGCTGGCTTGAGGATGGTGATGTATCCCCGGTGGTTCATCATCGCGTGCGAGCAGGCGAGCGTGTGCGTGTAGGACTGGTTGCTTCTGATCCAGCGGTTCGTGACGGATGGCATAAGAAGCTCGCTGATCTTGGAGTGGCAGCAGTTGTTATAGATGGACGCGGACGGGTTGATTCAGAACTGCAGGCAGCAGGCGTGACGCTTGTAGTCGTTGTGGATGGATCGGATGAGATCAAGCCGAGTGCAGCGTGCATACGTGCCGTGCATGGAGGTCAAGAACAGACGTTTGCGAAGGTAGTAGCAGAGCTGTTCGTGTACGGCGCTACCGTTGACTGGAAGGCTTGGTATGGCGGTCGTTCTCTGCGTCGTGTGTCGTTGCCCACGTATGCATTTCAACGAGAGCGTTACTGGATCGCGGCCTCGAAGCACAGGCCGCAGGTTTCTTCCGCTGCGGTCAGCGGGAAGCTTTTAGGGTATCGGTTGCGGGCGGCTGGAGTGCGAGCGCAGTACGAGACGGAGCTGTCCCTGGAGGGCGAGACGGACTGGATCGGCAGTCATCTTGTTGGGGATCGAGCGATTCTTCCTGCGACGGGTCACCTGGAGTTGATGCTGGAAGCGGGGAGAGAAGTGCTTGGTGGCGGAGAGTCCGTCAGGTTGCATGTAGAAGATGTAGCACTGCATGTGCCTCTGGCGATCGAGCGCGGCCAGGCGCGAGCAGTACAGACGGTTGTGGAGGCGGAGGCGGGCGGCCGCAGCCGGGTGCGCATTTATGCCGAAGATGCAGCGGGGCAGGATGGATGGCAGGCTGTTTCTGAAGGCTGGCTGCGCGCTATGGCCATGGATGCCTCTGTGCCGGTTGAGACTATCGACCTGGGATCGATCCGCGAACGTCTTCGATCCGAGAGCGATATTGCAGGCTTTTATGACCGGCTGGGCCGGCGGGATATTCATCTTGAAGGTGTTTTCCGCGGACTGCGGCAGTTGTGGACGGGGCCGGAGGAGGCGCTGGGCGAGATCGTGGCGACCGCCGATGAGGCAGGCTACGCGATTGCGCCGTGGCGTCTGGATGCCTGCCTGCAGGTGGCTGGCGCGGTGGTGGCTGACGCAGGAGAAGAGGGTGCAACCTATCTGCCTTCGAGTATCGACGAGTTTACTGTCTATGCCACTCCGAAAGACCGATGCTGGAGCCATGTCCGAACACGACGCATCGACACAAATACCATCGCGGCCGATCTCTCCGTCACCGATAACAACGGAAACCTCATAATCTCATGCTCCTCTATCCGATTTAAAAAAACTATAGCTAAGGTTCGAACTCGCGATGTTAGCTCGTGGATGTATCGGCCTAGCTGGCGACCTCAGACATTGGAATCTGTGGCCAAGACGACGGCGATCCAAGAGACAGTACAAGCGTTGAATCTACAAGTCTCAGGGCTACTCTCCGATCCAATGATTGAGCAGTATGATGAGTTTTTTCGAGAGCTTGAGGTTCTCTCGTCCGAGTATGTTCTCAGTGCTTTTCAGACTTTGGGTTGGCCAGACAAAGGGGATGTATTCAGTATTGAAGAGCTGAGATTGCGTTGGAACATCTTGTCTCAACACCGTCAGCTGTTTGCTCGACTAATAGATATTGCCTCTGAGGTCGGCGGGATTCATGCCACAGAGAGAGGAATTATATTTCAGCCAATACCAGCAATAGACACTGGGGCTAAACTTAATGAACTCAAGGATCGATATCCTTTCGGCGAGGCTGAACTAGAGATGGTTGGCCGATGCGGTTCATCACTCGCTGAAGTATTGATCGGAAATCGAGATGGTCGCGAACTTGTCTTTCCTGGGGGATCCAGTCAATCGGCGGAGCGGCTATATCGTGAGTCAGTGCCGGCCCGGATCTATAACCAGATGCTTGCGCAGGTGGTTACACGGATCCTCCTCGCTAAGGGAACTGGCACGGCACGTATTTTAGAAGTAGGTGGCGGCACAGGTTCGACGACGCATCACGTAATTGAATCCATGAGAGCGGCCAGCGTCAGGCCAGAAGAGTATCTTTTTACGGACATATCATCTTTGCTCGTCCGTAGGGCTCGGGAGGCTTTTGCTGCTGAGCTGTTTGTACAGACAAAAGTATTCGACTTGGAACACAGCGCTGAAGCACAGGGTATTGAAGGAACCTTCGATATTGTGTTGGCCGTGAATGTAGTACACGCTACATCCAGTATTCAAGCCACAATTGACCGCTTGAAGAAGCTCCTAAGTCCCGACGGAGAGTTGATCCTGATAGAGGTAACGGGCAAACAACGCTGGGCTGATATTACAGTGGGTCTTCTTGATGGATGGTGGTGTTTCCAAGATTTGTCATTACGCTCAGATTATCCAGCTCTCGCATCAGGAGAGTGGAAGACACTGCTCGAGCGGTTAGGGTTTGCTCGTGTTGCCGTGCTGCCTTCAGACGTAGTCAAACAGACTCCCAATACGCATTCGATTTTTGACCGTCAGGAGCTGATTCTCGCAGGAGAGCCGAGTTTCGCTAGGCGAGTCTTGCTTATCGGTGATCTCGATCAGATCCGGCCAGCCGCAATTGAATTGGAGAAGCGTGGCGCTTTGATATCTAACACGTCAGTAGAGCGCTTGGAAAGTGCATTGCATGAGTCGGCTCCATTTGAAGCAGTGCTTTGCTTCGCTCCGATGAACGATCAGTCAAGGATCGGGGCAGGCGACGTTACTGAGCAAGCCGGTAGATCACTGCGCGATCTACTTGCAGTCGTGCGATTGCTTGGCGCTGTCAGGAAGCGGCCTGATTGCAAGATGCTTCGGCTCTATGTGGTTACGCGCGCGAGTGGTATCAAGACAGGCTTATGTGAATCAGAGATACATTTGTTGCAGTCGCCTATCTTGGGAATGGCAGCTGCTGTTGCCTTGGAGGTTCCGGAACTGCGCTGCACATCTATCGACATCAGTGAAATTGACAGCAATATGGATGAGCCTAGTCTGTCGTACGCACAGATAGCAGATGAGGTGATGGCGAATACTGATGAGATGCGGATTCAACTACGAGCAGGGCAGCGTTTCGTCTCAAGACTTGAACGTATGCAAAGTGTGGCATCGCCTGATTTGCAGGAGAGAACGCAATTGGCGCTCCGACGAGAGGCAAGTTCGAGCGGGCCTACTGCGAAAGGGATTGAAGCGCTCGCGTACGAACCGGCAGCAAGCCGGGAGCTAGCGGCGGATGAAATCGAAATTGCAGTAAGGGCAACCGCGCTTAACTTTCGTGACGTGCTGAAAGCGACAGGATTGCTTGATCACAGCGGACTGCTGGGTACTGATTGCGCTGGAATAATTACCAGACTAGGCTCTTCTGTGAAGGACTTCAATATTGGAGACGAAGTAGTTGGAATTGCGCCAGGCTGCTTTGCTACGCATGTGGTCACCTCAGAAGCACTCACTGCGCACAAGCCGTCGTCGCTTTCGTTTGCAAATGCAGCGGGTCAAGTCGTCGCTTATCTTACCGCTGACTATTGCCTGAATGAAGTCGCGCACATACGCAAGGGGCAGCGAGTTCTTATCCATGCTGCGGCAGGCGGTGTAGGTCTATCTGCGGTGCACCTGGCACGAAGGGTTGGAGCGGAGGTTTGGGTGACCGCAGGCAGCGAGAGAAAACGCGACTTTCTCCGAAGTCTTGGGATAGAACATGTATACGATTCGCGCAATCTTGATTTTCAACAGCAAATCCCCAACGGCATAGAGGTCGTATTGAATTCTCTTACCGGTCCAGCGATAGATGCTGGACTAACTCTGTTAAATCCCGGTGGAATCTTTATTGAATTGGGCAAGACAGACATTCGCGATCCTGAGACTGTACGTCAGAACTGGCCTGAGGTACGCTATATCGCAGCAGACCTGACGCCACTTTTCGCAGCAGGGGCACCTTGGGTAAGAGAACGTCTAGCGAGCGTGATGGAAGATCTTGCCAAAGGCAATCTTACCCCTCTGCCGGTAATGTCCTTTGCAACTTCGGAAGTTAAACAAGCCTTCCGTTATATGGCTGCGGCTAAGCATATTGGCAGGATTGTTGTCAGATCAAACGACAATGCTTTTGCTGATGGCGCACACGTTATCACAGGTGGCCTGCGTGGAATTGGTCTTCAATTGACGGAGTGGCTTGTGCGCCAGGGTGCTCGTGATCTTGTGCTTGTAGGACGAAGTGCTCCTACTTCAGAAGCTGTTGAAGTAATTGAACGGCTTGAGACTGAAGGCATACGTGTGCGCGTGCTTCAGGGTGACATTGCGGATTATGAAACTGCCAAGAGAGTTGTGAATATTGCTGGTCCCGGTTTGCAGGGGTTTTGGCACTGCGCCGGTGTCTTGGATAACGCAACGCTTGATGAACTCACATGGGAACGCTTTGCTTATGTGATGCAAGCTAAAGTTGACGGCGCATGGAATCTCCATGAACTCACAAGAGAAAGGAAGTTGGAGTTCTTTGTGTTGTTTTCCTCTTGGGCATCTTTAGCTGGCTCTCGTGCCCAGGCCAATCACTGCTCGGCAAATGCATTTCTTGACGGGCTAGCACATCTACGGGTGGCTCAAGGACTGAGTGGATTAAGCATCAACTGGGGTGCCTGGGGAGAGATTGGCGCTGCAGCAAGTGAAAGATTCCAGCGCCAGCTCTTGCGTTCCGGTATGGAGCCCATGGATAGTGTTGACGCATTTGCGGCACTGGGTCGTGTCTTAGCTGCGGGTCAAAGTCAGGTAGGTGTTGCATCGATCGATTGGCAGAGATATCTCAACTCAACTGCTGGCTCATCGACCACAAAGACCAAGCCGAATCCGTTCTATTCCGAGTTTGTAGTTTTGGATCAGACGAAACATCAGTCAAGTGTCAAGCAAGGTGAAAGATCCTCTACCGTAAATTCAGCCGCATCCTCAAGACTGCATTCAGGCACGACGCTGACAGAACTTCGCACTTTAACGCCCGATGCGAGAAAGGTTGCGATTCAACGAACCATCGAGGATTTGATCCGGAAGACTCTTGATTTGAAGTCTGGCGAAGAACTGGACCCCGATGAGCCGCTTAGTGATCTCGGGATGGATTCTCTGCTGGCGATTGAATTGAGAAATAGTTTGGCTACTCTATTCGCCACTCGTTTTCCCTCAAGTTTGCTGTTTGACTATCCAACATTGAGATTGCTAACGCGATTTATTGATCAAGAGATATTTTCTCCGCTAAATGCGGACGATCATCCTAAACCGGCGCATGCTGGAGATGTTTTGATCTCAGGGAATTCGGAATTTCTCAGCCAGGATCCTTTAAGTATTCTTGATGAGATTGAACAGTTGTCTGACGATGAAGTTGACTCATTGTTGGGTAAAGGGCAGTCTAGCTAGTCTCGTGTTAACGGATTATGTAGTTATTCAAGGAGCAGTAAGTGGCGACAGGTGAACACTCTAATTCTTTTCTGGAGCGCATCCAGAAGCTTTCACCTCAGCGGCTAGCTCTTCTGGCTGCAGAGTTGGAGCGCCGTCTCGTTGCACAAGAGAATCCTGTTCCTGAGCCCATTGCTGTAACGGGAATAGCTTGCCGGACCCCAGGCGGTGCTGATACTTCCGACGATTTCTGGAAGATCCTTGCCAGTGGGGAAGATGCTATTGAAGTAGTTCCAATTGAGAGATGGGATGCAGAGACTTTTTACAACGCAAATCCGGATACCCCAGGGAAGTCGTCTTCCAAATGGGGTGGATTTGTCCGACACATAGATCAGTTTGATCCTGCATTTTTTGGTATTGCTCCGCGAGAAGCAATCGGTATGGACCCGCAGCAGAGGATGCTACTCGAAGTCACGTGGGAAGCTCTTGAAAATGCTGGAGAGTGTGCTGCAACGTTCAACGACAGCTTAACCGGCGTATTTGTTGGGATGAGCACTAATGACTATGCGTCGCTTGTTACGCTCAGTGAAAACGAAGAGTTCGATGCATATTCGGGTTCAGGCGTCGCACGATCTACGGCTGCAGGACGCTTGTCTTACTTCCTCGGACTAAAGGGTCCAAATCTATCTGTTGATACTGCTTGCTCGTCCTCGGCGGTTGCCATTCATTTAGCTTGTCAGAGTCTCCGCAATCAGGAATGTAACCGAGCGCTTGGGGGCGGAGTGAATGCGATTCTTGTGCCGCAGTTAACCATCATGCTTTCTCAGGCTCATATGCTGGCGAAGGATGGTCGCTGCAAGACTTTTTCGCGCTCAGCAGACGGATTCGTTCGCTCTGAAGGATGCGGTATGTTGGTGCTTAAGCGGCTATCTGATGCTAGGGCAGATGGAGATTGCATCTGGGGGATCATTCGCGGTTCTGCAATGAATCATGATGGGCGCAGTAGTGGATTGACCGCGCCCAATGGTCCATCGCAGGAGGCTGTTATCAAAGCGGCGCTCACCCAAGCACGTCTCACTTCAAGCGATATCGACTACATCGAAGCTCATGGCACAGGAACCGTTTTGGGCGATGCCATTGAGCTTGGCGCACTGACCAATGTCTTTGGTCGAAATCGGCAACGGACTGCGGATGGATCATTGCCTCTTCTGATCGGATCGGTTAAGACCAACATCGGGCACCTAGAAGCGGCGGCCGGAGTCGTCAGTGTTCTTAAAGTCCTGCTGGCGCTCAAACACGAGGAGATTCCAGCTCATCTGCATATTACGTCGACCAATCACAATGAGGCTCTGGATGGCCAGCCTCTTGAGGTGCCAACTAGCGCTACTGCATGGCCTAGAACTGGTCGTTCTCGTATAGCAGGGGTCAGCTCGTTTGGTTTTAGTGGAACCAACGTTCACCTGTTGATCGAAGAGCCTCCTCTGCCTGTAGTTGTTGGTTATGCCCCACCGGTTGCCGTGCTGTTGACTGCGTCTGCGCGGACTCTCGATGCGCTTAAATCGGTCTGTGAGCAATACGCTTCTTTTTTGCGTAATAGGCCGGACATTTCGTTGAGTGATTTTGGCTACATGCTGAATGCATGCCGTACTCATTTTCAGCATCGGATGGCATTCGTGGCGTCGTCAGTCGATGAAGCGGCGGCGCACTTTGAAAAGCTGGGTGATGGCAGCTTGGAGCAGTCGCCAAATTATCGTTTCGTCTCTGGTTATCAACAGCCAGCGATAGCCTTTCTTTTTACGGGGCAGGGCTCACAATATGTGGGAATGGGCCGCCGATTCTACGAAGAAAATTCGACATTTCGGTCGGCAATAGACGAGTGCGATCGTGCGCTGACAGGAAAATTACCTTACAAGCTTTCCGATATTTTGAGAGGCTCGTTGGATTTGCCGACAGACTTGATTGATGAAACAGCGTGGACTCAACCTGTTTTATTTGCATTCGAATACGCACTTACACAGATGTGGGATGCCTGGGGGATTCACCCGAGCATTGTTCTAGGTCATAGCCTGGGAGAATATGTGGCGGCCTGTGTTAGTGGTGTTTTTCCTGTTTCTGCTGCAATCTCGTTGGCCTACGAACGAGGGCGTCTCATGGGCGAGCTACCTCGGACTGGTGCAATGATTGCTGTGCGGGCGAGCGAGGCAGCAATCCGAGAGGCGGTCGGGAAACTACCCTCACCAGTATCCATTGCTGCGCGCAATGGCCCTGAAAGCATCGTGCTTTCAGGGCGAAGTAACGAAATTGCCGAAGTCGCAACAGCACTCACGGAGAAGGGGATCAAGTCTCTGGCACTTACTGTTTCACACGCGTTCCATTCACCGATGATGGACCCGATGCTCGACGAGTTTGAAAGACAAGCCGCGCAGTTCGAGTATGCTCTACCAGGAATTCAGTTCGTTTCAAATGTAAGCGGGCAGGTGTTCGATGCTGGCGCAAGCATTAATGCGAATTATTGGCGTCGTCATGTACGCGGGACAGTGAATTTTGCAGAAGGTCTCAACTCGTTGTTGAAGCAAGAGCCTGCGGCTTTGTTTGAGTTGGGTCCGACGCCTGTGCTGCTCGGTATGGCAAAGATTTCGCATCCGGATCTCTCAATTCCCAGCATACCTGCTTTGCGTCGAGGGAGAGATGAATGGCTATGCGCATTCGAAGCGCTTCAGCAGCTCTATCTTCTGGGATCGCCTATTTCATGGGGCGTAGTTTATAAGGACTGGGTTAAGCAGAAACTCTCTTTGCCCACATATCCATTTCAACGTCAGCGGTATTGGGTGCCTACGCCCTCCACGGTTTCCAAGGTCAATTCAGAAAGGAATGCTGATCCTTCCGGGCAGAATCCCGTCGGACACTTGATAACTGGAAACGCCCCGCGTGTTTATGGAATAGAGTGGACAACTTTCTATCAGCTTCAGCCGGTTTCAAATACTCAAAGGATGAAGGCAGCTGAATCGCATTTAGTGTTATTTACATTCGACGATATTCAAGTTCTGCAGAATGCACTCGTTGATGAGGGCTTTGCTGTTTCTGTTTTTGAGCTTCGAAGTGAGCATGTAGTGCTCGCATCAACAAGCCCGGAACACTTTGACAGGCTTCGCGACAGGATTAGTCACGACCTTCGATCACTCACGCAGGTGGAAACCGTTCTCCTGATTCTCCCAAGATCGCTGAGTTCTAGCGACATTCCTTCTTCTGTTCTTGAAATTGCGACGAGTGTTCTTGCCCTTTTCCAAGAAGTTATCAAGATGAGTCAACGAGCCGCTGGCCGCACCAAACCGCAGATATGGATGGTAACTAGAGGTGCTTATTCGAATGATAGTTCTGACGTATCGAGCCTTCCGAGTAGTGGGGTTGCGGCTATGGCGAGGGTGGTTCGACTGGAGTATCCAGAACTTACTATTCGACATGTCGATTTGCCAGATGATGCGGCATCCGGAGATTTCAAAGGTCTCACTCAACTGATTAGTGAAGGAAGCGCTGAGCATAGCATGGTGCTGCGTGGAGATAAGATTGTCGTCCCTAGATTAATTCCAATTGAGCAGGTTTCAGAGAAGCATCGGTTGGTTATCGATGAAGGCGGGGCGTATTTGATTACTGGTGCGTTTGCTGGCCTCGGCTTGCGCAGTGCCCAATGGCTCTCACAGCGTGGCGCCAAGCAGCTCTATCTAGTTGGCCGCCATGTACCCTCAACTGAAGCGCTCGATACTATTGCGAAACTCGAAGCAACAGGTACTCGAATACACGTGCGAGTCGTCGATGTCTCAGAGCAAGTACAGATGAAGCGGTTATTTTCCGAGTTATATGAGTCGTCGGTCGAACTCAGAGGCATCATTCATGCGGCCGGAACATTGGATGATGGTGTAATAACACAACAGACTCCCGAGCGATTTGCCAAGGTATTTGCTCCAAAAGTAAATGGCGCATATTTCCTGCATGAGCTGTCGCAGGGCTACCGGCTGGACTTCTTCGTTCTCTTCAGCTCTGCCGCTTCGGTGCTCGGCTCAGGAGGACAGTCTAATTACGCAGCGGCGAACGCATTCCTCGAGGGACTGGCTTCAGTACGTCATCAACAGGGACTTCCTGCGACTGCAATCGCTTGGGGCCCATGGTCTGAGATTGGGGCGGCGACGCGAATCAAAGGTCCTCAACGATTCGCGTCAGTTGGTCTGGGTTCGATATCGCCTGATGAAGGAATGGCAATTATGCAGTTGGCCATTGAGAACGGTATACCGGTTCAGGCGGTCCTGCCAATCGATTGGTCAAAGTACCTTGCTCCTCAGAGAGCTCATCATGATTGGCCACTGCTTGAGCTACTCACTGGAAAGAACAATGATAGTTCTACAGAGAGTTCGACCTTAGAATCGTTGCTGGCTCAGGTGACTGCAGAAGAACGCCTGGCAACGATCCAATCTTATGTGAAAGCCCGTGTGCTTGCGATCCTTATGCTCGATTCCACATTCCCTGTACATGAGCACCAGCCATTTGCAGAACTTGGTTTGGACTCCTTGATGGCCCTAGAACTGAAGAATGAACTTCAGAGATCAATTGGTCTCGATCTTCCATCGACCTTTCTCTTCGAATATCCAACGCTTCGTCTGGCAGCTACTTATCTCGACGCAATGATGGTGGGAACTCGTGCTGGGGCTTTCACGGAGAGTGATTCCTCAAGCGAAGAGGAGATAGTTCTTTGAAATCTCTGATCGAGTTCCTATCCGACATTCGAAGTCTTGGGATTACTCTGAGCGTGACTGCTGATCGTCTTGTCTGCAATGCCCCCAAAGGTGCGATCACCCCAGAAATAAAACAGGAGTTGGCAGACCGGAAGGCTGATATCATCGTTTTTCTGCAGCAGACGCAGAAGGCGCCTGTGACGGATCGGCCACAAGACGTTAATGCTGAATTACCTCTTTCTCATTCGCAGCAACGCTTGTGGTTCTTTACTCAACTGGATCCGAAGAACCCTGTTTATAATGTCGTGATTTCGCTCTGGCTCAATGGGGATCTCAAGCGTGAGGCACTGGAACGATCACTACGTTCAATTCTCGAACGCCACGAGTCATTGCGCACGGGCTTCTA
>Ga0302140_10005163_pt1 | contig 16524 bp, 15 predicted proteins | sample I_Bog_E1_1_FD_202095 | JGI IMG/M metagenome (GOLD analysis project Ga0302140, IMG submission 202095) | Peat permafrost microbial communities from Stordalen Mire near Abisko, Sweden - I_Bog_E1_1 | ecosystem: Environmental > Terrestrial > Soil > Wetlands > Peat | place: Sweden: Abisko, Stordalen... | reverse complement strand
AAAGAAGATAAAATTGAAGAGAAGTTAGGGTTTCTGACGTTAAAACTGGATAAAATCAGCAAGAACTTCGAGCAAAAAATCACTCATTGTGAGGGTTGTTATGAGGCTTCAGCTATATTCTTGTGTGAGAATCAAAAGAATAGTTCTGAAAAATTGGGGGAGAAGATCTTTAAATTTTGGTTGGCATGCAGGAATGCTAAAAGGATTCTTTTGAAGGAAGAAGAAGCCGCGAAAAAATTGGAGGAAAATGCAGCGAAAGAAAAAGAAAAAACCAAAATTCTGGAAAATAAAACAGGCAAAATCATCTCTCCTTCGAAAGTGCTTCAAAAATATGATGTTGCCAAAGATGCCAAACCTTGTAAAGCTGTTATTAAAATGTAATTTATAACATTTCATTAAATATTTAGTTGGAATGAAGCCTGGAGAGGGAAGCAACCATATTTTAGAAGCTATCAAAAATAAGAGAATGTCAAAAAGTAAATAAATAAATTTTTTTAAGCAATATATATTTTTTTTTGTTTCATTAAAGTTCTCAAAATTGAGGAAAAGAAATAATGCAGAGAAAAAAGACGAGATAGCTCAATTAAGTTTTGGAAAAAAATGTTTTTTTCAAACATTATCTCAAATAAAAATAAAATTTTATTGCAAATTATGAAAAAATTATAATACTTAATCATTCATAGTATTATTAATTTCAAATCTCCTCCTCATTTCCTCATGTTTGCAAGTTTCTTCTCTCTTTTGCTAGTTTTTTCATTCCTTCCTTCATTCATGCATTCTTTATCGCCTGGATGCAATTTGCCGAAATTCATCGGTCCTTGTTCGACTACAATCCCTCGTTTTTTTTATAATACATTAACATCCAGATGTGAGGGTTTTATTTATGGTGGTTGCGGAGGAAACATCAACAATTTCGAAACTTTCGAGGCCTGTGAAACAGCTTGTGTAAAGGATATCGGAGCTCCAATTTATGAGGAAATCAATTGGTCAAATGCTTTTTGTTTGTTAGCCCCTGAAGTTGGTCCATGCAAAGCATATTTTGTGAGATATTATTATGATGCTCAAAGTGGAATATGTGAGAATTTCGTTTATGGTGGATGTGGAGGAAACGCCAACAATTTTGAGGATGGTGATACTTGTATGAGAACTTGCAATTAGTTCGGTTTTCAGGAAATTAATTAAAAGAACATTAGTTTTGAATTTTGATAAAATTTTTAGTGCCTATATTGGGCTTTTTTCTTTCTTTCTGAAATCAATACTAAATCAAAAAAAACCAAAGTAGAACAAAATAAATTTGACTATAGATAAACATAAAATGTCCTTGAAAATTTTATTACTCCTTTTTATTTTCTGGGAAAATGAAGCCTATCCATGTATTTTGACAAGCTCTCAACCACAAATCTGTTCAATGTGTTCCTTTAATTATTATGATTCGTTTTATGACACGAGAATTATTAATACTGAAATTTTGAAAGAAAGTGACTGCCTTCCTAAAAATACCACTTTTCTCTCCAGGAATATATTAATAATAGCAGGGGGAAATTCGGTTTCGAATCTCACTTTTTTTGATGAAAACTATACAAAAATATATGATTGTTTATATTCTGAATCATCAGTATTTCTTCCATATTTGAATGGAAATCTGACAATTTATTTATCAAAAGGAACACATTTTATTATCCAACCGGATTATTTCGATAATACCATAAGTTTTTTTGAAAGAACAAATGTGAACATTTTGATCCTCCCTTTATATTGTGATATAATTAATATAACTGAGATATGTGTATTCCAAAATAATTCTGAAAATCCCACGATTTATTTCAAATATGGTTTATTTTCATTTTCGATTTCAAATAGGCTGGAAATAAGAGACTTATATTTCGAAATGATTGATTTGGTCTCGACTGATTCTTCATGCCTTCTGCAAGATTTTACTCAATGTTGCAATGAGTCCACTCTGAATCAAAACAATAGCTTTTGTCAAACCCCTCAAAATTATCAAATAAGTTCTTCAAAAGCTTATACTGCTCTATTTGAAACTTTGACTATGTTCGATGATCCTGAATATTTATTGCCTGAAATATTTTTGCAAAATGTGGAGTTTAACAATACATACTTTTTTGGACAAAACTTAATTTCTTTCGGATCTTTTATCTCATGTGATGAATATGGTTGTAATGTAATCATTGAAGATGTTTCTTTTAATAATTTCGATGTTGAAGGATTTTTCTTTGCCTATAATACACTTCAAAATTCTGTGCTGAATAATAGAATGAATATCAACATTTTTGATATGAATAATGTTTCAATAACTAATGGAAAAATCTCATCTGTTTTGGGGCTGTTTTATATAATGAATTTCAATGGTAATGTTTCTTTAGATTTAATCGATATAAAAAATATCACTAACAAGCTCATTACAGCAAGAGTGGCAATCTATTTCTTCCAAAACATTACAACCACCTTGCAAATTACTCAACATAATTTCAATAATTGCAGTTATTGCTCTTTGATTTATGGGTCATTTGTGAACATTTCAGCAAATAATTTAACAATGGAATTATTATCCTGGACCCAAAATGTGTTTTATTTCGATGAATGTCCAATGATATTTCTGGAGGAAGTTTTTTTAGGATCTTCTGAGACAAATTTTATTGATGATAATTCTTTCTTTCTGCTTTCACAAAACTCGAATATTTTCTTCAACAATTCTTTATTTTTGAATTTGACAGGTTTTGCATTTTCAGCAACAAATTCTTTGATAACTTTTTCTTTAAGTCGTTTCAAGAAACATAATTTTGGGAGTGCCCAATTTCAATGTTCAAATTCGAATTTTTATTTTTATAATACCAATTTCACTGAACTCTCGAATTTCGTTAATTTATTTTATTTTACGTCCAGCCCAGAAAGTTATTTTGTATATTGCTTGTTTGCGAATTCTTCTGGAAGTTTCATTTTTTCAGGTGCTTCTATCATGAATTTGACTGTGATGAATTCGTTGTTTAATAATATCTCAGGAATGACCTATGCATTTTCCAAATCAACATCAATGTATTCAGTATTTTTGTCACAATCATCCTTTTCTAATTTAAATTTGGGAATAGCTTTCTTGTCTCTTCTTAATCAAGTGACTCTCATTATTTCCTTTTGTACATTTGAATTTATCAATTTTAAGTTGAGTACAACAGCCAATTTTATTGCAATTCAAAATGGAAATGAATTGATTGAAAATTGCGTTTTTATTAACATCTTTATAATGCTCGGAGGAAGTACTATGATTAAATTCATGAATTCTGATGCAACAGTCATAAATTCTTATTTCAAAAATAATGGCTGGGTGAATTTTGTCAATGTTCATGCTCTAAGTTCCTTGGATTATATCAATTTGTTTTATATTTGGACATGCACGAACGCTCTTTTCGATAACAACACTTTTATTAATGAAGGAGCCATTAATTTATTTTCTGGTTTCATTCATTGCACTCTGCATATAAATAATTTCACTTTAACGAGAAATTCTTTTCAAGTTTTGAACCAAACTTTGGGTTATTATCATATGGGTGTCATTATTTCGAATGCTCCCATTGTAATAATTTCAGATAATGAATTTTCGAATTTAGAATGTCCCGATTTTTCCTCATTCATACATAATTATGGAGTTTTGACTGCTCAAGGAGATAACACTTTCCAACAAACCAGCAACCATAGAACGGCCACTGTCAGAAATCTGATTTTTAATAATTGTTCTTGCAAAAATGCTGGTTCTTTGGGAGTTATTAACTTCAATTCTTCTATTGTTTCCAACATAACCATTAAAAACTCGAATGCTGAGAGTCTCGGAGGTGGCCTTCTACTTGCCTGTTCAACTTTTTCATCAATCACTAATATTTCATTTTCAAATACATCGGCATATTTGGGTTCCATCATGTATCTGAGGAAAATTGTCCAATTGCAACAAGAGTGGATTTTCTCTGAATATTCATTTGCCTCATGGGATGGTGGAAGTTTCTACATCTATGAAGTTGAAAATATGGTGTTCACTCAAATCACAATTTTGAACTCAGCTTGTATTAATGAAGGTGGGGTTTTTAAGATCTTTGCTGGAGAAACCCAATTAATTAACAGTTATTTTTTCAATTGTTCATCACAAAATTCGGGTGGCGTCTTTTATCTCACAGACTTCGGAAATCTAACAATAAGGAATTTCTACAGCCAAATTAGCAGTTCTTTTTATGGGGGTTGTTTATATATTTCAAGTTCTTTTCAAATTACTTTAGAAAATATCTCAATTTTTGAATCTTTTTCTGATAACAAGGGGGCGGCTTTTTATATAGATTTGATCACAAATTTATCTATTTCCTTGTTAAAAATGGAAAATTGTCAGAGTCTCATTGGTGGCATTCTTTATTTGAAAAACGATGAAATGGATGCAACATATACTTTGGTAAATCTGACTTGTGTGGGTAATTCGGCTGAAGCTGGTAGCTGTATTTTTGGAGAAACCAGAGGGTTTTTTTCTTTAAATTATTTAACAAGTGAAAATTGTAGTAATTCTTCATTGAAACTTGATACTGATAATGAAATGACCGTAAAATTGCTTAATTGCTCGTTTTTAAATAGTTTCACCTTTGATTATATAATTTTTGTAAATAATATGGAAATCTCCTTGAAAAACATTGTCATTTCTCAAAATATTATAAAAAGCTCGATCTTTTATATAGAAGAAAGCAACAATTTCTCACTTTCTGAATTACTATTGTCACAAAATTCTAATCAAAATTCGTCATCAGAAGTTTCTATTTTCTCAAGTTCTTCTTCATTTATTCAATTGAACAATATCATTTTCCATTCTGATTTCTCTGAATATATAAATTTTATCGTTGATCAGGCGTCTACTTATTTAATAACAACGATATCCATTCAAAACATCAACCATTTCAATAAAGCCCTGATTTTATGTGAAGACGGTATTTTGGAAATCAACGATTTTGAGATTATGTACAGTCAAGGTCCAATAATAAATTGCATTGATTGTGAGACATTTGAATTGAATTCAGGAAGTTTCATTGGCAATTTTCATCAAACCACTGATTTAATCAATGACGTTGAAATAATTAGCAAATATTTGGTGAATGCGATGAAGATCTTCATAAATAACACTATATTTCAAAATACAATGGGCATGTTTTCTTCATTTTCTGATTGTCTGGCAATCGTTTTCAATTCCACTGTTTTTACAGGTGGCAATTTGTCACAAGCCATTGAAATTTCGGACACTTTATCAATTATGATCAATAATACTTTTATCTCGAATTTTTCAAATCAAGATGAAAATTCGCATGGAATTCAAATTAAGAACGACAAATCTTTCTTATTAATTACATTTCTTTCAATCTCAAGTTGTTTCTTTAATAATAATCAAGCATTATATGCATCTTCATTACTTTTAGTTGGAAACTTCGAATTTAACCTCACAAATTCCAATTTCACTAATAATACTGCCATCAAATCAAATACCGTTTTGAATTATGGAATAGGAGGCGTTAGTTATACGTTTTGTTATAATTTGTCTTTATGCGAAATAAATATTGTCAATTGTTATTTTTACAAAAATTTCGCTGAAAACATTTGTCCCACTTTTTATTCAAATTCTTTGATTTCTGTAGAAAATTGTAAATTCGTTGAAAACGCGGATGGATCTAATTTCTCGACTACTTTAACCTCATTTCCTTTAAAATTTATAACAAATATATCAGAAATCACTAGTGGGGTTTCTTTGAATATTACTTTTATTCTGCTTGATGTTTTCAATGAACCTTTTCATACTCAATCGGAAATAACTAGTTTGATTATTGCAGGCGATAATCAAAATAAGTTAATTTTGCAAAACGTGATTTCAACAGTCACAGAAAATGGTTATTTTAATTTCCCTACTTTGTTATTAAAAGCGCAACCAAATTCCACAGTAAATTTGGATATCATCGTTGGTGTTGAAGATTTGATTTTTGCCAACACTGATACTTTGGAGCAGAGTTTTTCGTTTTTTTCAAGAAGTTGCCTCGTTGGTGAAATTTATGGAACAGACAACACTTGTACAAGATGTCCAGAACCATTATTTGCTTTATTTGATCCGATGACCATACCTCCTGCATCTCAAAAATGCTCAACATGTTTAACAAATGCTTTATGTCTGGGAGGCAGTTATCTGATCCCTGAAGCAGGTTATTGGAGGCCTTCGAAGAGCTCATTAATTCTAACTGCTTGCATAATTCCAAATTCTTGCACAGGCTTCCCTTCGAACTTAAATCTATCAGATGTCATTGTGAATTTCACAAATTATGAAGATAATGAGGATCTTATTCATGGAAGCTGCGCAATGGGACAACAAGGGAATTTATGCTTCGCATGTATCCAAGGATATGGAAAAGATTCGGAAAATGAATTATGTTTGGAATGCTCTTCCGCAATTACTTCAGATCTTATTAAAGGAATTGCTATCGGAGGGATTGTGGTGGGTTATTTGTTGTTCAATGCGAATTTCTTGAAGAAAAAGAAATCTGAATTAAATGCTTTGATGTTGAAGATCTTCCAAAATCATCTACAAAAATTATCATTGATTGTGATCATACAATTCCAGATTGGAACTTGGGATTTCAGTTCTTTCTTATCTAACATCAATAAATTTAGTCTCATGGATGAAAATTCTTTCGCGAATGAATGTTTTATGCAAGATTTTACTGATAATTCACAAGATGTTTTCGCTTACAAGCTCTTTTTTATCTTGGCTTTACCCACACTTGGTGTTTTTTGTTGCGCTGTGGTTTTGAAGCTTTTTTTGATCTTGAAACAAAAGTTCAAAAAGTCAATTAGATTAGAACTTTATATGATATACTTGATATCAATCTTCCTGTTTTATCCTTTGATCTTGAAAAACAGTTTAACTTTATTAAATTGTTTCAAAATTGATGAAACTGAAAATGAATATCTATATAAAAGCCCTGATATTTTATGTTGGACGAGTTTTCATAGAACTATACTTGCGGTTGGGGGGATCATTGGGATATTATATTATGGAATCTTTTTCCCTATTTATTTGATGCTAATTATAAGGAAAAATATTTCCACATATAAATCAAAACTTAGTATTTATTCCTCTACACTTAAAAATGACAAAAAGTCTTTTGTAGACTCTGAAGAATGCAATAATAATGAAAATCCGAAAAATATTCAAGAAAAAACGAAAATAGTTGGTTTCTCATTGAAAATGTCGCTTTGTATTAGTAAAAAAAATTCCAATTTGGAAGCTTCTCAAATTGAAGAATCTAAAAAAAATATCGATTTTTATCGTTTTTTCTTTAAGGATTATAAGAAGGAATATTTTTATTGGGAAAGTGTGATTTTTTTGCTGAAGTTTTTCTTATGTTTGGTATCCAACATTGCTAATTTAGTGTTGCAGGAAATCGCCGATGTGTTGTTTGTGTTTTTCCTATGTTTTTATATTTTGTTGCTTATAAAAAAGGAGCCTTTTAAAATCCATCAATTGAATAAAATGGATTTCACTTCTAATGTATCTATTATCATCAGCAAATTGACTTCAACTATATTTCAATCTAATTCTGCACCAGATTTGGTCAAATTATTATGCTATTTAATTTTCATCATGGCAAATATGTCTTTTGTTCTCTTTCTCATATTCAACATTTTGAAATATAATGATTGGAAAAAAATCTACAAAAAAGCCAGAAGTCACTATGGAAGAATCCATAAAATCGTGGCTACTGGCATTCAAAGACAACTGAGCTCAAAAATAACACAAAACAAAAAAACAAAGGTCATTAAGGTGGTGACATCTCCAAAAGCAAAAGAAATTCAACTTGATATTTAAAAAGTTATGATAATTAATTATAAAGGAATTTTATTTTCATATATGGTTGATGATCCATATTTTTAATTATGATTAATAACTTAAAAATAAAACGAAATTTAATCACATATAAATCAAATTTTCTATTAATATTAATCCTATACTGTTCCAATTCTTAATTCTCCACAACTTCTTTTATCAATTCCCCCTTCTTTTCAACTGGAATTGAAAAACTTGAAACTTATAGAATTTTCATTCATAGTTTTTTTATCAGTTCCCTTAGGATCAACCACGGCTAAATTTTGGTATTTTCTCTTGAGGATGGATTCTATTAGCGTGGATTTCATAGTTTCTTGTAAAGCTCAGGATATTCGTATTATTTTTCATCCTTTTATCCATTTTTAAGAAAATTTATTTTCTTCTAAGTAATTTTCATTTTTTAATAATAAACATTCGAAATTTTCATTACATTTTAAAGAAACATTTTCTTCGATTTTTGTTTCAATAAAAAAAATATCCAAATGAAAAAAATCCGAATATTTGCCACAAATCTCTTTTATTTCAGTCTGACGTAGTATAGCCATTCTCTAAAGTCTTCATCCAAATCCTTTTTCTAGACATCAAAAGACCGTGATTTTTCGAATAAAATCGAAGGAATTATCATTAAATCGCGAAATAACAGCCCAACTCAATGAAAATCTCGCAAATGTCCTTCAAACAGCGGGAATTCCTTTAGCTTTCACATGCAACAATAATTGTGAATGTGGAACATGTGTCATTCGTTTTTCAACACGGAAGGATTTCATGGAGTTTTTGATTTTACAACCATTGAACACCGATGAAGCAATTGTTCTAAGAGAAAACGGAAATAGAAATTTGTATTTTCTATGTTTTTTGCATTGAATTTTATGGTTTTTTAAAAAAGCTCACGACTCAGTTGTCAGTTAAGAGTCACCAAGGAGTTCGCTGACAAAACCATAATAATTTAAAAATTGATTTAATATTTTATTTCCCAAAATATGTATAATTATCCCTCATATTCCAGTTCATATGGCTCCTCCAACCCCCAAAACTTCGGTTCATAAAACAGTTTTTCTCGAAATAAACTTTCATTTAAGTCCTCCCAGTTCGTCAGGAAATCATAAAATATGAAAATAACCGTCCAAATTATTTATCCAATGATCCAATTGATCTCAATCGTAAATATTCTGATAATTTCGTGGTTCATTTCGAAGACTCGGATTCCGAAAATAATCAATATCAACCGATTGAAAAATCTCAACCAAATCAAGAAATGCTCATTGTTGACACTTATCATAACGCTAACAACAGCAACTATCAAAATCCAAATTATAATGGCAACCAAAATGACAACTTGAGGAAAAGCCAGGATGGCTTAAAAGTCAGCAAAATCAGAGAATTCGAAAATGTAAAAGAAGAGGAGGAGCATTTCGATCAATCGAATCATTCTGACACTTATCGAAGCAATCGTGAGGAAAAGGAAGTGAGAAGCAAACCACAAGAGGTCAATTATAATCAAAATTTGACATTTCAAGTGCCTGAAATTGCGGATGAATGCGTAAGGACAAGCCGATTGCCTGAGGATGTTCAGGAAGCAGCCAAGGCTTTCTTAAGAGTTCTTAGGAATAAGTTAAGTCATGATAATTCGAAGGGTGTACTTGAGATTTTCACGATAGTCAAAGTATTTGAGTTTTTAAAGGATTTTTTTTAATTTCAGGGTAGATGGCCAGGTATGAAGGAATTGAGAAATTTGAGGAGATGACGAAAAACATGACTAATCTTAAAGTGTTTTTGGCGGGGTTGAATAAACTAAAGAATTTCATGAATGAAAAGGAAGAGTTTGTGAATCAGATAAATGAAAATATAGCCCAAGCGTAACAAAAGAGATGTTTTTATTTGGAAAATTAAAGAATTTTTTCAGAGAATGTCAGGATTTCCTACAAAGCATCTTGAATTTTATTCAAGATAACATGAAAAGCGGGGCTTTTCAAGCTGGAGACAAATCAGTTTTGGATGAAATTACAGAGTATTTTTTATTTGAAAATATTGAGAATATCATATTTTGAAGACTTTTAGTTCAATATGATTTGAAAAGTCAAGGAGCTGAAAAATGTCAGGAGCTCATTAAAAATTTAAGAGTGATGCTGGAAGAGACATTGGATGTGATTTTAGAAAATGAGAAGTAATTTTTTATTTAAAATTTTATATATTATTTGACCACATAAAGAAAACATTCTGGACATAAACATCAAAAAGAACATCATTTTCAAGAATTGGAAGAAGAATATCTAGCAAAAATTAGGAAATTGGAGGATCAAAAGTTTCATTTAGAAAATAAAGTAGAAAAATTTTGAGAAATAATGAAAATTTGTCTTAGTTGAAAGGATTGGAAAAACAAAAACAAGAGGGAAACATGAAAATATCCATAAAAATCTCTCCGAATGATATCATGGTATTTATGAATTTCATTATTATGAGGATTTAATTTTTTTATTTTGAAAGAAAATTAAAGAAGAAGGAAGAATTTTAAGGTGAGGAATTTATTGAAATTTTCATATTTTTCTTAATATAGGGAGGAGCACAATAAATTAGACGCGGCGATTAGTGAGAAATCCCAAAGAGAAATAAGTTTAAAAACCGAAATTCAGGTGGACATTTTAAATAATTTTTTTTTGGTGATTTCTTCAATTTTTTTTTAATTTTATAAAAAAGCGTGTCAAACAAGTAATCGAAGCGAAACAAAAAGGAGGATGCCTTTTGATATAAGTACATTAATTTTCGAATTTCTAAATGTAAAAATTATAAAATAAAAAAAAATGTTTCTTAATAAAAAAACTAAAAAAATATTGATTGTTCATTTTAGAATGTTAATTTTTACTTCCATTGGATTATGGCTAACCTATTAATAATTATTATACAATATTATAAACAAAGAATATGAAAAATAGTTAAAATTTATAAGAGAAGAAACAAAAAATTTCTTGATATCATACTTTTCTTCAAAGCTTTTCCTCAAAACTCTTTAATTCGTCGCTATCATATTAACAAAAAATTCAATAAATCTTCATAAAATCTTACTTATAGGCTCAATCTGAGGCTCTTCATTTTTCTTTTCTTCTTCACCAGGACCCACTGATGAAATTATCGTTTGTTGTGGTTTTTCCTCCTTTTTCAAGAAATTCAATAATTTAATATCCGCAAATTCCAAAATGAATTCATGGTCATTCAAATAGGCCTAATAATCTCATTTTATTAATACAAAAATTATTTTTTGTTACTTTTTCCGCAGATTCAAAACTTGCAAATCTCACATGTGCTTTGCTTTCTTTTTTGAGGATTTTCATATTTTCAATTTTTCCATAAACCTTCACAAAATATAAAAATTATTAAATAAAACCCAAAATAACCTCCAATTTTGCTTGCAAAACACTATAATTGAGCATGCTTTCAGATAAATTGTTAATTATTAAGGTGAAATCAAAGCTTGGATCCAGATTTTCTTTTTCAAAGAGCTCCTTGATTGTCTCATCAAAGCTTCCCTTCTCAATTTCATCTTTGTGGGTCTTTATTTTATTAATTTCGCTGATCAATTCGTTTTTCAAATCAATTTTTTCGATGCGGTTTTTTAAATACAATAAAAATTTCAATTTATTGGCTAATTTTTTTTTAATCATGTCCTTCAATCCTTCCTTTTCTTTCTTATTCTTGATTTCCTGGAATTTGCTGAATTTCCCAGCTAATAAACTATTTTCTGGTTTCATCTTCTTCAGGTCTTTTTTTTCTTGAACTAAGGTTTCTTTATTCCCATAATTCTTATTTTCATTATTCATGTTTTGAGGCTGATTGGGAGGGTTGATATTTTTCTTAGGGGCTTCTTCCTCTGGATTCAAGGTAACAAAAATGTCTTCTTTTCCAAAGAGTTTTTGATTAGAATTGACTGCTTTCACTGCGTCTAAAGGCTTCATAAATTTCACAATGGCCAACATTTTGCTTTGTTCAACTTGGATATTTTCAATGGACCCGAATTTCTTATAGAACTTGCTGAGGGTTTCCACTGAATTATAATAATTTGGAATGTTTTTTATGTAGACGGTGTCTCTGATGGGCTTCTTCTCTGATTTCTTCGGAGATTTGCTAACTTTCTTTGATTTGTCATCGGAATCACGAAACGGAGGGAACTTTTCCTTAGTTTTTCCAGGAGTCGTTTCATCCAAATCTTTCTTTTCTGAGTTTTTCTCAATAAGCATTTTTGTGAGGTCTTGAGCTTCGCCTTGGGGCTTGTTGTGGTTGGGAAATTTGCGGATCATTGAAGGGCCAGATTTTGGAGCAGTGGAAGGAATTTTGTTGGGGTCGTAATAGGGAATTGGGTTGGTAGTTGGGTTGTTTTGGAGTAAGGTGTTACCTGGATTCAAAGGATCATATTCATTAATAGTTGTATTGTTTTTATCTGAATTAGGGTTCCAAGAGCTTAGAAATGGTTTTTATTTGGATTAAATAAAAGAAAATAAATACTAATTTGGTTGAGGGAAGAGATATTCTGGGGGGAAGCCCATTGGAGGTGGGTAGAGATGAGGTGGGAAAAACATCCTTTTCAGAAAACAAATGCTTTTTATATAAGATTTAGGATTTTTTTTACGGATTGAATTGAGGCATCATCATTTTTTTATTCATGTTGTTCGGAAATTTCTTTTTAAACATTGGGTTCATTGCGTTCGCCGTCATAAAGGGGTTTTGATATGGAAATCCAGGTATTCCTTGTTGTTTTTTGAAATTGGGACGCATTTGGTTGTTTTCTAATCCAGGCAATTTGGGAAAATTGGGCTTGTTTTTAAATTCTTTGTCATCTTCTTTAAATTATTTTATGAATCTCTTAATTTTTTAGCTTATAAATGTACTTTCTTTTTCTGTGGAGTTGTGACGGGAGGACTTTCGTCTCTTATGTCCTCGATCTTCATCAGATTCCTCTTCATCGGAGAAATCTCTTTTATATTTGAAAATGTTTTTCCCTTCGGATTCCTCACTTGATTCGGTTTTCGCTGGGTTCTCGATTTCCTTTTCCTCTTCCTCGTTCAAAATTTCAAGCGGAGTGTTAGTGTTGTTATTGTTTTCTTTCTCTAATTTGTCATCGTTTCGGATTAGAGAAATGAGCTCTGAGACAAATTTCGAAGATTCTAATAAAATATAAGAAAAATGATTTTTTTTAAGGAGTCATTACTGTTGCCAAAGAAATCCTCAAGTTTTGATGCACAGAAAGTTTCATCGATTTCTTCGGAATCTAATTCATTTTCTAATAATTTGTAGACATAGTTGCAGAATTGTTGAAGATTGTTTACGTTGCGTTTCGAGCTTTGAAAATCAAAAGGTTTTTATTTAAAGATCAAACAAGTTTTTACTATTGCTTCGTGAAATCCAAAATAAAATCTTCCAATTTAGGCTTGACTTCTTCCTTTATTTTCATTTTTTGCGGGCTTTGGGGTTTTTTAAAACTAAGATTTAATTATTTTTTTTTTAATTTAAAATGACTTATATCTATATATATTGTTTCAGAGAATGAATTTTTAAATTTTTTTCATTTTTTACCAAAAAATTTCAAATTAATCATAAAAAATTTCTTCTTTATCAGAAAAACTTCTTTTTTATTTTGGAAGAAAAAAGTTCCCAAATATTTAAGGATTAATGTTCATCATTCTTTCAATCGCGGCCTCAACATTCCCGTTTGTGGCCTTGAGAGCCTCTAAATTAGCAGATTTGTTAGAAAACCCCATTTCCTCAAGCTTGGTAAGTTGATCTTTATATTTTTCTTCGAAGTTTATTTGTGGAGGTGCAGCTACATTCCCAACATTTTGATTAAATAAAGGGTTGGGATTCGGAATTCCAGCTTGATTTCCCATTGGATTTTGATTTCCCAATGGATTTTGATATCCCATTGGATTTGGATTTCTCATCATATTTAAAAACGGATTAAACCCTAAAAAAATATAATTTTTTGTATGTAATTGGTTTTTTGTAACCAAAAGGATTGAAGAAGTTCCTTTGTTGATTCATGTTATTAAAATTTAAATTAGTGGGGTTCGCAGGAGCATTATTGTTATTAATTTGTTGTGTAGTGGTATCTACTCCTCCTAAAAATTCTTTTTTTAAAAATCTTCTATTCAATGAACCTGGCATTGGAAAATTGCTGAGGTTCCCACTCATAGCTCCAGTAGGATTGCCTTGAGATCGGGTGGCCATATTCAAGGCTGAATTCATAATTTGAGGATCGTTCAACATAGAAAGGGTCGTTGGATCAGAAAGCATTCCTTTGAGTTCAGGATGTTCTTGCAACAATCTGCTATAAGTTGGATCATTTTCTAAGAGCGATTGTAAAAGTTGTGGATTTTGTAACATCTTTTAATTTTTTAATAAATAATAAAAAGGCTGGTCTTTACAGATTTCATCATCTCCTTGAAGAAAGGGTTATTAGCCATCTCGTTTGTTCCAGTCGGAGCGCCTTTTTTTGTATTAAGATTTTTTAATTTTAGTATAATGACTTGAAAAGCCCATTTGATTTAAAAGTCCATGACCTCCTGTGGAATAATTGGTCGGCAAGAAATTGGGGTCTACTTCTTTTGTCTTTGTGACTAATTAAGAAAAAAAAGTGGGGTGAGATTTAATCATTTTTTGTCGATTTGTTGAAATGATACTTTTCATATGAATCTAAAAGAAAATAAGCATTTTTAGAAAAAAACAATTTGTACCAAATTGATCGTGTTGCCATCTTGAATGTTGAGACTCTCCAAAGTATCCTCATCATCTTTCAAAATCTTGCCTTTTCGATTTCGATTTATATCAAATCGCAGTTGGGAATAAAAGAACCTTTAAAGACCATTCTTTGCTCTGGAACTTCCAAACCAGATTTTTCAACACATAAAGCCTTTAAATCTGATACAGTGTTATCTGGACTCACAGTGATCTTAAAACTCTGATCCTGTTTGGAGGTGAATCTAATATTTAATGTGATTTCTTTTTTCTCCATTTAAAAAATTTGATTTAAAAACAAAATAATTTAATAAAAGTTTTAAAAATGGACTCAGATCCTGAAAAAATCTTGATTCTCGAGGGAAAAATTCGAAATATGGAGAAAACACATGAGAAACAAATTTTAGAAGTGAAGAATTTTATTGTCTTTTTTTAATTCGTTTTCAAAGCTAAAGAAACAAGTTTATTTTCATAAAGCGCTCACAAATGAAGATAGGAAAACAAACGAATCATATCACAAAATAATAAATATTGCCAAACAATCACATGAGGCCCTGCTTCGCAAAGAAAATGAAATTTTCCGTTTGAGACAAAACGAAATAAATCTAAGAAACAGCCTGTTTGTTATAAATAATCCGCATCAGATAAATAAACAAATGTCCACTTCCAAAATTTCCCAAAACAGAGCCAGCCTCACTCCCGAAAAGTTTCAAAGCCAAATATTTTTCAAGAAAAGAAACACACTTGATTTATCGAAAAGTATTAGTATTTCTCCAGAGAAATTTAAGCTCAAAGAAAAACCTGAAAGCAAGGAAAATGAAGAGAATTCATTGCAAAAAGAAAACGAAAAACTACTGCAATTTATTGAAGAATTTAAATCAGATTATGTTGAGCTTAATATCCAGCTAGGTTTCTATATATAATAAATATATCGCCTTTATATTTAATAAAGGACAATTGACTTCTGAAAATGAAGCTCTAAAGCAAGAAAATGAAATTAATAAATGTGAGAACTCAATGTTACGAGAAAAATTAGAGTTCTATAAAAATTTTGAATCAACTCAATCTTTGGATTTATTTCATCAGTTAGAGGCAAATTTTCCTAACTAACTATTTTTAACTCTTTATCAGAAACAAGCAGTTTCAAATGAGGAACGAATCCAAGTTTTGATGTCCCAATTAGATGAAATGACATCTTTATTTGAAGCTCAGAAGGAAGAATATGATAAAATGAAATCACAACATTCGGAAGTTGAACAGATGAAAGAATGTTTAGAGGAAAGGAATTTGCAAATGCAACTCAAAGAAGAAATGTTACTCGAAAAACTAAGCACTTTGGATGAAAAACTTAAGCAAGAAGAACAATTGGCAAATACTTTCAAAAGTGAAAACTTTGATTTCCACAAAAAAAGTTGCACTGAAAAGGACAGCCTATTAAATGAAATCGCTTGTCACAAGAAAAATGAACTGGAAGCACAAAAAAACATTGAAAAAATAAAAATGCTAGAACAAAATCTTGCAGAAAAAGAAACAACTTACGAATTCAAAATTCAAGAAAAAAATAAAAAAATCTTTGAACTTGAAAAACAAAACTCTGATTCCAAAAAAAGACTAATGGTTCTGGCAGTGCAAATTGCAATAGCCAACAATAAAAATGAATCGATTCAAAAGAAACATGATTTACTTCAAAGCACAATCCAAGAATTAACACTTAAAATTTCATTTTGGGAAGAAAAATTTCGGAACTACAAAAAAACCTCCAAAGAAAAGAAAAGAAAAGAAAGAGAAAAAAATAATGAATTGATTGAGGAAATGAAAAAATTAGAAATTTATGATCAAAAAACTGATGAAAAAAAAAGTCCGAATAAATATGGGAAAAATAAACTTGTAGAAAGTAT
>Ga0302140_10005161_pt1 | contig 16526 bp, 10 predicted proteins | sample I_Bog_E1_1_FD_202095 | JGI IMG/M metagenome (GOLD analysis project Ga0302140, IMG submission 202095) | Peat permafrost microbial communities from Stordalen Mire near Abisko, Sweden - I_Bog_E1_1 | ecosystem: Environmental > Terrestrial > Soil > Wetlands > Peat | place: Sweden: Abisko, Stordalen... | reverse complement strand
CTTCGCGACATCAAGGGATCGGAGCCTATACATAACTACTGCAATAAATCGCATGAAGTTTCCTTTCGAGGTAGTGTTGAGAATCAGGCTGACAGCGAAGGAAAGTCACTCGCGGCCCCGAAGAGTTGGATTAAAAATGTGAAAAGACGGTTCTGAATGACTATCTCCGGCTATTGCTTGCCTCGCCGTGGCAAGGTGAACTTGTCCACGATGCTTCCGTCAGTCTTGATTACCGTCACACGCAGTTCGTCTGCTGTCGCCTCTACATGCGCAGTTTCGTCCGGAGCGATCGACAGGACTGGAAACTCATTGCCTGCCACTCCCTTGGCAAAGTGCACGAAGTGATGGAAGTGGCCGGCAATAACGAGGTCCACCTTCCCCTGGTTCGCCACCTCGGTCCACTCGTTGTTCTTTTGGTCCAGCCAGCCCCAATCCGGCTGGTGCATCACCACAACTCGAAATGGAGCAGACTGCGCGCGCTTGTCCGTGACGAAGTGATCGCGGAACCACGCCAGTTCCTCAGCCCTGTAGGGAGCTTGACGCAGCAAGCCAGAGTATGCCTTCGTCTCGTCAGGCTTGTCCTCACCGGTGTCGATCACAATGAGGTGAAGAGGGCCATCGTCGCGCGAAAAGTAAAACCTGTGCTCAGGCGCGGCAAGATAATCCGCCAGTTGGCGCGCAAATGGACCTCGATAGTCATGGTTGCCCCGCGCATAGATGAGGGGCTTCTCGTGATGCAGCGCTTCTCCTATCGGGTCAAGCCAGGTATTGAAGACTTGATCTTCGGTATCGACCCAGTCGACGCCATCGCCGGTATGGACCAGAAAGTCCGTATCCTTCCAATCGATGAGTTTCGAAATCGCGCGAACACGCTCCGGCAATCCATGCGTGTCCGTGATCGTGTTGAATGCGGCCGTGGCTTTAGCGCGATCGAATGTAGTGAAGCTGTACGTCGGGCTCTCCAGCCCAAGACCCATCTCCGGCTGATATGGTTTGAGGCGAACCACCTGCGTGGACTCAAGCTGGTACTGGTAGGTGCGGCCCGGCTGCAGGCCCGTCAACTCGATACGGTGCAACGTGCCGACAGGTAGCATCCCATTCTCCTGAGGCTCAGCGACATGGTCCAGCGACCCCTCTCCATAGAGCACTTTCGTGATGCAAGGCGTATCGGTAATCCATTCAATAGTCGCCGACGTCTCGGAGGGATCGAGGATCAGCGGCCCATGCACGATGACCGGCTTCGTAGGATCGATTTTGAACGGTTGATTCTCCCGCGTATTGGGCCCAGGAGCAGGATGCCCTCCAAGTTGCCATATGGGGGGCAAGTCGGCATTTGTGCTAAGAGGCGCCTGTTGCGCCGTTGCAGTCATCATCCACATGGATGAGAGTGACAGAGCAAGACAGATTGACAGATGGCGCGCAGCAAAGTGAGATTTACGCTTGATCGAATTTGACATTATTTCGCTTTCATAGAAAAGGATTCAGAGAACAGGAAACATTAGTGAAGATGTTGGCTTTGCAGAAACGAAAGGAGCTCGCTCGGTCTGTCGGTTTGAAGAATTTCAGCGCCGTGCGCAACAAGCCAACCCCAGATTTGATCTGGAGGCCCCGGATCTACTGCCTTATCGTCGTCATGATTGGCGTTCTGGTCTGGCCAGAGGCTGTTGATCCAGATTGGGGAACGTTGTCGATAGGTTGGAATGTGCTGAACCGATGCAAGCCGGTCGTCGGCGAAGATGCACTGCACGATCGTGCGTTTATGTCCTTCGTAGCTTCGAATGATGTTCTCTGCGTCTGCCCTGGCCATGTTCACGACGATCATCAACGTAAGATCGTCTGGAATCTCACCCACACGGCTGCGAAGATCCGTAAATGTCGTGTTCGGAAAAACATTGATGATTACTTGATTGGACTGGTGGGCCTCGCGTACTTGCGCCACCACTTCCGGAAAGTAGTCCCATCCCTGATCGATATCAAGGATGACCCCATGGGTACGAGCTGCATCGAGCTCCTCTGAAAATGTCGGGACGGTATAAGCAGTCGCGTGCCCGGTAGCAGCGCGGAGCTTCAAACGTTTAATCTCATCAAGGGTATGATCCGCCACAAGTCCGGAGCCGGTTGTCGTTCGATCCAGCGTTTGATCGTGCATGACGACGAGTTGTCGGTCCTTCGTTCGCTTGAGGTCGAACTCTACGATATCGACTCCAAGCTTCGCGGCCCACTTCAGACTCTGGACAGAATTCTCTGGGGCATCTCGCCAGTCCCCGCGATGAGCAGCTACATAGACCTTGTTACTGTCAGCGTCAAACATCGCATTCAATCGCACTTCAGGGCTTTGTTGTCCATATAACAGACCCCCGGGAACTATCCAGAGAATCGCTGCGAGGACTATAGGCATATTCATTAAGCTGACCTCCCGCTTTGGCTTTTGACTGTGAGGCACAACTCACGTCCTGCGGGAAGAAATTCTCCCGCCCGCAGGACAGTTGATCGGCGTAAGGCTTAGAACTGGAGCTTGAGAGCTAGCTGCAAGGAACGCGGCCCTCCCTGCTGATACAGCGAGGACAAACCGCCCAAACTGGTTGATAGCGTGGAGAGCGCCTGCCCCATGATCGAGTTATTGCAGGTCTGTCCGCTCGCCGTTGCTCCGCATGTCGTGGACACAGCTCCGAAGTTCGGGTGATTCGCGATATTGAATGCCTCTGCCCGAAATTGGAGGTGCAGCCTGTCGTAGATCGGGATCTCGCGCTGAACCGCAAGGTTGGCCTGCATCTCCCCGAAGCCGCGCAGGAAGTTGCGCGGAGCATTTCCAACACCCTCTGGATCGGAGGTGACGCTGAATACAGTGGGATCGACCTGCTTACCACCCGGGATGTTGCCTCCATGGATGTATGGGTTTTTGCCGTTGTAGTTCAGTTCGCTGTATTTCACGTCACCGGTCACAGGGTCGGTGATCGCGGCACCAAGCACCTCGAATGGGAATGCGGTGCGAGCGACAAACCAAAGATCAGTATTCCAGTGGCCCAATACCTCGCGCTCCAAGCGGTTGGTGTAATCGGAAGGAAGGTTGTAGACCAGGGCCGCGGTGAAGTTGTGCCGGACGTCGTAGGCCGAATTTCCCTTCTGAAAAGGAGCCGACACGTTATAGTCTTCCGTGCTCACTGAATCGAGAGTGTGGGACCAGGTATAAGAGCCGAGTGCTTGAAAGCCCTTCGATAGTTGCCGCTGATACTTGACCTGCAGAGAGTTATAGTCCGAGCCAGGACCATTCACGTACATCTCTGCTGTCCCGAATAGTGGTACATTGTCCGCAGTTTTTGGACTCAGCGAGCTGAACGAGAACGCCTGATATCGAACAAGGTTCCTGCCCATCGATCCTACGTAGGCCATGGTCACAGTCTGCTTTCCTCCAAAGGCCTGTTCTAGACTGAGGTTCCACTGAATGGCAGACGGGGGAACAATATTGTTTTCGGGGTAGAAGTCGAGCGAGTTGGTTACTAGAGGCGTGGGAAGGGTTATTGGAGCAAGGATGGTATCTGTCAAAACAGGAAACGTCGTCTTTCCGGTATTGACTCCACTGGTTCCAATGCCGGCGCCCCCCCCGAAAAGACCATTGATCGCGATCGTGTCGTAAAAGAGTCCGGCGCCGGCGCGCAGCACTAGCTCTTGACCCGGATCATGATGAACCGTAAGTGCCATCCCAAATCGTGGTGCGAAGTCGGTATAGGTCGTTTTATAAAACGCTCCTCCCGGTTTCGCAGAAAGACCGAGGGTAGAAGGATTGAAGATATCGCCCGTATACGTGTATGCCTGGGCGCCCGAGACCGAAGGCGGCGGATTGAAGTCCCACCGCAGACCGAGCGATAAACTTAGCCGTGGCAAAATACGCCATTCATCCTGCCCGAAGATGCCCAGACTCTTGTAGGTAGGATCCTGGCGAACCTCGTTCTCAGAGGTATAGTTCGCGGTGTTCGATAAGATGGCGGCAGCAGAAGTGAAGCCATACGCCACATAGGGGCTTCGGGAGAGAGCACCATCGTCGTAATAAGCCGTCGTCTGACGGTAGTCCCCACCGAATTTGAAGGTGTGCCTTCCATATGTCCAGCTCATGGTATCCGTGATATTCGGCTGGAATTGCTGCGACCCGAGATCATTCTCGTAGATACTCGCCTCTTGGCCTGACAGAGTAATGTGCACGACGCTTTCACCAAGCAACGAAGGAAGCCCTTCTAGCTTCTGGATGTCAATGGTATTGGGAGCCCGGCCTACCTGGGCCGGCACATTTTCGTTGACATAGAGAGAACGCGCATACTGAAGTCTGAGCTCATTGGAGACAGGACGCCCGAACGCATTATCCGCTCCGAGAAGATAGACCCTGTTGCGGCCGACAAGTACGGATACATCCGGCCCGCCGAGGCCCAGCTTCGTGGTGTTACTAGTCGCATCGTTGTAACGCACGAAAAGTCGCATCGTCGCCAGGAGCTGGTAGTCGACACGCGCGGTGATAGAGTCCAACGCTCCTGTTGAGTAAGGGCTCGACAGATACGGGGAGCCCCCTGTCCCGTAATCGATACATTGCGCATCTTGTGCTGTAGAGCAGTTGGGTAGCGGGAACGCATTCAGCACCGGCTGCAATGCCGTCGGCGCATAGTACCGCAGGTTCTTGTACTCGGGGTTGGTATATGTCCCGGTATTATAGGTGCCATTGGAGGGGACATAATAGATTCCTGCAGCCTGCGGCAGATCCAGCCGGAGTCCTTCAAACCCGAAAAAGAAGAAAGCTCTATCCTTCCCGTCGTATACGCGGGGCACAACAATGGGGCCGCCCAGCGTTCCTCCAAAATCGTTCTGCCGCTCAGCCGGAGTAGCAATTGGTGTCGTGCTGTGGGTATTGAACCAATTGTTAGCATCAAGGGCAGAGTTTCGAAGATAGTCGTACGCGGTTCCGTGGAATTGATTTGTGCCTGAGCGGGACGTCAGTGAGACCTGGGCACCCGGTTGCCGTCCATACTCAGCAGAGTACGTCGACGTGGAGATACGGAACTCCTGCATCGCATCCAACTGCAACATTGCCTGAGTCGTTCCAAGCGCTGTCGTGCTTGGGAGCATGCCAGTGGAGCCAGCCGCACTCTGAATACCCGCTTGGTTGCTGGCGCTGGCACCATCGACTGTAAAGTTGTTGGCGTCGGTGCGCATTCCATTTGAGCTAAACTCGCCGGCATCGTTCCCCCCCGCACTCGTTTGCGGAGTGTTGGTGACAGTTCCGGGAGAGAGCAGAATCAGGGTTTGAAAGCTTCTTCCGTTCATCGGAATATTGTCGACAAACTCGCGATCGACAACAGTTCCCACTGCAGCATCTGTGGTGTTGATATTGTTCGTATTGGCATTCACGGTCACAGCCTCTGATGTAGAGCCGATCGACATTTCGAAGTTGATCTGGAGGACGTCCTGCGTGTGCAGGAATAAACCCTCTTTCAGAAGAGTGCGAAATCCTATCTTCTCGATCTGCAGACGATAAGGCCCAACAGGAAGAGCGGAGACGGTATAGCTTCCATCCTTGTTAGTGATCGCTTCAAAGTGCTGGTTTGTATTTGTGTTGATGGCGAGCACATGAACACCGGGCACGAAAGCCTTCGAGGCGTCCTGTATAAATCCCGTCAGGCTGGCATTGTCGGCTTGGGCAAATGATCTCGCGCACAAAAATAAACAGAGAAGTAGGATGGTGACTGCTTTTCGACTCATGAAACAGATATCTCCTCGGATGATCCTGCAAAGGGTTCTATCTGTAATACGGGCGCGTTTTCGCTACTGTACCGGGGAAGCACAAAAGTCATCGACGCTTAACAAAGGCGCAGGGGGCGATTGCGAAACAGCCGCAGCGCGCAACGCGACGATGCCCTAAAGACGGCAGCCCATCCAGGGGTTCACTTACCGCGTCGCCGGAAGAAAGTCGCGCGTTGGGATCCGGGGTAGCTGAAACTATGGGTGGTTGGGTTCGCGCCGGAGCGAAGCATAGAGGAAGGGTTTGCCCGTCGGCTTGTCCGCCCGCTCCCGTTGCTCAATTGTGACAAAGACGGAATCGAGCCGAGCAAGTTGTTCGGGGTTGTCCACTCGCAGCGTCCAACGCCTGTTTGTCTCACTATCAAGATAGAGGACACCGAGATTTAAAGGCTTTCGATCATCTGGACCTGTGCGACCCCACACTTCGAAAGTGCTCGCCGTCTTAACGCCGGGTTGCTTGTCCAGATCATAAGCATAAAAAATCAAAGACTTCGTTTTCGTGTAGAAAACGCGTCCAAAAGGTTTTCTCGAAGAACCGTCCTCGCTCACATCCATGATGTCAGCAATATAAAGATTGCGTGCACCGATCAGATCCCTGATGTCCTTGTCAGACGTGAGGTACTGCTCATCATCCTTCGCTCGGTTATTCTGTTCATTCAGTGCAACCGTAAGACTCCCTACCTGATTTTCCAACGATGCAAGGCGTGCGAGATCTTGCTTGCGTTGATTCCGCACAGCGCTTAGATCGTCCTGAGCGTTCTTTGCGAGCAATTCCGCTTGTTGGACCCGAGCAATCGACGCATCCCGCTCTTCTGCAATGATCTTAAGTTTCGATGCTTCGTCTGCTTCAACAGAAGATTCGGAAGCTAAGAGATTTTCTAAACGTACCTGCGCCTGTCTCGCATCTTCACGTGCTCTATCGAGATCGAGTCCTCGTTGGACAGCTAGCACCTGAAGCCTTTCGGCCTTTTGTTCTGCATCCTGGAGTTCCCCCCGAAGGATTTGAACATCCGGTCCGGCACTTCGTGGTTGCAACGGAGCAGAAAGAGGATGTTCTACTACTAGTTTAGGATGGCGAGACGCTCCAAATTCGTAAGCGCAGAATGCCACTCCCGCCAACACGGATGCTGCGGCCAGGCCCCGCCATACGGAGCCTGGAAGGTGTCGGTGAACGGAGAATACAAACGCAGGCTTCTTCGCCCCTGATGCCTTGGTACTTTGCAACAACCGCTCCAAAGCATTGTCTTCCGCGAATCTATGAGCTTCCGGACTAATCCGGTAAAGATCAGCAAGCCGGGACATCCCTTCGCTCGCCAGGCTCTGGTACTCGGCGAAATGGTTGCTGCAATCGACACAGTGGCTCAAGTGCGCGAACAAATCCTCAGACTCTGCAGCAGTCAAAACTCCAGCCGTGGCGAGTGTGCAAAGCTCCTCGTAACGCTCATGCTCGAATGGTTGTGGCTGACCTATCATTCTATTTCTCTACTCTTCAGGCTCTGAACAATACCATTCTTCCTCAACTTCTGGAGCCCACGATAATAATAGTGCCTGACGTTCTCAAGCGACTCCTCAAGATGCTTGGTAATCTCCTTCAACTCAAGTCCGTCGAAGAAAAACAACTCCAGGGTACGCCTCTGTTTTTCAGGAAGTTCGCGAAGTGCAATCTGCAATTGCAAGAGATTCCACTTCGATACGACCTTCCGTTCTATGTCATTCTCTCCCGCTAGTGTATCCGCGAAATCAGCGAGATCTGTACCAACGTAAAACTGTCTGCGCTCCAGGAAGCTTCTTCGGTCGAGCGATCGCGAGTATGCCACCTGGACCATCCACGCTTTCGCGGACCCCTTCGCTTGGTCGAATTGGCCGGCACGGTCAAAAAGATAGAAAAAAACGTCTTGCACGATCTCTTCGGCTTCCCCGGCGTCCTGGAGTACGCGATACCCGATGCTCAAGACAAGACGTGCATATCGGCGGAACAGTTCCGCAAGCGCATTGTGGTTGCGCTGTTTCAAGGCTTCCATCAGCGCCTCGTCGCTTGACGATAGGGTTCCCTCTTGGAGCACAACCGAAGAAACAGGCGCATGCTTCTCGTTGGTCCAGAGAAGAGGGACACTAAGCATGCGCTCAGGTGGGACGCTCACCGCCGCAGCTCATTTTCAGATTGGATGGTTCTATTCACGCATCTTCAAAATACAACGTGAACGTCGTTTCTTAGGTTAATAAGGATTGATGTTAATTTACGCAATTGCTTGGCACAAAATGCTCGCTCACGCCGTATCAGCGCACCAGTGTGGTCTGGATACCGACACATGACCTGGACCTCCGCCTAAAGAACCTACGATCGACTGGTACAGTTACCCCGTCAGAGTCGTATTTCATAGAGGAGACGGGGTATTCGCTCATCGCTGATATTGACCCATCCAAGATCAGAGAACAAGCCACAACTCAAATGATGAGGAATTTGTTGATGCGTATACATGTCACACACGCACACCTGCTTCGGTACTACATGCTCTTCCTGTGCGCGTTTCCAACTCTCGCAGTCGGACAATCTTCAGAGACGGGTTCGTCCATACCCTCTGACGTTCCAACGATTCATGTCGAAACTCAGTTAGTAACGGTTGATGTTACGGTGCGCGACAAAAATGCTCAGCCTGTGCACGGCTTGAATCGCGACGATTTCACCGTTGTCGATGGAAGCCAAACGCAAACCATTCGCAACTTCGAAGAGAAGTCGCTTCAGAAGGCCTCCAGCGTTGGGCAGGCACTTCCCCCGCTGCCGCCTGGCACATTCTCTGACTACTCCCCATTCTCCGCAGACGGCCCGCTAAACATCCTGCTGCTTGACTCACTAAATACCTCAATGGCGGATCAGGGCTACGTTCGCTATCAGCTGCAACAATATGTGAAGAAGGCTAAGCCCGGAACGAAGATCGCCATCTTCGGCCTTTCGCGTCGGCTCTACATGCTTCAGGGCTTCAACTCCGATCCCGAGATACTGAAGGATGTCGTCGAACATAAACTGATCTCGCGACCCTCAAACTTGTTGGATGACGCTCTAGGTTCCGGCAGCAATCCGGATGCCGCGTCGGACATAGCGGCTAGTGGCATGTCCAATCTGCAAGATGCTGGTGGTTTGCCGATTGCATCTGTAATCTCCAATATGCAGCAGTTCGAGGCTGATGAGAAAGCTGCTGCGACTCAGATGCGCATCCAATACACGCTTGATGCCTTCAACGCCTTAGCGCATTATTTGTCTGCCTTTCCGGGACGAAAGAACTTGATCTGGTTCTCCAGCTCTTTCCCTCTCAACGTTCTCCTGGACCCGACCATGGCAACGAGTGCGCTGGGTCTCGAGAATGATCAGGACGAATTTCGAGAAACAAGCAGCCTACTCTCGAAGGCTGAAGTAGCGGTGTACCCCCTGGATGCTCGCGGCCTTGTGGCGGATGCCACGTTTTCTGCGGCGACAAGGAAAGGCGATCCGTTTGGAACGCGCTCGAGCAGTTTACTCCTGGAGCAGTCCAGCGAGCACGCAACCATGAACCAGATCGCCGAGGACACCGGCGGTAAAGCCTTCTACAACACGAACGATCTCGCTACGGCAGTTCAGAACGCCATCGACAGCGGCTCCAACTACTACACACTCACCTATAATCCGACCAGCCGAAAAAGCGGCTACAGGACACTCCATGTGGCACTCAACGGGAAGTTGTCGATAGCAGGGTACTCCCTGGAATATAGGCACGGATATTTCACCGATAATCACCTGGGCGGTTCCATTGCCTCAACAATGCCGTCTCATGGCTCCGATGGTCAGTCCTCTGTTGAGAAAAAGTTCAACTACGTTCGCGTAGCTATGGCGCATGGTGCGCCAACGCCACAGGATATCCTCTTCAAAGTTCGCGTTCTCGCGGCCGGCGCGCATCTGGAACAGACGCTTGCCCAAAATAATACGGAGAATTCCGCCCGGACGATCAAGCCTCCGTTCCGTCGTTACTCGATAGACATGGCCGCAGTGCCCGATGACTTTCAACTGTCTTTGAACAAAGACGGTAACCGGACCGGATCACTCGAATTCAGCGTGCTGCTCTACGACAGCGATGGAACTCTGCTGAACTCGACGGGTAAAGCTGTCACCCTCGATCTGACACCGGAGAGGTTCCGCCAATTCCTTACCGGCGTGAACGGGCATTTCGAGATCAGCGTGCCCGTCAAAGCTGGCGATCTGTTCCTTCGCATCGGTGTACACGACATCCCTTCAAATAAAGTCGGTGTCGTCGAGGTGCCGATTTCTTCCGTAGCGAAACTGCCGCCGTTGCCCTCATCGCAGACTCGACCAAGTCGATAGCTCTCAAGTCAACTTATGTAATCGCAACACGCGGGAGCGAGGTCGGTCAGCGGGTCAGACACTTACATCGCAATTTTTCGACATCGGCAGCACGTCAGTTGGGACACCAGCATTCATGGTTCGGTTTTCCTCTCGCTCTACATCTACGATGGACTAAGAGCACGAATCAAGCTAAGTCCCTGCGCTCGGAAATTCTTCTTCATATCGTCAAACTGCTCAACATACCTCTGAGCTCTCTCGTCGCGACCATTACGTTGCTGGATGAAGGCGGGACAGTGCCATTCATCGCCCGGTATTGCAAAGAAGCAACAGGTGCTCTCGATGAGGTGGATATTCGCAATATCGAGGATCAGCTTGCGTACTTCCGCGACCTCATCAGCCGTCGCGAGACTATCCTCGCCTCCAAGCTCGCGGCCCTTTCGACCCGCGGGAAAACTCATTAGCGACCACCGCTAACTTGCGCTTGGCTGCGATTTTTCTCGCATTCGGGATATCGCATCCGGGCCTCACGGTTGGGTTAGCCGAAGCATCTGAGAGCCAGAAGCCATGCCCACAATTTCCCTGGCCCTTCCCCCCAATTATCCCGACAATTAGCCTTCGCTAGGAAGCCCCAGTGGGTTTCGTGCAAAAAACCAAAACCTCGGACTCGTACACGTAGTTTGGGACCCCTGGGTGTCCAGTTGAAATCCCTATCTTGAAACTTTATTTTATTGATTCTAAATTATTCATTTCACTTGGTTGCCCCCCAGGGATTCGAACCCCGATCGAGCGAGTCAGAGTCGCTAGTCCTACCATTGAACGAGAGGGCAATACAGGTTTTACGGCAGCTGCAGGCTCGGCGGGAGCCACAATCAGCCGCCTCTGTGAGTGTACGGGGGATGCGTCCACGGGTCAACCTCCTCGCCACCCCCGCAATCATTTCGCGCAAACGCCCTCAGCAGATACGCTAATCTGAGAGCACAACAAAAGGCAGCGTCACACCCTCCCATGCTAAAGCCCTCTAGCGGTCCAACCATTGACGAATACCTCCGACAGAGGCTCATGCCCGTCGAAGGAGCGATTCCCCACATCCCTGGAATCGAGATGTTCGGCACTTCCATCCCCGCAGGAACCGTCGGCGGCGACCTCTTCGAGTACATCAACTTCCAGCAGCGCTACGATATCGACGCGCGCATCGAGCGAGCCAATCGGCTCTCCGTCCAGTATCTCGACCCCCGTCCTCCCGGAGTCCCCATCCGGAACTCTGTCGACGACCATGTCCAGTGGCTCCAGGGCCGTCCCGACTATCTCCCCAACATGGAAACCGAGTACCGCTTCGCTCGAAGCTCCGAACAACTGCGCGTCGCCGAAGATCTGCAAGAGCTCTATTCCACCGCCGGCGTCCTCATCGTCGACGCCCAGGGCCACGGCATCATCCCCGCAAAGATCGCCTCTACCGTCCACGACACCTTCCACGCCCTCATGCTCACCGAGCTCGACCGCTTCGGAAAGACCACGCCCGGACTCTTCGAGAACCTCAACCTGCGGCTCGCGCAATCGCTCACCGCACGCAACGCCCTCGGCATGAGCGAGGCTGACCAGGCCCGAGAGATTGCGACCATGGTCTACGGCGAAATCCATCCGGGAGGAAGCTTCCGCTTCGCCAACTTCGGCCACCCGCCACCGCTCGTCTTCTCAGCAAAACATTCTCGCCTGCTCGCGGTCCACGACGACCACATGGCGCAGTTCCTCGCGCTCGGCCTTCAACTTCCCGCCGACCACCCTGATCGCCGTCGCTATTTCTCCATGAATCTCCGCGATCGCCGCATCCGTTCAGACGATATCGCCGAGATCACCCTCATCAATCCCGGCGACATCCTTATCCTCTACACCGACGGCGTGTACGACGGAAGCGATACCGCCGGCCGTCAATCGCTAGAAGCAATCCTCCAGCAATACCACAACGAGCCGGCGAAAATTCTCTGCGACAAGCTCATGGAGTTCGCTCTGTTGCAGGATGAGGTGCTTCGAATGAACGGAGATGAAGCCCTCGTCGACGACAAGACCGTCTTCGTCGTCAAGCGGACCTGATGATTAAAAAGTGAGCGCACGCTCGCCACAACCATCAGCCTCGTGACGGCATGCTGCCGTTTATAAAAAACAGCAACCTTGTATAAATTTGCATAGCGAATCCGCGTGCCGTGCGCCTATAACTGCACCGGTTGTACTCTCTTGCCGAAATGCTTCGTCTAACACTCGTAGATCTCGGGTCAGGAACGAACGTAGTTCGCGACAGCAACGCCACATTTCGTGGCATACCAAGGCAATGTGTTCCAATCGACGTTGGGTTGACGACCACCCAGTACGAGGAGTCCGCTTCATGATCAACGGAAAGCGAATCGCGGTTGTCATGCCCGCTTTCAACGCAGAGAGAACACTGGAGCAGACCGTTCGCGCCCTCCCCGACGTGGTTGACATCCGCATCTTAGTCGACGACTCAAGCAATGACCACACCGCGGCACTCTCCAAACAGCTTGGCGTTCGAACCTTCGTTCATGATGCTAACTACGGCTACGGACGCAATCAGCAAACTTGCTACCGCGAAGCGCTGGCCGCTGGCGCCGACGTCGTCGTCATGGTGCACCCCGATTATCAGTATGAGCCCGCCCTTGTGGCAGCCATCGCAGGCATGGTCGCCACTGGCGTCTATGACATGGCCCTCGCCTCACGCATTCTCGGTGCCGGTGCTCTCAAAGGGGGAATGCCCCTCTACAAATACATCGCGAATCGTTTACTCACCGCATTCCAGAATTTGTTGCTCGGAGTCAAACTTTCCGAGTACCACACAGGGTTCCGTGCGTTCTCGCGCCCCCTCCTAGAAGCGCTGCCTCTGATTGAAAATTCTGATGACTTCGTCTTCGATAACCAGATGATCGCCCAAGCTATCATGTTCGGCTTCACCATCGGTGAAATCTCCTGCCCAACGAAGTACTTCAAAGAAGCCTCGTCCATCAACTTCCGGAGAAGCACCAAGTACGGTCTGGGCGTCCTCGCAACCACGGTTACCTTCGTCGGCCAAAAGCTCGGCGTCCTTCACTCCCCCATCTTCGAGAAGAACGGCCGAACCATCGCCGTGGCATATGACCCCGAATACTACTCCGAGAGCCTTCACGCTGACGTACCGCCGCCATTACAGATTTGAAGATTGACACCAGCAATCATTCCTTAGGAGCAGACAGCCGCCTTATTTCCGGCGATCAACTCATGCAAGACAATCGATCGATCAATGCCCGCACGCGCCTGCTGCTTATCCTCCTAACTGCTTTCCTTGCCCGCCTGGTCCTGGTCTGCTTTACCTACAAGTACCTTCCTGATGCCGATAAGCTCTATGAGCGATTCGGTTGGGAGATGGGCTGGATTGCCCGCGCGCTGGCCAGCGGCCACGGCTTCAGCTCGCCCTACTATCCATGGACTGGGCCCACGGCCATGCAGCCGCCACTGTACCCGTTTCTACTCTCCATAGTCTTTCGCATCTTCGGCGTCTATACGCTCACAGCAGCCTTCGTCATACTCTCCCTCAACAGCCTGATGAGTTCCCTCATCTGCATTCCAATCTATTTCAGCGCTAAATTCTCCCTCGGCCAACGAGCCGCCTTCATCGCCGCCGGTGTTTGGGCGCTCTATCCCTTCGCCATCTACTTCTCCGCCGGCCGCGTGTGGGAATACTCACTGACTGGTCTGCTGTTCACCACCTCCTTCTGCATCGCACAGCGCATCCACCGATCGTTGAGCCCCTTTGCCTGGATAGGTTGGGGCGCGCTCGCCGGCCTTACCGCTCTCTCCAATCCCTCCACGCTCGCAACGCTTCCTTTCCTCCTCATACTGGCCCTCTGGCAGGTGCGTAGCTCCGGCCACCGCTGGTTCATGAAGGGCGTTCTTACAGCGGCAACCGCCGTCGTAGTCCTTCTGCCCTGGACGATCCGCAACTATAAGGCGCTCGGCATCCTCTGTCCCGTTCGCGATAACTTCTGGCTGGAGGTCTACGACGATAATGGCGGCGACGCCTCGCTCGACCCCAGCTTTGCACACCCCTCCAGCAATCCCGCCGAGATGCAGAAGTTCCTCTCCATGGGCGAAGCCAACTTTCTCCGCGAAAAACACCAACTCGCCATCGATTCTCTCCGCAACCATCCTGGCTTCTTCGTCCATAAGACGGTCCGCCGCTTCTTCTACTATTGGACGGGCTTCTGGAGCCTGTCTTCCAAAGAGATCCACGAACAACCCTACGAACCAGCTAACATCCTCTATGTCTGCACCATTACTTTCTTCATGCTGCGCGGAGCTCGACGCCTATGGCGCCTCGAACGCACCGCTGTCCTGCCTTATCTCTCCCTACTCTGCATATTCCCCATCACCTACTACCTCACCCATCCGCTGATGGACTACCGCCAGCCCATTGAGCCCGCCATCATCGTGCTTGCGATCGCTGGCGCCATTCCGCTCAAACGCATCGCCGCCGCCCGACCCACAGCATGGACCGGCAATGCAACCAAAACGCTTACTTCCGAAGCAGCCTTGGAAATACCCGTTCCCGTCGCCTAGATTTCGCATTTACGAATGCCCACAGGTACTCATCGCATCGAAATTCGCCGCACCCGCTCCACGAGGCTCTTCACAATTCGATCTGCTACGATTTCACTAGCGCCTCCCGCAATGTCGACACCCCAACACACACAATCGCGTCCGCAATCCAATCCCTCCACGTTCACTACGTGGCTGATCTTCCTCGCTCTCTTCGCCATGGTTTACTTCGCCTCTCTCTTCACGCCGCCCCTCATGGACGACGTCGACGCCTCCCACGCCCAGACCGCCCAGCACATCATCGACAGCGGCAACTGGATCACCACCCAGACCAACGGCATCCGCTACATCGAAAAGCCTCCCCTGCCCTTCTGGCTGGTGACGATCTCTTTCAAGCTTTTCGGCGAAAACGCCTTCGCCACCCACCTCCCCAACGCTCTCGCCATCCTCGGCCTCACCTGGCTCGCGTGGCTCTGGGCTCGCCGCGCATGGGACGCACGCGCCGGCCTCTACGCCGGCCTCGCCGTCCTCACCTCCATCGGCCCCTTCCTCTTCACCCGCTTCATCATTCCCGAATCCATCCTCAGCCTGCTCCTCCTCATCGCCCTCTACGCTCTCCTCACCAGCCTCGAGGACAACCAGCCCGCCCGCGTCTACTTTGCCTGGGCCGCTCTCGCGCTAGCCCTCCTCATCAAGGGCCTCATTGCCCCCGTCTTCTTCTTCGGAGGAGCCATCCCGTACCTATGGCTGTCCGGCCAAGCACGTCGCTGGCGTGAGCTCAAGCCCCTCTCCGGTTCGATCCTCTTCCTCGCCATCGCCGCCCCGTGGCACATCCTCGTTGGCCTCGCCAACGGCCCCGAAGGCCATCCCGTCGGCAACCACCCCACCCTCGGCAACGTCCATGGCTGGTGGTACTTCTACTTCATCAACGAGCACGTGGACCGCTTCTTCGGCAAACGCTATCCGCATGACTACAACAAACTCCCCGCCGCCGCCTACTGGCTCCTCCACCTCATCTGGCTCTTTCCCTGGAGTCTCTTCCTTCCCGCGCTCTTCGCCGTAGCCTGGAGAACCCGCCGCACCTGGCTACCTCAACTCCGCCAAGACTCCGCCCCCACCATCACCCTCACTTCCGAAGCCCTCAACCGCCGCTTCCGCACACGCACGATCTGGCTGCTCAGCATCTTCTCTGTCTTCTCGCTCCTCTTCTTTTCCCTCTCCACCAACCAGGAGTACTACACCTTCCCGGTCTGGCCGCCGCTCTTCATCCTCATCGCCGGAGTCATCGCGACCATCGAAGAACGCCGCTCCGACCAAGCCATCTCCCAGATCTCGACAGCCTGGTTAACCAACGCGCAAGCCGTCTTCGCCATCATCGGCATCCTCGTCGCAGCAGCCCTCGGCTGGGGTCTATGGGACAGCCGCGCCCTCCCCTTCGTCCCCGACATCGGAACCCTCCTCGCTCACCGCGCTGTCGGCAACTATACCCTCTCGATGTCGCACTTCTTCGACCTGACCGGCCCATCCTTCGCCGCTCTCCGTCTCCCGGCCTCACTCGCGGCCATTGCCTTCCTCATCGGCCCAAGCATCGGCTGGCTCCTCCGCCGCAGAGGCAAAAACCTCGCCTCGACGATCAGCATCGCGCTCACCTCGGCTATCTTCCTCATCGCCGCGCACATCGCCTTCGCCCGATTCAGCCCAATGCTCAGCTCCGAGCGCATGGCCGAAACCATCCTCCACCGAGGCTCTCCCTCCGACACCTTCATCATCATGGGCGAGCAATCCGACGCCTCCTCCGTCATCTTCTACACCCACAACTTCTTCCACGGAAAGC
>Ga0302140_10005155_pt1 | contig 16542 bp, 12 predicted proteins | sample I_Bog_E1_1_FD_202095 | JGI IMG/M metagenome (GOLD analysis project Ga0302140, IMG submission 202095) | Peat permafrost microbial communities from Stordalen Mire near Abisko, Sweden - I_Bog_E1_1 | ecosystem: Environmental > Terrestrial > Soil > Wetlands > Peat | place: Sweden: Abisko, Stordalen... | reverse complement strand
CTTATTCCTCCCGGCCTCGAGGGAGAGCTGCCGAAGAACTTGGGACTCATCCGGGACGGATATACGGTCGGCTCATGCGATGTGGTTATCCTGCGGAAGGATGGAACCGGGATCGATGTTTCGCTCACCATGTTCCCCATCCGGAATTCGGCCGGGGAGGTGGTGGGCTCTGCCGCCATCGCCCGCGACATCAGCCAGCGCAAGCAGTCTGAACGCGCGCTTCAGGAAGCTGAAAAAAAGTATCGGGATATCTTCGAGGGGGCGCTGGAAGGGATATGTCAGGCAACCTTTGAGGGGAAATTTCTGTCCGTAAATTCCGCAGTGGCAAAGATGCTGGGCTACGATTCCGCGGAGCAGCTCATCTCCACGGCCACAGACTTGGCCCAAGATGTGTGGGTGAACCCGGGTGAGCGCACGCAGTACGTGCGGCAGCTTGAAGAGCACGGATCTATTCGGGGTTTCGAATGCCAGCTCAAGCGCAAGGACGGCAGGAACATCTGGGTATCGCTGAATGACCGCGTGGTTTGCGGGGCCGATGGGAGCTTTCTTTATCTTGAAGGTTTCATGGAAGACATCACCGAGCGCAAGCGGGCGGAGAAGCAGTTGGCTGCTGCCACCGATGCGTTGCGGTTGAGCGAGGTGCGCTATCGCACTGCCTTTCAGACCAGCCTCGACGCCATCAACATCAACCGCATGAACGATGGAATGTTTATTGACTGCAATCAGGCGTTTTTCGATATGTCAGGCTATAAGCGTGAAGAAGTCATCGGACGAACCTCGCAGGAAGTAGGAATCTGGGCGGACGTGCGCGACCGGCAGACCATGATGAATATGTTGCGCCAGAACCCCAGTGTTTGCGGCTTGGAAGTGCAGTTGAGAAGAAAGAACGGCGAGATTCGTTGGGGGCAGATATCGGCATCGATGATCAAAATTGACGACGATCCCTGCATCCTTTCCATAACCCGTGATATCTCCGCTGCCAAGAATGCGGAGAACACCATCCGTAGCCTGGCTTTCTACGACCCTTTAACGGGCTTGCCAAACCGCCGGATGCTGATAGAGAGGTTGCGCCATCCTTTGGCCGCCAGCGCCCGAAGCGACCATTCGCACGCGCTTCTGCTGGTTGATCTGGATCATTTCAAAACCCTGAACGACACTCTCGGCCATCAAACCGGCGATCTTATGCTGCAGAAATTCGCACACCGCATCGTTACCTGCACGCACGAAACCGACACCGTGTGCCGGATGGGCGGCGATGAGTTTGTGGTCGTGCTGGAAGATCTGAGCAAAGTTGCCGAAGAAGCCGCCGCCCAGGCCCAGGCCATGGGTGAAAAAATTATGGCGGCAATTGACCAGCCTTGCCTGCTTGATAACCATGAATGCCACTCCACGGCCAGCATCGGAATCGCCGTCTTCGGGGATTTGCAAGACAACACGGATGAGTTCTTGCAGCAGGCCGAAATTGCCCTGTATCAGGCCAAGGCAGCGGGTCGAAACACCCTGCGCTTTTTCTCCCCCGCGTTGCAGGCTGCCGTCAACGCTCGCGCCGTGCTGGAGGATGATCTGCGCCAGGGGATCAAGACAAAACAATTCCTGCTTTACTATCAGCCGCAGGTGGAGCGGGGCCACGTGACGGGCGCCGAGGCTCTCATCCGCTGGAAGCATCCCAGGCGCGGCATTGTTTCCCCCAGTGAGTTCATTCCCCTGGCCGAGGAATCCAGGCTGATTCTGCCGTTGGGAGAATGGGTTCTGGAAGCCGCCTGCGCGCAGATCGCGTTGTGGGCAGGGCGGAAGGAGACAGCCCACCTATCCATTGCAGTCAACATCAGCGCCCTGCAGTTCCGCCAGCCGTCGTTTGTGGAGCATGTGCTGGCAACCCTAAGCCGCACCGGCGCCACTCCGGATAAACTCAGGCTGGAACTTACCGAGAGCATGTTGGTGGACAATCTCGACGACATCATCGCCAAGATGAACGAACTCAGGTCGCATGGCTTGAGATTCTCGCTGGACGATTTTGGCACCGGCTATTCGTCCTTGTCTTACCTCAAGCGCCTGCCCCTGGACCGCTTGAAGATCGACCGGTCGTTTGTGCGCGACATGCTGGTGGACGTCACCAGCGGAGCCATTGCGCAAACCATTCTTTCGCTGGGCCGGGCCATGGGCATCGCGGTCATTGCCGAGGGCGTGGAAACCGAAGAACAACGAGGCTACCTCGCCGGTCTCGGATGCCATTCCTTCCAGGGGTTTCTGTTCAGCCCCCCGCTGCCGCTGGAGCAGTTCGAGGCCTTTTTGCGGGGCTTCGCCGGAAGCGGCAACCCGAGTTGAGCAGGTTGCGGCAGCCCGCCGCGGATTTTGCAATGCCCCTTTGCTTCCGGCGCGATAGTTTGCTAATTCAGTGTGAGGTCAGCATTGAGTGGGGTGTTTTCGCTGAAGTCGCCACCGCGAATGACAAATTTGCCGGGATCGATGGTCCACTTCTGCGAGGGCGTACCCCAGTAGCTGAAGGCGCGGGCATCGAGGCATAGGCCCTGGCCGACCTTGAGAGCCAGCGATTCTGAATATTTGCCTTGTGACCAGAGTCACAGTACGGGGTGAATGGGGTCACTGCTAGTGCCGCTGCCGAAAGCGCAAACTCAAAATCCAATAGGCATGAAAGCAGCCAGCTCCCCGGAGGATTCATGGGATTTGCAAGCGGCTTGAAGACGATTGTCGTTGCCACCGACCTCAGCGGCCGGTCGGAAGCCGCGCTGGAGTATGCCCGCAAACTGGCCACAGCCTATGGCGCGCGGATTGTGCTGGCACATGGCATTGATCCCATGGAATATGCCGAAGTGGATACGGTTCCCGGCCTGGTTCTTACCGGGCTCACCGAAGGGGCGCGCGCGGTGCTGGACAAATTGACCGGCGAGCTGCTCAGGGAAGGCATCCATAGCCACTCGGAGGTTCGCCAGGGCGCGGTGGCGCAGATGCTTCTGGATGTAGCCCGGCAATACCAGGCCGGGCTGATCGTGATCGGCACCAAGGGGATGGAGGGCGCCGGTCCGGTGATTGTGGGCGCCATCGCCGAGCAACTGGTGCGGCTGTCGCCGTGCCCGGTGCTGGCGGTGGCTGCGGATTGGAATGCAGGCCCCTTTCGCCCTACACCCGGCGGCCCGGTTCTGCTGGCCATGGAGCGCAACGAGGCTGCATCTGCCGCGGCGGCCACGGCTTGCTCGCTGGCGCATACCTTTCAGCGCCCCCTGCTGGTGCTTCACGCGCGCACCGCGGCCGAGGCCTCGGCTTTTCTGAACCCATGCGGCGCCTCTCTAGAAGAGTTTGGCGTTCAGGCCAGCGGGAAGTTTCCGGTGCGTTGCATGGTCAAGGACGGCAATCCAGTGGATGCCATTGTCGAGGGAATCGCGCAAAACCATCCCTGTATCCTGGTGGCCGGCGTCAAGCGCGCCAGCGGCACACCGGGGCCGCATGGCACGGCTTTCGCCTTGCTGGCCCGTTCCCGTGTGCCGGTTCTGTGCGTGCCGCCGGAGTTGGCGTCCGGCGAAGATAAGCCTGAGGCTCACGCACTCGCAGAGGCTCGATAGCCGGGCCGCTGCTTGATGCGCGGCCTTGATTTTCATGCAAAGGTACAGGCGGCGAGAGAAACCCTGACCGCCCGGCCTCATTTTTTTTCGTTGTATTTGGAGCGAATTGCCTTCTATGAAATCAGGCTTGCAAACGCGCACCACCAAACGCTCCCGCCCACAAGCGGCTGGCAGGCCGGTTACAGCCTCGACCCGCCGCAGGGCAGGATCTCGGGCGCAAACAGAGGAAGAGGTCGCCATGCAACGTGAGGCAAAATCCAGGAATATGGAAGCTGTCCGGGCGCATCCCGTGGCAGAACTGCTGGAGTGCCCTACGGAGATCGGGCTTCTGTTAAACCACTCTGCCCAATGCCTCAGCTTTGAGGCCGGAGAGGTTGTCTTCCACCAGTCTGGAATTTGCCGGGGGCTCTATCTGGTTGTTACAGGCCAGTTTCTGCGTCAAGCCGAGAGGCGGGAAGCGCGGCTGACGCTGGGGCCGGCCCGTGCCGGGGATCTGGTGGAGCTGGCTGCCGCGCTGGGCGAAAGCCAGCACACCTACACCCTCGCCGCGCAGACCACAGGTTCGATTCTTATGCTGCCCATCGAGGCGCTCAACCAGGCGTTTCAGAGATTTTCACCCATGAGGATGAAGCTGTTGGAGGAACTGGCGCGCGAGGTTTCCCGCGCCTATAACACCTGCTGCTTCAGTCGTATGGCGAGGATCAGAAGGGCAAGCTCCACGGCCTGACGGGCCGCGGGGTGACAATTTAGCCTTATCCAACCTTCGTGCCGGGGCCTTCTTAAAGCCGAAGGTAATAGAAAATCCCTGCCTTGCCCTACTTGCATCCCGCAAAGTACGTTATACTTCAATCTGCACAGCAGCGGACCCATGGCATCCTACCATCCCCACCACCCTCCGGAAGATTGCATTAACTGTGAGCATCGCCATTTGCGAATGTTCTGCAATCTCACCCCCGAGGCGCTCACCGATTACGACAGCATTGGCATCATGATGAGCCATGCCCGCGGCGCTAAACTCTTTTCAGAGGGCGATCCGGCGCGCAACGTCTTTGTAATCTGCTATGGACAGGTAAAAATCTCCTCCACCTCCCGCGACGGCAAGACCATGATCCTCAAAATCGCCGGTCCCGGCGACGTGATGGGCCTGAGCGCGGTGCTGGCCAATGTTCCTCACGAGGTTACCGCCGAGGCCATCGAGCCCTGCCAGGTGAAAACCGTGCGCAAGCAGGAGTTTGTCGACTTCCTCTCGCGCCACGGCATTGCATCCATGCACGCCGCGCAATCGCTCTCCGGCGAATACCTGACGGTTTTCCACGATGCCAAACGGCTGGCGCTCTCCGGCTCGGCGGCGGGAAGGCTGGCGCGCCTGTTGCTTGACTGGGGCCGCGCCTCTGGCAACGGCAAGCACGAAATCCGCTTCACCATGGCCCTGACCCACGAGGAAATCGCCAACATGGCCGGTACCTCGCGCGAGACCGTTACCCGGCTGCTCAACCAGTTCCGCCGCGACCAGTGGATCACCATCAAGGGCTCCAGCCTGACCATTACCAAACCCGATGAGCTGGAACGGCTTACCGCGTAACCCATTCCCTGGAATATCTTCCGGAAGTCTCGCTTGCAGCGCCCCTGATTCTATGCGTTGAGCGGGCACGGATCAATGTGTTTGGAATCAATAGGTTCTGCGAGGCTGAGGAGGTGACCGAGGACTCGCTGGTGGTGGCTTTTCGCCACGCGAGCGGCGACCTGATGGTGAGAGTTTGGGAAGAAAAGAGTTCGTGACTCCTGCATCATCTCGGTTCGATGGTCAGTCTTGCCGTGAGCACCACCAGCGCAGCCCACAACGAATCGGCGGCCAGCAGATGCGCCACCTGCACCCATAACGGGGCCAGCAACAGCACGTCCATCAAACCCAGCAGATAAACAGCGGCCAGCAGAAGAAGCACCAGCGCGGAGAGATTGCGATTGTCCCAGTGCGTCTTGCGTTGCGCGGCGCGAACGAGGAGCCAGATGAGGAAGAAGGTGGCCGCACAGGCGATGCCGGGATGCACCCAGCGCCAGCGCACCAGCCAGCCGCTGGCGGAGGAAAAATCCTGAGCCAGCGCCATGCCCAGCGAACTAGCCGGGAAGAGCGTGTCGCCCAGCGCGGCCAGCGAGCCGGTGACGCCCACCAGCATTACCACGAAGATGCCGGCGGCGGCGGCGAATGGCGATCTCATGCGAACGCTGCCGCGCAGAAAGCCGCGATTCCGGCTGAGCAGGTGCGCGGTGAGGGTGAGCGCGGCCACTAATAAAAGCGTATTGGCCAAGTGCAGCGCAAGAAAGGCGGGCCGCAGCGGCGATTGGCTCTGCGCCGTGTATCCCAGCTTGACCAGCAGCGCGCCCAGAGTCGCCTCAATCAGCGTGAAGACGACCGAAGCCACAGCCGCCACGCGCGCCAGGTGGCCGCGCACGGTGCCGGCGAAGGTCCACACAAGCAGGCCGACGACCGCGAAGAAAGATAGCCCGCTGGTGATGCGATGGGTGAACTCGATGAGCGTGTTGACGCTGGCCGAGCGCTGCATCACGGTTCCGTTGCACAGCGGCCAGTGATTGCCGCAGCCGGCTCCGGAGCCGGTAGCGCGCACCAGAGTGCCCCAGAGAATTACGGCGATGAAGTAAGCCAGCACGCCCCAGGCAAAGCGGCGCACGGCGGGCGAGGGGAGGCGGTGGGAATCGACAGCAGTTGGCATCATCGAAGTCTCCGGATGGAACCCACCAGTGTAGAACAACCGCGTGCTGTTGCGGATGCCGCTTACTCCCCCATCAGCCGCACCACGTGGTTCACAATCATCAGATCCTCGGCGGGCGGAATGACGCGCACGGTAACCGGCGAATTTTCCGCGGAGATGACCGCCGCGCCGCGAACATTATTGCGTTTAGGGTCGAGGACGATGCCCAGAGCATCGAGGTTGGCGCAGATTTCAGCGCGAGCGTTGATGTCGTTTTCGCCGATGCCGCCGGTGAAGACCAGCATGTCCAGCCCGTTCAACTCCGCCACGTAGCTGCCGATCCACTTGGCGATGGTCCAGGTGAATTTGGCTACAGCAAGTTTTGCTTTGGCGTTGCCGGCGTTGATGGCTTCGCGCAGGTCGCGCATATCGTTGGAGAGTTCGCTTACGCCGAGCAGGCCGGACTTCTTGCTGACAACGGTTTCCAGCTTGTCGGCGGCTTCGGCGGCGCTTACGCCTGTCTCGGCAATCTTATTGAGAATGAACAGAACTACGCCTGGATCGATGTCTCCGGTGCGCGTGCCGCTGATGATGCCGCCGGTGGGGGTGAGGCCCATCGAAGTGTCCAGGCACTCGCCATTGCGGATGGCGGAGATCGACGCGCCATTGCCCAGGTGCGCGACGATAAGTTTTTCCGGCACGTGGGGCTGCAACTGGTAGACGATCGACTCGTACGAAATGCCGTGATAGCCGTACCGGCGCACGCCCATGGCGGAATACTCCTGGGGGATGGGCATGTGCGTGGCCACCTCCGGCATGGTGCGATGGAAGTAAGTGTCGAGCACGGCAAAGTTGGGAAGGCCGGGAAAAAGCTTCAACGCCTCGCGCATGATGTAAACGGCGATGGGCGTGTGCAGCGGCGCGAGGGCGGCGTAGCTTTCGATCTCGTCGATGAGCTTAGGCGTGATGAGCTGGTTCTCGTTGATCGTTGGCCCGCCGCAGACCACGCGATGGCCGATGGCCGCCGGGGCAGGGAAGTCGCCGGAATGGAGCGCGTCAGCAACCATTTTGAATGCCACGGCGCGGTTGGGCAGAGACGGGGTCTGATCGACGAGCTTTTTGCCTGCGGCGTCCTTGATCCAGAACTTGCCCAGATCGGTGCCGATGCCGTCGACCGCGCCCTCGAAGAGCTTGTCCCGCTGGCCCTCGCCGGTCTCGTAGACGGAAAATTTAATGGAAGAAGAACCGCTGTTCAAAACCAATACGGGCAAGGAAGCCATTCGTGAATAACCTTTCGAGTTGGGGCTGAGCGAATCAGCGGGTTGTCTTTCAAATCGATCTGGCCGACGAAGAGATCGTTGGCGGCTCGCCAGTAGGCGTTCATTTTGGCCGGCAGTTAGGGGCTGAGTGGGCCTTTACTTGTGGCTTCGGTCATTTTGCACCTCGCAAGGGGAAGTTTGCGTGATACGTCCAGCCTAGCAGCCGCCGGGCCTGGGTCCGGGTGACTGATGTCACACGCGGGCGAGATGGCGGTTCACAGTGTGGAACGCGAGGATGCGCTAGAAATATCGCTTGAACTTGAGGATTTGCGACTCGAAGCCGTACCACATGGCCGCGGCCAATGCGGTGGAGACAGTCAGGCGTGCGGCCACCACTGCCAGGCTTCCGGCCATGCCGTAGCGGACCATCCACAGATCGAACCAGCCGATGAAGATGAAAGCCGCGATGTGGATCATGTATAGGCCGTAGCTGATGCGGCCATAGAAAGCCAGCGGCCCGCGGCGCAGCAGGGCGTTGACGGGGTTGCGCGCGCCAGTGGATGCCATCAACGCCAGCACCGCGCCGGTGAAGCACAGAGCGAGCGCGGTATCCAGAAGCGAGGTTCCGTAGGCGGGCGCTGCCGCTCCCACGCCCAACACAAACGCACCCAGGCCGATCCACTGCCAGCAGCGGCGGCTCAGCTTGAGTGTGTAGAGTCCCAGCGCCAGCAAGCTGCCCAGGGCGATGCCGTCCAGCTTGATCAGCGTGTGGTTGGGAACATTCCACAGCCAAACCGGGTTCAGATGGCGCAGCAGCGGAGAGCAGATCAGCGCGCAAGTGAGAAAAACCGCCAGCATCCACGGCCGGCGCAGCCAGCGCGCCAGTGGCGCCCAGAAAAAGTAATACTGCTCTTCGACAGCCAGCGCCCAGGTGGGGCCGAGGGCCGCGGGCAGCGCCAGATGAAAGAGATTCTGCACGAAAAAGATGTAGGCCAGCCAGGGAGCGCCCTTGATGGCGCCGATCACGCTGGGGCCGATGAACCACGGCGCATTCAGGTAGACCACTGCCAGCACCAGTATGTAAACCGGCCAGATGCGCAACGCCCTGCGGGCATGAAAGTTGTGGAAGTAATGCGGCTTGTCGCGCGTCGCCAGCAGGTTGGAGGTAATCAGGAAGCCGGAGAGAGCGAAAAACACAATCACGCCCGCCCAGCCCCACTCCGCCACGTAGTGCAGCCAGGTACCTTTCAGCAGCGGATCACAGTGGTAGAGCACCACCCACAGAATCGCCAGGCCGCGCAGGCCGTCGAGTTCCGGCAGATAAGAGGGGAGCCAGGTTGGGCGTTGCATGGGCAAGCTCGGGAGTCGTGGTCTCAAAACGGGGGTCTCATGGAGTGTCTTTGGCAAAGCCTTCCACAATCCAACCGGCCAGCCAGAGAGCCGCTCCCGGGACCGCAACCAAAAAGAGCAGCGAGAACAACAAATGAATCATACCGAAGCCGTTGAGGTAATTGCCGATGCGGAGATAGGCGAATACCTCGGATATACACAGGAATAGCACAAAAACGCTCACAGGGATGAGAAGCATCCATCTCCCCGCGCACCTCATTCTCAATGCGCCTTCGCTTACGTTCATCACTCCTCCTTACGAAACAAACAAATCTCGCTGGGTGCCCCAGGTCTCACTCTGAGGCCTGGGATGCCACAAACCTCAATCCAGCATGAAAAACTAGTCCCTAGTCCCTCGCGCATTACCCCGCGGCCAGTTGCTTGGCTCGCTCCGTCGCCCGCATCACGGCTTTGATGAGCGTGACGCGCAGGCCGCCTTCTTCCAATTCCAGAATGCCGTCGATGGTGCATCCGGCGGGAGTAGTTACAGCGTCCTTCAGCAGCGCTGGATGGTAGCCGGTTTCCAGAACCATTTTGGCTGCGCCGAAGGTGGTTTGCGCGGCCAGTTCCGTAGCCACATCGCGGGGCAGGCCCACCTTGACGCCTGCTTCAGCCAGCGCCTCGATGATGATGTAGATGTAGGCAGGTCCGGAGCCGGAGAGGCCGGTCACCGCGTCCATGTGCTTCTCTTCCACCAGCACGGTGCGGCCCACGGTCTGGAAGATGCGCTCGGCCAACTCCATCTGCTCGGTCTTGACGAAGCGGCCCCGGCACAATGCGGCAGCGCCCGCGCCCAGGGTCGAGGGGGTGTTGGGCATGGCGCGAATCACGCCGATCTCCACTCCGGCCGCGTCCTCAATGGAGCGCGTTTTGACCGATGCGGCAAACGAGATCAGCGTTTTGGCCGATGAGAGCGCGGGCTTGATCTCCGCCATCAGCTCCTGCACCTGAAAGGGCTTGACACCCAGCAGAATCAAATCAGAGTTCCGCACCGCCTCAAGGTTGTCGGTCGATACGTCCACGCCCCATTGCGTACTCAGCGCCACGGCCTTCTCGGCGTGACCCACGGTGGCGTGAATCTGGCTGCGCGCAAACAGGTTCTGCTTCAGGAAGGCCTGCAACAGGATGCCGCCCATCTTGCCGGCGCCCAGAACAGCCACGCGCACCTGGGGCAACTGCGCGGGTACTTCGGTGGCCTCAACAGCTATCTCTGCCATCTTGTTCCTTTCCTGGATTTTCCGTTCCTGAAAGTGAGGATGCAACTTTCATGAATACCGCAGCATTGGATCGATGAGTCTCCCAGGCCCGGAGCCCCCACGGACAGGTTTTCGTCCGTGGGGTAGAGGTTTCGTTCCCGAGACCATTCGGCAGGCTCTGGGGACTCAACTTAAACTGAGTTACTACTCGTGGAGAAGCTCTTCTTTGAGGATGAAGCTCTCAATTACGTCGTCCACTTTCTTGCTGATGCCGTCCGTCGGCCATGCCTTGTTCCAGATCAGATAACTGCCCGGGAAAGTCAACGTCTTCTGGCCACTGGCGAAGGCGTCCAGAGCTATGACTATCAGGGCACGCTCCTCCTGATCGAAAAAGGGAATGTTCACATCTTCCGGCGCCGGGTTGCGCAGGTCGATCACATTTTCACCTGCAAACATGACAGCCCTGTTCTCGGCATCGCCGGATACTTTGCTCTCATTGATGGTGCAGGTAAAGAGCAGGCCGTCCGGAGAATCAACCGCTGCTTTGCCTTCGTACTTTGCGGCGGCCTCATTGCCGGGAGTGTGCACGATTACAACGCCGGTATTTTTCTCGTTCGGCTTGCCGAAGGCATAAGCAGCCCTCTTGAACATCTCCCCGGTTTTATCGCCAGCCTTATAGGCGTCAGCCATTGCGCGCACTGCTGTCACCGGGTCTGCTGCAAGCTTTTCCGGCGCCGTATCGTCCTTGGTGATGGCCAACGTCGCGGAGTAATCGATCTCCTTCGAAGTGACATCGGAGACCGATTGCAGCACCAGGCGGGCGGCGTAGGAGTTCATGTGCCCAAAGCCGCCAAAGCCGATGATTTTGCCTGCCTTATCGCGCTGCACGCCGGCCTTCTCCACGGCGTCAAGCCGTCCAACCAATGTGGCAGTCACCTCGAACTTGTTGCACCCCAGGCACATTCCGCCTTTTTTGTAGGGCGCGGCGAGCTGGGAATCGAAAAGCTTGAAGTCCTTGTTGCTTTTGTCCAGCGTGACCGGTGTCCGCTGCACCACCGGGACATCGCCGGTAAAGTTGTGCGCCGGCTGAAACTGCACCATGGCTGCCGGTCCCGCCTTGGCTTTTGTGCCTTCCGGGTAAGAGAGCCAGATGTTCTTGTTGACGTTGATGCCGCAGTCGGCGCCTTTTACGACGAACTGATCAAAAGAGGCTACCGCCGTGCCTTTAATGCGGACGATTTTTCCGTTGAACGACTGTGGATGATCCAGAATCTCGCAGATGGTTGTATCCACTGCCTGGGCGTACAGGCAGCAGGAAAATCCAAGGACAAAGACGAATGTCAAAGCGCGTTTCATGCCAATTCTCCAAGGTAAGCAATAGCCCGCAATCGCAGCGAAAATGAGCCGGAAAGCTGCTGAAAAGGGGACATTACAGGTTATCACGTTCACTGAGGTGATTTTCGCGCCTATTTCTGCCCCGTAATCCATGCGTCGACGCGGTCACTCAACACATCGAGCGGCAGGGCGCCGGAGTCCAGCACCTGGTCGTGGAAGGCGCGCAGATCGAATTTTTCGCCCAGTGCCTTCTTCGCCCGGTCGCGCAATTCCAGAATCTTCATCTGCCCGATCTTGTATGCCAGAGCCTGACCCGGCCAGCCGATGTAACGGTCTACCTCGGTTTGAATTGTGGTTTCGTCCATGGCCGAGTGGTCGTGGAAGTAATCGACCATCTGCTGGCGGGTCCAGTGCTGGCTGTGGACACCCGTGTCCACCACCAGGCGGATGGCGCGCCAGATGTCGGCCTCCAGACGGCCGTAATCCGAGTAGGGATCCTGGTAGAAGCCGACCTCTTTGCCCAGCCGCTCGCTATAGAGCGCCCAGCCCTCGACGAAGGCTGTATATTCCTGGTGCTTGCGGAAGGTGGGCACATTGTCCAGCTCCTGCGCGATGGAAATCTGCAAATGGTGGCCGGGAACTCCCTCGTGGTAGGCGATGGCCTCCACCGAATAGAGATTGCGGCCGGTGGCGTTGTACGTGTTGACGCGCAGGCGGCCCGGGCGGCTGCCGTCCGGAGCGCCCGGTTCGTAGTAGGCGGGGTACATCGTCTTCTGCAGGTAATCCGGAACGATGGCCACCTCGAGCGGCGCCTTGGGCAGCCGTCCGAAGAGTTGCGGCAGCTTGGCCTGCATCTGCGTCACATGGCCGCGATAGGCCTCCACCAGCGCGTCGGCCGAGGCCGGATGCAGCTTGGGATTGGCAGGGAAGCTCGCCCGGAAGGATTTCAAATCTTGAAAGCTCAGCTTCTGCGCAATCACCAGCATCTCCGCCTCGTCGCGCTTCACCTCGTCGAGACCTATCTGGTGAATCTGCTCGGCGGTCAAATTCGTGGTCGTCTCGCGGCGAATCTGGAAGGCGTAATACTTTGCTCCGCCGGGCAGCGCCCATATGCCCGGCTCCGCGCGACCGGCGGGAACGTAGCTGACCTCAAGGAAACGCGCAAAGCGCAGGTAGGCTGGCAGGACCTCTTTGCCAATGGCGCCGAGCATCTCTGCCCTGATGCGCTCCTGCTCGGCGGGAGTTATAGAGGCGGGAAACTTCTTCAGTGGCGCGGCCAGCGGCGAAGTCTCTGGAGATTGTGAGGCCAGCACTTTCACCTGCGTGAGCGCCTGTTCCAGCAGATAGCGCGGCGGCATGCGGTGGTCATCCATGCCGATGGACATATTCGTGGTCACCTGGTCGAAGGCGTGGGGAATGGCGTGCAGACGGGCGATCCAGTCGTCGTAGTCCTTCACCGTGGTGAAGCTCAATTGTGCCGCAAGGTTGGGGTACGCGGTGTAGATGCCGCCGAGCTGGTTGATGGGCATCTCCCAATCCTTGAACTGAGCGCCCTCCGCGTCGTCGGCAAACTCGCGCAGCATCAGTTCGCGGCTGGTCTTCTCCTGGTCGGTGAACCCTGTGGGGTCAATGGCCGCGAGGCGCATCATGTAGTTCTCTTCGCGCTCCAGCCAGATGTTTTCCGCCTTGACGGAGTAGTCGTCGATGCGGTCGTTGTAGCGCTTATCGCCCAGCCAGGAGGCAAACTCCGGCGAGTGCTCCAGCGTCGCCTGCCAGTACTCCTCAAAGAGGCCGTTGAGAGCCTTGCGGTTGGCTTCGACGGAAGCAGGCTGCGTCGCTGGGGCGGCCTGCGCGGGAGCGGCGGCCAGAGCTTGCGCCGGGAGCGCGGGGGCAATGGCAAGCAGCAAAGAGGCGGCGACGAAGAGGGCGGTAAGCGGGAATCGTTTCAAGGGAGCGGTCCTCGGGGTGGAATCTTGTCTCAGGTTGAGTTTAGAGCAATGGGGCAAGAAACAGGGAACAGGGAATAGGGACCAGGGAACAGGGAACAGGGAACAGGGAACAGGGAACAGGGAACAGGGAATAGAAAACAGTCTGCCTACAGGCCGACAAGAGCGGGGAATTCTGTCGGGATTAAAGTCGACACATAGTGGGCAGCATGTCGGGGTATAAGTCGACGGAATGAAAAAGTATCTCCCGTTTTCAAACAAAGTAGATGTGCGGGCATAGATATTTCCCGGTTGTATCCGAAATAGTGCCGACCAAAACATTTAAAAAAAGCAAAAAAAAGTCTGTTTGGGGGGCATTTATTGCGCATTTCTTGCGCATCTCTTGCATATAATTACGGTCGTTTTGGCTACGGTTAGATTAGTGGACAGTTGTCAGTTCTCAGTTCTCAAAGGACGAGGGGACAGTGGACGCTAGTCAAGTGTCAGAACAGGAGTGAACGATGCGGGAGAGGGAACGGAACTATGCGCGGAAGAGGCTGGATTTGGAGATGCGGTCTTATCGACAGGCAGGGAGGGAGAAGAACCTGACCAATGGGCTGCTGCGAGCGGTGCGTCAAACGCTGAATATACCGGTGGCGGAGATCGCGGAGAAGATGGGAGTGAACCGTTCGGTGGTGTTCGACCTTGAGGCAAGGGAGCCGAAAAACACGATCAGCTTGAAGTCGATGTCGCGCATGGCGCAGGCGATGGGATGCAAGGTGGTCTACGGGATTGTGCCCAATGGCGGGAAGAAACTGGAGGATTTGGTGGAAGAGCGGTATTTGGCGGGCTTGATTGGAACAGGGAACAGGGAACAGGGAACAGGGAATAGGGAATAGGGAATAGGGAATAGAGACTAAGTCTCTGACCGGATGAAATGGTGCTATGAGGTGTGCGAGCGCGGGCTGGGAAGCCCGCGCTACAGCCGGTCTGGAGACCGGCGCTACACTTTTTACTTGTACCTAACCAGACGGTCAGAGACCCAGGGACTAGAAAATAAGGCTAGAAGCTTTTGCAGATAATTATGTGGCTTTCCGGTACGCTATGGGCAGAGCAATCGAATTGAGAGTGGAACGGAAGGCAGGAGAGAGCCTTTCTGATCTTGATCAGGCCATCTCCGCGGCGCGCGTGCGCAGGGGAGACGAAGGGCACCGGATTCTTAGAAGTCCTAAGAGAAAATCCTGACAATGTGTTTTGCGGCGGTTCCGGAGCGGAGTTGCCGCATATGCTCCTTTTCTGCGGACGCGAATGTCCGTGGAGCGTTGGCCGGGAATGTTGGAAAGATGGCAGTACTACAGCAGAAGTTGAGCAGTGACAATGTGAGCAAGACAACAGGCAGGACAACCAAGAAGAGGAGACAGAAACGGGCGGACGAGAAAACGTCGTGCAAGGATGGTGCAGAGCGACTGCATCAGGCGGCGGACAAGCGGGTGGGCCGGATTTCGGAGAAGTTGGCCGATCTGCTGTCGAACAAGGCGCTGGCGGGCGACCTGGCCAGCGCCAGGGTGCTGTTTGGGCTTGCGGAACGTAAGAAGCCTATTCAAGCGCCAGTGAAGAAGCGGCGCGGGCCGAGCCTGGCTGAGCGGTGGGCGGCGGAGCCGGAATGGAAGGGGAGTAGGGAGTAGGGACTAGGGACTAGGGACTAGGGAATAGGGCTATCTCTCGTGAGCTGTGGCTCGCTCATGGTTCAGGGCTAACAGACGCTCCAGTAACTCCGCATCGGTGAGCGTGGCGGGCCAGCCGTAGGCCGCAAAGACTGCTTCGTCCAGCTTGCGGTGAGCGTTCTCCAGCCACGCGGGGCGCTTGTTGTAGAGATTGGTCAAAGTCAGCTTGGCCAGGTCTTCCGGCGCGGCGTCGGGCGGGTTGAGCCAGTTGTCGCGCTGGCGCACCAGTTCACGCGCGGCCTCGGCAATGGCTTTCACTTGCGGCGAATCCTGCGGCTCCTTGCCCGGCGGCCAGGGAAACGGGAAGGTCTCGAAGGTCGAGGTGGGCGTGTAGCGGAAGCCGCTCTCCACCTCACGCAGTTGTGTTCCCTGCGCCCGCGCCCATACCTCGTGCGGGCGTGAGTGCAGCACGCCGAAGAAGTACTCGTCGTTGCGAGCGATGGCAAAGGTTGCTGAGTCTGGAACCGTTTCAGTTCCCAGCCATGCAAAAAGACGATGCTTCGAGACACGAGTAGTGATGATGTACCGGTTAAGCCTGGCAATTGCCGAGCGGAAATCGGTCCGTGGCTCGCCATGAATCCACCATTTGGCGCGATAACCCTCCCGATTATTCTCCAGCCGCTTGGCCTGCACGTGTTCGCGCAAATATTCAAACGGCATTTCGTATAACGCTGCCTCGTCTTCCGGCATATTCACGCCAAAGTCAATGATGTACATTCCGCGCGGGCGATGTGTAATGTCGCGGGCGTTGACCCAGGGACGAACCACGTCGGAGTTGGGCCTTCCGTTGGGATTGAGCGGCGCGGCTAACATCTTGCAGGCGGTTTCCGCATCAATGTCAAAGGCCCCGATTTTAGTGGTGCCCATAAAGCAGAGGCCAGCGTTCTCGGGCAGCAGACGGGCGCGGGTAGCGTCCACGCCGGAGGTGAGGTCGGGATTGATCGCATCCACTGCGGAGCCGTTCAATGTGCGTTCCGCTTCCCCTCCTCCATCGAAGCCGACAATGGAAATGTGGACTGCTGCGCCCTCGTTGATCCAGTTGCGGTCGCTCCATGCCATGAAGATATTGCCGGATTCGGCGATGCGTTTGAGAACTTCACGATTGGCTCCGCCGCGAATGCCCTGCGTGGCTACCATCCCCACGGCGTGCGCCTGCTTTAGCTCGACCATTTCGCGCGCCTTCTCAAACCAATAGGTGACCAGATCGGCTTCGGCGGGGACGCGGTCCTGGTAGAGCTTGAGCAGATTGTCCACGTATGCGTCACCGAGATTGCGGCGCAGCAGCTTCCCGCCCAGGAAGGGCGGATTGCTGACGATGAAGTCAACCTCGGGCCAGGCCGGTTCGATAGGATTGCCTTCGCTGTCCAGCTTGGGGTTGCCATCGGCGTCCAGTTCCATAATGGCGTCGCGATGCTGGATGTTTTCGAG
>Ga0302140_10005149_pt1 | contig 16551 bp, 16 predicted proteins | sample I_Bog_E1_1_FD_202095 | JGI IMG/M metagenome (GOLD analysis project Ga0302140, IMG submission 202095) | Peat permafrost microbial communities from Stordalen Mire near Abisko, Sweden - I_Bog_E1_1 | ecosystem: Environmental > Terrestrial > Soil > Wetlands > Peat | place: Sweden: Abisko, Stordalen... | reverse complement strand
ACAGCTGCATCACGGTTATGCCAGTCTTCATGACGAAGGTTACCCTCGACAAAAGCCAGGACCGGCTGGATAACACCGCCCCCAACAGCCTGAGCATAAAGTTGCAAACACTGATAGGCAGCTCTCGAGATGTTGTATTCGTCATCGGCTGCATCCTCATCTTGCTTTGTTAGAAGATGCAGAAGAACGGGAACAACTTCCTTGGTTGCAACAGCAGCGAAGTGAAAGATTTCACGCATCTGGTCAGTACTTTCGACCTGTAATTGTTTGGTTAGTCGGGAACATTGCTGAACGGATAGGAATGTTGACTGACTTGTGCATTGTCGTCCTCAATGGCAATCTCTTCTTCGCAAACAGTGCTCCAAAACTCGACTGCAAGCTTTGCTACATCTTCCTCTTCACTCTTCATGCCCATGATTGTGAGACCAAAGAGAGCTTTCTCCATGTAGAAGCACATCAGCTCATAGTAGAGAGCCATAATTCGGTTGAGACATCCGAAAGCGCCCTGCTGTATCCTAGAATCCGGAGCTTGGGTAGCTTCGCAGATGACCTGCATGATGTAGTTTCGTTCGCCCTCATTCTTGAAGTTGCTTTCCACAAACTCCAAAGAGTCTCCAAGTGCATATATGGCCGCTAAACGGACCTCTGGATTCGGCTCCTCCTTTCGTGCACCTTGTACGACAGCAGTCAAGATCGCGTTCGAGTGTTGAACCAGACTAGATCTGAGGTCCGCATCTTGGCTCTCGCAGATAAAACCAATAGTAGTCAAGGAAGCCTGCTTAAGATGATCACCGCCCTCTCCAACATTTCGCACCAGACTCGGCATGAGCTCCGGCCATTGTTCGCGTGGGAGTTCGATGGCAGCTATCGACGCGACAACTTGAGCTGCTGCTTGTCCTGCTTGTGCAGTGCTAGAGGCAAGAGCCTGTAGTGTCAGGTCCTTGACGCGCTTCTTCGTCTCCAGATCTTGTTGGACCCATTTCTCTTGTAGATCGTGAAGTCGTGCATATTCGCGTGCCGTGAAGGCGTTCTTCAGCGCAATACCAGCTGCTGCTCGAACGGGACCTTGAGCCTCTTCGTTGGCAAGCTCTTGCACGAGGGTGACGAGGTATCCGGACTGTGAGGCATGGTTAGCAGGTCTTCTGCGCCCTCACGGACATGCGGTCAGCGCAAGGTGACGTACGAAGTTGGTCTCAGCAGCTTGTGTGAGCTGTTGTTCAGCGGCTCCTCGAATAGCGGCATCTGGGAACAATCAGTAATCTATCTTGGACGCTACCTCGCGTCTCCGGCAACGGGAAACGTACCTGCTGAAAAGGTATTCAGAAGCACTTGGTTGACGTCCATGATGGAAGGTCACAGCCGTTGCGCCTTGTCCAGTGCAGCTGCAATGTTGTGAAGGTCTCGGTGAAGGACTGAGTTGTTACTTCAAGGTCTGTAGATTGTCTCTTTGACGTGAGACGGTGGTAGGCAAGAAGGGAGAGGGTCGAGCTTTGGGTGGGTGTTGTTGAAGGCTCTTGATGGATTGACCTCAAGCGAAATTCCACCTTCAACAGGCTTCTAGAAGACGCGCAGGAACTGGAACCCGTCAAGGAAATAACCGTTTGTCGCCAATTTAACAAGGCAAAGGAGCGTCAAGAATCGCCAATTGTAGTCAAAGAACTTGATATTTTCAGAATGTTTTGTGTATTTGGGGATTGAATCTGCAATTCCAGGGCAAGGGGCCGCGAGCGCTACCTACCCATGTGAAGGAGCACGTGATTGACCCTGCTGTGGGTCCACTTCCATCTCTCGTACCCACGATCTATTTCCGAAATTAATTAACGCTGGAACGGGTTTGCGATGCTACAAATTCCTATTACGAAACTAGCTATCCAATGCACTTTTGATTCTTTCATCATTTTCCGCCGCCGTATGGGAACTTTCTGAAACTGCTATCTTTTGCTACCCCTCCAAGGGCCGTCCCGTTTAACCCCGCAAAGCCCCTTAACTCAACTGGTTTACTTTTGCCTCCAAAACACTTACTGCATCTGGTCCACTCTTAGGTACCCCATTGGGTTTGGGAATCGAGAGGTGTCCATTCTCTTTCGGGGAGCGTTCAAGATCCAAATCCTGACTCAACTTGCCTCCATGCTTGCCCCGGAGCAACAACGGAGTGTTTGGCCTGCTTGTAATGAACTAGAGACATGTCAGCAAGAACACGTAGATCGTAAGAGGACAAAAGACATACGTTGCTAGCAGCACTTAGAAGCGCGATCAAAGAACTCTGTACCACATCCTCGTGGACGCCTACGCCCCAGACTTTCATATTCGAACCAGCAGCGGTGCATTCAATATAGCTAGCAGCCTTGACATCTCTGCCACCGCCAATAGCATGCTCTTTGTAATCCGCCACATCCAGATCAATTCCAACTGAGTGAAGAGCATTTGCCAAGCTTGAAATAGGGCCATTACCAACTCCCTTGAGCTCATGCTCTTGACCATCGATTGAGATGACACCTTCGAAACGTCTCTTCATATGAGTTGTGTCTTGTCTCTTGCCTGCGGCAGGCGGAGCTGGCGAGGCTGATCGATCAGCACTAATCGTGTAGTCGACCAACTTGAATCTCGGGTTCTCCTTGAAGAAGTAAGTCTGCTCAAAAAGGTCCTGGATCTCAGCAGACAAGAGCTCTCGACCGACTTCATCCGCACGCCTCTGCACGATCTTGCTAAAAGCCACTTGTAATCCACGAGGGAGGTCGAGCTCAAGATTTCGGAGAATGATCCAGGCTGCTCCACCTTTACCGCTTTGAGAATTGACACGGATGATGGCTTCGTAGGTGCGGCCAATGTCCTGCGGATCGAGGGGAAGGTATGGCATCTGCCATGGCGATTCATTCGAAGCACCAGCACTCTTGCGCATCTGGAAACCTTTCTTGATAGCATCTTGGTGAGATCCGCTGAAAGCACAAACAACGAGAGATCCTCCATAAGGTGCTCGCGGGTGGACTGGAATCTTGTTGCTAACTTCAACCACATCAATGACCCGATTGAGATCTGAGAAATCAATGTTGGGATGAATGCCCTGGGTATAAAGATTCAAAGCCAAGGTAACGAGATCAACATTTCCAGTCCTCTCTCCGTTTCCAAAAAGGCATCCCTCGACCCGGTCCGCACCCGCAATTTGTGCCAGTTCTGCGGCAGCAACTGCGCAGCCACGATCATTGTGGGGATGAAGGGAAACACAAATCTTCTCCCTCTCACTGATATTTCGGCAGAAGTACTCGATTTGGTCCGCATACACGTTCGGCGTGGACATCTCCACCGTAGCAGGGAGGTTGAAGATAATGGGATTCTCGACAGTTGGGCCCCAGGCTTGCTTCACAGCTTCGCAAATCTTGATCACAAACTCAGGTCTGGAATCCGAGAAGGTTTCTGGACTGAATTCGAATGCCCATTCTGTACCTGCTTGCGCGGGATCATCTTTGGTAATTGACCGAGCGTATTTTGTGCACTTTATTGCTACCTCCAACTGCTCCTCTTCCGTGGCGTTGAACACTATTCGCTGGAAGCATTCGCTCGTCGCAAGATAAATGTGTAAGAGAGCCTTCTTCGCACCCTTGAGGGATTCGACCGTACGCTTGATGAGCTCTTCTCTGCAGGGAGAAAGAACTTGGAGCCAGACATCGCTGGGGACTGCGCCGGGGGTCTCGACGAGGCGGCGCGTGAAATCGAAGTCTGTCTGCGAGGCTGATGGGAACGAAACCTCGATTTCTTTGTAGCCAAGCTCAACTAACATCTTGAAGTATGTCCATTTCTGCGCGCCGTCCTATAACTGCTTCATCAGCACTCTGCGGTCCTGATTCCGGCCAGATCAAAGGATATGCATACCATAGGATCCACTAAACTCTGGTTGCCATCCCGCAAATCGGTCGAGAGCCACCTCGGAGGTTTGTCGAGGGTTTTGTCCGGCCATTGTCTGTCCTTGAGTTGAAGAGCGGGAAACTTTCTGTATTTCTTCGAGGGGTCCTTGAGCCTTTCGTTCGAAACGTTAGCTTTTCTGGCCTTGGAGGGACAAGGCGCAAAGGCATTCTTACATGGGCATCTTGAATGGTGGGGTTGAAAAGGAATTTTATCCCGGACAACAAAACTTGCTTTTGGTGGTCAGGTACGAGGGCGAGCAACGAATAATGGAAGAGTGAGGAGCTCGTGAGTAAAAAATTGGGTGGCAGAAGGTTTGGAAGGTCTGTTGCTATACTCTGAGTCACGATCATTCTTTTAAAAGATTTATCACGCCCTCCGCCATCACAATGGCGGGGCCGACAAAAGGCGATTTAGCAGGGATCAACCGCAGGAACCGCCATAAGAAGGATCTGACGTCTTTACAAGAAGGGTGCAACCCACGACTGGTCCTGCGGTTAAATTGATTATACAATACATGCTTTCAATGACAGAAGTGGCTCGAATGCATCCGAACTCAAATTTGTCTGCACGATGATCTCCTGCAACAACCGGAACAACTCTTGCGGAGTCAAAGCCTGGAAAGCTCTAACTGGAACAAACGCCCGGAGGACCTCGGTGAGTCCAGGTCTGGGCAACCGACCCCTATCCTAACCGGGCAAATTTGTGGTGTGAGCATCTCATTAGAAGCAGACACGAGAGAAACCATGCACGACATCTCATAGTGCTTCACAATGGTGAGAAGGAATGGCAAATTTCTGGGAATTGTGTTCTATTCTAACATGCCTGTCTATGCAACTCCACCCGATGCAGTGCGTCTCTAATGCAGATCTACAAACCACCATACTCCTCAAAGTGCTCAATATGTGCAGGAATCAAACTCTCCGTAACCGGCCGCCGATCCATCATCGTCATTCTACCAAGTGAATGATTCTTCGATGAAGTCCACTACCCCTTCTTCCTGAACGTCTCTTACTGCTTCTCGGACGTTGTCTGCCAGGCCGCCTGGTCCGCAGACTGTTACACACATCGCCCCAACCTGCTCCTTGACCTCATTCTGCATGATGAGTTTGACGTTCGGTCTTCCGGGGAACATCTGCACGGTGTTTGAAGGCGAGTTGATTTCTCTGGGGTTCTTGGGCCTGGTGACGAAGAGCTTGATAATGAGGCATTCTCGTCGGCCTTGCATTTCCAAGATCTGATTCATCCACGGTCTCACCCATTCCAGATGCTCGCTGTCTCTGACTATCCACACGAGGATAATCTTTCTTGTCGCGATAGATTTATCGTTATATCCGTTGATGAGGTGTTGAACGTAAGGAATCTGGTGAGTGATCCCGCTGGAGCCGGCAAAGAGTACGACGTGACCATAGGAATCGAGGGAATGGTCGCCACCATAAGGTCCCTCAAATGCCGCGGTCAGAGTCAACGCTGCGGGCCGGTAAGAGTTTGCTTTGTCGAAGAGCCGTTTCGTGAGGCCAGTTTGCGCGTGAATCACAAAGGATACATCAGTAACTGTGTCTTTTGCTTTGAGTTGCAGCTGCTTTCCTGAATAATCTGATTCCGTCTTACTGAATGGCAGAGCTGGATTGCTCGATATGTGTTCTACCCACGCAATCGAAAACGGGTGGGATTCCCAGATGTTCAGTGTCGAGAATCGAAGGTATGCGTGACTTCCAGGTTTGATATTGACTCTCCTTGGAAGATGGAGAGTGACTCTGCATGCATCTCCTGGAAGAGCCTGAATAGTCGCCTTGGTCCAGCCTTTACCACTTAGTGAATAATTGTACCAAGCAAGCCTGGCCATTCGAGCAGCTCGATCTGCCATCCAGAGGCACAAGACGACCTTGAGATACGGTAGCTGGGGAAGTTTGGCCACTTCGCAATGGATCCACGCTCCCAGTATCGCGAAAAATGCCAACATGATATGTATGTCGAGGAACGTCTCATAGAAGGCGTGTCTGACCGGTGACAAGGAAGTCACGGCTATCAGCAACATTGCACCCAAACCGACAGACCCCCAACTGATGAATGGGTCGAATGCGATCATTTTCCCAATACCTGACCAACCAGATGCTGCATATTTGACATATGCCCAGCAGCAGGTGTGCACGATAACCTCGAGAATGACCGTCCTTCCGACCCATCGGTGCATCAAATTGTATGTGTCGAAGCTGATTTGAAGCAGAGGAATAAGTGGGTTGTTGCGACCCGCGAAAATAACGAGGGCTATCATATTGATGACCGCCAGTACTCCACTGCGTCCTCTAGCTGCCGCAGCAATAGAGTACCTGTCCTCTCGGTTGTACGGTAGTGCAAGCATGTAGCCAATGTTGCTGAGTATGAAAGTACTCAAAATGATGGTATGGAAACGACCTGGAATGGTACCCATGTTCAACGCAGATGAAAGTCGGATTTCCCTGTTGTGACGCTTATTTTTCAGTGGCGCGTAGAGAACGTGTTTCTTGAATTTCCACCACCATTTCCCTCGATTGATGGCCCAATACCTTTGCTGCTGTCCTGATAGGTTCATCGCCGTCATATGTCGCATATGTGCTCTCCACCGTTGAACTATCCGTGCAGTCAAAATAAGCACGGCCAGCATGCCCAACGAGGACCACAGGATGATCTTGAATATATTGTTCATTCTTTGGTCGACACCATTGAGCGCTGTGGAGAAAGGCTCTATGGTCGATGTCGAGCTCGGAGAGAGCGCGGTTGTGGACCTGGCTAGGAGCAGGGCGGGAACGTCGAACCGCGGAACATCGTTCGGTCTTTCGGGCGCCATAATTTCTGTATATTCGAATCCTTGGAATTTCTGAAGAAGTACTCGAGATTTGTATGTGAGGAAGCGTTAGATTGAGGTTCTAGAAAGATCGAGATGTTAATGTTCTGAAAGGAATCCTCGAGTCTAGGACAACGGACCTTCGAGGGGCGCAGCCTCTAAAAATGTGATTCCCCCTCTTTATGTGATATTGTCCTTTATCATCGAACGGAGAACACTTCCTGGGAACAAAGAGGCATTGTCGTGATTGTATTGTTCAACTTCCACCGGACGTGAGGATGCTCAAAGCGCGATACAATAAGACAACGACGCTATTGTAGCCTTTGTCACAATAAAAAATCCTCGGCAACGTTTTTCCGAGGTGAATCAGCGATGGTTGAGTCGTCTCTGAGATGAGACGAATATGAGAATCAAGCAGATGATTGTACTGATAACGCAATCGTGGTCTGGCACAGAATGAATGTTACTGCCCCGCAGCAAGTGTGAAGTAAAGTCAGAGTCGACCTCGAGTCGACGAGAAACCAAATGATCGATCAACAACAAGGCTTGGCACAGCGGGAAAAGAAATAGCAGATGGAGGATACATGAGAAGAGAGAAGGAGGTGCACGAAAGAGAAGAACTCCCTCCCCACCTGCAGGCCAGCCCTTAGGGTAGGTGAGGGACGACGTCGGCTCTGCAGCCAGGGCTGCGAGGTGGATCACCGCCAACTCAGGGCGTATAGCTGCAGGAGATGACCAGATCCTATCGGTGGCAAGCCGAAGGGCCATCTCGTCCCAGACCAAGTTAGCGGGCATGTCCAGGTCGCAGGATGAGCAGTTCTCTCTCTGACTTCAGTCAGACGAGGTTGGATTAACTCAGGGGTCGAGGGATTGGTTGGCTGCGAGGAACAGCCGCCCCTGTGGCGTTTACTCGGCAGCCCTTGGCGCGGTCCAGATGCAAGTTTCTAAGTGGTCCACTGTTTGAAACGCCAGCGTGCAGCTGTTAAGGGGAAACACAGCTGGGTCTTCATAGGCCGTGGTAATCCCATTAAGAAACTTCTCCAGAATCACGAGGTTCTGAGTATGAGAGGAGAATCTGGTGACGAATGCCAGTTGCATGTAGAGGATTCAGCCTTCAAGGCTCCGACGAAGTTGCTTGCGCTGCATTGTGATTTGTAGATACAAGCTTTGGGAACGTGGTGGGAGAAGTCAGCATTAGGATGGATGATGGGACGACACTAGAATGCAAGGACGCCTTCCTGCATCCACACGTTTCGGAACGCTCGATTGGCTTTTCTCACGATGGGATGAACCGTCACAAAGAAAATGTACTTTTCAAAGGGGTGAAAGGTGAGCTTTAAGGCAGTGGCATAAACATCACGTGAAACCACGTAAGCCAAAATCGTGGTGAAGCATCAAAGTTTTCGGCAAGAAGGTTGAAGAGCCCGGGAAGCTAGGAAGAACTGCCATTGAAGCTTCAAGACGCCCTCAGCATGGGATCCGGGTCCTCTAAGCCGGCGGCAGCGCCTATATCTCAGGTCTGGACTGCGTGAGTTCCTCCGACGGGTTTCTGTTCTTCTTTGCCAGTACTGACCTCGTGCTCAGCGAAACACCCGTCCGGTTCTCACAAGGGCTAGTAGATTCTCTCCAGTCAAGTCCGGAGGTAGAGAATGTTTCCCAATTGAGGTGTACAAAATCTAACTTTGTCTGCAGACGGACTCTACTCGCGCCAAATCTCTTGAACTACATATCCAAGCCCGTGTTGCAGAAGAATTAAAACGCCTACAAGACCGCGCATCAAAAGACTTCGAAGACTTACAAGCCAAGATCTCGGCTGCCGAAGATTCGAATAAGAAGGAGGGCAAATCTGCCGGCGATACACTCCGAGATCTGGGAAGGGAAGCTGTGCAAAATGATGTGAAGGAGCTAAGGAAAAAGCTGGAGCAGAGGAAGAAGTTGACAGCTGTTGATGAGGACGTTGAGAAGGCGAAGAGTCAAGTAGTGAAGTGTCTAAGGGAGAATGATCGGCGGCCGCTCGACTGCTGGAAGGAGGTGGAGAACTTCAAGAACGAGGTCAGGAGGTTAGAAGGTGTATGGGTTGAGAAGATTGTGAGATAAGAATACGGACGTGACAGCGACGACGGTCAGGGATTGTAGAATACGTGTACCCGTAATAGAAGGTTATGCATGGAAATACTGGCATGAACGACATGGAAGTGTTCCGAATGAAGGGACGAGATTGCTGCCAAGTCCTATGTATTTTGTTCCAAGAAGCCGGACTCAGGATCCTCGTCAAGCAAGGTGGTATCTTCCTTAGCACTCTGCTTCATAATTTGAGCCTTCTTCAATCCCTCGGCTTTTTTCCTTTTCCTTCGAACCTGAGCATCCTCCCACTCTCCTCCGTCTTTGCTCCTTTTCTCAGAACTTTCGCTCTCTGTTCGTAGCAACATTCGAAATTTCTCAATTCTCTTCGTATTCTCCTTGAATCGATCATTCGATACCTCTACTAGATTTTTCAGCTGATACTCTGGCACCAAGCAGAACTCCTTTCCTCCACTTTCAAAACCAATCACGCTTTCAAGAGCTAAGCCCATTGAACGTACGCCAACCATCGGTGTTGCAGGCTCTGAAGTAGAAGATATGAGATTAAGCGCTCCACTCTCTCGGAACCCTGCTTGGAGGGCAGCGGAGAGGACATTCTGTGCTTGTTGTAGAGATGCTGTAAGGACATGAAGAATCTAGATTCGTTAGTGATAGGAGTTTGGAAATGCGTTTGGCAACTTACCATTGGTTCAAACTTGAAATGTATCAATCTGATATCTCGGGCTGCTCCTAAAGATGCCAGTTCCTTCCCTTCAGCATCTTCATTGTGGATCCCAAATAACTCCTTCCATGACCCAGCATGCGTGTGAACATCCACAGGATCGTGAGAAACGAACAGCCATCGTCCGCCGCCACCTTTACCTCCAACACCAGCTCCCTTCGGACTGGCTTTTATTCTTTCTCTATCTTCAATCTCATTATCCACTCCGTCTGATGTCGCTTTCTTTCTACCTTCAAGGAAGACACTTATTCTTCCCGCACAACTGCTGGTAGTCACGCATCCTTCAAGCGTATTGATCTCATCGATCAAATCTCGAATTCCTTCATCGACTGAACCCTTAGGTGACAGGTCATCATACTCCTCCGCTGGAACAGACAATTGTTCCAGAATCTTCTGCTTTTTGGCAATGAACGACTGCGGCAGATGTTGTACCATGTTTCAAGAGGCTCACAGGGACAGAAAAAGCACGACTACTATGTCCTTTCAAGCTAAGAAGACAGGTTATTTTTGATTGTTCCAAGGTCTCGGAAACTACATACGGAAACAGTCCTTGTTCACTCGTATTTCTAAATGATCGAGCTTTTGCTTGAAGTTGACATGCGGCGTTGAGAAAGGAAGATGTGACTGCCGTTTTGGGAGTAGAGGATGGGAGTTGGCCCGTGCAGCACCGCCGTCGGTTTTCTTGCCCAAATGAGAACGTTCTCTCCTTCAACCTCGAAAAGCATCATCGGCATTACACCTTCGAGGCAATCCTACATGCTCCGCCTCGCGTACAACATTACTCTCAAGGTCAAACATATTATATTTCATCGTGCGTCGCTTCTGGCGGAGTTCCCTGCCTGTTTGGAATCCGATGGATTTGTGCATTCTCCAGTGCAGTGTCAGGTTTCACAATCACCCTCACTCGAATCATAAGTCATTTTGTAAGGAAATCTATTGCTATGGGGTGTCATAAGTGACTAGAGCAGAAGACCTCTTTATGAAGTCATTTCCACTCATCAAATCAATCATCATTTTGCAGGCAAGCTCATCCTCAGTTACCTCGTAACCCATCTCATAGCCTCGCTTCATTTTGCTCAGTCAAGGAAAGAAACGCCCATCTGGCCATGAGTCCTTGGTATCTCGAAGACAGCCAATACCGTAACACCATAAAATATGCTTCAATTGTTTTGTTGAGAAGAAAAACATTGTCAAGGAAAGAAAGAGAAGATAACAACTCCGATGCAGAGAAAAACAGTCTGTTGTTGCCAGAATAACCTCTGGATGAGGGCAATGTCCGGCGCAATGTCGTCTGACAGTCTTGAAAACTTTCGATCGCAATCAAGCTGCAAGCAGTCGTCAAATCAAGATATGTGCTGAGTCTCGGAAACCCTGAACCAGGTACATCTGATAACCGCTGTCAAATTGGGTCGTATATGAGGCTGGCGTGCAAGAAAGCAAATACCACCTGGATTTGTCGATGTTCACTTTCGTTCTTCCAAGGCAGGAGTCAAGACCTCACGCAGGACCCGCTCGATCGCAGACCACTCCTCACGAGCGATCTGTCCCACAGTTTGGTTCCACCAATCCTTGTCTCGCTGAATAACCTTGTCGAGATCACCGAAGAGCTTGGGCATCTCATCTCCAGCGTTACGGGCAGCACGTTCGGCAAGCGATTCGTAGGTCTTCTTGCGGTCAAGATGCTCTCGCATAATGGCAATATACCACTAAAATATCCTGTCAATACATGATGAAGTAAGTCTAGGGAATTTTCTTGACCTACCATGAGCGTGTCGGTTGGGATATCTCGATTATGACCAATGGTGAACAATGGCTTCCACCAAACTGCATAAGGAGCGACACCAAGCTCAAGAGCAGTACGATCATCAATGCCGCAGATGAAAACAACGTCATCCTTCATGACCGGAGTGAAACCAGGACACTTCAATGCAGCACGCCAAACTCTCTTGAAGAGTTGATTGTTGAGATTGACCGGATCGACACCACTGTCAATTCTCTCCTGCAAGAGCTTGATGAGATCAATGGTTGCCCTATGGAGCAAATGACGGTCGGCGATGGTGATGTGATCAACCATATACCACGGATACTGCGGAATGTTAGCCAGGCTCACGACGAAACTTGACTCTAGCTGAGGCTAGAATCGAAGCGTATCAGCCTACCTTCAACAAGGTGCTGATGAGACACTCGAATGGGCGCTGAGGGCACTCCTTGGAGAACGGAGACTATTATCATCAGCTACGATTATCAAACATAGAAGGACGAATCAACATACTCGCTGAGGAGCTTCAACATGCTTAACCAACATGACCAATTCCTCGTGGCTGATGAAACCCTGGAAACCCGAGTTGAATTTGTCGTATGGATCGTGGGGGATGATGATAGGTCTCGAGCCTTGCCACTGAACGTTCTTTGCCTTGGGGAAGAGATCCTTCATCAATTGCTCTTGGCTAGCAAGCTCAACGTCTACATGGCGCGATCCCAATCTACCACCACGGTTTCCAGCGCGATTGGAATCAAAGCGATTGACGGCATTGACAGCCTCGTTCAGGTTCGTGAACTCGACATAGCAGTCAAGAGTCTTGCTGGTAACCCGCTCCATGACGATATGAACTGGCTCATACTCTTGCTCATTGATGATACGGGCATTGCGGCCAAGAAAAGCAAGAATCTCGGGGCGAGTGACACCGTAGGGGATCTGCAATGGTTCTTAGCAAGGTTTTCTCTCGCTCTTGTGGAGTACAACCTACATTTTTGATCTTGATAACTCCGAAGTTCTCATCCTTAGCTTGTCGGCATATCTCAACGAACGGGAAGTTGCTTGGGTCAAGGGCCTCCTCTAGAGTCGGAAGGCGAGTGCCATTGCTAGTCAATGCACGAAGATGAGGGCTGGGACCCGAAGGAGGGCCAATGAGATGGCCACCAGCCGCATAAGGGCTTGCCTGAGGCTTTGGTGCGAAGGGGTTGTTATAGACGGTTGCTGCGCGAGAGCGTGGTGGACCAATGAATGGATCATTTTCGTTGATAGTAGACAAGGCTTGACTATTACCAGCACCAGAGCCCAGGAGGCTCAGCATCTTTGGGGGAGACTGGGCCGGGACTGCGCTGCCATTGGGATCAATATTTGCCAGGTTGGGAATGCCATCAAGCCAATTGGATGTGATCTGCTTTCGCGGGGACGTAACTGCGTTGGTGATCGTCTGTCCACGACGTGATCTCAGGGTTGGAGTGGCAGTATTGCGTGGCTCAGAGCTGAACTCGAGATCAAGGGGTTGATTCTTCGGACCAGGAGTAGGAGCACCCTCAGGCACCATGGGACGACGTTCAGGAGATGCTGTACGAGTGCGAATACCGACGACGACGCTCTTTGCAGGGCTAGCATCAAGTCTGGCAGCCGCAGCCTGCGAAGGTGGAATGACCGGGGCACCAAACTTCTCCTTGTGAGTGGAGGTCGGCTTGACGGTCTCCTTTCCACCAGCACCGAGAACAGGAGCAACAGCCAAATGAGGTGTCGATTGACCGTGGCCATATCCGGATTGAGCACTCATCACAGGAGCCGTAGCCAGGTTGGAAGTCGGATGGCCATGACCGAGACCAGACTGGCCGATTGGATGACGACCGTTATTGGCATAGGCGGGCTTTCCGCGATGAACGTTTGCTGGATTGACATAGGCCGGAACTGGCTGCTGATATTGAGACCGAGAAGTGTTCATATTTCCCCAAGCCTGAGCTTGATAGCCATTGTGACTAGGCGCATACCCCGATGGAGGATTTACGCCCGCGCCAGTGCCAGGACCATATGGAAGGTTTTGATATGCCGGTTGAGTTGATGCCATAGAGGCGTGGCTCATCGCGGGGGAGACGCCGTTGCTCGCACCATACGGGTCTGTCGGAAGAGCAGTACCAACGTGGTAGGGGTTATACCGATCCATTCCAGCGGCAGGGCCAAAATGACCATATGGGTTCATCGCTGACGCGTTGCCGTATTGACCTTGAAGGTGAACACCCGCGGAATCATTTCCTTGGACGAACTCGTTGTAGGGACCCTGGGTGAAGCCATTGTTTGGATGGGACACGCCTCCGAGTTGAGCTGGCTGTTGGAAAGGTGAGGTCATTGAGGCGCCTGCACCATAGTGGTTGCCGTAGCTTTGAGATTCTGGCGCGTATCCTGGCGGAACGTACGGGGCAGAGTTTGGGTTCAAAGACCGAGAGGATCCTGAAGCACCACTGCGAGAGTCCTCGAAGTTAGTAGTGCCGGAAAGATCAGGATTGCCCCAAGAATTAATGTAGCCGCCTTCGTTCTGGCCGTGAGTGGCATTGTTCGGAAGGTGGTAAGGCAAGGGAATCTGGGTTCTGACCGAGTCTTGAGAGTTGACTGAGTCGCTGCTCTGCTGTTGCGCAGAGATGAGGTATTGTGGGAAGTGGGTTGGCGCAAGGCCTCTACCCGTGGGCAGAGAGCTCTGATGCGACATTTGGCTAGGGTTGCAAGCTTTTTGCGCGATGTGTTTCTGTGGTTTATTAGCAACGTCTTTCAGCCAGCGATGGACTCCTTTGTCGTCGTATCCGTGGCGAAGTCGCAAAGGATCTTCGATGCCTCTTGTGGCTGGTTCGGAGGATTCGAGTTTGGAGGAGGCAATGGAGATCGAAGGTTCGATGTGGAAGTGGAGCCCTTGCTCTCTGTTGAAATCTGCGCTCTTAGTGCGCCTATGCTTTTGGGTGAATTTGGTAGCCGGCCCTGCGAGCTTCTGGTCGCTAAAGCCGTGCTTCTCCATGGCGCTGATATTTAACGTTTGTTGTGACTGAAAGAAAAATGACGATGGAAATCAAGATCGAAGTTTCGAAGTTTTTGAAGCTATCTACAATTTATTGTTTTGATTTCCTTATCTTCCCGCATTACTTCCCTCATTAGTGTCTCGGCGTCGTGGCTCGAAGACATTTTCCGATATCAATGACATCGTCTGAGGCTGGAGTTTCGGTAGAATAATCGGGTGAAGACAAAACTTGGACCTGGGGAGCTTCCTCCCAAGTTGAACGTTTTTGGACAGGTTGGAAAAGGCACCTCAAATGGAGGAGCAAGCTCCATTAGTCTTTGTCTCACATCATGAATGTATAGCAAGAGCGTAGCATACTCCTCAAAAGGCATGACAACTTGCCCCAGGGCTGAGCTGCAAACACTTATTGTGAGTTCATACGCTTGAACCTTTGATCGTGCCTGGACATTCACTGGGGATCTGAATCCTATATTTCAAGTACCTCAAGGCTTCTGGCTACGTCTTGGAAAAAATGGTTCCTCATTTGTGAGTGTAAGCGGGAGAGTCCCAAGGATGCAGAACATGTTCACTCTTGAAGTAGAGGATCTGTACAGCACACTTCTTACAGTCCGAACAAAGACAAAGCAAAAGCTTATGTCAAAGCTCATAGGCTAGATTCTAGCAACTTCTGCCTCTTCAACGACATATGCCCTCCGAATTTATTGCAAGCAATGATGTGCCGATGTCGTATAATTAAGCTAGTCAGAACCGGACAATAACCACATTTCATCTTCATGTACAAGGCAAAGAACTAACATTTGACAATCATCGACGGATAAACTTCATTTAAACTGCAAAATTTATCTCAATGCTTTTCTTTTGACTGTGTTCCACGTTTAAAGAGTCTCTGGACGAAGGAATAAGGTTTGGGATGACAAAGCAAGTGGCTTTAGCGAGCGCTATCCTATCCAATACTTACCATCCTTCGTAGACTTTGCCTGCACGAATTGAGTGGCTGAAGGATGGCTTATCATGTTCCAGGCAAGACTGCGAGATTGTGCCGACTTATATGTGGATCAGCTGCATGTTTTACAGAACTTCAGGTAGTAGCGAAAGGCACTGACAAAACTTTGGACTCTCGAGGAAGGCATCTATGCCCAACAAATTACCACGTCTGAAACTTTATCGCAAAATCATAGGACTATCATACATTGCAAGAGAAAGGCCGCTCGATGCTGCAGAACATTATGCTTTTTCCTTCTGTCTGATTACTAGAGGCCCTCAGCTGGGCCTGCTAGAACCGTGAACTGACCACCACAACCAGCGAACGTCAACTTCTTTCCCTTCACAGCACTATTTTCGATCTTCGTAGCTTCCTCAATAACACGGTCTGTGCCCTGACCAGTTCTATAGTTTGCGCTGAAACCCCACGAATAAACTTCCCCATTTCCGGCAAGGGCGATCGAATTGTCGATTCCTGCAGCAACCGAAACTGCATGGATACTCGGGACGGCGCTTGGCTTCGTCAGGATTCTTGGCTTGCCACGGTCGTCAAAGATCTTGTCGGCTTCTGGGATCTGCTCAATTGGAATGCCAGCCTGACCATCATCGCATCGTCCCCAAGTCAGAACCGTCCCATCTTCCGTGCAAGCGATCGAATGATGGTTACCTCCCTGAATATCTGCGATCTTGTAGTCGGTGAGGCTCTTGATTATGGTAGGTCTGCGAATGACAGCGTTGCCCTCTCCCGCTCCCTTTGCTACACCCGTTTGCCCGTAGTTATTCAGGCCCCATGCGTAAACGCGACCATTCTTGTGGATGGCGAAGTTGTGATATGAACCGCAAGCAATATACTTGATCTGGTTTTTCGGCAGTCCGAACTGTTGAGGATGCAGAGCCTTGACTTGATAGGTTTCCAGGACTTCTCGGCCCAGTTGGAACTGCCCACCGGTGCCCCAGATGAAGACATTTCCTCTATTGTCTAGTGCTTGGACATGGTTGCCACCGGCAGCTATCGACACAATGCTCTCGAGTTCGGGAATCAAGAGAGGCGTACGTTGGATCTTGTTACCTGCCCATGTTTCCGCCCTAGTGAAACCAACGACACCATCAGAACCCTGCAATTATCAGTATGGCATACGAAGAATTCCAGATGATCACTTACTCGGAATGTGCCCCAGCCATAGACCTGGCCATCCTCGGTAAGGGCAAACGAAGCACTATCAGAGGCTGCAACTTGGACAAACTTAATCCCAGCTGGGAAAAATTTTCCTGGAATG
>Ga0302140_10005148_pt1 | contig 16552 bp, 10 predicted proteins | sample I_Bog_E1_1_FD_202095 | JGI IMG/M metagenome (GOLD analysis project Ga0302140, IMG submission 202095) | Peat permafrost microbial communities from Stordalen Mire near Abisko, Sweden - I_Bog_E1_1 | ecosystem: Environmental > Terrestrial > Soil > Wetlands > Peat | place: Sweden: Abisko, Stordalen... | reverse complement strand
TTTCCTTCATATTTGTTACCTCCCCCCCCCCTCCCTCCCCTCCCCTCCCCTCCACCCCCCCCCCCCCTCCACTTATATATTTTAAAATTTTCAATTCATATCGTTTTTTTAGAACAAAGAACTCTCAAAACTCAAGGACCTCCTCATCAGTGGAGACCTCTTTTTGCCTAATATCTTCGCGAAAACGAAATCCACGAAATCAATTTCGTATTTTTCTTACAAAATTACATTTCATAACAAATTCCTAGCATCACAAGTCCTACCCATATTTCCAAAAACTCCACCCTCTTCTATCCTCAACAAAACACCGAACTTTTTCTGTCTCCCAACCAAAGCATCAACCTAAATCAATATTTACTTGGCAAAAGGAACAGTTCTCTGCATAACACTGGTACTTTCCAGGATGAATTAATCAAGAACATCGTTTTCACAGCCAATTTGCAACAAATCGGCATCCCTGAAAACAAAACCATAACAACTCCGGAAAACAAATCCAAGAAACATAAATCCAGCAAATCCCATCTTGTGTTCGAAAAACAAATCGATTTCCTCAAGGAAGCCTATAAGCCCAGGAGCCAATTTGCCCAAGCGCAACTCGATGAGGCGTTGAAACGCAAGCCTGCACAAAAAAAGCTGTTAATGAAAAATCAACTAAATATAGAAACGAAAACATCAAATTTTATGCAATCTGCGCAATATTTTAGGATAGGAGAGAAAAAAAGAGACATTTCTGGAAGTGTTGAAAGGTCAGATGGAGCGAACACTGAGAAAGAGAAGGAGGAAAAGATTAATGAAAATGAGAAAATTGAGGAGAGGAGGAATTTAAGGGAGACGGGGATTTTGTTTCAAAAAAAAAAAGAGAGTTGGAATTCAAAAGATGAAGAAAAAGACGAAGTAAATATAAATCAAGGTAAAATAAAAAAAGAGGAGGTTAAGGAAGAAAAAACATTGGAAAAAAAGAAGCAGGAGAAAAATGAGAATAAGAATATGGAAACAAAGGGACACGAGAAAAATGAGCCTGAAACGGTGGAAATAACGGAACAAGAGAAAAATACGAATCAAAAGGTGGAAACAAAAGAACAGGAGAAAAATGAAAATAAAAAAAGGTTGGAAACAAAGGAACACGAAAAAAATGATAATAACAAGATGGAAACAAAGCAAGAAAAAACAGTGAAAAAAAAGGAACAGGAGAAAAAAGAGAAGAAAAAGGCGGAAACAAAGGGACAGGAGAAAAATGAGCCTAAAACTGTGGAAACAAAGAAACAAGAGAGAAATGCAAATCATAAGGTGGAAACAAAAGAACAGGAGAAAAATCCAAATAAAAAGGTGGAATCAAAGGGACATGAAGAAAAAGACAATAAAAAGATGGAAACAAAGCAAGAAAAAACAGTGGAAAAAAAGGAACAGGAGAAAAATGAGAAGAAAAAGGTGGAAACAAAGGGACCAGAGAAAAATGAGCCTAAAACGGTTGAAACAAAGGGACACGAGAAAAATGAGAATCAAAAGGTGGAAACAAAGGAACATGATAAAAAAGTGGAAACAAAGGAACAAGAAAAAAATGACAATAAAATGATGGAAACAAAGCAAGAGAAAAATGTGGAAACAAAGGAACACGAGAAAAATGAGAATAACAAGGTGGAAACAAAGGAACAGGAGAAAAATGAACATAAAATGGTGGAAACAAAGGAACATGAAAAAAATGAGCATAAAACGGTGGAAACGAAGGAACACGAGAAAAATGAGAATAAAAAGGTGGAAACAAAGGAACAGGAGAAAAATGAACCGAAAACGGTGGAAACAAAGGAAAAGAAGAAAAATGAGTCAAAAACGGTGGAAAGAATGGAACAGGAGAAAATTGAGCCCCAAGTCATAAAAAGAGAGGAAGAAATAGAAAAAAGAGAAGAAAATTATAGAAAAACATCAGAAAACGAAAATCCAAAAAATGAGCCTAAAGTGATAAAAAAAGAAGGCCAATGGAAAAGTGAAATAGAGGAAACAGAAGAAAATAACAGAAAAAAATCAGAAAATAGAAAATATATTGAAAATGCAACAACCGAATTTAAATTAGGGGAAAAATGGAAAATTCAAAAACAAAATTCTCCCAAAATAAAAATTCATGAAAATAGCGAAAATTTTGAAATTTTTGAAAATCAGGAAATTTTAAAAAAAAAATTTGAAAATAAGAAAAAAATTGAATTTTCACAAAAACTGGAAAATCTCGAAATATCAAAAAAAATTAAAGATGTAAAAAAAATAGATGATTCGAAACAATTTGAAAATGTTGAAAAAAACCAACTTGAAAATTCTGAGATTGCAAAAAAATTAGAAAATGTTGAAATTTTGAAAAAAAAACTTGAAAATCTCGAAATTTCAAAAAAAAAAATTGAAGATTTTGAAATTTTGAAAAATTCTGAAAATTTCAAAATTTCCGATTCAAAAAAACTTGAAATTTTTAAAAAACTCGAAAATTCCAACAAACTGGAAAATTCAGAAAATCCTGAAATTTCAAAAAATCTTGAAAATCCAAGCAAAATTCCAAATAATTTGGAAGAATCAAAACAATCTGTAGATTCTGATGAAAATAAAAACTCTCATGAAAATTCTTCCGATTCTTCCAATTCAACCCCAGCCAAAGCCAAGGAGCTTCTTAAGCAAAGCTACATGAATTGCAAGAAATATCAACAACCCTTGTTGGAAAATCCTTCAGAAAGAGAGCAATCTTTAAAGCCACCTTTGATAATAGCTCGGCATTTAATAAACGAGCCCATAAAATTTGAAAAAAATGAGAGGGTTCCAATAAGTCCCTTTATACAGAGTGAAAGCATTCCAATGAAAATAATGGAAAAATCTTTCTATTCGAGAAATTTTCCAAATGATAAGAACATTAATGATAAAAATGATAAAAATGATAATGAAAATATCAATAATAATATGGAGTATCGCATAGAAATTATGCCTGAATCATCTATGAATTTCATTAATGAGACTCAGATGAAAACTGATAGAGAGTTCTTATTTCTCGAGAATTTGCCTGAAATACCCTCTAAACTCTCATTAATTCGCCTGAATACAAATCAAGGAGGCCTAATTGAAACAATACCAAGTATTATGATCAATAATGAAGTACCTTTGAAAAATGAAAACAACTCAAATCCTTCTCTAGATACCTCTCTAGTAGAGAAACCTGAGGAAAATATGACCAAATCCATTAGAAAAATCTCAAACACCCCTCAAAGCCTTCAATGTCTCGATGATCTTGAAAAACCAGTGAAAATAACCACTTTATCTACTAATTTTCAAATAATCAAAAAAAACAATAATAAATCCAATATCAAAAGCCCTCCAAAATCGCTGGAGAAAACAAAGCCAAAATATAATTCGATCAAAGGAAAAGTCAATATTCCAATAAAGAAAAACAAATTGAATAGGAAAGGCACCTTATCTTTAAATACCAGTGTTATTAAGAAAAACCTCAGTTTTGAAAATAAACAAAAACCATCAACCTTTCTTAAAAACATCAATAATAACATCAATAATCCCAATAATAATAACCAGGTTTTACCTGAGGAATCATTCTATCATAGCAAAAACTCAGATACTCGATTGTTTCCTAATGAAATGACCCTGGATTTCAAACAAAAGGCCAAACTTTATCAGAAAAAACCCAGATTTTTCGAGAAAAAGGCTCTAAACATGAAAAAGTCACCATCAGAAAACTCGAGAGTCAAGAGAATGAAGCTTTCTTTCTTCAATTTTATCGATAAAGTGTCACGTTTTTTCGAGAAACATTGGAAAACCGAGCCTATAGTCGATTCCCTCGAAAAGAACCTTTATCCTCCTGTGCGACAAACATCAAAATTCTCAATTAATCCGACACAAAACATCGAATTTACACCCAAAAACATCGAAGTAACTCCCAAAAACATTCCATTGACACCAAAAAACTTTCAATTAACCCCGAAAAGCATTGAGTGTCCCAATAAATTATCTCGTGTTGGGGTTAATAGTTTGAGTCCCGAATGGAGAAGGGATCAAAATGCCAAAGTTTTTTCACAAAGTTCGAGAAATATATTAAATTTGAGACTTTCTCACAGCCAGACTCCCAGAAATGCTAGTCATAATAATATAAATGGCATTGAAACTATCAGTGATGATTCACAGGAAGTTGAGGTTGGTGAGGAAACGAATATAGATGAAATTCTCATGAAAATCAATGTGAAAATGAAGGAACATGATGAAATCCTAACTAATAACTATATCCATTATAACCAGAAAAGCATCAGAACCATCATAATCGAAGAATTTATGATTTTCCTGGAAAATATGGTCTCAACCAATTACTTTTTATATTCTAGTTGTCACGATCTATCAACTTTTCTATTGAAAAAAGCTGCAGAATTGAGAAAATCAAGTTATGTTAGAGAAATCAAACGAATGTCCATTGGAAATAAGAGTTTTTATGAAAAATCCCCTCTTTCGAAAAATTCACTCACTGCCAAACAAGCTCTCAACTTCGAAATGGCCATTTTTTGTTTCAAGGAAGAAGAACTCAGCACATTCCAAGATTATCTCAATCATTCTGAATTCAAAAACCTCAAAATGGTCATTGATGAGGAGGCTGAGGAAAGCATGTTTGAAGATGCCCCGTTTATTGAGAAATTGCCTTCAGTTGCCGAATTATATCAGAATCATAAAAAAGGGAGCTTATCATTAGGCGATGGCTTTTATAAACCCAAGTTCAAAAGCAAGTTTTTAACAGCCAATAGCCCAACAAATGAAAATATGACAGAATCATGGGTGGAAGATGATGAGTTTTTGTATGAAAATAATGAACATATGAATAAAAAAATCAAAGATAAGATGTTCTTGGAATATTTCATGGATATTCAGAAAAAAACAGGGTTTTTCTTACAATATGTCAAGGATGGCATCATGGCATTCATCACGAGACTTGAAAGTAAAGTCTGTAATCAAAATTTCTTGAAGGAAGATCTCAAAATTGACCCAATGGCCTTAAACAAATTGGAGGCTGAAAATGAACAAAGTAAAGAACATTTTATTCTATTTTCTAAGATTTTTTGGAAAAATTGTGAAAAAATTACAGTTTTACCAAAAATTATTCGATTTTTTCAAAAATTTATATTTTTTATTAAAATTTCCATTTTCCAAATATTTATATTTTTTGTCAAAAATTTTAAATTGGCAATTTTTTCAAAAAATTTACATTTTATATTTTTTTTTCAAAATTTATGCAATTTCTTTTAAGAAATTTGCCAAATTCTAATTTGAAATTTTTTGAAAAATAATATTTTCCCTCTTTAATTAATTTTTTCAGTTTCTAAGAAGGAGAGGCTCTTGCATGAAATGGGTCAAACCTATTTGAAGAACAACAAGCGTAATTTCTTGTCATTTTGTGAGGAGAACAGGAACCTCTTATTTGGATATTTCGAAGATTATTATTATGAGAACGGGCAGCTTGGTGAATTTTTCGAAGGAGTAAAATACGCAAAATTAATTAAAATTCAAAATATTTTATAACAGGATAAGAAGAAAAAACTCAATTTGTTTGTTCAAGACTTGCCATTTGGCGTTATGGGTAATAGAACTTCCGCGCGTAGTCCAACTAGTATTCCAGATGATGTCACTTCTGATGGCATGAAAGGAGCTTTCCTAGCTTCAAGTCTTTTCTTTTTACTAATTTTCATAAATGTTATATAAATTTTTAAGGGAAAAGACTTTTTATCAAAAATAACCAGAGTATCATAGAAAGTGTTATTGATAACTCGAATACCAATAAATCGAAAAATGACAATGCTTCAATGTTATTAGAATTGAATTTCGACACGGAACCCAAAGAAATTTCATTGATAAAAAACATCAATCTCAGCAAAAAGGATGAATCTACCAACAGCACGCAAAACCAAACCCAAACAGAAAGTTCTAAAATCATAAAAGATGACCTTTTCTTCAAAAACAATGAGTCATCATTTAAATTGATTGAAAGCCGGAGAAAAACCAACAGTGAATTCAAGAGCTTAGTCTTCAAAGGCAACAGTCCCAATGAACACAAGTTATTTCCACAGGCTTCCTTTAAACAAAAACGTGAAACAAAGTTTTTTCGAGATAATTCAACTAAAAAGGTCCTTCCGCTGATACAAGAGAATGAATTGAGACTACCGACTCAGAAATCATTTAAAATTAGAAAAAATGAGATAATTGAAGAACAAAATGATAGTAGTATAAGTATAAGTCCCTCTGGAAGCCCGGAGAAAAAAAGCCTACAGCCGAAAATTTTTATAGAAATACCAAAAAATGGCAATAAAATGAATGAAAAGGATAATACGAATATTAATCAAGGGTTTTCAGGGAAGTTGAGGAATGTGAATAATAATAACAACAGTATGAATAATGATGGGGATGAAGTATTTGAACGGGGACAAATGGAAGTCTCTGGGTTCGCAAATAAACAGGATATGTCGGACAAAAACGTAAGAGATTTTTTTTTTTATTATTGGATGGTCTGATGATTTTGGTTAGAAATCCGCCACTATGACTAAAAACTCTATGATTTTAACAAATCATCTATTGCATTTCAATCGGAAGAAACATATGAATGTGTTGGAACAATTTTTCTATGCGATAAAGGATGAAAAGATGAACGAGGTACTAAATGAATTTTTCCATAATTTGTTCATGATTTATAAAATTCAGATATTTAATAATTTGTACATTTTTTTAACAAATATTAAAACTTTTATAAATTTCTTTAGCTTGAAGAACTTTTCTTCATATATCCAAATATCTTCATCGATGGTCGAGATGATGAGAACAACACAATGATCATCAACGCGGCCCGTGTGGGCAATCTCGTGATGATAAATTTGATTCTCAGCAAAGGCCCAAATCTAAATCTCCGAAACGTTTTTTTAATTATTTTTTTCAAAAACATCATTAAATCCAAATTTTTGTTATTAGAATGAAGGCAACACTGCTCTTCATTATTCCTTGGCCTATGGTTATGATGATGTGACCAATAAATTATTGCAGGGCGGGGCTAATGAAAATATTAAGAATAATGAAGGGAGAAAACCATGGGATATGTTATTGGGGGAATAAAAGAAGTCGTTTTGATACGAAATAAGACCATTTGAATTTTGAATGAATTTCCCAAGAAGAACAAACAAAGTGAAAAAGAAAAAACAAGACGATTTTTTTACAAGAAAAAAAGATGGGTTTCCAAAATCGAGAAAAAATGATTTTTCTTGTTTGTATAATGAAATTTTGAATTTTTTTTATAAAAAAAGTCTTTTATTTAATCAAAAATTGTGACCATATTATGTTTCTTTTAAAAAGTCTGATCTATTGTCTTTAAATTGCTATAATTTATTAATTTTGCTCAGAATTAACCAATACAAAAAAGTCTTAAAAATATAGAAACAATGAATTCCATTTCTGAGAAAGAAAAACGAAAAACTGAAAACTCTCAGGAAAAAGACCCTGAGCTTTCTGATGATCTTGATGAATCTGATTCAGAGTCCGAGGCTTTAAATTTTGAGATCAATGAACATGTTGATTGTAGGGATTCCGTGAATAAATGGCTAAATGCAGAGATAATTGCTGTAAATTTAAGATTTTTAGAAAAATTTATGAAGATTTAGTTGAGGAACAATGAAATTAGGGTACATTACACTGGATGGTCGAATAAATATGATGAATGGATTGAAAAAGACAGCGAAAGAATCCTGAAACAATGTAAATTAATAAGAGGATTGTGGGTTTGTATGAGTTTTATAGGGACAAAAGGAAAGAAATTTAGACTGAATAATAGAATCGATGCTAATGATGAAAATGGGAAATGGCTGGAAGCGAGAGTAGTTGATGTAAAATATAATAACTGAAAAAAAGCTTTTAAATTTTGTGTGGTGGGGGTAGATTAAACCGAACCAGGTGCTCGTGCATTTTTATAATTTTTCCTCAAAGTTCGATTGTTGGTTTGACAAAAATTCAGGTATGGAAAAATATTTAGATTTTTAAAATATCAGACAATTGTTTATGTTTTTCATATTTTTTAGGTATTTATTTTTAGCATTATAATAATACAAAAAATAAAATGTATTTTTTATAATGAATTATTATATATAAAAAATTAAATATATTATCAATGTATTTCCTTTTATTTAGTCAAATTTATATATGCTTAGATTAAATAAAATAAAATATATTATATATATAAAATATCTAAATTTTTTAATTTATTGAAATATCATTGACCATTTAAAAAATCTATATATTACATCTTTCAAGCTAATTTTTTAAAAAACTAATACTTACATTATTTTACAATAGATAGAATAGCAGAAGTTGGCACCTATTCCAAAGCATTTGGTGGTGGAAATGGCAAAAACCCCAAAGGAAATCAACCCTCACAAACATCAGATAAAGATAATACCCAACAACATTCCACAGTTGTAAATCCCCATAAATATGCTCAAGAGCTTTATAAAATCGGCTTGGTTATCAGACAAATTGGAGATGATGGAAATTGTCTCTTCCGAGCAATATCCGATCAAATATACAACACTGAAAAATACCACAGTGAAATAAGAGCATATTGCATGAAATACATAGAAATCGAAGCCGATTACTTCAGAAACTTCATTGAGGGGGGCAATAGTCTCGAGAAATTCTATTTGTATTTAGAATCTAAGAAGAAAGATGGAATTTGGGGGGATGATGTCGAAATTCAGGCTCTTTCTGAGATTTATAACCGACCCATTGAAATTTATGTATATTCTTCAAAGCCAATTCGAACTTTTCATGAGAGTACTTTCTATGAAAATGAGCCAATTAGATTAAGTTATCATGGGAGATCACATTATAATTCAGTATGATTTTGATTTAAGCATATTTTAACATTTTTTATAAAAAATTAAAGATCAGGAAAAATGAAACTAAAGAAAAATTTGTTAAGGAAAAATTTGGGGTTTTTATTGAAAACATTTAAATTTTTATGCACGGAAATTTGTTAGGAATTGGAAGAGAATTCATTGAAAATAGCCAAGTTGAGAGTTGAAAACAGTAAATTGCCGAATTCACTGAAGGAAGTTGATAAATGCCTGATATTATCAAGAAATGAGTTTGAGATCCGCAGTATTTCTAATTAAAAATATCAAAAATTCCTTTAAAAATTTAAAAAAGATATAAGAGAATTGGAAATGGCTTTGGAAGAGTCTCTAAAACTTACAGATAAAGCTAATGAAATGCAAGAAATAGAAGCTCAAATGCTCGACTTAGTTTCAAAAGAGGTTTTTTCTTTTTTTCTAATTTTTGTCATTTTTTACTTATAATTTCAAAGGAAAATCAAGAAGAACTTGAGAAAATATTGCTGCAAGAAGCTATCAAAGCTTCTCTGGGAGAAAATAAAGAAAATAAAGAGAAATTGCAGATTCCTGAGGCTGTGATGAAAGTTGTTCAGGAAGGGTTTCCGTTGGAATTGGCAATGCAAGCGTATAATTTTGTAGGAGATGATGTCGCTATGATGATACAATATATAAGTGAAATAATGTTATCGTAAAAAATTCTGTGTATTAGTTAATTTTGAGATGTTTGTACTTTAAAATAAACATTAGTTAAAAAGAGACAATATAAATTTTCAAATTAAGAAGAATTTAAGATAAATCTTATCAAAAAATTCCTATTTTACTAAATTATTTAACTAAAAATGATTAAAAATGATTTTTTTGAGAAATTAATTGAATTGATTTATTTTAAAAAGTTTGTTAATAAATGAAAAATATTACATTTTAAGAAAAAATATTTGAAATTTATATAGGTTCGCGCCAAAAAATAATAATAATTTTCTCTTGATTATTTTCACAAAAAAAAACAAATAAAAAAATGTTTTTATTTCAGAAAATTAAATGGAAGTTTTTTAAATAACAAATAAAACTTAAATAATAATTTTTTTTTTTCTTAATCCACTTCATCGACCTTGGGCTTGTTCCCCTGGTCAGCCGTCCCATTTCCAAACCCTGGCATCCCCGGTTGGCTTCCTCCAGCTCCTTGCTGATAAATTTTCGTCATAATAGGATTGAACATATCCTCGAGTTTCTTCTGTCTGGATTCATATTCCTGAGTCTCAGCATTTGGATTTGTTTCTAACCATTTCGTGACTTGATCCACTTCTTGCATCAGTTTATTTCTTTCATTGTCCTGGAATTTTGACTTCAAATTTTCATCATTCAATGAGTTTCTCACTGAGTATGCATAGTTCTCTAATGTGTTTTTGGCTTCGATTTTTTTCTTCAAAAGGTCATCTTCTGACTTGTATCTTTCAGCTTCCTTCACCATTTTGTCGATTTCTTCCTTGGTTAATCTTCCCTTGTTATTTGTAATTGTGATCTTCTCGCTTTTGCCAATAGATTTCTCCACAGCATGGACATTCATGATCCCATTCGTGTCTATATCAAAACTTACTTCAATTTGAGGTATTCCTCTTTTGGCAGGTGGGATGCCTTCCAAATTGAATTTACCCAATAAATTGTTATCTTTGGTCAAGGGTCGTTCGCCTTCATAGACCTGAATCAACACCCCAGGCTGATTATCAGAGTAGGTGGTGAAGGTTTGTGTTTTTTTCGTTGGAACTGCAGTTCCTCTGGGTATGAGCACAGTCATTACCCCCCCTGCGGTTTCAATGCCCAAAGAAAGTGGAGCCACATCAATCAAAACCACATCATTCAGATTACCAACCTTATCTTGACCATTCAAAATCGCAGCTTGGACCGCAGCACCATAGGCTACCGCTTCATCAGGATTTATCGATCTATTTGGCTCCTTCCCGAAAAATTCAGTGATCATCTGAATGACTTTGGGTATTCTGGTTGACCCTCCTACCAAAACCACATCATTGATCTGGCTTTTTGAAAAATTAGCGTTTTTCAACACTTGCTCCACTGGTGGGATACATTCCTTGAAAAAGGGCATGCATAACTCTTCGAATTTGGCTCTGGTGATCGTCGTGTTATAATCCATGGTTTCCGCTAAAGAGTCCACCTCAATTGTGGTTTGAGTGCTTGACGAAAGGATTCTCTTAGCTCTTTCAGCTTGGGTTCTCAATCTTCTCATCGCTCTTGGGTTACTTCTGATATCAATTCCAGTCTTTTTAGCAAAATCCGCGGCACAATGTTCCACTAACTTGTTATCAAAGTCTTCTCCTCCCAAATGAGTGTCACCTGCCGTGGCTTTCACCTCGAAGATCCCATCATCTATTGTCAACAAAGACACATCGAAGGTCCCACCTCCCAAATCAAAAATGAGGACGTTTCTCTCGCCCTTCCCTCTTTTATCCAAACCATACGCTATAGCAGCTGCTGTTGGCTCATTAATGATTCTCAAAACGTTGAGACCGGCTATCACACCTGCATCTTTGGTCGCCTGTCTTTGAGAATCATTGAAATAAGCAGGCACTGTGATCACAGCCTTCTTTAATGTTTTACCCAGATATGCCTCTGCGGTTTCCTTCATTTTGGTCAACACCATCGAGGAAATCTCTTCAGCATGAAACCTTTTAGTCTCTCCCTTATGTTTCACCACAATGCAAGGCTTACCATCAGGACCAGATTCAACAGTGAATGGCCATAATTTGCGATCTTTTTGAACTACGGGGTCATCGAATTTTCTTCCGATCAACCTTTTGGCATCAAATATGGTGTTGGTTGGGTTCCTTGCCACTTGATTCTTCGCTGCGTCTCCAATAAGTCTTTCATTTTCAGTGAAGCCCACATAGGAAGGAGTGGTTCTGTTTCCTTGATCATTGGCGATGATCTCAACATGATCGTTCATATAAACACCTACACAAGAGTAGGTAGTTCCTAAGTCTATGCCTATAGCTAAATCAATTTCAGCCATGAGGAAAAAAAAATAAAAAAGGGTTTTTGTTGAGTTTTGGATGAGTTTGTTTTGGTTTTGTTTTGTTTTTATTGATGAAAGGACCCATTGAACGAAGGGTTTTAAAGAAATGTTTGAGGAAAATTCTAGAAAAAACGAAGAAAGGAAATTTTCTTTTTTTCAATGTTCTTTGTATTGATTAAAAATATTAGTTGTTTCCAGAATATTCGAGAACAAATTTAATTATTTATGGTTTTTTCGAATGTATTCTTAATTTCTAAAAACTTAATTTGGCAAATTTCTTTTTAGAAAGAAACCAAAAAAATATATTTAAAAATAAAAATAACAAGAAAGACTAAAACTTTTCTTTCTAATAAAGAACATTTAGTTAGAAAAAAAATATTATAAAAAACAATACAAAATACAAAAAAAAAAATTAAAATTGGAAAAAAAAAATATGAAAATTAATAATTAAAGGTGCTAAAAACTAAAAAAACATGAGCAAGAATTATTAAATATTGGATAACTTAATTCATTAATGAAACAACCTCATAAGCCAACTAAAGGACCGCCACTTTATCTTCAAAACCCTCCCTACTTCACTTCCGTGTTGCAAAATAACAGGGAAATTTCCTCATTGCTCTTAACTTCAAAATCTGGTTTTTTTCAACCCACCAAATCCAATGATTACCCCTCAATAATCTCAAATAAAATGCGTTTGGAAAACCTCATAAACTTTCAAACTAGTAGAGCTCCCATAATTAAAGAGAAATTAAGCCAAGATCGGAATAAAAAACTGGCAACTTTGACTTTTAGACAGGATATTTCACATATTTTAGATAAAAACCCTACTGCTATGAAGACTAATAGGGATTTTTTCAAAGAGAGGAATTTCTCACTACCGTTTGAGAAATTCTATGGCATGGAAACCCCTCGAGCTATTGATAAAGAGGCCATAAATATGAATTTAAGGAAACCGAATGAGAAAAAAACTGAAGAAAAAATTGAAAACATCGAAAAAAATCAAGCAAAAAACATCGAAAATAGCCAAGAAAAAGCAGCGTACAAGAAAAACCTCGATAAAATCTATGATCCAAACATAAGTCACACTCCGATTTCTGATCGAACCCCATTGCAAATCAGACTACAAACCCCAAATTACCTCAAGAATCAAGCCGAATCAAGTTCCTTTCTCGCTCAAAAGCTCGATCTGAATCTGAAGAAAGAGTTCCCCCCAAATCAATTTTCCAACCCTTCCAGTCGAGTTGAGGTGATTTTATTATTAGAATGGCTGGAAAATTCCATAAAAGATCTGTCCTATCAAGAATGTAAATTAGAAGCCAAGGAAGTTGGGGAAAAGTTATGGTGGGTCTTTGAAGTGAGTTATAAGGAATTGGAAAGACAATTGATTATAGAATGCAATGAAAGAGGCAAAATATTAAGGAAGTTATGGGACATTCTTTCAGAGTTGTTAATCAAAGATAAAGAAAATTTCGAATTTGATAAAAAGAACATAGAAGATGCGGCATATGATGAATATAACAGATTACATAAGATGTATAAGGGTCAAATGGTGCTTTTATCAGAAAATATTGAAAAACTTCAAAAAGAAGTCAAACTATTAACAATGAAAAATATAGAAACTATGAAAGAAAAAGCAGGATCAGAACAAAGGGAGCATCATTTCACACAAAAACTCAATGAGAACTCTAGGATTCTGAACCTTTATAAAAAGAAACTCAAGATCGTTAGCTTGGAGAATGAGAAATTGCTTTATAAATTGGAGAATTCTCATAGTCCAATTGAGAAATTAAGGGAAAGTCATCAGGAGAAATCCGAAAATCCTTTTGAAAAATTACAATTGAAAATTGAAAAAAAAGAAAATAATGGAAATGAAAAAACTGACAAATTTGAAAAAAATAAAAAATTCGAAAAAAATGAAAAATTTGAAACCAATGAAAAATTAGAAAACTTTCAAAAAAAACATGAAAAAAATGATAATTCCGATAAATCCAGTGAAAAATCCTCCGAAGCCTCTGAAAAGGCGATCGAGGAGGAATTTGAGGAGTCCTATGGGAATCTGAATTTAGTGGCAGTGACCAGTATTCCAGAAAAATCACGAGCTGAGCTTTATCGAGAGAAATCCACTGAGATGGATCCAGATTTCAGACATTTATATCAACAAGAAGTTGTAACTCAGACTGAATTAACATTTTTATCAGATATTTATGAGAAGGTGTTGATTAATAATAAGGCTTGTATGGAGATGGCTGAAGATTTTTATTATAAGAAAGAGCTAGAAGAAGAGGAGTTGATGAAATATCTTTCAGAAGATAGTCGGAAATTCGAGCGAAAAACAAGTAATAAAGAGGAAATTGAGTTGATTAAGTTGAAGTTGAAGGAATTTAAGGAGAAACATAAAAAAGATGAGAATTTTGATTTTATGGAGAAAAATCCAGAAAACGTGAGTATTGTGGAGAAAATCAAGGGAGCATTGAATAAAGTGAGAGCCTTGAAGAATATGGAGGAAGGCCAATTGATAAGAAAGGATAATGAAGATGAGGAAATAGACACTTTAATGAAGAAAGATAAGGATTATGAAACTGAAGAAGAAGAAAGCGAAAATGAAGCCAGAGATGATGAGGGTAGACAAGAGAATATAATAAGAGAATTGAATCAAGAGAATAGTGAAGAAAATACTGATAGAGATAATAGAAAGGAGGAATATGAGGAAAAACAGAGGAATATACAAGAAAATATAGAAAATATGGAGAATATAGAGAAAAAACTTGAGAAAAATGGGGAAAAAACAGAAAAGGAAGAAAATATTGAGAAATCTCATGAAAAAAATGAAATTTTAATAGAAAATAATCAAAAAACCAATAAAAATCTGGAAAAAACTGAGGGAAATTTTGAAGAGTCTCAAGAGAATTTCGAAGATTCAGACAATCTTCCAAATTCTCCTGAAAATCAGGAAAAATCGCCTGATAATTCTGAACATCATGTGAAATTTTCTGCTAACCCTTTAAAGCCGATCCATATGAAATCTAATTCCAGTGTTCGTTTCAAAAATCTTAAAATAGAGACAAAAAGCCCTAATGATTCTCCAAACTTTCAGTTGCGATCCCCTTCAACAGGTTCCCAGAAACAACAACCAATAGAAATAAGTCTCCATAAAGAATCTAAAGATTCTAATAAGACATCTAATGAGAAATCTAGAAGCCCTAGTCCTTCCATCAATAAAAACACACCATTATTGAGAAAAAACAATAGAAACTCAGTTTTCCAAATAAACCTTAGACATTCTATGGAACCTCTGGTTAAACAAAGGTCTAGAAAAAGCTCGATTTTCCAGGGGAATTCAATACAATTTTCTAACAAATCCAGGGAATCGACGATGAAGAATAGTAAGGATCAAAGGGATTTGATATTTGAAGAGATAGAAAAGGCTCTCACTCAGGGGATTTCTGAGTTTCCGCAGGATTTGGATGAATATAATGAAGTGTTCAAGGATTTTATGAGCAAAAACAAGGAGGTTCCTAAGGAAAAAGAAGGCTATTTGAAGCTTCTGGTCAGATATAAGACTGAGAATAAGAAGGCATGTCTAATAGAGGAGAAATATAAAAGAACTAATGAATTATTGGAAATGGAAACCATCCATCGAACCAAATTGACTGAAAAGCATCAGGATCTGCAGAATAACTATACTATTTTGCAACAAGAACTTGAGAGATATAAGATAAGAGAGAGGGAATTTCTTGAGAATCAGGAAAAAGAAATGAAAGCTAGTAAAATTATCTCAGTTTCGAGCTCCATGGAACTTTCAATAAAACCTCATGAAAAACCTAAGGAAGTTACCAGAAAAATGGTAAAACAAGGGACAGTGAAGCGGAAACCGGGGGGCCCTAAGGAAACTATAGGAATTTCACCGAAATTAGGCCAGAAGGTGAACATTGAAAATAAAAATTTTAATTCGGGAGTGCAGTTATTAGAGAAGATCAAGCTGAGGAAAATGAAGAAATTTGAAAATTTCATGCATATTAAACTCGTTTTGAAACAGATTAATTTAATCTATTCGGAAAAAATCAGCAACAGTAAGGAAAATGAACTATCAAAACAATTGGCATTTGCCAATAGCGTGTATAATTACTTTTTGGGATTGTTTGGCTTGAAAAAAATCGCGGATAGGCGATTTATAATATTTGTTTTGTCATTGAAAAAATATAACAGTTATTTCAGAATCAGCATGTTTTCAAAATTGTTTGGATTATATGAGGATAAAACAAATTATTCAGTGGAGGAATTTAATAAATATATTGAGGCGATGGATTTCTGCTTGAATGTGAGCACGATGGGAGTACCGATTGTCAACCCAGAAGGTGATTCCAAGTTCTATATTCCATATATTAGAGCGTTACAATATACAGGTATTTTTATTTTTTTTTTGGTTTTATCAATATTAAGATATTTTTTTTATGGTAAAAATTTGTTTTTTTATATTTTTATTTAATTAAGTAAAATGATAGATCTTATGATCAGTTTTTGGTAAATTATAATTTTTATTTTGGATTAGATATAATTAGTTTCTTTTATAAATATTTATATATTATAATAGATCATAAAATGATAAATCTTATTTTATTTATAAATATATTATATAATTAAA
>Ga0302140_10005145_pt1 | contig 16556 bp, 19 predicted proteins | sample I_Bog_E1_1_FD_202095 | JGI IMG/M metagenome (GOLD analysis project Ga0302140, IMG submission 202095) | Peat permafrost microbial communities from Stordalen Mire near Abisko, Sweden - I_Bog_E1_1 | ecosystem: Environmental > Terrestrial > Soil > Wetlands > Peat | place: Sweden: Abisko, Stordalen... | reverse complement strand
AAGGTTTAACGCTTCTTGATAATCACAATGAAGCAATAAACTTGAAAGAATTCCAACAAAATCAGAAGAAAGAAGCAAAAGCAAAAAATATACGACTCGCAAATGGTAAATGCTCTAATTTCATAAAAATAATCTATTTAGTCTAGGAAAATGGGTTGATGAAGCTTTAGCTAAAAATATAATGCTTCTCGAAAGCATTTTTTGTTCGGATAGTTTCATTAATCAAGAGTCAATTAAAGTAGACCATGATCCCACCTCCAACTTAAAAACTGGAGAGCAGGAAAAAATCAATGAAAAAACAACTGAAGGGGTTCCCAATACACAATCGAAAATTATCGAAGATAACAATAATAAGCCTAAAGAGATGGATAAAGACGCCAAGAAAATTCTTCTCCCTTCTGGTTAAATAATACAATGAATATTTCAATTAATTTTTATGAAAACAAAAAAAGGAAAAAAAGTAAATGAATCACTCGCCACAAAAATAGCTCTTTTAGAAGCTATTATTTCTTCTGGAAAAAACAACCTTGATGAAGAAAAAAATGACCTCCATCCAATCGATGGCTCCAAAAATAATGATAAAAATTCCAACAATTCTCTAGAAATTAAAAATGAAGGAGAGAAATTCAATGGATTGTTGCCAGTTGAAGCTATGACTGCTATCAAGGGAATTAACTGCAAAAATGATGAACCGACTTCTTCTCGGCAAAATAGTATAGATTATTCAGTTTCTCCTAATCGTTTCTTTTCGAAAAAGGTTGTAACACAATCAGGTAATTTAAGTTTTAAAGGCAATATTATTTACTTCTTAATAAAAATAGGAAAAGTAATTTCTATTAGTCTGGCTAAAAGAGTTGCAATGTTGGAAAGATTATTTAATTCAAGCAGCTCGACTGGTGAGTCTTCCATTTACGAATCCAAATTGGATCATTCTAATCTCGAGAGACCTAGCATGCCTCCAAAGCGAAAGAAAAACACCAAAAAAATACAAAATTTTCCATAAATTATTTTAAAAAATTAGAATCTAAGGAATATTAAATGAATTTAATTTACTATTTGTGTAGAAAGAAAATAAACAAAAAAAAGTGGTCTAATGCTAAATAAAAATGAATATATTAAGGAATTTATAGATTCTTTTATTTATTCGTGATTTTTCTTATATTCTTGATATATTAATTTATTTTAAACAATTCTACGATGCTTATCTAATTTCGAAAATCACAGTAAAACATTAATTTTTATTTAAAGACGATGTTTTTTTTGATCTAGTCACTCTTCCATTGGTTTTCGATTCCGTAGTTGTCTGGAGAATCTCCTTTTGCGGGACAAAATCATTTTCTTCATCTTCAGATTCATTCATTTCTTTTTTCTTTTTGTCTCCAATATTCCTTTTGGGTCTTGTTATATTTTGATTATTATGATTATTGCTATTATTAGTGCTAAAGACTGAAACAGATTTAGTTTTGCCTTCTAACCAATTGACAATCGACTCAATTACAATGGTCACATGATTACAAACAAGAGCCTTTTTAGGATCATTGAAAGTGAATGCGTTGGTTTTTATCAGATTCAAATCATGTTTTAAAGACTGTTTTAATGAAAATTAATTAAAAATCCAAAAAATCGTAATTTTTACTTCTTCATTTCGATAAAAAGCCCGTTCTAATCTATGTAACACCCTTTTGAGAGACATTTCGAAAGGGATTATATAAGGATATGCGGGATAATTTTGATAATCCACTTTATCAGTGATATATTGAGTAATTTCATCATTGTTTTTTATATATTCTTCAACAAATGCTATGATGTCATTTGTCCTTTGAGCTGGGATGTTCTTAGGGAAAAATGCAAAATTATAAATTAATCAATTTTTTTAAAAAAGTTATGATTTTTACTTGCTTGAAAATCGAAAAATCAACCTTTTTTTGTCCTCTGCTCGAAGCATAGGACAAAATCTCCCAAATATTAATTCTTTCCGGAGTCTTCCCATTGCAAATTTCATTTCTTATTGATTTTTTCCCTTGATTTCTTAAATTATAACCATCATCTTCTAATCCAGTGATCTTCACCATGTTCCAATAAGTGTTCATATATTCCTTTTCGCTTTGACTTATCTAAAAATCCTTTAAATTTCTGAAAAAAACCACTTTTTACCTCTAAAATCTGAGCCGAATGTTCCTGAAACCCCTTGAAATAGGAAATCATTTGATTCCCCTCTAACCCCTTCATCATTTCCTTGGAATATTCAAAAATGTCCTTCAAAACCAAAAATGATTTGATGTTTTCTCCATGACAAAATTGAATCTTGAATCCCAACTCCTGACCACCAATTTCCTTCAATGTCACATTCATCAAAACATTCAAAATCCACATTTTTTTCAACATTTTCTTATTCCTGATCTTAGGAAACATATATTCCACAGCCACAATTTCACATAAAGTGGGACTTTTCAAACTCGGGAAATAAATAAACGGTAGCAAAGATTCTCTATTATTCACCTCATAATCTAAAATCTCCCAATATTCTCTTAGAAAATCTTCATGTCCTTGGAATAAATAATAGACTCTATCTCCAATTTGTGGGACATAATGTCTTTCTATCTGTTCATCAAAATCCAACCAATTCCTTGAAAAATCGATGATTTGAGGTTCTAAAGTTTGAGGACCTAAATTGGATCGTTTTTTATTCAACCAACATTCGAAACAATAGAAATGCAAATCATCTTTTTCTAATCCTCGTTTATTGGCACATTCCTCATGAAAAAATTGTTCGCATTGGAAGGAATTACATTTCACAGTGGCTCCTTCTCGTTCGCATCTCGCACAAATAATGGAATTCATCGGTAAATTCTCGAAATTCCTAGAAAAAGAAGTGAAAATCCTATTTTTTGTCGGTCTTGAGGATTCGCCATTTAAACTGTTATTATCATCACTGAAAACGCTCATTTTTAGCTTTTTATTCCTGGTCCTTCCAGCGTAATTATTGTTATTTTTTTCCTCTTCTTCTTCTTCTTCTTCGAAAGTAGGTCTTTCCTTTCTCTTCAATTGATAAGTGTTATTATTCACATGATTCGAAATGAATTGTTTCTTCTGTTTTTTCTTCATAAATTCATCATCAGAATCCTTATATTCTTCCTCCTCTTCCTCATTATAAGACTTCTTCACAGGCTTTTTCCTTAATCTATTCCTTCGATATTCATTTCCATTCCCATCACTATTATATTCATCTGATTCATCCAATAGACTTTGTTTAGCCTCATAATCTCCATCTTCATCATTGAGAACCACCTTTTTCCTTAATAAACCTCTGGTTCGAATGCCAGTTTTCTCCTCATTGTTCATACCTCCATGATCATTATTACTATCATGATAACGAGTTGAAGTCCTGGTTCTCGTGTTAATTTTCTTTGGCTTGAAATTCAAAGAAACACTGGAATCCAATTCCCAATTTTCATCTTCTGGATCATCGAAATCCATTTCTTTTTCTCTTTTCTGCATATCTTCTGTCCTAAGATTGCCTTGAGGTGAAGATCCTCTCAAAAGTCGCTTTAAAGGAGGACGTGATTCCTTCTTATTATTACTGGAATCTTCATGTTCATTTGGTGATTCATTATCATCAGATCTTTGGGCTATTTCACGAAGTTTATTTAGTTTTTTGGCCTGAAGGAAAGATTCATGAAGATTGGAAAAGGCTGGGGCCATGGAAGTGCTTTTAGAGGAATGACGTTGTTCTGAAAGTTGGGATATCAGAGAAGTCATAATCTGTTTTTTCTGTTTTTCGAGGATGGCAATCCTTTGTGTTTCCAACTCTTCCAAGGATTTCTCTTGAAGGACTCTATGGTTTTCATTCTTGTTTTTTTAGAGAAAAGAGGATTAGTTTTTATTAGAAGAATTTAAAGAAAAACACCTGTTTCTGGAAGAAAAGAACATTATCATATTCATGATAAAGCTCCTGAGTAGCTGATTTCTCTTCTCCAAGGGCAATTTTGTCAGGATATTCAATTTCTTTATGAATCTGTCGATTTTCTCCCATGAAATATCCGTTTTTATTCAATATTTCCATGAAATTCCTTGGTTGTTTTGGATATTCGTTTCTCAAGATATTACAAACCACGAGATTTCTTGATAAATCCTCAACCAATCCAGTTCCAGAATCAAGAATTCGCATCATTTCATCGAATTCGAATCTCTGATGATCAGTGATGAAAAATTGCTCAATAGGTGTGGTATCATAAGCATCTCTATTCCCATATCCATAAATCGAATAAGTCCCATAATAAGTCGATACCGCGAAACTATATCCATCAGGATTAAATCTCCCATCCAAACAAGGCAATTCTAAGCTCGAACAATTGAAAAAAGTCCCCTTTTCAACAAAGGAATTCAATATCAATCCTTCGACAATATCCCATATGATGATTTTACCATCATAATCAGCTGAAAAAGCTATATTATCCTTAAAGGGATGTGGCTCGATGATATAAATAAATTGATTGAGTTCGATTGGACTTGTAGTTGAATCGATTCTTTGGAGAATACGTTTACTCCAGGAATCATAGATTTGAATGTTACTTTGTAATTTGCCAGATTCGGATTTTTTTCTGGATTTGCGAGAAAAAGATGCCATCGCATATCGTGAATTATGCGACCAATTCACTGCCCAACATTTCGCATCATGAGTTTTGTTATCATCGAAAAATATCGTGAAATCAGATGAACTTTTCGGCTTAATTCTTTCTTCAGAATCGCAGGTTAGGTTTTCTGGTAAATTCCAAATCTTCGCAGTTCCATCAAAAGAAGCCGAAATCAATCTTATAACAATTTATATATTTAATAATTAGAGAAATTTTACTTGAGTCCATCTTTGGCCCAAACCGTCAAATGACAGGTTTTTTTATGTTCGGCCCAAAGGACTGAAGAAAGCATATGATCATTTCCTCCAACACATTTCAACCTTTGCAAAGAATCAAAAATCACTATATCTCCCAATTGTGTGCCAACTGCAAGAAAACCTTGGGGATGGACATCTATGGAACAAATGCCTTTGGGTGATAGAAAATCGTAATGCAACATGAATGGACTTTCTAATCTGAGGACTTTTTGATTCGGAATCCAAATCCCGTTGTTATTTAGAAAATCCATTGAATTATAAATATAAATATTTCCTTCTTCTGAGGCACATATCAATAATAAAGCGCTTTTGCAAGTGGGCTTCATTGGCTCGAAAGCGTAGAAAAGAGCTATCAACAATTTCTCATTGATGTTTTCACGAAGAACAGCCAAAGGCTTGCGATTTAAGAAGTCCCATATTCTCAAAGACCCGTCATTTGAACAAGAAACCAAATATTTATTACATGGAGACACATCTATTGAATTTATGAGCGATTTATGGCTTTTTAACGTCGATAGGAGGCCTCCATTTTCCGCGGACCATAATTTAATGACCCTAGATGAGGAAATTAATTAACCTTATCTTGAAATCAAATATAAAATACCCATCATCATCTGCTGTTATTATGATTTTGCCTGTTTTATCAAACAGCAAATTATATACCGGACTTGTGAGGAAATCGTAATCTTCGAACTCCTCCTCAAGACTTTTATGTCCGAAGACACTCTTCAACTTCTGGAAGGAATGAATGAAAAGGCCTTTCGGGAAATTATCCTTTTTCTCATTTCTTCTGTTAGTTCGATCTCTGGATTTCGGGTTCATTCTTTGAAACCAAGGCCTGACCTTTTCAATTATCCCATTGCGAGCTTCTTGAATGTTCAATCTTTTACAATCATCTTCTTCCTTTAAATTGGCATATTCCTGAAGAATCGAATCTAAAGGCTTTTTTTGAAAAAAGGACATTTGGCTCATGATTTCTTCGAAAGGAGCCATAGAAAGCTCCTTATTGGTCTTTAGAATTTTCATGCAATATTTCTCATTGATCTAAGGAAAAAGAAAAAAAAACGAGGGAATTTATTGAAAAAGACGTGGGAAATTACGAAATCTTTTAATTGAGAAAGAAGTGATGTGGACAGGTTTTCTGATTGGAGAAAGGAAAGAAGCATAAAATAGGCTGAGGATTTGGAAAAGGGGAGAAGCGGCAAATTTTGGTTAGCGGGGTTCATTTGGAATTGTGAGATTTGTGTTTTATCAAAATTTGCGAGGGTTTTTTTTATAAAATCTTGCATTATTTCTTAATTAAGGCTTTTTAAAAATTTACTTAATTATTTGATTAAAATATATGGTTTTTTTCGCAAAAACGTTGAAACCAAGTAGTTTCAAGAATCCGTTTCTAAATCTTGGCTTATTCTTTGATTTGCATTTAGATAGATTATTCTTCCTAAACCCGGAATTTTCTTTTAATTCCCAGACAAAGTTTCTAACCCATCCCAAATCTTTTCCCATGACTTTTTCTAAGAAAAACCTTCATAAGAAGTAGTCTTTTGTCTTTTCCTTAGATTTCCTGGCTTTTTGTTGGATTGGGGAAGAAAAGACTTCATTATGGATATATTGGGAAATGGAGATATTGTCTATGAAAAAAAAAGATGAGAATTTTATTGAAAAGGCTTGAGGAAAGGAGTTAAAAGTAAAAAAGCAGGTTTATTGAGGAAAATGGCTTAGATAACAGGAAAAGGAAAGAAGGGTTTGAAAAAAACGCCGCTTTAATCAAAGCTGGGTCAAATATTTATAATTTTAAAAAAATTATAATTAAAAAAAAATTTGAATTTATTGTTTTTTATTGATTTCTTAATAAATTGCTAAAAACCTTGATTAATTTAAATTTCCAAAACTTTTAATTAAAAAAAAGCTCGTTTTTTCCATATTTTCTCTATTTTCTAGTGTTATTCAAGTTTAAATAAACCTCAATAATCCTCATTTCCCCCATCTTCATCCTCATCATCATAAGCCCATATTCCAGCCACTTTCCCACTAGCTTTTTCTTCTTCTTCCAACCAATAATTCAAATTATTAGGTAAAGCCACATCAGTGCCCAATTTCGCATATCCCAATTCCAAAAGTTCTGTATTAATCGACTTTTTGGGGTCTTTTTCTTCAAGATCGCGTAAAACCACATAGCTTTTATCTTTAATTTGATAAACGAAATTTACCTCGACTTGTTTATTCCAAATTCGGGCTTTTAACCAATTAGCCACATCTTCCCCGATTTCATGATCTAATCCAGGAGCATTCAAATAAGCCAATCCACAGGTTTTCGCCTGAGGTTCCAATCCAATCAATTTCGAAGGCATTTTCCTGATATCATCCAATACCACCTCATCGAAATTACCATAATCCATAAAAATAACTGAATATTTATCAGCTTTCACATGTTTCTCGATCTTGGCTCGATACCATTTTTTATCATCTAGGAAAATAGCCACACAAGGAGTCCCATTTTTCACTGGAGGCTTGAGTTTCTCCTCACTTTCATCATTGAAATCCTTCAATTCGCGCTCAATAATATGCAAATTCTTGGATTTCGGATCCTGGAAGAAAAATTGTCTCGCATCAGTTATCTCACTACAAGTCAAAGTCGCCTTTTCATTCAATTCCTTCGGCTTTGAGGTCATGAAAGCCTCTCCTTCATTCAATTTAATACCGGTTTTCCAAAGACCCACTGGACCTTTCTTCGCTTCTTTTTCAGCTGCTTCATAAGAGACTTGATATTTGCTGGAGTTCTTAACTGATTGTCCAGAAACATAAGCCAACCCATTTTCTAATAGATTCAAGGCATAATTCTTCTTATTAAGGATAATTGATCCTAAAATAGTTCCTCTATTATCACAAGACTCGATTTCAACTTCCACATCTCTTTGTAGGAGGTTTTCCTTCGAGAAATTCAAAGCCAAATTGCTATATTCTTGGAATTCCTTGACATTTGGGTCGTTTTGTAGGCATTTTACACCTTGCAATGCGAAAATGATATAGGTGGAATGGGCATTGAGACGTAATTTGAACCTTGAACCGTTCAAAACCAATTCGACAACACCAGAAAGACGTTTTTCTCCTTGAATGAATTGGAAGAAAGTCTTCATTTTACCCGCATTCTTCTGAAGACTCAAATCATTGAATTTGGTGACTGTTTTTTCCTTGCTTGAAAAAACGCCTTTTTTCGCTTCTTTTCCCTTTTCTTCCGCTTCTTTCAGGTTCTTCATATATTTCGTGAATTCTTCATCGACTCTAGGCATTTGAACATTAGCAAACCCGTTTTCCAACATCAATTCAGAAAAGTTCTGATCGTTCAAAAAGATCGTGCCGAATTCTAAGGTAAATCCTGGCTTTTTGACATCTTCTGGATCTCGGTCTTTTTGGATGATGGTCTTACTATATTCGATTTCCACCCGAACCTTCTTCCCAACTAATTGGGTCCTTACGAATTCCTTTGATTCAAAAGCCCAAGGCTTCTCAGCTTCTGCTTTCTTCACACTACCCAAAGCAGGAGCTCTGATATTCGCAAGGCAAATCCTCTTAGTTTCATTGTTGACCAAATTCATCACTGAAAGACAATCACCTGAATGAACTTCTATCACTTTCCCATTGAATGTATGATCATCCTTTTTGGAATTCTTGCTTTGAGGCTTATGTTCCTTCCAAATGCGTAATTTGGCATCTTTAGCTTCATCTTGAGCTTTTTTCAATTCCTGGAATCGAGAATTCTCGAGTTCGGCCATTGCTTCTTGGCTCAGTTTCGCAAGACCTTGTTTCAAAAGCTCTTTGGTGATATCCAAACCTGGGAATTTGATTTCCCCAAGGAAAACATTGGCAGAGGCATCCACTTTTTCCACTGCGAATATCGCGTCTCTTTGGAGGAGTTTCTCTTCTACAAAGCCCTTGACTTCTTTCAGGTTATTGTAATTGAAGGTAGGGACTGTGATTCCATTGATATAGAACTTGAAGAAGCCTTTGAGTTCTTCAGAAGTTGAAAACACTGTGAAAGTGCTTCCAGTGAACTCCTCAACAATGCCTTTCAAGGACTTTTCTTTGAGACCTGGGAAGATCTTAGAAAGGACCAATGGATCAGAAGTCCTGGGTTGAGGCTTGGCATCACCATGCAAACCGGCTTTCTTAGTTTTGGCCTTCTCTTCAGCTGCTTGATATTTCTCCAAATTGAAAGGTTTCATATTACTGCCTTCTTTCTTCAAAACGACCTTCGCAAGACCTGCTTCCAATAAAGAAATTGCCACATCTTCTCCCTTGTTATATGCAGACCCATATTCATGAGGTCCAACGGCTTGTTCTAAGAAAAACTCGATTTTCACCCCAAGAATCTGCTTTTTCAAGACCTCGCGGGCCTCGAAACCGAAAGGCTCTTCAGGAGTTTCCCCTGAACTGGTGAATGAAGGGAAGGAAACTCCAATGAAATAAAGGGTTCTTTCGAGATGAAGCCCGTTTTTGCCTACAGGACCTTGGAGTAAAAGGGCTGATGGACTTAGGATAGATTTGACGACTCCACGTAAAGGCTTGGAACGATCAGTTGGGATTTGAGACATTTTGAGAGGGTTTGAAGGGATTTTGAATTTTGGTTTGGGGTTTTTTAGATTTAAAGATTTATTTTAATTTCGAAGCATTTGGGTTGTTTTATTTCGCATGAAAAAAACAACACTTGGACTTTTATTAGAAAGATTTAATTTTTATCTAGAAAAATGGCTGATAAAATCAGGATCTTGATCGAGGGCATGCAAGGCGAAATGCTCGGGTTATTAAAAAGGAAGATCTTTGAAAAGAAGGAAATCAAAGAGGTGCTTTCCATGCGGGAGAAATTAGAATATTCTCTCGCGAAAAAGACCTGCAAAGTCAAGGATTTCCTAAAATGCATTCAATTCGAATACGATTTGGTTCATTTTCCAAATAAGATTTTAAACGATTTTTTAATAGGAAAAACTTAGAAGAGAAAGGAAAAAGGAGCTTAAATATCAAAGAGATGCTTACGTCGACTTTTCAAGTAAAAACTTTATAAATATTGTTTTTTTTTTCTTCCGATTTTCTAATGTTTTCTAATGTTTGTCTAATGTTTTCTAATGAATGTTTTTTTAATGTTTTTTAATGTTTGTCTAATGTTTTTCTAATGTTTTTCTAATGTTTTCTAATTTTTTTCTAATTTTTGTTCATAGTTGTAAGAAGAATAATCCAGCTTTATGATCGAATGACTCATAAATTCCGATATCGCCTCGATTTATTCAAGCAATATCTCGTTTTCTGCTATAAAATCCATTCCAAAAAGCAGATTTCCAAGGTGTTGACACAGGCTTTATCCACACATCCCAATAACCTCCAATTCTGGTTGATAGGAATCTATTATGAATTTGAAATTGAGAGGAATCCGTTCAAAGCTAGGAAGATCTTTTTCAAGGCTTTGAAAATCAATGGGGCCAATATCGAGTTTTGGAGGGAATATTTCGCTTTCGAAGCGAGATTCTTCCAATTAGTGAGCGAAAGAGCTAAACTAATACGAAAAAGCCAAGAAAATGAGGAATTTAAGAAAGAAAGCGATAAAAACGACGATTTCCTTGGTTTTGATGGTTTTGGACGGAAATTCATTGAGAAATCAGGCGATTTAATTGAAAATAAAGGCAATGTTGAAGGAAGTCAAGAAGCTGCTTTTCTCGAGGTTTTGAGAACTGTATATGAAAGCAGTAAAGAGAAATTCGATAGGAAAATCATCATTTTAGATTGTTATAAGACTCTTAAGGGTTTGATGTTATGGGAGGAAATAGGAGAAAAGCTAGGGATTTCACAGGATTTAGAGGAAGAAAGAATGAAAGATGGGGTTTTCGCTTATGAGGTTTATAAGGAGAAAAGCCATGATTTGGAGGAAATTATAGAGAAAATAAAGGAATTTAAGGAAATCATTAGATTTCTTAAGAGTTTTGTTAGGAAAAACGAGGATTCTGAGGTTATTGGGAAGATATGGGGTGTTTTGAAGAAAAGTGGGGTTTTGGAGAAGCTTCTTAATGAAGATAGACAGAATTTCAATGAAATCGGCCTGGGTTTCTTGAAACAGATGAAAAATATGAAGAATTTGGAAGAAAAAGCTATGATTTCAGGCGATTTGAAGGAAATTATCCAGGAGTTTATAGAGAAAGATGGGGAAATGTTGGAAATTTACCTTGAAATCCTGCTTTTGAATGAGGAAAAGTTCGAGAAAAGCGATTATGAGTTCTTAATGAAAACTTTTAAAGCGAAGAAATCTCAGTTTTCTAAGGAAATGAAAATGAAAGTCTTGAATTGTCTATTGGTTTTTAATAATAAAAGCAATGAAAAAATGAAAAATCAACAAAACCTTGAAATTTTCAGCTTGGCATTAGAAAATTTGTTGCTTTTTTCAGAGGAATTAGGTCTTTTTCTTGATAATTTCCTGAAGAATATTCCTAATGAAAACAAGGAAAATTATTATCAAATCCTTTTCAAATATAAATCCTCACTTCCATTGGAAATTTGGTTGAAATATATGGAGTTTTTACCTGAAAAGGCCTATTATAATAAGAAGAAAAACATGATTCAACAATTAAAAGTATGGTTTCCAAAGAAAATTGTGAAAATTCTTGAATTCGAACAGAAACTCGAAGAAGAAGTCGGAAATTATGTTGAGATCCAACGAATCGCTTATGAGATTTCGAAGAATTCATGAAAAAATCATGATTTTCCTTTGATTTTAAGTCTTAAAAATAAGAACATTCCTTAATTTCAAAGCAAAATTTTATTAAAAGATTTTTAATAATTTATGTTTTCCTGATAGGTGAAATTCAAGGCTAACATAAAGCTGGAAACCACGAAAAATCCAGAAAAGCCTTTAAAACATCCTTTAAAAGCTCCTTCTTCTTTTCTTATTTTCATCAAGGCATTCCAGCTATTTTTATAATGTCTTTCTAACATCCAAGGCTTTCCATCATCTTGACACATCATTCTCCTCATAATAGTCATAATCGGATAAACAATGATATTAGCTAAGAGATTATTCAAGATAAAGGCTTGATTTTTATCGAAATTCTTGATCTTCAAATTCAAAAGCAAGATAATCAAGAGGTTTTTCGGGATATGGAGGAAAACCCCTTGGAAAAAGATCCTTTTGTTCTTGAAGCCGTCTTTGAAAAATTCAAAGGAATTCTTATAAAGAGCCAATTTTTTATTAGCGTTTTGAAGAATCAATCGAGTTTGAAGAGTCTGGATTGGATGTAAAGCCATATCGATCAAAGTATATAAAGAAAACAAGATGATTTCCTTAGAAAATGCGTTTTTTTTCATTGTTTTCTCTTCAAAGTAAAAAGCGCCTTTTAATTTCAATGTCGTGCCGAGCCAATGATATAAAATCCCGCATAAATTCCCTTTATATAAGCCTTTAAATCCTTGAGTTGATAATTCCCTGAAAACCTCAGGATAATTAGCGAATTTCATTGGCTTGAAAGGAAGTCTATTGGAGTTTTTCAGGTTATTTTCTAATAAAAGAGAATATTTCGTAAGGAGTTCTGGCGATTTTATCTGGGATTTCAGCTTGGAAATTATAGAAGGTATTAGATTTTTTGAATCTTGTGGGAATTTCTGAGGATTTATTGAAAGCTGAAGAGAAATATAACTGGTTGTTAAAGGGGCTGTTAAAAGACTAATGAATTATTTTATTTAATGAGGAATTTATATGCGAAAATGAGAAAAAACCTCAAAACTCCAGTTGAAAGCAAGAGTTTCAAGCTCAGAAACGCGAAATTTGGCTGAAAACTGAGATTTTTAATTGGAAGTCCTAGGTTTTCTGATTCGATTTTAGGCTCATAATCAGTGAAATTCTGGGGGTTTTGGAGGAATTGAGAGAAATCTTTTTTGGACATTTGAAGAATTTAAACTCTTAGATATTGAGTTTCCATAATAATTTCCAATAAGGGCTTTTCAGAATAAAATTCTTAATTAATTCAAATTAAAGATCAAGTTTTGAAAATTTTTGCGAAAAATGCGTAATTTTACAGAGAAAAATTTGCAAAATTAAGCACTATTCAAGGCTTTTATCTATCTATTAATTTCTTAGCTTTTTATTATCTAAATTTTAATTCCATTCCTTGCTTTGTCGTTTCATGAGCAATCTCTTGGGTTTTTGTCTTTTTTCTGGTAATTCAGGTCTTTCCAAAGATAAATGATATAATTTCAGACAAATCTCGATTTCTTCTTCGATTTTCTTTTTGAGTTCAGGCTTCATTTCTTCAGTACCATTATTTCCGCTACTTGGGCCAAATAAAGCTTCTAATCCAGCGACTCTTTCCGCTAATGTTGAATGAATCCTCATGCCTGTTATTTTTCAATCCCAACATATAAAAGGTTAATAGAAGTAATAAAGAAATCAAAGGTTCGAAGGTTTTCAAAAGAAATATTAAGAAAAAATCTCAAAAAATATGTATTTATATTGAATTTTACCAGATGGTGTCAGGATTTTCTTCGGCATGTTCATCAATTTCTCAGCTTCTGGGTTAATTGATAATAGGTTCTTCTTCAATCCAGATCTATATTGATTGAGGTTGATGCCTGAGGGTTGTCCAAGGTCCACGGATTTAGTGCTCACAACTATAAGAGGATTATCCTTTTCTTCGACCTTCATCTTATCAAGTTTCTTATCAAGTCCTGCCTGAATCATTTCCATTCGTTTCAAGAAATCCTCTTTATTATCAATGATATTCGATTGTTTTTCTTCTTCCTGAGGATTATTGATATCTTGGATTTGGGTTGAAACTCCTGGAAATTTGAACTATATAATGAATAAAGATAAATTTCTTAAGGAAAATAGAAAAAAACCGTCTTGCTTTCACAGGCTACATGACTTGTACTCACACTTTTTCCCATTCCGGTGCGATAAAGCGGCTCTGAGGCTCGATTGACGGTCAAAGTGTTGTTATTTTGGTATTTTTTCTTCAATTCGTCAAGTTTATTCATGGTCTCAACAGGTTTATTGACTTGGTTAAGGGGGTTGGGGTTCGGGCTCAATGAATTTGAATTCGAGGAGTTATTCATAGGCTCAGGATTTGTAGGTTTCATGTATTTTTTCTTCAATTCTTCAAGCTTGCTAGAGTTTTCCGCTTGGAGTGGAGCGGCTTGTTCCTTGAATAAAAAACATAAGATCTTTTAAAGGAAAAAAAAAAGAAAATACCCCAAGTTTCTTTTTTCGTTCCAATTCCTCACGCTTTTTCTTCAGTAGCTCACTGTTACTCAAAGCCGGAACGTTAATATTGGCAATTTTTGAGGGGCTTTCGCTTGTCTTGTTTTCTTAGGCGGATAAATCATAAATTCAAGCTATTTATAATGAACTTTACCTTCATTAGGATGAGAATCAATGATTTTAGGAGGCTCAGCCACCTTTTTTTCGAGTTTTTTCTCTAATTCTTCTTTTTTCTTTCTTAAAAGCTCACGTTTCAATTCGAGGTCGCTTTTGACTGAATTTTGGGGCTTTTCAATAGGTTTATCCTGTGAGTTTTCCGGATTTTGTGGAGCGGCTTGTTGTCCGGGGAAGAGGAAACGAGGGTTTCCATTGGGTTTCATAGGAAAAACTAGAAGATCAGGAAAGAAGAGAAATTTAATTTTATTTTTATGAAAATGATAATTTGTTATTATCCGAACAAACAATAAATCGAAACTTATGATGAAAATGATAACTTTCCAGATTTTTTTGCTTTTTCTGCTTCGATTCTCGATTTCACAAGATAATGTCTCTGTTCCAATGACTAATTATGACTTCTGGAATCCCAATCAATGTACTGTGACTCAAACTGACGCGAATAAAGTCCAATTTTTCTTTGAGAAACTCTAATAAAGTTTTTATATATTTTTTAGCCAAGCCCTTCTTTAGTCCAATGTTATCGAAATAACCCTAGTGCTTGTTGTAATTCGGCTGGAGATGAATATATAAAGAACCAATATACCAATTTTCTGAGTGCTTCCTGTTATAGGTAACTTCCATGAGAAATATTTGAAAAAAACCATGAAAAATTCAAATATTTTAATTTCTTCATAGAAAATATCCTGAACTTGAGACTTATTTTTGTTATGGATGTAGTCCAGATGAGTTTCGATCTACTCATCGAGAAAATAAAACGATTTTCATTTGTACAGATCTAGCGGAAACAATTTGGGGAGCCCCTTTGAATCAGGTAAACATTAAATGTTATTAACTTTCTAATATTTTCCAAGAACACCACAAAATTCGATAACTGCGGAATGATGACCTTTTGGGCTGCTGATAATGATCCAATTTTGCCGAGTTATGTATTGAAAATCTCAATAATTAATGAGTTTTTTTTTTCCAATTTTTCTAAGACTTGGGATAATGTCGATGAATTCTTCAATGATGTGAAGCCTCCGATGTTTGAAAATTATACGATTATTGTGATGGATGTGGAGAATTGTTTCGAAGGAACAGAAATTATAAACTTTTTGAAATTTTCTATAGTCGGGTTAATCCTTTTCTTAATGTTATTTTAAATCCTTTTGTTCGAAACCTTTATGGAAAGAATGAAACCAATTTAAATAATTCAATTCCTCCTATAAAAAAACTGAGTTTTTTCCAGAAATTATCTCGTAAAAAACCTGCAATTCAGTTGGTATTTCGCCTTTCTTCACGATTTTCTCGACTTCTTCATTTAAAGGCTCAACTTTTTCATCTGACCCGATTAAATTCAGACTTTTTTTCTTTTTATTATTAAAATCGAGATCCTGGTTAATAATATTATAAACTGCTAAAAACATGAGCTTTTTTGTTTAAAACTTACAAATTCCAAGCGTAAAAAGTCCAAAATTGAGTCATCAAACAAGGTTTTCGTTAATAAATCATCAATCTATAGACCAAAATATAGACAATAAAGAAAGAATCATTAATTTAATATGATAGAAAGAAGAGTTTGAACCTTTTCTATATTTTGTTCAGACATCTCTCCCCAATAAAAAATTTATCAAACAGTAATGCAATTCTTAAAATAGCATCGATTATAAATTTTATCTTTCTAATTTTAAAAACCTCGAGCCTAATACATTTGTTTCAAAAAACCAGCGAAATGTCGCAAGATATCTCTCATTTCCCTATTAGCAAGCCACCACTCCAACCTCTCACCCATAAATATCTCATCAAAGATAATATAGAAGTCAAGAATCCTTATCCTTCTATATTGATTCCAGATCAGACATCCTTATCTCCGAATAAAAAATACTTCAAAAAGTCCACAATGTATTCTTTAAGTCGTATTCTACATCGATGGTGTAAAAAAGAGTTCGTATTGAACCTTTTCAATAACACTCTATTGATCAGGAAGAAAGGCAAGGAAAACCTCTTATATTTATCTCGTTGTTCGGTGCAAAATCTCGGGAAATTCAAGAAAAAATGGTGCTTCTCACTTTTGAATAGCTCAGTGGATGAGAAAAACAACAAGATTAAGAAATATGTCATAGGCTGTGATCAGAAGGATGCTTTTGATGTATGGATTTTCTTATTGACTGAAGAATTGCATGTAACTTCCATAAATTTTCTATATTTTTTAAAGTTTTTCCTTAGAAAAAAAATAGCGTTGAAATCAAAAACCTTCCTGAGAAAATTTTTCTCAAA
>Ga0302140_10005143_pt1 | contig 16561 bp, 10 predicted proteins | sample I_Bog_E1_1_FD_202095 | JGI IMG/M metagenome (GOLD analysis project Ga0302140, IMG submission 202095) | Peat permafrost microbial communities from Stordalen Mire near Abisko, Sweden - I_Bog_E1_1 | ecosystem: Environmental > Terrestrial > Soil > Wetlands > Peat | place: Sweden: Abisko, Stordalen... | reverse complement strand
GCTAGCACGGGGACACTGCACCAGCGACCCATATTGGAGCGAGAAGCCCGGCGACTGCTCGCGGATAAACGATCAGAGAGCCTCGCGACCAACTTTGCGGTGCAATGGTTGAGCCTGAAGAATCTCGGCGAAGTTCTTCCCGACCCCTATCAGTTTCCAAACTTCGATAAGAATCTCGCACAATCAATGCGTCGCGAAACAGAACTTCTGTTCGACGACATAGCGCGTAAGGATCGCAGTGTGCTGACGCTGCTAACCGCGGATTACACCTTTGTAGACGGCCGCCTCGCGAAGCACTACGGCATTCCCAATGTCCTCGGGAATAGATTTCGTCGCGTGAGTCTGACAGACGAAAATCGTCGCGGGCTTTTGGGACAAGCGAGCATCCTGACATTGACATCCACAGCCAATCGTACAGCGCCTGTAACGCGTGGTAAATGGGTGATGCAGGTATTGCTGGGAACTCCTCCGCCTCCACCACCGCCGAATATTCCAATCCTCGCAGAAGCAGCGGATCTAACTACGCCGCAGAGCGTCCGTCAGCGGATGGAAGAGCATCGCAAGAATCCAGCATGCGCAAGCTGCCATCGTGTCATCGATCCGATTGGTTTCTCGCTGGAGAATTTTGATCCCACTGGTGCCTGGCGCAGCGCGGACGACGGCATCAAGATCGATACCACCGGGACACTTTTTGACGGAACCCCGCTGCAGGGCCCAGCTGATTTGCGTAACGGCATTCTCAAGCATCGCGAAGCATTTCTGCGTGTCTTCGCTGAGAATCTCTTTGCGTATGGCCTTGGCCGCGTTCCGGATTATCGCGACGAGCCCCAGGTTCGGGCTATTGTTGCTCGCGCAGCTAAGCGTGATGATCGGTTCTCGGAGTATGTGCTGGGCATTGTAGAAAGTCCTGCATTCACAGAGCGCAGTGTGCCTGTTCACAAGAGCACCGATCCAGATAAGTCTGTCCTGAAAGCAGACGCTGGAAGCGAGAGCCGCACACGCACTCTCCTTAACGCGAAACCACTCCAGGTATCTGGAGGATCGCGATGAGGTCCAACCATACGTATCTGCTGACTCGAATTGAGGCAGGGCTCCTTCGCATGTCCTCATGCATGTGTACGTCACTGATGTGTACACGCTGTTGTTGTTGATTCTTCAAGTTCAAGCTTGAATTTGTAATGGAATCGACATCAACGGGCGCAGAGGGCGAAGTATAAGACAGCAAGATCGCTGCTCAATTTCCCACTTATCCAAAGTTTTCCATCATGTTGTTATCAAGCCGCGGCTAGCGCGGAAACTGCCTGGAGGCACCCCAGTGTTTGTTACCGGAAAATATCTATCCCGCCGCACCGTTTTGCAAGGAGTGGGCGTTGCTCTTGGGCTACCTTTGCTCGAAGCAATGACGCCTGCACTGGCCGCTTTACCCGCTGCGGCTGCGACCAAGACGCGACTGGCTTGCCTAGAGATTGTGCATGGCGCCGCGGGCAGCACGATGGATGGAACAAACAAGCACTACTGGTCGCCAAGCCAGGAGGGTGCAAATTTTGAGATTACGCCCACGCTCGAACCTTTGGCTAAACTGCGTGACTACCTGACGATCGTGAGTGGCACCGATCTCAACGCCGCAGGCGCATTCACCCCGCATGAAGAAGGCGGCGACCACTTCCGCTCCAGTGCAGCATATCTGACCGCATCGCATCCGCGGATGACGGAGGGTTCAGATATTCATGCAGGTATATCAATCGACCAAATCTATGCCCGGCAGGTGGGACAGCAGAGTCCATTGCCGTCATTGCAGTTGTGCATCGAGGACGTAGATTCGACAGGTGCCTGCGCATATGGCTATGCATGCGTCTATTCCGACACGATCAGCTGGGCCTCTCCTACAGAGCCGCTGCCCATGGTACGCGATCCGCGCGTGGCATTTGAAAGGCTTTTTGGCGATGGCGCGACGGCAAAGGAACGTGCCGAACGCCGCACATTGGACAAGAGCATTCTCGACGGAATCGTTGGTGATATCTCGCGGCTTTCGGGCAATCTTGTCTCGACAGATAAGGCCCGCCTGGATGAATATCTCTCCGATGTTCGTGCGCTCGAGCATCGCATCCAGAATGTTGAGCGGTACAACGCACAGGGAGGCAATGCGGCTTTGCCTACCGCGCCCTTGGGTGTGCCAGAGTCATATGAAGAACATGTCAAGTTAATGTTCGACTTGCAGGTGCTGGCCTTCATGACCGATGTCACGCGAGTGTCAGCTTTCAAGTTAAGCCGGGACGTGAGTCAAAGAGTGTTCAAAGAGGCTGGCGTAAGTACGCCATTTCACTCAGCTTCACACCACGGCGAGAGCCCGGCGAAGATTGCCGAGTACGCCAAGATCAACCGCTATCATGTTTCGCTGCTCGCTTACTTTCTGGACAAACTCAAGAACACGCCTGACGGCGATGGCAATCTCCTGGATCACTCCGTCGTGCTGTACGGCAGCCCCATGGGTGACTCCAATGTGCACAATCACAAACGTGTGCCTATGTTGCTTGCAGGCCACGGAAACGGTGCATTCAAAGGGAATTTGCATTTGAAGACTGCGGAGGGAACTCCTGCCGCGAATACTTACCTGACTCTCTTGCGGAGGCTTGGCGTTGATATTTCGAGCATCGGCGACAGCACCGGCGAATTAACAATTTAGACGGAGCGGGATGATGACCAATAAGACTTATTTTGCAACAGCAGCTGTAATCGGGATACTTGCTTCCAGCGGGGGGATCCTTACTGCTGTGGCTATGTCTCCGAATACGGCGGAAAGACACGCATCTCTCACAACAACAGGAGCACGCAAGATTGACGTCGCTTTGTTGCAGGCTGCCGAGCAGGATGATGCGACTGAGGTTGCCGCTCTTCTGAAGAGACACGGTTCACCGGACGCTACTCTCGGGGATGGGACAACCGCTCTGCATTGGGCTGCCTACCATGATGATCTTCCGCTGGTAAAGCTATTGTTAGCGCATGGTGCGTCTGTCGATCCACGCACCCGACTGCGCGCGCTAACTCCATTGCATATGGCTGCAGAGAGCGGCGACGCGTCGCTGATCGAAGTGTTATTGAATGCAGGGGCAGCGGTCAATGCGAGCAATGATTCTGGTACAACCCCGTTAATGATCGCCGCAGCCTCGGGCAGCACCGCAGAAGTGACGACGCTGCTGGCGCGGGGCGCAGACGTGCAGGCACGAGAGAAAACGTATGGCCAGACAGCCTTATTCTTTGCCGCGGATCGCAATCGCGCAGACGTTGTACGCCTCTTATTAAGCAAGGGGGCCGATCCGAAAGTAAAGACTACGATCGCAAAGCTAGATCGTATTTCTGTTGGGGTAAATGGTGAAGTTCTCGACGATAAGAAAAATTCACCGGCAGGCGCGAAGAAGGAAGTATCTGCTGACGGCCAAAAGCATGTTCATGAAGCGCCCGCAGATGCAGAGAAAAAGACAGTTGCCAAGGTCGATGACAAAACCAAGGATGCTTATGGATTCACGGCAGCCGACCGCAAGAAGCGCGTCTACGGAACACAGCAGATTGGGGGTATGAGTGCTTTACTCGTGGCCGCCCGCGACGGACAGAAGGATGCGGTTGCTGCACTGCTCGATGCTCGGGTTGACATTAACCAGACGAGCGACACGGATCATGCCACTAGCCTGATTCTTGCTTTGATCAATGGACACTATGATCTGGCACAGTTCCTGCTGGAGCGAGGAGCTGACGCAAAACTTGTCACGAGCGATGGCTTAGGTCCGCTCTTTGCGCTCATCGATGTGCAGTGGGCGCCGCACACGTGGTATCCGCAGCCCATCATCGCCAATGAGCATGTAGCTTATCTTGATCTTGCCAGGGAGCTACTCAAGCGTGGCGCGGATCCGAACGCTGCAATCGCAAGACGATTGTGGTTCCGATCCTTCGCCAACGACGAAACATGGTTCGATGTCGAGAGCAGCACTCCGTTTCTTCGCGCAGCCCTGGCCGGCGATCTGGCAGCGATGCAGTTGCTTGTTGAATACGGCGCTAATCCTAACCTCGCCACGAAGAGCGATGACACCCCTCTGATGGCTGCTGCAGGCATCGGCTGGGCTGCGTACTGGACTTCGAACGCGCCTACTGCCCGTCTAGATGCAGTCAAGTATTGCCTCGAACACGGCGCGAATGTGAATGCCAAAGACGCGAAAGGCTATACGGCGCTCCACGGCGCTGCCTTTCGAGGCGACAACGAGATGGTGAAGTATCTGATCACTGCCGGAGCAGATATCCACGCTACGACGAAGGATGGAGATACCGTCGCCGATATAGCGAACGGTCTCTTCGAACATGCGATTCCCCATGCAGACACGGTAGCTCTGCTGGAATCTTTGGGCGCAGTCAACTCGCACAATTGCCGTTCAAATGAGTGCGTGGTAGCTCCGAAAGAAGACAAGGCCGCTGTTGCCGAGGCAAAACCGGAGACGGCAGCGCCTCAAAATACAAAGCCCTTAAGCGTCACCTTGGAGAAGAGACCGTAATGACAATGCATAACCGATGTTGTTGCCTCATAGGTTAATCAAATATCGCGATGGGCGCTCGATACGACCAAGCGTTCACGATGAAATGAACTCACACTGCTCCTAATTGCAGGAGAGCCAAAACGAAAGGTACGCGATTGTCATGAAATTACGAAGTCTTATAACGCTTCTCATTATCCTCGTCTCTCTGTCTCGTGACAGCTGGACTCAGGGAACAACAGCTACGCTCCACGGTACTGTGCGAGACATTTCTGGTGCACCGATCCATGGTGCAAAGGTTGTTGTCAAAAATACAGATAAAGGGACAGAGACCTTAGCGAATACCAACGGTTCTGGAGAGTATGTCTTGCCTCAATTGCAGGCACAGACCTACTCTGTCACGATTTCAGCAGATGGCTTCCAGCCCCGGATATTTACAGGCTTTGTCCTCCAGGTGGATCAGGAGGCACGTCTTGACGCAACTCTTCCTGTAGGCGACGTTACGCAGCAGGTGACAGTCAATGCCTCCGCTCCTCTTATCCAGTCAGAAGATGCTTCCAACGGTGCTGTTATCGATGAACAGAAGATCAAGGATCTCCCGCTCAATGGACGTAACTTCTGGCAACTCGCACAACTGAATCCCAACGTTTCCAACCCCGTCACGGGATCAAGCCTCAGCGCGCGTGGTGGCTTTAATATTGCTGGAAATCGAGAAGAGGTAAATAACTATCTGCTTGATGGTGTCGATGATAACGATTGGACCACCGGTCAGCCTACCGTGCGACCTTCAGTGGATGCAATTCGCGAGTTTCGAATCCTTACAGGCGTTTACGAAGCTGAATATGGACAGAAGGCTGGCGGTCAAGTCATCCTGACAACCAAATCAGGATCAAATAATTTTCACGGTACGGCATTTGAGTTTTACGCAGCGCCTACGCTGGCCGCGGAGAACTACTTCAACTCCGGTAATCCGCCAACGCGTAACCAATTCGGCGGTTCTTTAGGAGCACCGATTCGCAAGGATCGTACCTTCTTCTTTGCGGCATATGAAGGCACCCGTTCTAAGTCTCTTCAGCCAGGCTTAGAACAAATTCCTTATGCACAAGAGAGTACTCCAGATGCAGGTGGGTTCTATGAGGTCTATTCCACCAAGGCTATCGTGCAGCCAGGGACCTCTGCGCCGTTCGCGCAGAATGCGGCTGGCGCTTACCTCATTCCCGAATCTGCTGTGGCAACACAAAGCAAGTATCTTCTTGGCGGAAACTTCTGGCCATCCCTGAGCACTCCATCCACCGCCCCCGTCAATGTCTCCAACCCGGTGCCCAATATCTCGAATGCCGATCAGGGCACAATTCGGGTCGACCAGGTTTTATCGTCTAAAAATACTTTCGGAGTAGCCTATACCGTTTACAGTGGCGAAGATGATGGCGCTGCTCTTACCGGTTCCAGTCCCTATCTCCCTGGCTACGGTGTAAATCAACCACAGCTTTATCAGCACGTCTCCATAACGGACGATCATACGTTCTCGCCACATTGGTACAACGAAGCGCGCGTTGGTTTCAATCGCATGGCCGCCGACTATATCAATCAGGATTACAAGCTTGGAAATCAGGTGGCGGCGCTGGGCCTTCCCCAAGGTGGCCAATATGATTTTCAGTCGGCCGCTCGTGGTAACACCGGGCTGCCGGGAATTGCCATCACGGGTTACACCTCGATTGGTCTAGGAGGCGATCCACAGTGGCGCGGAGACAATGCCATCAATGCATCCGATGCGACTACCTGGGTTCACGGCAACCACACAACCAAATTTGGCGCGACCTATCTCGATTTCTTTAAGCATTCTTTCTACGTCACAACGGGCCGCGGCAGTTTCTCCTTTACGGGACAGTACAGCGGCAATGCCTTTGCTGACTTCCTGTTAGGGAATATCGCGACACTCTCATACGGCAATGGAAACCTTGACCAGTACCCCAAGCAAAAGGGCGGAGCAGTCTACGCCCAGGACGAATGGCGTGTTCTACCATCGCTAACCCTTAACTACGGATTGCGGTATGAGCTCTTTGGTCCTCAACAAGAGAAGAACAACAAGATCGATTACTTTGATGCAGACAGTGAAACACTGAATACGGGTAATGGACAATCGTATTCAGTAGATCCATCTACCGGGCATCTCGTACAGGTTGGCGACGTGCCTGTCCGCCACTCCAATACGGCTACGCCGTTCACTAACGTTGCACCTCGCGTGGGTTTCGCATATCGTCCGGGCGCGAGCAGTGAGACGGTGGTGCGCGGTGGATACGGCATCTACTATAGCCAGAACATCGTGAGTCAAGGTTCGCTCTTTTCCGCCTTTGGTCTGGGTTCGCCTTTTGTCATAACCGAAGCGTATTCGGGAACCACATGGGCCAATCCAATCCCTTCAGGGATCAAAGCCGGTGCGATCTCGATGAGCATCGTACCCCACGATCTACCGACCCCTTACAACCAGGAATGGAGCCTAGGCGTGCAGCATGAGTTCAATCACCGCACGCTGATTGAAGCCACTTATCAGGGAAGTAAGGGCACACATTTCTTCCTTCCCTATAACATCAATCAACCACTTCCTGGCGCAGGATCAATCCAGACCCGTAGACCGTACAAGCAATGGTCCACGATCACCAATTATTCCGGTTCGTCCGCGTCAAGCTACAACAGCCTCATTCTCCGCGCGGAGCAGCGTTTCACCGGCGGACTCACTTTTCTCTCGAGTTTTGTCTACAGCAAGTCTCTCGACCTGGGCGGAACAAATGGAGACAACCAGCCGCAGAATCCATCAGATATTCAGGCTGAGTGGGGACCCTCGCTCTTCGATCAAAAGTTCCGTGTAATCACCAACGGCATTTATGATCTTCCCTTTGGCAAAGGTAAGCAATGGCTCGGAGATTCTCCGTTTGTTGTTCGTGCATTGACTAGCGGCTGGCGCGTTACCGGCATTCTGACATTGCAGAGTGGTCGACCGTTCTCACCCACAACCACCGATGGTCTGGCTTCGAACACCGGAGCCACTGACCGCGCATTCCTGATCGGCGATCCAAATCTCGGTCACAAGAGCGTTAGCAAATGGTTCAACACTGCCGCTTATCGCGTCAATAACCCTGCCAACGGTTCTGACCTATCGAGTACGGCAGTACCCGGCTATGTCTTCAGTTACGGAACAGCAGGACGTAACAGTCTTCGCGGCCCGGGCATTCAGAACTTCGATGCAGGCTTATTCCGTGACATCTCAGTACGGGAAGGCCAAATTCTGCAGATCCGTGCTGAAGCTTTCAATGCCTTCAATCATGCCAACTTCGCTAATCCAGGGAGCAACGCTTCCTCCGGCACTTTCGGAGTAATAACGTCTACCTCAACCGCGAATAGGCAGATTCAGTTTGCCGCGAAATATATCTTCTAGTGCAACTCACATGCGCAGCCACTGATTTTTTTGCCGTGGCTGCGCATGTGGAATAAACAAGCAGCAGAATGGCGATGCCCTGGAGGAAATTGAATATGATTCGAAGATCTAAAACCCAACTAGCCGTAGCCCTTGGACTTTTCACGGCTGGCGTGATTCTATCCCGCCCAGTGCTGGCGGCGAACACTAAAAACCCGAGTCCGCAGACATCCGCAAAAACAGGGAAGCCCGAGGTGGTTGACATTGAACTTCTGACTTGGCCAGAGATTTATAAGGCGATCCACGAAGATGGAAAGACCACCGCCATCCTCTTCGACGGCGGCACGGAACAGCGTGGTCCCCAAGGTGTCACTGGAGCACATAACTTCATCGCTCGCGCCACCGCTGATGCAATAGCGAGGAAGCTCGGGAACGCTCTGGTTGCGCCAGTAATTCCTTATTCAGTGAACAAGGCAAATCCTGAACTACCGGGAACCATTGGGATCTCCGGCCCTCTCTTCGCGGAAATAAACGAGCAGGTCGCAGAACAATTGATTGCGAACGGATTCAAGAACGTGGTGTTGATCGGCGATCACGGCGGCGGTCAAAAAGAGATCAAGGAAGTCGCCGCAAAGCTTGACGCCAAGTATGCAGGCAAGGGCATTCGCGTGGTGTATTCGGATGGACCCTACACCCAGGCCAACGACGAGTTTTTTGCATGGCTGGATAAGAACGGATATCCAGCGAGCACCCATGCGGGTATTCCGGATACATCTGAGATGCTCTATCTCGAAGGGAATCAGAAGTGGATCCGCAAGGAACTGCTGCCTACTGCGCTTGGTGACCCGCCGCGTAAACCTGGTGATCATCAGGACCCAAACGTGAAGCGCATCAACAACGGCATCAGCGGCGATGCACGGCGGTCTTCCTATGCACTGGGCAAGCGATTCATCGATTTAAAAGTCGAGGATGGCGTCGCCCAGATACAGGAATTACTCAAAGCTCCTGCTGCGACGTCCGGGGCTCAATGAACGTTCTAAATCTCAGATAAGCAAGGCAGAGAGAGGGTTTCTGCCTTGTATCATGTTGTTAGTCGAGTATCGCTTTGTTTAGAGGACACTGTCATGAGCACCGCCACTACTGAAACTCCTGTAGCTGTCAACTCCGGCGTCGAAGCCACGTACGCTCCGCTTGCGTTTTTCTATGAACATCCACAGTGGTTCAACCCGATCTTTGCGGAGCTGGATCGCCGCGGGGTCTCGTTTACAAAGATCCACGCTCCGGAACATTTCTATACGGCTGGTGAGGCTGCACCGGAGTTCCGCGTGCTCTTCAATCGCATGAGCCCCTCTGCAGACCGACGTGAACATGGGTCGGGTATCTTCCACACTCTCGCCTGGCTCGGGCAACTCGAACTGCAGGGTATACGGGTACTCAATGGCACCACCGCATTTCGATATGAAGTGTCGAAGGCACTACAGTTGTCTTTACTGTCATCCCTGGGCATATCTTATCCGAAGTCGCGCGTAATTCATGATCCTAGGCACGCTGTGGCTGCCGCGGAAGGGCTGCGCTATCCGGTCGTCGTCAAGCCTAACGTCGGAGGTAGCGGCGCGGGTATCGTCCGTTTTGACACTCCTGAGGCTCTGCAGGCGGCCATCGACGCAGGTTCTCTTGCGCTGGGCTTCGATCATATCGGACTGGTGCAGGAGTTCATCCCGGCACGCGGCGGCCACATCACGCGGGTTGAGACACTGGGAGGAAAATATCTCTACGCTATCAACGTACATCTCACAGGCGACACATTCGACCTTTGCCCCGCAGACATTTGTCAGACAGCACGCGGCGAAGCTCTCGTCAATGCGTGCGTTATCGAGGGCGCCAAGGCTGGACTCAAAGTTGAAGGCTACGTTCCTCCTGCTGAAGTGATCGAAGCCGTCGAGCGCATAGTTCAGGCTGCAAAGATCGATGTTGGCGGCATAGAGTACGTGATTGATGATCGTGACGGGCAGATCTATTACTACGATGTCAACGCCCTCTCAAACTTTGTTGCAGACGCGCAACGAGTCATCGGATTTAACCCGTTTTTGAACCTTGCAGACTTCCTTGAAGCAGAGGTAGCCAATGCCCAAAGATAGACTTCGGTACGGGTATTGGATGCCTGTCTTCGGCGGCTGGCTGCGCAATGTGGAAGACGAGCAGATGCAGGCTGACTGGGCTTACGTCAGCCGTCTGGCGAAGCGCAGCGAACAAATTGGTTTCGACCTCTCGCTGATCGCTGAACTCAATCTCAACGACATCAAGGGCATCAATGCGCCGAGTCTCGATGCCTGGTCAACCTCCGCTGCGCTCGCCGCGGTCACCGAGCGCCTTGAACTGATGGTGGCTGTCCGGCCAACATTTCACAATCCTGCGCTTCTCGCCAAGCAGGCCGCGAACATAGATCACATCAGCAATGGCAGGCTTTCTCTCAATGTAGTCTCTTCGTGGTGGGAGCAGGAGGCTCGTATGTACGGCGTCAACTTTGAGAAACATGATGACCGTTATGCGCGCACATCTGAATGGCTGGATGTACTGAATGGAACTTGGACCGAGCCGAGGTTCAATTATTCTGGCAAGTACTACTCCGTAGAGAACACTGTGCTTGAACCGAAGCCAGTGCGAAAACCGCGGCCGACGCTCTATGCTGGCGGCGAGTCTGAGGCGGCGAAAAACCTGATTGCGCAAAAGTGCGACGCTTATGTAATGCATGGAGATTCGCCAAACTATGTTGCAGCCAAGATCGCAGACATGAGCGAACGCAGAGAGCGACTCGGTTTGCCTCCTATGCAATTCGGCATAGCGGGCTACGCGATTGTCCGCGAGACCGAAACTGCAGCACAGAATGAACTGAAGCGAATTACAGATGTGAAGCAGAACGCCTCAGGTTTTGCCAATTATCAACAGTGGCTCAACGGGACGCAGCTCGAACAGCGCATGTCTATTGAGGAATACTCCGTCTCGAATCGAGGATTGCGCGCGGGTCTTGTTGGTACTCCTGCGCAAATCCAGGATCAACTGGGTAAATTCGAGGATGCAGGTGTCAATCTGGTCCTGTTGCAGTTCAGCCCGCAATACGAAGAGATGGAGCGCTTCGGCGAAACAGTTATCTCGGAATTGGTCCAGGTCTAACCAATGAAGGCGCAACCGGAAGGCTCAGCCGTCAAGAAATTCAACACATGTATTCGCTCGATTGTTTCGGCTGTAGTTATGTTGATCGTTACATTTGCCACACTCGCTGCAACAGGATGCAAATCCCATCACGGCCAGGTCTTGCGCGTAGGTATAACACCTGGACCGGCAGAAGAAATTCTGCATTCCGTAGAGCCGGGATTAGCGCAGCAGGGGATTGAAATCAAGATCGTTCATTTCTCTGACTATATTCAACCGGACATGGCTCTTGCGAGTGGTGATCTGGATGCAAATCTTTATCAGAACGTTGCGTTTCTTGACCAGTTCAACCGCGACCACCAAACCCACTTCGTTGCACTGAGCCGCGTTTATCTGCCCCTAATGGCCATTTATCCTGGCCATGCCAAAACGCTGACAGCGCTTACGAATGGCGCGCGCATTGCCATTCCCAACGATCCTGTAAACCATGATCGCGCCCTGCTGTTGTTGGAAAGGGCAGGTCTACTGCAATTGGTCCATGACGCGAGTAGCAATGCCGTTCACATCACAGCAAATCCGCGTCAGTTGAATCTTGTAGAACTGGATGCAGCGCAACTTCCGCGGAGCCTCGACGACGTAGATGCCGCGGTTATCAATGCAAATTTTGCTCTCGACGCGGGCTTGAATCCACACACAGGCTCACTGCTTAGCGAGACCCGGGAGTCTCCCTACGCCAATGTACTATCCGTTAACGGTGGCGCACATAAGGACGCACGCATCGACGCACTCGCCAAAGCTCTTACGTCTCCAGAAACACGTAGCTTCATCACAGATCACTATGCGGGAGCAGTCTATCCGGCAGAGTAATCCAGCGATGCTCGTTGAGACGCCAGCGATTGAGATGCGCGTGGTGACGAAGCGCTTTTCGTCGAGCGCAGCGCCAGCGCTTGACTCGGTAAACCTGCGTGTATCTTCAGGCGAGATTCACGGTGTGCTTGGCCTCAGTGGCGCAGGCAAAACAACTCTATTGCGTTGCATTGCGAGATTGGAAATTCCTGACTCCGGCAACATTCTGATCGAGGGTAGCGATTGGACATCTCTGAGTGTGGCTGAACTACGCCGGCAACGCAGCAATATGGGCATCGTGTTTCAGCAGCTCCACCTGTTGTCGTCTCGCACCGTCGCCGCAAATATTGCTCTTCCTCTGGAGCTGAACAAGGTTTCACGTAACGCGACCACGGCGCGCATTACGGAACTACTGGAATGGTTTGGCATTGCCGACAAGGCAAAGAGCTATCCCGCGCAGCTCTCCGGAGGCCAACGGCAGCGGGTCGCCTTAGCGAGAGCGTTGGCGACAAACCCACGAGTTCTGCTCGCCGACGAGCCTACCTCTGCTCTTGATCCAGAAACGCGTTCGTCTGTGTTGAAAACTTTAAGTAACATTCGCGAGCAATTTGGCGTGACTATCCTGATCATTACGCATGATCTGCATTCTGCCGCAGCAATCTGCGACAGGATTACGGTGCTTGATGCTGGGCATATCGCTGAGTCGGGAACTGCACGGCAGATAATCGAGTCTCCGGCCACGGAAATTACTCGACGACTCATGGCGCATGGTGATCCGTCTCAGGCGCGAACGACAACTCTCCATCGAACAAACTATGACGAGGTCGGCCAGCCATGAACGATCTCCTCGAACTTGGTCCCACATTTCTTGAGGCGACCCTTCAAACTCTTGCAATGGTATCTGTCGCCGTCTTTTTCTGCGCGATCTTTGGCTTGCTGTTCGGATCATGGCTGGCCGTCACGTCACCACAAGGAATTGCACCTGCAAACGGTATTCACCAAACACTTGCCACCTTCGTAAACGTCTCGCGCAGCATCCCGTTTCTTATCTTGATTGTTCTGCTGCTGCCCCTTACTCGCTTGCTCGTTGGAACATCGATCGGCACAACTGCCGCCATTGTTCCCCTTGTCATCGGAGGGACGCCCTACGCAGCCCGTCTGGTGGAGGCAGCTTTGCTTGACGTTGACCCGGGTTTGATTCAAGCCATGGTAACAATGGGCGCGTCACCCATTCAGGCTGTGGTAAAAGCCTATCTACCAGAATCTATTCCTGGCTTGATTCGCGCCTTCACCGTGTTGGCCATCACCATGATCAATTTTTCAGCAATGGCGGGTGCTGTCGGCGGAGGCGGACTGGGCGACCTGGCCATCCGATACGGCTATCAGCGTTTTCGCCTGGATGTACTGCTGCTATGTTGCATCGTCCTGATCGTATTGGTGCAACTTATCCAATTTATTGGTAACTATTTCGCTCGTAGATTGGATCGCCGCTAATTATTCGAAGGGCAATTCATCTTTCGCCAAGGGCACCATCAACTCCTGACCTGCTACAGGGGCAACTTGCTTGGCCCCTACCTCCGCCAATGTAACCTCTACCTCCATGGAACTTCAGGTAATCAGGACGTCGAAGTTGACGGGCAAGGTAACTGGCTTCACACTAACATCTATGCGGGCGGAGTCCTGACAGCAAGATATTGACAGCCACCCACTCCTTCCGGTTCAACCACTGTTCCAGCTCCAGAGATCAGCTACAACTTCAGTGATTGGTTGGGCAGCAAGCGTGTGCAAGCCAACAGTTCGGCACTATTAGAACAATATTGGCGCTCAGATCCATTTAGTGACTACCTGACACCTTACGGGTCGGGTGTTGACGCAACCGAGCATCACTTCACCGCAAAGAACGCGATACCGAAGCCGGAAACGACTACTTCGGGGCTCGCTATTATGCAAGTAGCATGGACCGATTCATGGGCCCTGATCCAGAGAATGTCGGTGCTATAGCATCAAATTCACAGAGTTGGAATATGTATACCTATGCTCTGAACAGCAAGAGTCTTCTTTGACTTGTTTGCCTTGGTCTCCAGAAGGTACTCGTCGATCGCGTCTTTCAGCGACCGCCCCGCAGGTTTGGGTCGGGCTTGAATTCGACCGGCGTACTCTGAGTGATGTTTATCCCCTGAGCGAATGCCTGGAGTTTGGCAGTTTTGCGCTGGAGGGCTGCGGTGGCTTGATCGGCATCAACTCCAATGGTCTCCCATAGGCGCTTGCCATTAATCCGATAGCGCAATTGGTAGCTGGCCTCAGTGCATCATTTGGGGACTCCATTGACGACCCGTAAAGCGGCTTGATTTTACGGTTGGGCGAGTAGGCTGGGGGACGTAGATCCATTTGCCGTCAGCAGAACGGATTCATGGTTTAGCTCCTGGAGGGCTAATACCGATGAACCTGGCTTCTTCTCGCTTATAGTCCCGAAATATTTTAGGACTGGGGCAGCATGTCTCTCAAATCTTCTTTAAGTCCTTAATTATCAATAATTTAAGCGATAATGGCGGAGAGGGAGGGATTCGAACCCCCGGTACCCTTTCGAGTACGGCTGATTTCGAGTCAGCTGCATTCAACCGGGCTCTGCCACCTCTCCGTCGCGTTACAAGGCGGATAACTCCACTGAGTTTACCATCGCGGAGGCTTTCGGGCCAACCTCACGCAAATCCTCAGCAAAGCGACTCATTTCGCTGATGAAAAGAGAGATGCAGCTACCTTTCCTGATTGAGAAAGTGACACTCCCGCGAACAGAGCACCCGTCTTTCGCGGTTTCGACCAGCCCCAGACGTGCGCTGGCAAATCCTGCCCAACAGCGATTTGCCAATTAAACAGACGCAATGCTCACGACTTTTCATCAATTTTCGTGTTCGTCTTAGTGAAAGTGTAACCATAATTGCATCACATTTTGAGCGTCCCTTTGGTCGATCAGCATTGTATGCAGCAGGTCAGACCCCGAAGGACTCCAGAGATTCTGAGTACGAATCAGTTAAACTAGACTCTCTGGACCTTCTACCAGCTGTTTCTGAGCTAGCTGTTCTGAACATGCCTCTAACATCCGGAGACAGATTTGCAAGTATTGCCTAACATGCGAACGATATTTCTACGAGTGTTCGCTTTCAGCTTGGTAATACTGAGTAGCCGCTCAGTCTTTCCGCAAGCCGCCGTCCTGCTTGAAGAACCTTATGGCGTCTTCGGCGAATTAAACCCGACTGGCCATGCAGCCCTTTATTTTGAGCACATTTGCGCTGATACTCCAGTTCACCTGCGCCGCTGCCTTCCCGATGAAACAGGTATTGTTATAAGCCGCTACAAAGGGATCGCCGGCTACGACTGGGTAGCAATTCCGCTCGTTCCTTATTTGTACGCAGTAGAAGATCCTGACCGCGTGCCCACTAAGGTTGATCAGGAAACAGTAGACCGCCTCCGCGACCACTACCGCGAACTCCGGCTGGCTGATCTGGGTGACAAGCTACCCAAAGGGAACTTCTTTAATGGCGGCTGGACAGAAATGGTTGGCGTCTCCTACGACCGCCGCATGTACGCATTTCGATTCGCCACTACCCCCGCGCAGGATGATGCCCTCATTGCGCGCCTAAACGCCACGCCCAACGAATCGCACTTCAACATCCTCTTTAACAACTGCGCAGATTTCGACCGATCGATACTCAATTCCTACTTTCCCCATAAATTCGGCCGTACCCTTTTGCCAGATTTAGGAATCACCACACCCAAACACCTCGCTTACAGCCTAGAAAAATACGCATCTCACCACCCTCAAACCGATTTAACCATCTTTGTAATACCGCAGGTTCCCGGTTATCGTCATGGAAGCAACTCAACGGATGGTGTTGCGGAATCCTTCATTAAACGGGGTTATGTTCTACCGATCATCGTGCTCAACCCCTATGTTGCCGGCGGCATTCTCGCCGACTACCTGATTCGTGGCCGTTATCCGCTCATTCCGCGGGGAACCCCAGTGCTTCAGCCAGATGACCTGCAGCCACTTACGCAAATGCTTGAGCCCGAGTTGACAGAATCATCACCTCGACCGGACAATCCAGACACACCCGTTCAGCCTTCCCTCAAGGTGCCAGCTGTAGCTAGCCCGTCAACGCTGGCTCCTTCACAGCAGATCGAGCCACCAGCCAACGCGCCGTCGCCTATCCAGGAGAAAAGCACAAATCATGAGTGACCCCGGGCAACAGAGTTTCAAGAACCATGCGGCATTTGATCCGATGTTCCATCTCGTCGCAGCATTGGCGTTGCTTCTATTTATAGGTCTTTCCGTAGCCAATCTAGTTCAGAACATCCACGGTGCATTGCTTACTCCCATTGCTCTCATCGTCCTGTGCATTGTGCTCTTCGCACTCCTGGTCCGCGCACGTTCCTACCCGCTCAAGGTTCAGGATCGTATTATCCGTCTTGAAGAGCAGCTGCGCCTGAACACCGTTCTCGCCGACCCACTCAGGAGACGCATTCCAGAGCTAACCGAAGATCAATTGATAGGCCTACGATTCGCCTCAGATGACGAACTCAACAGCCTCGTCCTGACTACGCTTGATCACAAGCTCTCGCGTAAGCAGATCAAAGAGAA
>Ga0302140_10005140_pt1 | contig 16564 bp, 5 predicted proteins | sample I_Bog_E1_1_FD_202095 | JGI IMG/M metagenome (GOLD analysis project Ga0302140, IMG submission 202095) | Peat permafrost microbial communities from Stordalen Mire near Abisko, Sweden - I_Bog_E1_1 | ecosystem: Environmental > Terrestrial > Soil > Wetlands > Peat | place: Sweden: Abisko, Stordalen... | reverse complement strand
ATCTACGGTCATCTTGCCGAGGTCATGCTGTCTCAGCCTGCAACCAAAATCTTTCTCAAGACGACGGAGCCGAAGGCGGCAGAGTGGGTCAGCAATGCGATTGGAAAGGTTGAAATCGAGCGCATGAAAGAGACGCACTTCGACGGCTCTCGGTCTGGCAGAAACTTCAGCGTGGATCGTCAGGTAGAACCGCTCGTGATGGATTCGGAAATCTCCGGGCTGGAGAATCGCCACGCCTTTCTCAAGCTGGGAAACAACGTGGCCCGCTTCCACTTCGAGTACATGGACCTGCCGCTGACTACTCCCGGTTTTGTGCCGCGCAAGGACGGCGAGGACGAACTGCCCTTCGATCCGAAGACACTGGCGCCTAGGAATTCTGAAAGCCAAGAGCCGGTGATCGACCTTGAAGCCGAGCCACCGAGCGCGGCGACGATTGCTCGGCGGCAGCCGGAAGAGGATGACGACGAGGCCGAGCAATTGCAGCTTGACGAACCCAGCGAAGAGGAGCTTGTCCTGGTCCCTTTGGCCCCCGGAATCCCGGAAGATACAGTCCAGGCCGATGGCGATCAAGAGCCACAATCCTCGTTTCCGTTTCAGCAATAGAGAGGCCGTATGCTTACCATCTCCAAGCCCCTCAGTTCCGGCCAGGCGCAGACTTACCATGCAAAAGAGTTCATGTCTGCCGAGCAGAACTATTGGAAGCAGGGCGATGCGATTCTGGGAGAATGGCAAGGGCACATGGCCGGAAAGTACGGCCTTGCGGGAGCAATCGACTCACAGCATTTTGCGCGGCTCAGTGAAGGCCAGGACCCGCATTCTGGCGAACAACTGGTGCGCCATCGGACCGGGCAGGAGTACACGACGGCTGATGGAACCACCGTCAAGCCGGTGGAGCATCGAGCCGGTTGGGACGCTACGTTCTCAGCTCCAAAATCGGTTTCACTGACCGCACTTGTCGGAGGCGACGACCGTGTTCGTGCAGCTCATCGGGAAGCCGTGACCATCGCGCTCACGGAGTTAGAGCGGTATACGCAGGCGCGAATCGGCGGCAACAATCCCGCCGAGACCACCGGCAAATTCATTGCCGCGAAGTTCGAGCATGACACCGCGCGCCCGGTCGATGGGTACGCCGCACCGCAACTCCACACCCATGCGGTAATCTTCAATATGACAGAGCGGGCAGACGGCGCCACTCGCGCGATTCAGCCGCAAAGCTACTTCGATAGCCAACAGTTTGCAACCGCTGTCTACCAATCGGAGCTGACCTTCCGGCTTCGCAATCTCGGCTATCAGATCGAGGCCGGCAAGAGCGGCGCGCCCGACATAAAGGGCTACACGCCTGAATACCTTGAGGCATCCAGCCCGCGCCGCCAGCAGATCGAGGAGGCCGTCGCAAAGAGCGGCTTCAGCGGCCCGGAAGCCGCACAGATTGCCGCCCACAACACACGCGACAAAAAGGATATTCTCTCGTCTTCCGAGGTACTCGCAGCTCATCTGAAAATCGCGGCAGACTTTGGCAACCAGGCCGACCGCGTTGTCGCAGAGGCCAGGGAGCGCGCCGCAACATTGCAGCAAAATCAGTTGCCGGATTCGCGTGTGCGGGCGCAGGAAGCTGTCTCCTTTGCCAAGGACCGCGGCTCCGAACGTGAGGCCGTCACCGACGAACGAGAGATCATGCGTGACGCCTTGCGGCGCGGCATGGGCGACCTCACGTACGCCCAGGTGCGAGAAAACTTTGACCAGCGGCACAACACCGGTGAGTTCAAAATCGCGCCCGGACAGAAGCACGAAACGGGACGGCAGTTCACCACTCGGGAGACCATTGCGGCGGAACTTGCGACCGTCGGCCACATGCAACGCGGACAGAATACCGTCGCGCCGATCATGCCGAAAGAAGCGGCCACGGCTCACGCGACCACCCGGGAGTTCCTCAATCCAGCACAGTGCAGAGCCATCGAAGAAGTGTTGAACAGTCACGACCGTGTACACGGATTGCAAGGGCTCGCCGGGACCGGCAAGACCACCACATTGGAAGCGATCCGGGAGGGCGCGGAGCGCAACGGTTACGCGGTCGAAGGCCTCGCTCCTACCAGCCGCGCAGCAGCTCAACTGCGCGGCGCGGGCATCTCCGCAGGCACACTGCAAGCTTTCGTTGCCCGTGGTGGTCAAGACCAGCTCAGTGGCGATCCAAGCAGCCGCCACCTCTACATGGTCGATGAATCCAGTCTTGCCAGCACCCGACAAATGCAGGCGTTCATGGAGAAGATCGGGCCGCAAGATCGAGTGCTCCTGATCGGTGATACACGCCAGCATCAGAGCGTCGATGCTGGGAAGCCCTTCGAGCAGATGCAGCAGGCCGGGATGCAAACCTCACAGCTTGACCAGATCATGCGCCAGAAAGATCCTGAGTTGCTTCGAGCGGTCGAACACCTATCGAAAAACGAGACCATAATCGGACTTTCGCTCTTGCAACAGCAGGGCCGCGTCACCGAGATATCAGACGACTCCCAGCGCATTGAGGCCATTGCGAAGGATTACGTCGCCAAGCCTGAGAACACGCTGGTCGTCTCGCCCGACAACGCCAGCCGCCAGGAAATCAACAATGCGATCCGCACTGAATTGCAGGCTTCGGGCATCGTCTCCAAAGAGAATCACAGCATGAATGTACTTACGCCGCGATCCGATATGACCAGCGTTGATCGAAGCTGGGCAGCTCGATACCAGCCCGACGACGTTCTGTATTACACGCGGGGCAGCAAGGAACACGGCATTGAAAAGGGTAGCTACGCAACCGTGGTCTCTGCCAACCACAAAGAGAACCAAATCACGGTCCAAAGGCCGGACGGTCAACAGGCCACCTACGATCCAAAGCGATTGCAAGGCATTGCGGCTTACCGCGAGACTGACCACGATTTTGCGCAGGGCGACCGCATCCAGTTCACTGCCAACAACCGCGAGCTTGCCGTTTCAAACCGCGACATGGGGACCATCGAGCGGATCGACGCCAATCAAGTCAGCGTAAAAATGGACGGCGCAAAAGAGCGCACCGTCGCTTTCAGCACCGCGCAAATGCGGCACTTCGATCATGGCTACGCCGTGACCTCGCACAGTTCCCAGGGTCTCACAACAGATCGGGTATTGGTGAATATGGATACGAAGGTCCACCCGGAACTCATCAACACCCGCTTCGCCTACGTCTCCGTTTCCCGCGCTTCCGAGGACGTGCGGATTTACACCAACGACGTTGCTGTCCTGAGTGAACGCCTCAGTACCAACGTTACAAAGACCTCAGCCGTGGAAATTCAAAAAGCCCAGGTCGAACCAATCCACAGCCAGCAAACCCAGGCAAAGGAGCCACCGATGACCAACAGCAGAGAGCATTCTCAAGAGGAAATTCGTCGTCAGAGTATTGCCGAGACGATTAGTCGTGCACCTGAAACCATCAGCACCGCTGCCGACATCGAGCACCGGCACAATGCTCCAATTCAAGCAGCCCTGCCAAAGGAAGCGTCAGAATACGAGTGGAAGCGCGAGAGCGGCGAAGTCCAGAGCTACCAGCACACCCAAGCGGGAACCTGGCTTCACATCGACCCGCAAGGCCAGTTTTACGACCGGCAAGCGCAGCCGATCACGCGAGAAGCTGCTCTTGAGCAAACGGGCAATCTGCCGTCCCATTCTCTGAGAGAAAGTGCCCAAGCGCAGTCTGTAATCGTCAACAACGGCGACCTGGGTATCGGACTCTAGTTTGGAGCCGAAGCCCAAAACGCGCGATTCGAATTACCTCTCACCGTTGCCGAATACGCGAATGAAGTCAGGGCCCCCCTCGCACCAATGCTCTAGCAGTAGTGTACGGAGATCCATGAGAGAAAATGAATCTGACCGCTTATCACGCGAGTATCTTAGCTCATGAGCTGACGAAACGACCCAGTTCGGACAACGTGGATCGCTTTGACTTAGGAGATATTCGGACTGGATTTACTCCTTTTCAAATCCGCTATTGCTCCCGAATTTGAGAGTCCTACTATTCTCCGTGACAGTGCGCACAACTTGGTCCGGGACGCCTGCGGGAATCTCTGCATCAATATCGAGCGTGATCTTCACGTTTGAGCCTACGAGTCCAACGAGGTGAGTGATTACCTCATCAGCGATCCTGCTAGCATCCCGCCCGACGCGGGCGGAATCAAGCACAACGGTACCGTGGAAACGCTTCGGTTTGGGTGGTTGCGCCGGAGCAGTAGGTTCATTGGACGCCTGCCCGGTTGGAGTTCCCGGCATTTCAACAGTGCCGCCTGCGGTTGGTCCTGGAACCCGAATAATGGACGACGTTTCGTCATCAATCTGCTTGCGTGCTACCTCCGGACGCACGAGCAGGCCGGCGTCGTCGCTGCTAACCGTGAACTGCATACCATAATGCAGGCCACGATATCTCGGAATCGATTCGTCGTAGCTCTCTGCGTAGGCAAATGCATCCTTCTCCCAGGTCAAGAGTGCCAGTCCGGATCGGACAGCATCCACCAAAACTGCAGGGCTCTGCAAGCGTGGAAGATAGAGGTACCGTCCGAAATCCTCGATCAACTGCCGAACTGTGACATGGTTTCCCCTCCAGAGCGGTACTCGATCCATCTCCATCCGCAAACGGGAGGCCGCGAAATTCACTATTAGCAATTCGTCACTTTTCAGCTTCTTACTTGCGCGTTCTGCAAGTGGATCAGTTCCGGAAAGACGGATTGACTGCCACGTAATGGTAGATTGCGGATTTGCTTGTGTTGGCACTAGAAGCCATTGATAGGTTTCTGGAAGCCTGGCAGTCACCGCGCCCTCGGCAGCGGTCCGTTGGGTTTCTGCTTGCTTTACCTGATGCGGAGAAAGGTTGAGCTTCTCCTCTTCTTCTAAGATCGAGTTCCACGCGAGGAACTTCCGGACAGCCTCATCCAAATCCTGCAGCCGAGTCTTGTCAGCGGCCAGGAACACCAACGTGTTGCGGAAAAGACGGGGAGTGGTACCGCGTGATTCGAAGATTGCCTTGGCGGCAACCTCCGCGTCACTGTTCGGCTCTTTGCTATAAGGCTGATCAACGCTCAGTACAACGAGCCTCGCATCCAGATCGTCCGGCACGTCAGCACTGGAGCCTGGAATAGGGTGAATGCGTCTAAAGTCGCCCATCCTGCGCAAGTCAATGCGAAGCCTCTGATCTAGCTCATGCACTACCTTATCTGGGTCCCGCTTGAGTTGCTCCGCGCGGTCTTCAGCAAGCTTCGTCACTGTCGGTTGAGTTGAATACCAGTACCGCGGTCCGTCTTGATAAAGATACGTTGCAGCCGCGGCGAGCCTACGCAATGCATCCCCGAACACGGCCGGTGACTCCCCTGGCATTACACATCCGAGCTTTACTTGGCGATCTTCGATACCCTTATTCGCGGCTGATGCTGTGGGTGCCGAACCGAGGTAAATCGTTCTCGCAACCCGGCGGCACGCTGCAAACTTTCCTAAGTTTGGCACATCACCGTCCAGGCGAAGGGGCAAAGAGCTCGGGCCGTCAACATCCTTTTCGATGATGGGTACCCAATTGTCCGAAAGATAGCGCGTCAACTCGAATTGCACGCGCGGATCATCGATCGGAATGGTGGCGGGCAGAATTAGCGGATTCTTATCGCCTTTCTCCCACAGGCAGTGAATAACCGCAGCCATGAGGCGCAGCACGCCGCGTGTGCGTTGAAACTTCACGAGTGTTGACCAGTCTGTATAGAGGCGATCGAAGATCTCCGGATGGATTGGATAGGCTGCTTTGATCCGCTTTTCGTAGTCAGCGTTGCGGCATTCAGGCGGAAACTCTTGTTGTTGCGTCCGGTATAGATCTGCGAAGGCCCTCGCAACTGTGTCTCGATCTACAAAGCGCGCCTGCTCGACAAGGGGCTCGAAAAGACGCCGCCTTACGATCTCAAATCCCTCTTCTGCGCTTGCGGGGCGCCAGGAAGATTCCACGCGTCCAACCACATTTCGTAGCCGATCGAGAGCTTCGCGGCCTCGCTGGCCGCCGACTTCTACGTCATCCGCTTGAGTGTGCGGGGAGCCAGAAGTATCCGACGCAGGCAAGCTAATCACCAACAGGCATTGCTTGGCGAGCTTTGCCGATTCCGTAAGCACTTGCGCGAACGTAAATTGCGTCTCAAATCCTCCGGCAGGAAGATCGCTCTGGTCATGCAGTTGCCGCGCGTAGGCAACCCACTCGTCTATGAGGATCAGACAAGGCCCATATTGATTGAACAACTCACGCAGAGCATCGCCAGGACTCGTTGCCTTTTCATCGTCTGCCTGAATGCGGCTGTACGCCTTCCTGGCTTCTTTGATCCCGCCGGCATTGAAGCCAAGCTGCCAAGCCAGTTCTCCCCACAGTGTTCGAACAATCGTGCCGTCTTGCTTCGTGACGGGGTTTCCCGGCGAGATTTTATTGCCCACCAAGACGACTCGGTTAACTTTCGGCGGCCTCGAAACATCCGCCTCTCTCAAGACTTCGTCAATCCCTGCCAGTTCTCCGGGCGCCGCATCCGAAAAGAGGTGGTAAAGTGCCAGCATCGAGTGTGTTTTGCCGCCGCCAAAATTCGTTTGAAGCTGGACGACGGGATCACCGCCCTTTCCCGCCAAGCGGCGGAACGCACCCACGAGCATTTGAGACAGACTATGAGTCAAATAGGTGCGGCGGAAGAACTCGGCCGGCTTTCGATACTCATCTGAACCTTCACCCATATGCACTTGCCACAGGTCTGCTGCGAACTCGGCCTGCTGGTAGCGCCCACTCGCCACATCTTTGTGTGGCGTCACTACCTCCCTCCAGGGCCTCAGGCCGACGCTTGTCTGGCTTTCGATTGCGGTACCCGCGCTCCGGCGCTTTTCGCTACGGACCTGTTCGTCGAAGCGAACCCGCAATAGCTCCATTTTGATCTTTTCGACTTCTTCCGATTGTGGTGCCGAAACAGCTGAGAGCAGTCGGCTTGTCGAGTCCAATGCTCGATATGCATCATCGCCTGTGAAGGGCTTTTGATGCGCCCAGCGATTGCGGAAATCGCGCAACTCGCTCACTAGCGTGCGCTCCGACTGGCCTAGCGTTTTTCGAAAAACCACATTCCACTGGTTCCACATGACCGAAAGCAGCGATGCGGCATCCCATTGTGGCTCGCCTTTTCCCGTGAAGAGATGCGTCTGAGTATCCGCTACAGCGCCTTGAACCTGTTCAAGCCAGAGCTGCGCGTGTTGAGCCTTCATCTCTCGTTCGACAAACGGCTGTAGACCGTCCTTCAGGAGATCAAGCGCCTTGCCAACCCGTTCATGATTCGTAATCGCCATTTATCGTTCCTGTCCGAAAAGGTCAACTTGGGACACTGGTGTTGTTGCATCATCTTGCGAAAGGCGGATGATCTCCGGCCAACTCTGGACGAGTGCGTTGTACGAAAGAGCTTGCGGAGCACGCTTCTTGCGTTCGCAGATCGTGTACAGACGATAAGCGAGCTCTCGGGCGGCCTCGGCCCTGTTTCCAAGTTTTGCTACCAGATGCGCTGCTGCCGTTTCGCCACCTGCCTCTAATGCGCGAATTAGCTGGTGTACCACCTCCCACGCTGTCACTCGGGGATCGTTTTCCGGGTCCCAACCTGTCAGCAATTCATCTGGGCGAAGAAGCTGTACCTTCCCGCCTTTTGATGAGAGGAACTTTGCACTTACCATGCCAGCGACGCTTGTGTTCTTGGCTTTTGAGAGAGTTTCAGCGACTCCGAATTCTCCGGTATCAAAGCCGAACTGCTCAAACCAAGCCACTGCCCAGCGTGTATCTGCATCGAAATCCCCCTCCTGCTCCGCCAAAGCTTCGTCGAGAGTTTGGTTAATAAGCGTAAGCGCCTCGCGCACAGACAGCACCTTCCCATCGGCTTCAAGTACCTTCGCGAAAGCGGTGTAAATACCCATGCCCGGCCCAATAGCCGCCTGAGCCAAGTCAACTGGAGCAATGTTGCCACGTTGGAGGTGGGCCAGAGTTATTGGTAGCTCTCCTCTAAGCGCAGCAATGAACTCCCTTCTAGTGGCTGTAACTGCAGCTAGCGAGCGGGGGCGACAGACTAGTATGATGCTTGACGCAAGTGCATTCGTTCCGATGCCAATGGATCGCCCTTTCCGCTCTGTGCGAATTGGCCAAGTCCCGCTAATACCAAATCCCGCGCTGATCAGCGCTTCCAGAAACGTCTCCCAGCCTGTGCTTGCGATTTCATCATCATTCTCGACTTCGGATTGTTTAAACGCGTAATAGATAGTGACCGGGAATGCAGGTTGAGACTCGACAGCAAGCTGATGCATCGCTTTCGTCATACCATCGAGGAAGAACGCTTCTGCTGCCTTTCGGTTTTGGTGCCTGAATGGAGAAGCAACAAGTTCTTCAGCTTTTGGAACAGCGAGCGTGGCAAAAATCTCGGGGAATATCCCTTTCAGCGCGCGACGGAGCCAAACGTAGAAAAAATCTGAGAGGTCAGCATATCCAATGTTGTCGTAGTAGGGAGGATCAGCTGAGATTACGCTCGCTTTGGTGTCAGTGAACGGTTGAGTTGCGTTGTGCTGACTCACGGTGCCTTTACCACGAGCTGGCAGCTGGTCAATGACCTTGCATACCCAGCCGAGAAGAATCTCAAGACTCCCGGTCGAAGGACCAAAAGGATTCGCTTCAGCGAAATCCCAAGTCATAGGTATAGCCTGCCGAGCGAAAGTGCCTCGCACTATCTCCATCTGAGGATTGTTTGCCCAGGTGCAAATCGTCGAACAATAGTCCGTCACTCGACCAATCGCAAGACCAAGATAAGCAGCGATGGCTTGGGCGTATGCGCGTGAATCGCCTTTATCCCCGTTTGCTGCCTCAAAGTCTCGCGCTGCTCGGTCATGCGCCTCTTGCACTAAATCCGAAAAGGTTGTCAGTGCTACGAGTTGTCGCTGGGTAAACAGATCGCTCCAGCGTGTCATACCATACTCTTGGACCCTGAAGCTCAATGCTTTCTTTGGAAGTTCTGTTTCCGGGACGTCTTTTGGCTGCGCGCTGAGTGCGACGGACTCCATCTCAGGCGTCGGAGCAAAGTACACTCGTCCACGATCTCCTTCTGCTACCACTGCCATCAATCGGGACCCCATGCGGCCGGCTTTTGCCTCCGCTCGCAGATACTCGAACGGCATGGGGGTGCCAGACAATAAGCATAGGAAACTACTACCGCTGCTTCCCGATTTTGTCCCAATTTTCGCCGCATCGCTATTCGCAGGCTTCCCGACCTTAACAGTGAAGCGATAGCTCCTTCCCTCGATTATGGGTTTAATATAAGCTTCCTTGCCGGGTTTAGTGCCGAGCATGAATGTCGTAGCAAGGGGAACATCCAAATCAGAAAAAGCCGGGTTGGGACTCTTAACCGTTCGTGCCCAGAGCCATGCGATCACTGTGAGCTTCCTATTTATATAAGGCGCAAGATCAGGCCGTTCCGTCACCATCTGCTCAGTGACTTCTACCTTTGGGTAAAGGCTCCCAATTCGCTTTTCAGCCTCATTCTGCATCCACTTGCCATAGAATCTAACGTCTTCTGCAAGGCCCTTAGCGCCGCGCCACTCGCGGGCAATGAGATCGCGCTTGGACCGCGCTTCCGGGTTTACCGGCTGCTTGTCAGCAAACCGTGGTGGAATTTCGATCATCGCTTTATTGATCAGCACAGCTACAGGATTCAGATCGCTGGCATAACTTTCGAGACCAAGCCTCTGTGCTTCGAGAGGTAGAGCACCTCCACCGGCAAATGGGTCGTGAAACGGAGGGAGTTTATGACGATCAAACAACTCCTTCGCACGCGGATGATCCACATAGTCGGCGCAGGCCGTCCGCCAGCTTTGCCAAATTTCCGCTCGTGCCCGTTCCAGCACCTCCTCGTTCGTTGTGTTCTCCCATTGAACTAACTCTTCGATGATTTTGAAAAGACGCAGGCGCTCCTTCTCTTGCGCCTTCTCGGTTCTAAAGATGTCAGGATGGCTCGATGGGTCATCGACCATCTGCGCGAAAATCACGGCTCTGGCCGCGGCCAACGGGCGCCGTGCCCACCAGAGATGGAGGGTGCTAGGGTGTCCGTGACGAATCGACTTCTCCCGTCCAGACGCAAAATTAATCGCATCCAACGGTAGCGCAACTTCAATAAGTTTCTTGCGGGTGGTCACATTGTTTGGCATTCCTACAGTAAGCCTTCCTCGTCCATCAATCTTTCTTCTCATCCGGGGTCTGGGCCGGAGCTAAAATGGCGCTCTGATTGTTCCTCAATTTGTTTGAAAAAGCTTGATCCCTGCCTGTTTCTCGAACGCTTTGCAGATCAGTACAAGTCTCTCCGTTCGGAAGCGCTTAAATCCCGCTTTGACACCAAAATCCCACACGCCGCTCTCCGGCCTTACTGGAATCAAATGGCTCCTCATCACACTGTGAAAGCGGGTTTTTCCAGCGTCCCTGTACTGAGCCAAATATCCGCGAGGCAACCTGCTACCAATTTGCTGATTGTCTCGGGAGACAAGGAAGCAGATGTTGCAAAGGCCGTTGTAGACGCTGGATGAGAATCCGTAGTGCTTCAGCTGCATTCTCGGAAAGACATGATGGCGATGGGTTTGGCTGGCCTGGCTCAAGATGCCAGACCCCAGCGGGATCTCTGCGCCGTTCTCAAGATACTTTGGTTTAAGTGTGGCAAGCAGGCAAAAGAACGCACGCGTCCGAGCCGACGAAGCGTTGTACTGTTCCCCCAGAATGTCGTGAATTGGGTCGATTCGTTCCTGAAGGACAAAGCGCCTCTTCTTTCCTACAGCAAGTGCCTGAAAGAGCTTTGCGTCCGCAACGATGTTCCTGTGGTACCCGGCACCGCTATACCGCTTGGCTACGCCTGTAGCCCAGAACCATTTCTTAATCTCTCCAGCCTGGTATGTGTTGGGTTGCCCGTGATGATGGAAGAAGAACACTGAGAGGGTAGCCAGCATGTTGACGGAAGGAAGATATGATTCATCGAACACTGGAAAACGGTCATGCAAGTACTGCACAGCGGAAAGGAACGATCGCTGGGACTTGTGCCAAAGCTTCTTGAAGTCGGCCTGGGCTGTGTAATTTTGCTCAATGAGTCTCGACCAACGCTTGGCCATGACTTCGAGCTTTGGTGGATCGCCGTCGAGATCCAGTCTCTCGGTGACTAGGTTGAAGCCCATGAGGATAGGGTCCACGCTACCGAGAGAAAAGCCGCCATCTCGAATCTTTTGTCGAAGCTCGCCTGCCATTGCGTGAACGTCGAGCTTGCCCATCAATGCAATTGCTCGATCTGCCGCTGTGACACGCATCCCCAAGGAATTCACTCGGGTAAATACCTCTCCGATCTCGTTCAACGTGGCTGACTGAACCTTAACGATTGGTACGGGGTAATTCAGGACGCGATTGCGACACTGTTCGATCTTCGCAAGAAGCGCCTTTGGACACCTCGCGAACCTCTTTCTCCAGTCCGGTGCAACAATGTCTTTGATTGGCACATATTGGCGTTCGACAGGCTTTCGGTATACGACCCGCGGAGCGAACTCGTCCTCTTTATCTGGATGCACGACAAAGCAAAGGCGTCCGAAGTCGATTTCCCGGCCGGAATCATTTTTGCGCTTCTCGGCAACGAGGGCCTGATAGATAACTGATAGACGCTGTTGCCCGTCGATGACGAACCAGATCTTAGAATTGTCGGTCCCGAAAGAAGGCAAAACGTTGGCTGACTGCCGAATCAAGTGTGCGGATTTCTGATCCATCTCCCACAAAAAGAGAGAACCGATGGGCATTTCTCGGTAAATGCTATCCAAGAGCTTCGCTGCGCGATTACCGTCCCAGACAAAATTTCGCTGCAGCTTTGGGACCGCGAAGCGCTTCTGGAGCAGAAGCGTGTGAAGCGACGAAATTTTCCATGGTCTCAGCTCAGCGGGCTTCATCGCAAGTTTCTCGTCCTTAATCCGGTGCTCACTGGCCCTAGCCGCCGGCTGTTGCGTCGAACACAACCCGGTAACTCGCGGGGTACAGCTTGATGGCCCCGTTCTCCTTCATCAAATGAAGCTGGGAGCCTACGAGTTCAATTGGCCGTTCCTGCGGATCAGCCAAAACAAACGCGTAAGTATCTGGAAATTTGTCAATCAGACCCCAGACCTCTGCGCCAATCTGCAGAGGCTCGTGTTCCAAACAATGATCCTTTGCCCAATAATATCGGACCACGGAGCCTCCTGCCGCGTGCCGTTCCCAGTAGGGGCTGTCGCTGGATTTTTCTATCCAACTTCCGTCGTCATGAAAGAAGCGGTCACTACCGTCCTTTTGAAACCCGATGCCGAGGGCAAAGCGCTCCATCATGCTCAGCTTGGCGGGTCTCGAAACGTGACGCTCACGCAGCGGTAACGTCGTGCCATCGGTGAGGCCAGGCTCATCCTGGCCGAGATGCTCACCTTCTCCCAATGGGTCAATTGCCGCGGCTCCGTTATAGTCCACTGCCACTGGCACCCAAACTGGCGGCTGCACTTGTGGTCCAGACTCCGGCTGGCTTGCAATTGGCTCCTGCGCACGGGCTGGGGCTATCACCTTGCCATTTGAATCGGGCGGGGCGAGCCTGAAATTCTCTTCCATGTATTCGCTAACGACATCAGGAGAGCGCTCAAAGCAAAACTTGATAGCGTCCGCGATCGCTTGTCGTCCAGGAAATGCCCGACTCAGCTCTTGACACACTGCCCGCGCTACTTTCGCAATCGGCCGGTCTTCAACATAAAGCACACGCTCTTGCCAAAGTGCTTCGGCCCTCCTAGGTGTTCCCGCAGGCACTCCCCCGATATAGGGAATAAGTTCCAAACCCGGCACAGTCTGCCAAACTGTCGCTTCAAGGGATGCCGCGAGCACGCGGATTCCGTCCGTCTCAGACTGACCATCATCTTCAAGGCGCTGCAAGTCCTCGCCAAGCTGCCGAAGCCAAGCTGGTCGCGTCTGACCTTCAAAAAGGCTGGGGGATTTGTGGAACTGTTCGTCAATCTGGCTGGCCAGGGGGGAGAGCAATGAAAACGGGGCCATTCCCGCAATTTCCACCGGAAGTAACTGAAGATCCGCCGTCTTCTGTTTGACCAATTCGTGCAAGTGGCTGTAGCGAACCAGCGATTGCATACTGAGCGAATAGGCGAGATGCGCTGTCGGCGCCCATTCACCGGCAAGATTCAGCCAATGCGCACATTCGTTCCATATCCGGACCGCATCCCGAGCAAGAACAGCACGAACCCGGCGCACATCGACCTGCGAAAGAACCTCCCCCGACGGGAGCCTTTTCAACCACTCGATAGTCAGTTCCATGGTGGGTCGCTCGGGAACGTCGAGGCGTCGCCAAAGGGCCAGATGTCGGACGGATACCCGGATGACCTCTGCGCCGGGCACTTCCACTTCATCGGTAGACAGGAAGACGCCACCCAAGGTAGTCCAAGTTCCGCATTCAGTAAGGACGATCTTCTCTTTCAAGAAGGCATCTCTTATATCGGACAACTCGGATGTTGAGCTTGTCTCCATTAGCTGATCGAGTCGGCGATACCATTTCTCAACCTCGCCGATGGGTGGTTGCGATGCTCTTGCCAACGCTCGCAACCGATCAAGCAATAAATCCGGACCAGTGGGGGTGTCCCGCACGCCCAACAGCGTCAGCAAATCTCTAGATTTCTCGCGATCCAGCCGTCCGTCAACAAATGGCTCCACGTCCATAAATGGCTCAGTTTCAGGAGTACGGAGAAGTAGATCGGTCGGTCGGTGATAAAAACCGCGCGTGTCGGGAAGGCAAGGAACCTCTCGCAATCGAAGAATCCAAGCAGGTGGCAAGTCATTGACAATTACTTGGGTGCGCCCGGTCGTTGCTGCTTGAGAAATTCGTGCGCTCTTTGCCTTCGACCAATATGATTCCGGCTGTGCAAGAATGCGCTCGCAGATACGACCCCAAATCCTCGGATCCTCGTTCGACAACGCACTCCAGTGGTTCCAATGTCTCTCCTCGAAATCCCAATCCTCGATTGGAAAATGTTCCGTCACGTAAGGGTAATAGAGACCTCTTGAGGCCCCCCTGCGTAGCAATTCGGCTTCAATGTTCTTTCGGCCCCAAAGTGAACCCCACCGTTGCCGAATCGAAATGAACCCTTGAAGCCCTGCGCGTCCGGTTGAAACCCATCGAGACCATTCTTCGCGCGTGCAGGAGTTAAACGATTGAATGTAATCACGGTGCAGCATGTGCTCGTTGCACCATGATTTTGCCAACATTGCTTCGATAGAGCCGTCTTCGTCATAGAGAATCTCGCTGACGGTAGCTCGAAGATGAAGATCCTGAGTAACAAAACGAAATGAATCACCAGGATTTGCATCGAGCTTCGCAGCGATCTGAGCCAATTGAATGCAGTCGCCGACCTTCATGCCTTGTGGTCCAAAAAACTTTGCGGCAACTTGACTGACAACCTTACTGGCATCGCTGGATTCACCAAGACCTATTGCAGTCAAAACTGCAAACGCCGCATCTACTTCATCCTTATTTGCGGTATCTTGACGTTCTTCAGCAAGACGTCTCTGATCGGCGAGATATCTCGGCCAATTCTGATTCAACACCAAAAGATATGCAGCGAGAAACTCCCAGTCTGCTTCCGATTGAAGCAATCTCTTTTCAGAAAGCCTTACCACCTCGCCGGCCGAGTAGAGGACGTCCTTTCCCTGCACCGGGAGCAAGCAGAGATTGCGACCTTCAATCCTCGGACGATAGCCAGCAATCTCTGGGGCCACATACGCCCAAAGGCTCATCAACTGCCGCCAGGTCTCTGGCTTTGGAAGATGCTTCGTTTGGAGGGAAGCCAGGAAATCAGATTTACCAATCTCTTCGATACGTTTCCAGTTGAGCAGTTTTTGCCGGTCGTTCTGAGCGACATAACGTGAAAACGCGGGTCGGTTGCTGCTGTCCAATAGTGACGTGACCTGTTCCTCTGACCAAATCTCCAGTAAGCGATAAGGAATGATCACACTTTCCTTAGCGCGCTTAAGGTGACCCGAATTTGTAACGAGGATGGACTGTTCGGCGATTGCGTCGCCAAAGGCCACTTCGACAATCGTCGCAGATACACCCTCCAACGAACGGTCGTCCCGGTTCACATCGGGGAACAGCCTATAAGCCTTTGACCTCTCCTCCAGCGAAGATGACTGGCGTTGTAGCCACTCCATCATTACTTTGGCAGCGAATTTACCCACTCTGTCAAGAAGCCAGCGATTCGTCGGGGAAGTTTCTGGATCTTTAATCTTTAGCCGAGCGGGATCTTGAATGAACGGTGCATTGCATGCGAAGGGGAGTTTAGTCTCTACCCCGGTCGGCAGAACAACGAACAGCCGCCCCTTGGCTCCAAGGACAATATCTATGCTGCAGGGAGGAAAGTCTGTCTCCTCCTCGACACCGAGCGATCGCTCCTGCTTGATCTCCTCCAGCGCATCGTCCGGAAAAGTCTCGGCCTCTGACCGCGCGATCAAGAATGCATCATCAGACATTCCAACGAATTTGGTCCACTCACTATTTAGAACTGGGCCATTGTCTATCGTCATCCAATGGATTTCGCAATCATCAATCCTAAGGTTCCGAATGTTTCTAAAAAAAAGCAGCGAGAGTGGGCTGCTTATCCATTCTTCAAAATTACTTCGTATTTCCGCTTCCCATCTTTGGCCGCGAAGTGGCACACGAATTTCAGTGAGGTCTTGGACATTTGATGGTGAATCGAACCACTTGGGCTCGGTGAATCTGCTTCGTTCGAAGCAGACAGAAAGCGTAGGTGTAAAAACCCTGACCGAATCGCCCAAACTGAAAACACTCTTAAATCCGATCCCTCGGAATCCGATAGTGTGCAAAGCTCGCTTGTTCGAAAATCCAAATCGGCACAACGAGGTAAAATGCTCTTCACTAAAATCGTCGCCATTATGGCCGAAAATGAATTCGCCCGCTTCGATCCGGACCGAAGCCTCAGTTGCGCGGGCATCGTCCGCATTCTGTAACAATTCCGAAAGAACGTGACGTGCGCTTTGGACCTGTCGAAAAAGTTGATGCCACGGCCCCGCCAGCACACGGTTCCTCTCCAACTGATCCCACAAATCCGCAGCGTCCGTGCGAACGGATTCGAAATAGGCTGGGGGCTCCTTCATCTAGGCGACTCGGCCCGCAATATTAACTCTGGGAAGTCATAATTCACGCTCGTTACACCGAAATCAGGCTCCCTCTGGAAGGGCCGACGGACATAGTGCACACGGTGACTGTCTCCGTCCAAGAACTCGACTATCGCGAGGATGAAATCGTCCGGCTTGTTCAGAGAGTACAGAATCTCGTTCTTGGTGACCGTAATAGTTGCCGCGCCCGAAACTCGACCCTTCACTTCGAGAAAGCGCAAAGAGCCGGTTCTTGGTTCGCGACTCTCGATGTCGTAGCCAAGCTTCTCGAATTCACGGTCCGAGGGCTCAAATCCGAGTGAGCGCTCGACCTCCATTACG